>SDBT01001295.1_pt1 | contig 43664 bp, 71 predicted proteins | sample 2277101 | NCBI WGS metagenome assembly SDBT01 (sample SAMN10404973, study PRJNA504765) | marine sediment metagenome | isolation source: marine sediment core GS10_PC15, 103 cmbsf | place: Arctic Ocean: Southern Knipovich Ridge | collected 2010
TTTTTCAGAAGATGATGACATTATATAAACAATCTGTCCTCCACCGGTTTGTGGTTAGAAAAATACTAAAAAAATACACACTAGTCCCGCCCCCCTTTCTTTTCCTCTTGATTTTTTTCCCCCCACCCCAAATAAGCTCCAAAACCCTTCCCAATTTTTTGCTCCCTAAGGGCTGTGTTTTCCGCTGTTTTCCCCCCCCCCCCCCCCCCCCCCCTAATATAATTGTTGTTTCATCTGATGCTCTAATAGCAAGAACGTCCGCCTCTGTCAGTTTGGCATTCTGATGCCTCTCGCCATAGCGATGCCTTTTCTTGTCGCGCATGTCGCGGTTATTGTCGGCGCGAGTGCCGGCAAAAAGGTGTGAGGGATTGCAGCACTTCGGATTATCACAGTGGTGGCAAACCGAAAGCTCTGCTGGGTCACTCCCTGAGTCTAGGAAATACGTGACACGAGTAGCCAAGTAAGGTATATCATTTAGAGTCACCCTACCATACCCTTTTCTGAGCTTGCTCCCAGTCCACTCCCAGCACTCGTCTGGGCCACGCTTGTCGATCTTTGCCCGGAAGTTGCGAAGCTGACGTGGGGTTAGCTCTGGTATTAGCTTGGTTTTACGCATTATCAGCCTCCACTAACTCCACCAACACGCTACCATGACAAGGTAACGGATGACAAAAGCAGCCAAGCCTCCTGCCTTTCAGCATACCCAGTCGGCTCATAAGCCCCGGCTGGTCTACGATCCACTTGCGGTACTTCTGAATCACTTCCTCCCGAGTACCATCGGGGCCGATCCGAAACGGGTTTCCCCACTGCCCAGCCCGGCTGATGTTCACGTCGTAGAAGTCTCGCAAGTTTACAACTTGTGTTTTAGGCATGGTCGCCCCATAGCTGGTGTGTGATCTTGTTGTATCTCACCGCCGCGCGATTAACCGGCCCTATAACAATCAATGAGCCCCTCTGATGCCGAAAAAGTAAACTCAATCCCCTACTAATAACGTGTGGGTAATAAACTACTTTGTCGTCGGCATCGACACTCTCAACCAGCACCACCTTCGCGCGACGTTGGAAGCGCTTATCACTGGCTAAGAGTACAACTTTCCGTTTTGGTGTCCCAACCGTAAGCTCGTAAATCTCATCGTCAGTCTCAATGAGAACGAGAGTTCCTTTGGCTAACTGACGTATATCGAGACATGCGTCTGGATCAGCGCACCGCATTATTTCATGTAAGGTTGTAGTCATACTCATAAGGGTGACTCCAAGAATTCATTGTCTGTTAGCTCCCCTGACGCCCACGCAAGAGCACGATAGGGGGAAGCTTTAATCTCATCAGTCATCAGTGTGGAAAGCATCACCTGGATGTCGACGCGCGTCCGAGCCCGCTTTACCTTGCCGAACTGTGCGCGTCGCCGCCTGGCCGACTGGCCGGAAGCTTTGGCACGTTTAATTCTCGATGCCATCGCAATCTGTTCTTCATTGCCCTCTACTGCGATAATCAAGGCAATATCTGTTGGCTGCAACCTACCCGCCGCGCAATCTTTCTGCAAGTGTTCGGGGAGTGAGAGAAGCCCCCAGCGTACCCGACACCACTCACGTCCTTTGCTCATCTCTAAAGCCATCTCCTTATAGGGGGCTCCGCTGGGAAAGATGCCTTGCAGCGCCTTGGCTTCTTCCCACATGTTGAGGTTTTTTCGCTCCACGTTCTCCAGCACATTGAGAACCTTGGCCTGTTTCTCCGTCAGACCCGACATGATGCGACAGGGAATAGTGCCCCACGCCAATAGTTGTGAGACAGCGGTGAATCGTCGGTGGCCTACAAGCAGTCGAAACTCACGATCTGTAGGGAAGGGGGTGTGGTCGTAGCCTGCAACATCCTCCATTGGCTGTACCACGACCGGGAATAACAGGCCGTGACGCCGGATGCTTTCAGCTAGCTCCAAGCACGACTGGGGCAAAAACTCCGAGCGGCAGTTAAACTCAGTATCATAGTAGATAGAGCTAATTAGCAACTCAGCGTATGCGTTCGGTTCAGTCATCTTCTACTATCTCCTGGTAGTCGGAGACTCGCAGCCTAATCAGCTTGACCTGGATGTTTGCGCCCTTATCCAGCAAGACGTCTCGATCAACATTCTCCAAATAATTGGCTGTGTACGCCCCCACATAGTTAAGCATGTCCTGCCAGCCCCGTATTACGCAGGAGTCATACGAACTGTCTGACAAGTGGGGCGTTATTTTCCAGGCGTAAATTTTATTGGTTGGTTCTTCATCGTCACTTATCGGGAGCCCCTGCCAGTTAAGGTTGCGGGGCGTCTCTATTGGCGTCTCCTCAAAAGCTTGACGCATACTGGCCCCCGCAACCCGTATAATCCAAAAAAGAAAAGCGACAAGACCAAGCACAAGTAAAAGTGTAAATGTAAAAGACGGTGACATGTTATCTCTTCTCCTGTTCTTGTGTTTTAGCTTTGGCTCGTCGCACGGCGCGGATGCGGTCCCGCCGCCTAATGGTGCTTGGCTTCTCGAAGCATTGACGATTGCGAACTTCTCGCATGATACCTGCTCGGTCCACTATCTTCCGGAAGCGGCGCAGGGCGGCGTCGACACTTTCAGTTTTTCTTACTGTGAGTTTTATGCTCATTTTCTTCTTTCTAATTGGAGCCAGTGGTGGGAATCGAACTCACAACCTGCCACTTACAAAGCGGCTGCTCTGCCTGTTGAGCTACACTGGCAAGCTCCAGGACCAGGGCTCGAACCTGGATTAACGGATTAACAGTCCGGCGTGTTGCCATTACACTATCCTGGATTTACAAATTTACCCAGCCGGTCCCGAAGCAACGCGCACACAACCAGAGCGTCATAAATCGCCGAATGCTCTTTACCGGGAATGTAACAGTCTTTAAGACCGCCCGCCCGTGCCACACACGCTGCTGTACTTGGCACATGCTCGTCCTCAGGCTGAACATAGAGTGGGCCGGGATCAAGGACGGCGTGATGCCATTGAAAACAGTCTGGGCGACCGAAACCAGACAACTTGCGTATAAACTGTGCGTCAAACTCTGCAACATTCTTCCCAGCCATGGTGAACCCGTGGGGGCGAATCTCGTTTTTCCGTAGCCACCGGGTAAAAGAGAGACCGAGACCATCTTCGTGCCCTACTATATCGTTGTCTGCATTGACCCACAGGAAGGGGCGATTTGCCATTTCTTCAAAGAAATCGGCGTGCATGTTAAGAGCGAAGGGCTCGCCCCGGTAGGTGTCGGCTTGGACACGATACCGGAAAGTTGGCAAATCGCCAAGCGGGGTCGTCATGTCGTCAATGACTGCGCCAAACTCGATAATCTGGCACGTATCCGGATTAAGGCCAGTCGTTTCAATGTCAATACTAACGTACTTCATCTGTCTTCTCCTGGCTCTGGGCCGCCTCTATCACTGCGGCACGGGCCGCTGTCCACTCGCTCTTCCACTCTTGGTTGAAAGCAACACTGGTCCGGCAATAAAACCTAAAGGCGTCATCCCTGGCGACACGTAAGTCGTGAGTTTTCTCGTCGGCTATTCTGGCGAGCTTCTTTATGGTCGCCGCACCTCGCTCAAGGCCAGTGTCCTCGCAGAGAGCGGTAAATAGTTCGTGGTCTGATTTCATTCTTACCCCTTGAGTCTCGCTCGGATGGTTAGTAACTCGTGAAACGCGCCAAGTAAGTTGCTTTGAAACTCCGCCGCGTAGTCATCGTGCCCCCAGCACTCGCCGACAACAACGTCCTGCAAGCTATCAAGAGCGAGCCGAACATGCTCACGGGCATCATCAATTCTTTCGTCTGCTGTGGTTCTAGTTCCCATCTGCTTCCCCCACTCCATATTCCTTACAGGCTGCCGCCCACTTTTTATTCGCTTGCATCTCTGCGCAGCGTGTAGCGTCGGCTTTTCGGTCAGCAATAAGCTCGGCCGCAACCACTAACGCCTCCCAGGCAGCGGCCCCTTTTAGGGTCTCTGGTCCTAGCCCCTCGCTGAATCCATGGTCATCCATGTCAACGATAGCGTGAGCTAAGTCTTCCGTCAGCACTTGCTCAAGAACGTGCTGCCACCCACCTTCATTTTCCAAGAATTCTGGCAAGCGAGTCACAACACTACGACAAGCATCGCATATGTGGGTTACAAGATGAATGGAGGATGTTGCGGGTGGCGTCGGACACCCACAGAATTTACATGGTACGTATTTCATTACTTACCCATTATTATCATTGTATCACGAGCCACTTCAAAGGCTTCTTGCCAGCACAGATTATAAGCGTTGCTGAGCCGGGTGTAAACCTTAAAGGCGTCGTCCCGGGCTTCACGTATCTCGCGAGTTTTCTCACTGGCTATGTTAGCGAACTTCCTCAGGGTGAGGTCGTCAAATAGTTCTTGCTGTAGTTTCATTCTTACCCCATTGCTTCGTAATAGTCGGCTGAGACAGCCTTGAGAATTAGCCGCCCACCAATGTCTGTGCCAGCAGGCTGCTCTGTCAGAGGAGTGATAACGATACCTTCCCGGCCCTTGAATTTGCTCTTAATGTCAGCGGAGTCGGACAGGGTGGTTGGCCCGTCGACAAACTGTTCAATGAGTTCAGGATGGAAGGAACCAGTGTAAAGCACTGGAACAGTCAAGATTCCATAATTGGCGCACGTGGTTTTGACTTTGACCCAATCCAGATACTCGCCGTCAACAGTTATATCAAAGACGCGGTATCCCCTACAGATCGGAGTTCCGTAGTCCATCTTCTGCACGCCTTCGCCATAAATCTCCCCAAACACAACGACGTTTGCTTTATGTCCAGACAGGTCCAGTAGGAGTGCTTTCATCCTCGCGGTGAGCGGCGTCCAGTAAGCTGAGCGGCAACCGGGCTCACCTTTTTTGCGGCAATTATGAGAGCCGCACACCCACTCGCCCTCGACCCAGCCGACGCGAGAATTGGTTCCGTGAATCTTCTCGGTGATGCGCACCAACGTACAATAACCAATCGCACCTTCATTCTTATAGTAATGCTGAATGTCGGTATATCTGTGAAAGGAAGGTATGTCTGGCGCGCCGTCCCCACCTAGCCGCTCAGGAGGTTGATATTTCTCCCCATCAAATAGGGCGGTTATATCCGTCCCTACAGGTGGCAGTGCGCTGGGAAAGTACATGCTAAGAGCCTTGAACGGGAGCCCAAAGCCGAAAGACGGAATGCCGCGCAAGCGGATAGCACTAATGCGGCACTTGGATTTCTTCATGTCGCCAGGGCGTATGGCATGTTTTAGGTAAGACACGACACCCATACAAATAGCATGAATCTCGGTAGTGAGCATATCAGGCGGGAAGTAGGCGCAAGAATCGCCAGGTACAAAATCCCCCTTGCCCGACACAAAATGCGTCCCCAGCACCCCGACCACTTCAAGGCGGTCGGCATGTGGATGCGGCTCAACCGTTACAACCGTTACAATTTCAAATGGTGTGTCGCTCATAGTCTTACCTCTATACTAAAGTATACAACGTAAACACCCCCTTGTCAAGGGGTTTGCTGAAATTATTGCTGGGTATCTAAGTATCCGATAATCATGCTTGTATAGATTATGCCGTTTGAGCCACGTCGCATGGATACCCCATAGAATATGGCCTTCTTGTTTACGAATTGCCAATGTCCGGGGGAGGCTGGCCAACTCACAGTAAAGGCGTCCTTAGCGGCCTCCGCCATTGTCTGCCCCCGCCAACTTTGGCTAGCGACCTCGGCAATCTGCACCCCAGGGTACTTTCTCTGTAGGGTCATGTATCGCCGGAACCACAGGGGGTGCCCCTGGCGATTCTGAACGGCTTGCAGGGTCGCGTGCAGTTCGGCAGCCTTAACAAAGTCGGCGTTAAGGGTGCCCGTCAGAACGGCCCTGGCACCAGCCGCCTTGCCTGCCTCAACCATGAGATCAGTTTCCTTCGAGAAGGGTAGTGTACACAAGCACAGTAGAATCAGTTTGAACATTTCGTTTCTCCTTTGCATAGTTGTTCGGCTTCACGCCGGGTAATAAACACACCCTCTTTGCCCTCATTTACAGGCTCGTATCTGTCATCAAATCGCTCGATGACTTCGACGAGGTCTGGATATGTAAGCCTAGCCCGCTTTTTGCAAAGCTCTGCGTCAGCATCGAACCAGATGAACTCCCGCGTCCAATCACAGTCTGGTGATGGGCGAAAATGATCGCGGACTTTTTCCGTCCAGTTTGTTGCGTCCAGAATGACAACCTTGTGCCTGGCAAAGAACAAGGCCCGTACCATCGTGCGAGTCGTCGCCCACACCTGATGCTCAATTGGCGCGAACCACCGCTTGCCCGTCAACGAGAGGCGGATTGCATCAGGACAAACTATTGGTACATTCAACGTCCTAGCCCAAGTTGATTTGCCCGAGCGAGGGAGGCCGACAGGGCAGATTAGAGTGTTGCCTGTGCAGACGGCTGTGTATTCGGTTGTGTCAGCCAGCGTGTTAGAGTCTTTCTTCATTAGCTCCACAACCCTTCATGGATAAAGTAACAGATTGTCTTCAACCCGGCGTAAGGAAGTAGAATGGGAGCACACATACAAAGTGCGGCCAGATCGTCGCGAGGAACAAACGCCCAGACAACGAAAACGAACATCCCGAACACACAAAGACGCCAAGTTAATGTCTTGGCAAGGCAACGACGCCAGGGGAAAGTTGCATTAAACGAGAACCCATATTTCTTATTCATCGGCTCCACAACCTTTCGTGAATGAGATAACAAATTGACTTCAGTCCGGCGTAAGGAAGCAGGGCGGGAGCGCACATGCAGAGTGTCTCCCAGATGTACTCAGGAGGCCACAATACCACGAGAACAAGAACGAACATCCCGAACACACAAAGACGCCAAGACAATGTCTTAGCGAGGCAACGACGCCAGGTGGACTTTTTTTGGTGGGGGGTTAGCATGGTGTGTCATCCTCCAGATTGGCGAATAAGTCGCAACCACAACGGTTGCATGAGTCTGTTTGACGCCCGCCGTGCCCGTCATCGTAGTCACGCATCGGCGCTACTTTGTAAACTTTGGCACATTCGAGGCAGTACACGGTATAGCCTTTGGCTATCACTTCTTTGCGAGTTAAGCTCATTGTATCTTATTCTTGATGTTGGGTGAATACTTCTTGGCGGCCTCAAGGGCGGCTGGATACGTAGTATGCTTAGACGGGGAAATGATCCGCCCTTTTCTACTCGTCAAGTAGTAATGCCGCCCCTCGGGCCACTTTGAGATTGTGATTACCTCATCATCAGCGTTATCAGGCCACACCATGTCAGAGGATGTAATCTCGTCCAAGACTTTCATGTTGTCCAACGGTAGCCAGCCGCCGCGTGAGTTTACTATAACGGTGTGTCCGGTGGCTAACTGACTGACTACTGTAGCCAACCATTGAGCCGCCAGTCGCAGTGGGTTGTACAGTTGATGAGTCCTACCGGCTTTAACGTAATGGGGGTCCAAACCATATTTATGGTAGTACATGCTAGCGACACCCTTATGTACTTGTTCTAGCAAAGAGTGATCGTCTGACTCAACAACTAGATACCAACCAGAAAGCTCCGGGGCAGTTTCACAGAGCATAAAACGATACATTACCACCCCCTACAAATAGTTGAGTCAAGATGACGTAGAACAGGATCGAGCGTCTCAAGTGTTAGCGTCTTATCTAGGAGTAGGTCCACCCGGTAACCAACAATGTCGGACCTTAGTTGGTCAAGATCATGTTGCAACCTTTGCTCTTTAGTGTCCGCCTGCTCTTTGCCCCACTTGATCTTATGCCAGACTCGCTCGTGCAGGAAGAAGAAGAAAATCTTTGCCCCCTGACAGATAACAGACAACTCAAGAGTAAACTTGAGGTCGCCGGTCAACGCCCAAATAATAAGGACAGTCAAAACAAAGGAAAAACTCTCCCAACTCAGAGCCTTTGCCAAGGAGCGACGGCGTTTGCTTTTATCTTTCATCAGTGCCTCCTAAAACTTGTATCCACATTGGTTGATTTCAGCGGTAAAATAGTGCCGAACCCACTCTGCTGTACCCTGCTTGTAGAAGATTTGATAAGGTTGGCTGTCCCGCGCGGAGTCCGGATAGCGCGGCAGGGTCAGCGGAGCTAGTCCAGCACCTACAAGAGCATGGTCTAAGTCGGCATTGAGCCAGGCATATCGTAGCCCCACCGTAATGAACGAGGCCGACCGCCACCAAAGCTTACCGTCCTGCACATAACTAGGGTTGTCCCTACAGAAGCGAGGCATGAATTCGGCAAGAGGCGTCATCCTGCCCCGTCGCTCAATCTTAAACCACCATGAGACCATAGTGTCCCAGTGATTGCGGTGCGCCGCACAAACAGTCCAACTCGAATCAATCTTAAACTCTGGCGTGTCACTGGGGACAGTGTGGTGTGACCCAATGAGGATCGCATCATACTTCTCAGTAAGGGCCTTCGCGATAGCCTTACTCCCGGTGCGGGGCTCAGCTATGAAACAAAACTTGTTGTCCGGGATAACGTACATTATTATGCTCCGTAACCAAGTGAAATCATTTCGGCTCCAAACGTGTCGTACATAAACTTGATGCTTTTCTCTGAATAGAAAGCGGAGTAGCATTTGCCCTTCCGACGCTTCGAGACATTGTGGACTTGTAACTTAGTAGCTGGCAGGCCGTGACTGGTAAGCAACTTGTCGAAGTCAGCCTGCAATGTCTCGTGCCGGAGAACTAGGTTACAGTAGGGGTTCCGCTCCCAGTACATCTGGCCGTCTTTGAACCATTTTGGTTCATGGACCCACGCATACAAGAATTGCTCGAACGAGTGGCCGAAAAACTTAGCCCCGGCGTTTTGTGTATTGTGATACCACCAAGATACCATAACGTCGAAATGGTTTCGCACGACACAGAATATGGTCCACGGCTTTTCAATCTGCTTGGCTGGGTTGTTTAGCTGTGTCTTCACAACTGGCCAGTGTCGCCAACACGACTGGGGAGGGGTGCAATGCTGCCCACCAATCGTCTGGAAACCAAGCGTATGAAGCGTGTGCGCCATCGCGCTTGAGGCCGTTTTCGGATTCGCGAGAAAACAAAGCCGCTTATCGGAATTTGTCCACATTACTCAAACTCCTTCGCTTCCTTGACTGCGGACTCAAGTAGCCCCAGCGACCTTGTGATGGCGTCGTCCATCCGTCCAAGATCGAAATGAGCATGCTTTGACCTATCCAATTCAGGAACATTTGACAAAGCAACCACTGTGGCCTTGGCCTGTTTTATTAGCTTGTCGAAAGCTCTTACCAAATCGTGAAAGTCATCATATCCAACGTATTCGCCAAACTCAGCCATTTCGACACCTAACCAATCTTCACGAGCAGTGTACCTAGTAACCATCACTTCCTCCTCTTACTTTCTAGCCAACCAGCAATCCGCTCGACGCCCCAGACGCCATGGAACAAAGCCCAGCCTGAAACGTAGAGCAATTTCTCAATGACACGGTGATACCATTTAATGACCGGGGGCGGGCCAAACCGCACACGGAGCATGTCTGTACTCCAACCGGCAGGAATGGGGCTTCTAGGTTGCCAAGGGACGCCCCTACCCATATCGCCGTTTACTTTGGCCACCATCCGTATCTGATCCTTAATGTCCGCGAGCGCCTCTTCGAGAGTGTCTCTGCGGCACCACACGCCGGGATAATCTGCCAGCCTAGCGGACACCCCTTGGGGGGTATTTTGATAATAAACCGGCAACATCACGTACTTGGTTCTAGTCTTCATCAGGGATTCTCCTCTCAAGAGAAATAACGCCAGGGGACATGGTAGTTGTGCATTCCGCAAAACAATCTGGTTCAGCTTCATTCCAGTCGCCAGTAGGGTCAACTATCTGAGCATAAGCTAATGCCCCTTTAGCATCTGGAGACACAACGACTGCGTTGCGATCATCGTCCATTTCCAACCAGTAAACGTATAGCTTAGTCATTGTCTCCTCCTAAACGGCCAGCAGGCGGTAGACAATTCTTCAAAAAGGTTGGAGACACACACTACAGAACCCAGGAGAACCCATACAACCCACCAAAATAGCTTCTTCATCATCCTACCTCACTTAGTACGGTGTCTATTCTACGTTTTAAGTCTCGCAAGTCACGGTAGCGGCGAAGGGGGACAACGTCAAGATCGCCACTGATGTCCCCTAACAAAATGAGAAGCTTATCGTAGGCCCCCGCGTCGACATACTGACCACCAACCTCCTCAAACATGCCCGAATCATAACGACAAAGATACCTGGGAACCATTAGCCTACCTCTACTTTCTTCTCAAAGGCTACGACGCGGGGCGTCATTGAAGAGTGGCACGGTGAGAGAAGGCGGGGAGTAGCTTGGTCCCACCCTCCTGTCGGGTCTTCCATCTTTGCTTTCAGCAACGCGTCACGACGATCAGGGGCGACAACCACGGCGCGGCGGTCATCCTCTGTCTCCAACCAGTAAATGCCCATATCTCTTGTCATCACCCTACCTCATCAAGAAGGTCAATCTTGTAACGCTGTGGGCCATGGCGTTCCTTCTCCGACCGTAGCTTAACTGGCAACCTCCAAGTTACCCCTCGCTTTTTGGTAACGCCGTGAATCAACTGTGTCGGCTCCGAGTAGCCGCTGAAAGCATTGTACGCATACGCGTCAGTTGCAACCCAGGTGCCATTCATCAGCAACTCACCATCAATCTCCATTGTGCTGCCGGAGCGGTGAAAGTGACCGCAACAATAGTAGCGAACCGGCGGGCCGGACTGAATCCGATTGAGGCCCATGATGCGCCGTTGACGTCGCTCAAGTCCGTACCACGGGATACCCATATTGGAACGAATGTCATCGCCGTGGAAGATGCAGAAGCCAATACCTCCAATATCCAGGTTGATACTAAAGGAATCAGGAATGGTGAATTGCACATTCTCCAAGTCGCGGCAATAAAGCTGAGCCGTAGTCGCCACCATGTAATCCCAGTTATCGTGTGCGCCGTGATAATCCTTCTTAGGTGACCGACGACCATGGTTGCCGGGAACGTACACGACGTTAATGTTGTCGAAGTAAGGGGCCAAGTCCCGATACATCAGACCATGAAGCTGCCCGATTGCAAGGGAGTTCTTGAACTGGTTGCGGAAATATGAGCGGTTGACGTGCCCATGAATCTCGCCGCTCGTATGGTCCCCATACGCAAGGATGGTTAAGTCTGGGAAGGAAAAGGTGGGAGCAAGAGTTTCTTGCGTCCACTTGAGCAGGGTGTCAACATAGTTCTCGGCCCGGCAGACACTCACAGGAAAGTCGTAGCTTTCCAAGCCGCCGCACTCTTCCGGTGTGACCACCTGATCGTGGTGACCATCACTTATGTGCATAACAAGATGCTCAACGACAGCGGCTTTCTTCCCTGGTTTGTATGAAGGACGCATGCGGGGAAGGGCCTTGAAAGGCTTAACCCTTAGCTTCATTTCCTCCGACACGGCCACGAACAAGCCTTGACTCTTCGCGGCGACTCGCAACTTACTGCGAGCGTGATTTCGTTCCTCCCGAAGGTGGATGACTTCGGCCTCAAGCTCAAGTACCCTTTGGTCGCCTGGGTCAGCCTCAATAAGTTTTCTCGACTGCCCTTTGCCTGCCTTGGGCGGGGCGTCCGGACCATTAACCTTCTTGTGGGCGCGGCCAGTCGCAATGTTAGAAATCAAGGAGCGACTAACTTGGTACTTCTTTGCAATCTCGGGCTGTGTCAGTTTGTTAGCTGCCAAGTCATTCTTAATTTTGCGAACTTGCTTCGTGGTCAGTTTTGCCATGTTGGTCTCCATTGAGGGGTTAGTCTGCGATTCCGTGTCGTAGTAGATACTGCTTACAAACTTCAAACAAGTGGCGAGCAGCGTCGGTACTGGTGTCAGTCCATAGCGTCTCCGGGTCTAGTTTCCAGGCGACGGCCAGTTCGTCAGCATAAGTGGTCGCCAGCATAGCATAATCTTGGCTCCGTACAGGGGTCCAGGTAATGCCCGTAATCTCCAAAGGGTACGAATCAAGTTCCCATGTTTGTGGCGACGGGGGAATGCCAGGAGGTGGTTCTCCATAAATTGGGTCTTTGTACGCCCAAGAGCGGACAATTGGTAAGTCACCCCGCCATCGAAGCAACGCCCACACCTGAGTCAACACCCACAGCATGTCGGAACTGACAGCCGGTGTAGATTCATTGTAGGCTGCCGCAATCTTGGTCAGACGAGTTTGCATCGCAGCCAAGTACCAACCCAAGGCGCGCGAAGAGGCCCCCAAATCCAACTCGTCCCAGCGGGTTAATACATTAGTGTGAATTTCTGTCGCTGTCATTGTCATCAGTTCATTATCCTGTGAAGCTTGCTGAGTTCCTTGCGGTTCATCTTCAGAACGTGTGCGCCCGAACGGGTGTACACTTCCACAAGGTAATTGTCGTCTCCGAGCTTGCGAAGCTCTGAGTACGTGATTATGTGCCCTGGCTGCACCGTCGCTTCCTTTGAATTAGCTCCGGCACAGTAAACAGAAAGCAGCACGAAAGCAATTAAGAGAAGGGTTGTAACGTGTTTTAGAGTTTGCATCAGTCTGCTCCTATGGTCAATATACTCTGCGAAATTTGCTAAGCTCGCGGCGGTGTAGCTTCATAGGGGTGGAGCCAAACGCGCCGCCCGTACTCACCGTTACAAGGTAGTAACCGTTGCCAAGATCGCAGCGTACAAGATACGTAATACAAGGCTTGGCATGCACATACTCGCCTAGTACGGGAGCATTTTCCTGATAATCCGGAGGATCAGAAATGCAGCCGGAAGCAAAACAGAGGACCGTGGTAAGGATGCCAAGGATTGAAGTCCGGATTAAAACTCGAAGAACATGTCGCATTAGTCTTCTCCTAACAAAAGTACATAATAGCAGCAGCCACAGCAAATATGACACAAGCTGCCAGGAGGTTTGCCAATAGGGTAACGCTAAGTGGTTCTTGTGGTGGCGGCAGCATTCTGCTCCTGTGAAGGTCGGTTTTCGTGTGTCTCCTCTAAACTAAAGTGGCCAGTAAAACAACGCCCAGACAGCATAAACTATGCTAAAAGCTATAAGTGGCGTGCAAAGAAAGCCAATGGCTTGTAAACGGAACTTATTCAAATCACTCATGCTCTGCTCCTATGAAGATCGGTTTTCGTGAGCCGTCAGCTTTTAGCTGCTCATGGTTGTCAATCAAGTAATCAATAGCCTTCTCGAAGTTAGCGGGCTCGTCAGTGTCGAACAAGGTAGCTCGGAGGTCCGTATCTTGTAGGTGCTTGACTTCCGCCTCCAGTAGATCAGGATAGTTAATCAAGGCAACCGTCTTTGCTACAAACTCATCGGGCGAAGTGGCTATCAAATCAGGGCGACCAATTTTATGGAGCAAACAAGAGGCGGCCTTGTTATAAAACTTGTCTCCCTCTAGCGTTATCATCGGTTTGTGCAGGTAAAAAGACTCAACAACAGTGTTGTAGCCTCCGAAGGGATAGGAGTTAAGCGCGAAGTCCCCGGCCTCCATCGCCTCCATGTAGGCAAAGTATTCTTTATCCGCATGCACATGGAAGGAATTTGGAATCACAGACTGCAACTCGCAAATGAAAGGCATGTAAGCTTGATAGCGGTGAACTCCGCGACTACAGAATATCTGGAACTCGACAGGGTTCTTACTCCCATCAACAATCCGGCGTAACAACTGATACAAAGGCCAGTTGTGTTTATCTGGTCCCCAAGCACAGTTAATGAGAATCTTGTCGCCTTCCTTCTTAGGGTACTTGGCTTTGTAATTTGGCCAGGTCGGATGCGCCCCGATACCGGGAATAACGACTGCTCGTTCGGCGTAGTTCTTTTTAAGATTCTCCAACACTTCTGACTCTGAGCCAACAATGAAGTAGTCGATTTTACTGCCACAGGTACTTACCGGATGCCCATAGCTGGCGACTTGAATCGGTGCCGAGCGGAGATTGCTCAACCAAACAGACTCATTGTTCATTCCGACATCTGGAAAATACATAAGTTGGAAGTCATTATCTTCAATTGCCTCTGTTGATAAGTGGCCTTGCTTACTAAACTCAATGTTAAGAACCTTAGAGAAAGGCTCCGTCACCAGCGTGGGGCGATTAGACCCTAAATGAATCAGAGTCAAGTCATAATTCTTTCGCAGCCGTTCAATCAGAGGGGCACTGCTCTTGTACACAGCACTGTTGGAAAACCACTTGGCTGTAACAACAGCTATGCTTTTTCGTCTGGGCGTATTCTTTATTACCATCTTGTCTGTAATCTTGGCCGCAACCTCGTTGATTAGCTTCTTTACCCGATGATCGGCATAGTTCTCATCATTCAGATACGTGCAAGCAAAGTAAAGTGGCGTCAACCGGAAATCAGCAATCACATACCTGTCATCCATCTCCTCGATATGCCGTTGCAAGTTGGTATGTAGGTTAGGTGTAATCTGGCCAACTGAGGCAAGAACATAGGTGAAGTACCACAGAGAAGCGTATTTCGGATTTACATCGAATAAGCTCTTAACAGCGATGTAAACAGTGTTTCGCGACGAGTAGAGAAAAAGCAACTTGAGGAAGTTATGTTCTTGCCTCAGCACATGCGCCAAAACGGAGTCGGTTGTTTTGTACGCCGAAAGGGCGACAAGATTAGCAAAAATGTGTGCCTTGGACACCATTTGAAAAACATGCGCTGACTTCACTATGCTGAACTCTGGGTTAGCCATCAGTGCAAATACGCCCGCAACAAAATCACTAATGCTATTCACGGCTTCAGCAGTAAGGACTGTGTAGTTATGTTGCTCATAATGATTGAGGACAGAGATAATAGCATCGCAAACCTCACCATCCTTCCCCTGAAGGAACAACTGATATAACTTACTCTGGTCTATCAGAGGCACATTATCGTTGGGGCTGTCCGGCAACTTGACGGCAGGGACTAACTGCTCGGTAGGCTTTGGTTGGTGGCGGGGAGTCTGGGGGGTTAGCCCCTTTCTCTGCTTTCGTTGCTGCTTTCGTTGTTGCTTTCGCTTATTTTTCCGCGACATAATCTGCCTCCGTGTAAGAGCGTAGTTCAGTGCCATCAAGAATCAAGAGATCGCTGTACTCAATGTGCTTGCGCCTAATCTCAGCATAAATATCAGCGGCGCGCCAACGAGTTGTAATGATGATAACATCGACAGGCTTGTCAAGCAGAGCGTCCGCATGTTCAATCTTCTGCCCCATACCTGGCACGCAGCGACCAACTTTAGCAGCGTCCGAATCAACGACCCGGTGACCGCACAGGAAGAAACAATTCAGAAAAGCGGCTCCCTTGCCTGTCCCACCCCAATAGGCGATGGTGGCCTTTTCCCGGCAGTAACGGTCGATCTCGCCTTGTACATTCATGGCAGTTTTTTGTACGTTCTGTCGAAATGTTCTCGCAACACCCATAAAGCTACTTTCCTCATACTTAGGACGTCCTATCCATAGTGCCACTTCGTCATTATAGGCTAGCGACTCGTGGCATGTTTCCCAGCCAACGCTCTCGAACATCACCCGCAAGCTACGTTGTGTAAAGTTGTTCACATGCTCATACAGGAAATCACTGACCCGGCACGTTTCGAGAGCCTTACTGATGCATGGCACTTCTACAAGAAACAGTGGGTAGTTATGGGACTTATTGGCGAAGTAAGAAATCTCAGCAACAAAATCTCGGGGGTCTGCGATATGTTCCAGAACGTGCCGACAAGTGAGGGCGTCTGGCATCAGCTTAGGCATATCACGCTGCGGGATAAAGTAGTCCTGCTCAGTCTCAAGCCCCAATTCACGGCAGACTTCAGCATCAATACCGGGCTCATAGGCAACACACCTCGATCCTGAAGAGTCCCGGCGAAAAATGTTAAGGAAGCCGCCGTCACCGGCCCCAATATCAACAACAGTCTTCAGCGTACAATCACTGGCCCCGCGCAGCAACGCGGCAACTTCCTCCAGGTGAGTCGCCCAGGCGAAACCCAAATTGAACATCCGGTTGCTATCTTCAGCATAGGGGATCTTAGCGTAATCGAAGTCAGAATTGTAGACATGGCCACAATAGCAGCACACGTAGAAGCTCATCGGGTAGGTCGGGGCTCTCTGAGCTTGCTCAAGAGTGTGAGGAAGATTGAGAGCCATGAGCGGTTGCATACCGCCCGAATACAGAGGCTCGACATTATTACCGTGACACGCTGGACACTTAATCATGGATCAATCTCCAATATAGCTATGAAAACATTGTTGCACTTGTATTCCGCGCCACTCGGCATGCGACTCCCGGGGCAACCCTCAATGGGAGGAACATAGGTGGAATCAACCTCAACTGAAAGCTGGACGACCCGCCAACCAACCTGTAGATGATGGGCTATTGATGCGTCAAAGTCGACCAGCTTGACGCTGGTGATAATAATTTGTTTCATCACTTACTCCGGGAGGGGGTGTCTTTGGTAGTCGGACAGGAGATTGTAGTATTCCTCTTGCTCCGTATCAGTGGCAGTCTTTCCAGTTACCAGTGCTTCAAGAGCGACCAATCTTTGAGGGGACATTCGATCAGGACGGATTCCCAGTGACGCTGCTTTCCACTGAAAGTAGACTTGATGCTCTGTCACTGCAAGGGCGCGTGTTGCCGCTAACCACACAGGGAGGAAACGATCTTTACGTGCGTCACACCTTGGGCATACTGTATACGATATGCCGCCACCCATTGAGAGCGAGACAGAACACCCCCTACATATATCGGCACCACAGATAGAACAGTCAAACGCCTCTGTTCCTGTTTTACAGAAATCACACTGACGAGTGAACGTCACCTTCTCAACAAACTCTACATGTCGAACTTTCATCGGTTACTCCACAGAATGTAATCGGGCTTGGTGCCCATGACTTTGTTTGTAAGATCATAAGCATAATTGCAGATCATTGCCAAACCTTCGTAGTTAATCTTATGCGCGTCATCGCTTGGCCGGTGATAGTCGCGATGAAGCCCGGTATGCAGAAACACGTTAGGGATTCCGGCCCTGCCGAACGGAACCTGATCGCTACCAGAGTCTCCCCGGAGGGTGATCCTGCGAGCAAACGGATACTTCACATATAGCTCTTTCAATATAGCTGGCAGATCAAAGTCACTGCCCTTAACTGACGCGCTCCGCAGACGACCCACCATGTCAATATTTATCATAAACTTATGCTTCTTAATGTCAGGCTTGTCTCTGGGAAACATGGGGTTCCGCACGTAGTAACGAGAGCCAACGAAGCCAACCTCTTCGCCGGTATACCACTGGAATACCAGCGTGCAAGGAGGCTTCGGTCCCGCAGCAAACCGCTTGGCAAGGCCTAACACGGCGGCGGACCCAGAGGCATTATCATCAGCCCCGTTGTTCACCGTGCCGTTTCGGCTCTTGCCAGTGTGATCGAGATGTGCGCCGACGACAACCACGCTATCAGTGTTGACACCTTCAATCCACGCGATCACATTATGGCAGACGCGCCCGCCGCGAAGGGGTACTTGCTGATACATAACATCCAGGCCATAGTCTTTGCACTGCTGAGCAACATACTCGGCTGCAAGCACGAATTCCTTCGACGCAGTTTTCCGACCCCCCATAGCATCAGAAGCTAGAAACTCGACGTGGGATTTCAGTTCGTCTGCCGTTTGTGCAAAGCACGGGGTGGCTAGAGCGAACAGGATGGCAATTATTCTAAGCATTTAGATGCGCCCCCCAAATTTTCCTTGTTTTGACTCTGCTAATGACTGGCTGTGATACCTTGTATTTTTTAGCAAGTGCTGTTACCTGTCCCCGGTAAGGGTTCTTCAGTTCTTCTCGAATCTCTAGCACTTCCTTCTCAGTGAGCTTGGCATTGTAGTGATCCGCGCCAAAAGGTATGCGACCCCTGGCCGACATATCTGTCATATTATCATTGTGTGTACCAAGTCGTAAGTGTGCCGGATTGCAGCAAGCTGGGTTGTCGCAGGAGTGTAAGACGTGCAGAAGGGCGGGCCACTTGCCAGTTTTCAGGAAGTATGCAATCCTGTTAGCGCGGCGCATCTTTCCCTGTAACCACATTGTCCCATAACCAGCACTAACCCGACCCGCTGTCCACTCCCAGCAATCGTCAGGGCTTTGCTTATCAACCTTTTGGCAGTAGTTTGCTAGTTGCTTGGTTGTCAGTTTTTGCATTGTTCTTCCTTCCGCGCCGCAAGGGCGAAGCGCCGGATGCCATAAAGCTCATTAGCATAAACCCACAGGGCGTTCTTCCAGGCGCGACAGTCCTCCCTGATTCTGAGATTTTTGATATTTCCGTCTCTGTCCATCTGAACACAGACTTCAGCAGCGTATATCTCGTCAATACTACCGTTGTAAGGGCGGTAATATGTTTTGCCGAGTTCTATTGCCACCCCATCCAGCGTCTTAGGATAGTCGGATTTATCTACTTGCACAGTGGCAAACAGATGCACAACCTCAAACTTCTCCTCCGCATTATCCCCCCATTGAAAAGCAAACAGTCCCCCTTCATACGCTCGCGGACGATAATTGTAGACAGTGGCGTCCTGCATCGCGCCCCAGGAAATAAACTTCCCTAGCCTGTTAAAATATTTGCCATCTTTATTGCGGACGAGATAGATGTTCATGGTTAGTCCTCTGGGATTGTGCGTAAGTTCTCTTGAAATTGTGATCGCTTTTCTGGAGTCATTCGACGAATGGCACGACGCAATAGCCAATGAGTCAACATCAACTGTGAGACACCAAGAAATATGTCTGCCCGCCATCCAAAGGATAGTTGCGCCGCCAGGCCCCATTTTACAAAACGCACTGAAACAGAGCGGCCACAGCCAAGGTTACTGTACAAACCGAGCGAAAACAACTTAAAGAGGGTAAGGTGGAGAGTCCAACATTTCCAACCGATAGAGCCCTTAGCTTGAAAGATGAATAGATTCAAGCACCAATCAATGCAGCGACTAGGAATCTTAGGGTCAGATTTATCGTCGTATGTCCAGATCATTTAGTCCCATACCTTCCCAAGGTTGCAGTTATTCCACGCCTCCCAAGCAGCGTCCTCAAAGGCGTAGAGATCGTGAGCAGGGATTACTTCCCGCCGCGCAGTTTCGCACAGCCAGTAATCATAGCCAGTTTGACGCCAGGTTTTCCAGATTTTTGCGTCCTCTGGGCCATCGCGCGTCAGGTAGAAGTACCACTCGCCCACAGAAATCAACTTATCGTCCGCTGTACGGGGAAGCAAGGCAGCAGCGGCTCTCAAATCCTTTAACTCAGCTAAGACGCAGCGGGGGCAGAGATTACCGTCAGACAAATCAACCCACCAAGAAAGCCCGTACAATGAGAGTCCGCACTTGCTACATCGCATATTCGTGTTCATCATTCATTCTCCGCTGCATCAACGACTGCACAAGTAGGACAATCCGCAGGAGGGCCTCCACTACATCCAGAGATAGCTCCTCGCTCAGTCTCCATGCCAGGGCAAGAAGAAATGACGTTGTAAGCCCGTAACGCCTCATAGGCTTCCTCAAGCTGGGGGCGGTGATTCCATTGCTCAATGAGTCGTGTTCGACATTGTTCGTAGTTGAGGTATACTGGCCCTCCAGATGGCTGACGCCATTTCTCCAAGCCACACACGCACGTTATTTTCAGCCGCCAGGACTGCCGACTCACAGTATCTTCGACCAAATTCACACTATGACCACACAGCGGACAATTCTTTAGTTTCATTGTGCTTCTTTCCATGCTGCCCGGGCGGCGGTTCCGGATTTGAAAAGGTCGTGCGGGCGAACCCAGTCGCCGAGGTCAGTTTTAATATAGACACCTGATCTTGCAAGTGACCACCTGTGTAAAATTTCAACGATTCGCACACTGAAGATGGTTGTTTTTACAGGGTGGTGATACCACTCACCAAGCTGAATTTTCTTTCCGTCCTTAGTCTCAGGATGGGAGTCTTGCTCGGCGACCAGACGCACGACCTCAAACTTCTTGTCACACCCCTCACCATAATTGAACGCAAACTCACCGCAGCGGTAAGCATGGACACGTCGAGTATAGACGGTGGCTTCCTGTTGCTCAGCCCAATCAACAAGGTGATTGAACCTTAGAAGAAAATAGCCTTTGTTCTCAGGATTGTAGACGAGATAAATGTTCATCAAATGTCCCTACTGTCCCTACTTTATGCGATTCATAATGGCGACTGCCAACGCGAGCAAAGTAGCATACACTACAACGCAGGTGGCAACAGGAGCCCACAACGGGGCCAGTATCCAGAGCCAACCGACGCTGATTATGCCATGTATTTTCAACAGAGCAAGTGCTGCCGCAGTAGCGGCCCCGCCGAAACATAGTAGCAAAGCAAGCTTATGTGGTGACATTATTTGTTCTCCGATTCTTCAGATTCTTTATGTAACTCAAGCATGGCCAAGGCAACCGCAGCTACATGGACTGCTTCTATTCGCCAGAAGTGGTCAGAGCCTTCGGGCTGGCCGAATTGCAATTCCAAAACAGCTTCGGCAAGTTCTCCAACCTCTTCCATGAGGATGGTCATCCACACTGGTAGGGTGTGATCCCGTATCCCCCACTTCGCGTCTTGTCGATCCCGTTCGTCAAGAATGGGGGTGGCGCGTCGAAGTCGTTCAATCTCGACTGCATATTGACGTGCTTCTTGTACGGCGTGCCGTAATTCGTCCATGCCAACGTGGCCAACATATTTACATTGGCCACTCCTATAAGGTCGTGGCAGAAGTTTACGGAGCCCAGCTACCTCAGCTTCAAGTTCAGTGATTTTCTGCTTCCGTTCAACCATGACGCGAATCGCTGATTGAGCGGGGGAGGCATTGTCTAAGTCGCCCCGCTGCCCCTCGTAAACGTCCACGTTGCGAAAATGGTGTAGCAGTCGCTTTGTGTCTGTGTTCATCAAACAGTCCTCGGGCCTTCGAGTTTATCCTCGTGTGACAGGGTTGCCTCTTCGTCGCCGACAAGCATATCAACTACTTCGTCGATATTGAACGGACGCCACATCCCAAACTTCTCGTATGCGACGTCGATGCCGATGTCCATTGCCCGGCGACCAGGGTGTAACTCGTCAAGCACGGACTCATACCGGCCATGTGAGTGGCCATACAGGTGGATGGAACCGTAGTGCAAGCCCTGCCACGACATCAAAGGGTAGTGGCACATGTGAAACTTGTAGGCCGTGCCCCACCGATTACAGAGTCGGCAAAATAGCATGTGATCGAAAGTGCTGGCGTGGTTACGTAGGCTGGCCGCGTCGTGGTTTCCCTGACAGACACGGAAATTGCGAACATTGAGCCGCTGCCGGTAATGCCCGGCCCGGCTTGCCTGCCAGCAGAAGTCCCCCAGAAAGAAGAGGGTGTCATTCCGGCGACAGACAGAGTTGATCTGGTCAATCATCTGGGTATCCATGTCGGCCACGTCCGCAAATTTAATACCGCGAACAGGCTGATGCGTGCGTATGCCCGCATGTCCAAGATGCCAGTCTGCTGAGAACCAAATCATTGCTTCTTCTCGGTTAGACGTTTCATAATTGCGGGGCCGACTATGCTCCAGTCGACCATGGGGCGTGCGCCCCCTCGTTTTGACGGAATCAACGGACAGCCAAAGGCGGCATCATCCACATAGATGCCAGCGAAAATCTTTGGACTCGTTGTGGTCCAGCCGTCATCTGGTATCTCGTTTACGCCCGCAAACTCCACCCCACTCCCCCGACAGAAGGCTACAGCCTGTGTAAGAACAGGGCCGTAATCAACGTCATTCTTTCTGTGTCCATCGCTACGCACAGTCCACAGACAGAGAACAGCGCCCGCCTCTTGCCATCGGCGCATCCAATGGAAAGCACCAGGGACAGCGGGGCCAATGTCAGGAAACCAGTGTTCAGCAATAGTGCCGTCGAAATCAACTGCTATTTGCATAGGTTCTCAGTCAAGAGTTTGAGTACGTCTAGCTGTGTCTGAGCTTTGGCAGAGTAGTAGCCGAAGTCGTTCAGTTCGGTACAGTATATCCTGTCGCCCCAGATAGACACCTTTAACGGGGGCTCGTGGGCGTGAATGGCGCGGCGCAGTATCTCAAGGGCGGCAGCTATAGCTTCCGGCCCGGACTTGAGGCTAGGAGGCTGGGGCAGAGGTGCCCAATGCTCCACGTACCACTCTATCTCCCGACGCGGGTACCCCTCCATGCAAGTTTCCCACCGCTCGCCCGTCCAGACGGCGCAGCCACCGGCTACAAGAACCACAACGTCCGGTTCAGGAAGCTGATCTAAACTCAGTGTCCAGTCTATTTGCATCATCGGAGTGCCGCTCTCGCTTCCTTAGCTACCGCGTAACGCACAGCGCGGTGTACCCGCAACTTAGCCAGCAGAGGAAACCAAAGGTCTGCTCCACGAAACACAAGAGCAAAATAAGCACCATAATAAAGCGCGACCGAAACTTTGCCGTCAGATCGGACGTCAAGAGTCAGTGACGAACCAATAAGAGTATAGCTGCCACTCACAAGCTTCTCTACAATGTCTCGTGCCAGTAGTCTCGCTTCTCGTCTCGCTCGAAATAGTCTCATTTCTTAGTCTCCTGGGGGAGTGTGCCCTAGTTAGGGGTGTCTCTATTGTAAGTATATGCCCACATAGCCTAAATGCTAGTCCGCTGAAAACCAGATTATTATAGCTCCATGCTCGGTACAACCAAGCCGTCTTGAGTCTTTTCAGCCAGCACACACCGCACGACTCGGCGTAGTCGTAGTCTCGCCAGAAGCGGAACCCAAATTTCCAAGCCACAATAACGAACATAAATGGAGTCCAGCAAACGTAGGCGACGGGATACAATATTGATAATCACCGCCTCTGTTCTAACAGTGCAGGCTGATTTAACAAGTATATCCCCATCAACAAATTCAAAAGTAGTAGGGATAGCTAATCTCTCAATAAGAGATTGTACCAGTAATCTTGCCCGCCATCTCGCTCGAAATAGTCTCATTTCTTAGTCTCCTGTGGAGTGTCTCTATTGTAAGTATAAATGCTACAAGCACCTTGTCAAGTTATTCTTCCTGCAATTCCAGAGCTTGGTAGTAAATCGACTCAATCACGGGAATGTCGCAAACCATGTCGACGTCGGCGCCGCTACTCAACAAAGCCCCGTACAAGCGTACAACTGATTCAAGCTCGATTTCCGTCAAAGTCAGTGTAATCATTACGCTCTCCAATCTGAATTCCAGGCTACATAGATGTTGGGGGCGTCTAGTATATCTTGAGGAGCGACATACTCTACAATGCCGAGCCCCATGGCGTCCGCAGTAGTGAGTTTGATACGGTGTTCAAAGTCAGCTTGATACACTAACTCCGAACAATACAGGGCCGGAACCCCAAAAGTGAATTGAAAATCGTAAGGGCTAGCGTTAAAAGTGCGGCACTTCTCAATAACCTTCTCTATGTAGTCGGCGTCCCAGTCTTCACAGCGAAGAATCAAAACATGATCGGACTCATGGCAAATATCAAAGAAGTTGCTCGCCGTGTAGCCGTCCGCAAGCATCTCTGCAACCTCATGGTAGTCGCCCGAGTCAATGCGACCTACGCAAAGGGCGGCATGTGGATAGCGTCCGGGAATACAGAGGGTGGAAAGTTTGTGATCGTCGCGGGTTAGAATAATGTCGCCCGGCCTCAACATGTCGTACCCCTGCTGGTAGTTACGCCCTCGCAATTTGGTGTAGTACCAGCTAAAACGTATGTACGGAAAAACGTCCCGCAGAAACCAGACATAAAGAGCCCAATTCATAATCCGAATAAGCGAGCGGCGACGGCAGTGAATCACCCAGCGAGAAAAACATTCAAACATTGAAGCTACCTCCGTCGAGGTTGTGACGGGTGATCCGTTCATCGGCAAGACGAGCAAATTTAGCACCTGCCTCGATACCAATAAAATGTCGGCCTGTATTCAAGCAAGCAATAGCGGTTGTACCACTGCCAATACAATTGTCAAGTACGACAGCCCCTTCGTTGCTATACGAGCGAATCAGATACTCAAAAAGCTCTACTGGCTTCTGGGTAGGGTGAATCTTTCCCACTGAATCATTATTAACAACAGGAATGTTGATTACCGATGTAGGATGGCGGTCCGTCCGGCCGCCGCCGCTAATACCTTGCTTCGTCTTTCCATAGTTGCTCCCGTCGCTAGTATGCTTCGTGAACGAGTGAACCGGCGCGTGGCCCTGTGACTTCTGCGGGTGGTAAACAGGCAAACGACGATAGAAAACAAGGATGGATTCATGCTTCCGAAGTGGCATTCGATTGGCATTGAGAAAACCCGTCGATTTATTCTTCTGCCAAATCAAGTCGTACCGAAACATTCTTCGGTTCGAGGTAATAAGTTGAGCGGCAAATGGCTGCGTTGCCGTGAGCACAATGGCGGCATTAAGCTTAGTTACCCGACGATATTCATCCCACAGTTGATCGAACGGGATGATTTGATCCCACTCATTCTGTGTCCTGCCGTAAGGTAAGTCGGCTAGCACCATGTCAACGCTTGCATTGGGAATCGTCGACATAATATCGAGGCAGTTGCCGCAGGAAATTTGGTCAATGAGGCCGACCACTCTTCCTCCGCTTTTGCTAATGAACCCCAAAACAAGGAGCAGGGGTGGGAGTTGGTTCAGGCTCCGCTGCGCCCCAACGGTCGTCCACTTCTGATGTATCCCGTTGTCGGATTTGGCGCTCAAGAGCATCACTCCGCCACGGAAAAATGGCCTCGGGCATGGGTACATTCGGGTCAAAAGCCCACAAACAGTCGTGCTTTTTTGCCCACTCGTAGATCGCTCTCGTCGGGACAATGGCGGTCAAGGTGGGGGTGCCACCCAGCGACATGAGGCCAATGATGCCGCCAGTCTTGGCGTCAAACAACGGTCCCCCGGAGCAGCCAGGGTAAGCAGACACGTTACACTGGTCAAGCTCTCGCGGAACTGGCTGATCTCTGAAACTAAACATACGACCCACATGAGAAATGCGGCCATAGAGAATCAACCGCTCATTCAGACGCGGGTAGTAAGGTGTGCCGCAATGAATAACTTGTTGTCCTAGCTTAATCTCATTGAACGCTCTGTAGAAGTAGGCGTTGCCTGTCATGTCGCCAGAAATAATCTGCAAAAGAGCTATGTCTTGGGCCTCGTAACAATCACCGGCCCGAATGACGCGAGCAATAGCAGTCTTGTTCCCTTGCCGAATTGTAAACTCACGAAAAGACCCGTTATCATTCATGTGGCAATCAGCAACGTGCCCAACCGTCCAGACGAATGTCTCGCCGCCGCGTGAAAACAACACGCCAGAGCCGTATCCACGATCAACATGAACAACAACAGTATTGGCGTAACCCTTCTCAGCTACAGTCGGAGACACGGGCAGAACGGTAAAGGCAAAAAGCACGGCGATCAGAATACTACTTACCATTGTTTTCCTCCTGGGCTTCCTTCTCAAGCTGCGCTTCCAACGTCCTGCAAATAGGAGAGAGAACAATCTGTTGGAAATCTAATTCTCTCGTGCAGTCATACTCAACTAGAGCAGCCATTTCCCCGATGCGAATGCAGAGTCGATTTTTGGTAGGGTCGTCGGGATGCTGGGTGAGGCTAATGACACCATCTACCCTTGCCAGAAAATTGAAACACTGATACATAGTTGCACAACTAGCCATTGTCGCCTCCTAACGTCTGTTCAACATCCCCGAGCGTGAGTAGCTCAAGGCGTCGATTGTCCTGTAAAACGTCTCTGACTTTCTCGTCGGTTGGTAAATGAATCAAATCTACGATGGTGGCACCTTTGTTTATATCGGTGCCGAGCCGGTAAATTCGAGCCTCAGCCTGGATTCTCGACTCTGGGTTGTAGTCATTGGAATAGAACACAGCCATCCGAGATTCGGTGAGCGTCAAACCGAGCCCGCCCGACTGTGGGTGAGCTACAAAGGCCACCCGCACATTATTAGCAGTATCGGTCCAATACGCCAGGGGGTCTTGCTGGTGACAGGGATTGCCGTCCAGATCAAACACCTTCCAGCCGCGACCGTCCACACGCACGACGGCCCACTTCTGTTGTAGGCAGAGGGCAGTCACACGGTCTATAGAGCCTTTGAACCCGGCGAAAATCACCAGCCGCCCTTGTTCCTCATTCTCCTCAAGCAACTGCTTGATGGCTTGGTCTTTAGGGCAGGCGACCTCTTTAGCTATCCGAACAATTTTTGGAATCTCTTGAGTCCCGGCGCACCGGGGACACTCAATGCTGCGTTTCTCCAACGTAGCCACATACTCAGCATCTAGCATGTCAACCATTTCAAATATGTGATCCTCATCCTCTGGATCGACCCAGATGTTTGTCTTCCCGTCCTTACAGACGGGGCACTTGACGACACCTTGCTCTTTGTTTTGATACTGGAAGCCGTCGCTCAACTCGCGGAGCCAGGTCAAGCCGGTGATAACATTCGGAGCCACCTTCATCAGGCCTTTAGCTACCCGAGTAATAGTCTCGCTAGGCTTTAGGTAAACCGTTCGATACTGTTTATCTGGCAAGTCTACGCAATCCTTCAAGAACAACGCCAGAGCTAGCCCCTCCAACCGCTCGTTGAGAAACTGGACTTCATTCTTGCTCTTTTCAAATTCGTGAAATTCATTGTGCATGCACTCCGCAACATGCTGCTCGTCGTCAGCATACATGCCGCAATGCTTGCACTTGTTCTCATCATCGAGCCAGGCGACTCGTTGATAGTGCTTGCCCTGCATCGTCTCTTTTTCAGTGTAGACGCCCAGCCTATATTCAAAGGCTTTTACGTTCCCCTCTCGTAGGAAGCCAGGGGCGGCTATCTCACATTGACTCCACCAATCGACTGGAGACTTAGGAGCGGGAGTGCCGGACATTTCAATAACAAAGCCGTCACTGCCCCAGGTGTCCCTGATTGCGTCAGCAAGATTCTGGGCGGCTACTGATCGCTGGGCGTTGGCACTTTTCAGTCTGGAAGACTCATCAAGTAGCAAGCCAGGGGGAGGAATGTCGCCGTCTTTCCACGCCTTCATTATTGAGCGAAGGCGGTCATACGTCATAACAGTAAGGTTAATCTCGGTAGAGAGTCCCCACTTGTGAAACTCCCGGTCAACGGCCTTGAGAGCAGACTTAGGACCAACCCACCACCAATCCTTGTGCCCGGACTTCTCCATGCACTCAATCGCAGAGAGGGTTTTTCCTACGCCCATTTCCGCAGCAATAATCGTATAATGGTAAGTGAGCATGTGGTCAGCCATAAGGACTTGATGCTCGCGCAGGGGCCTGTCGTACTCCCAATGTTCCAAGGGTTTGTCCCAATTACTATATGGATTGTTACCCATCAAACAAGCTAACTGAAACTTGTTACGCTCACAATTGGAAACTGACCACATTTTCTTCGACGGGGTTTCATACCCGTGCCAACGAGAGCCCTTCATAGCTTTAATCTCGTCCTTGAGAGCGAAAGGACTCTTCACAAACCAGATGCGGTCACCCTCATAGCGGATTGTTGCAGGAACCTTGATCCGGGTGCCGCTACGTGTTTGCACAACTACTTTAATCTCGTAGTCTTTTGGCATCAGATATTGGCCTTCCAACGGGAGTCAATTCCACTTATGTCAGTAACTATGCGTGTGAGCCTTGTTCGGAGCGCAGGGCGGCCCGCAATAAAGTTGGCAGCTTTCTTACGCTTCGGAAACAAACGAGGTTCAGCGCTAGACGTCGCAACCACGCTCTCTTCCACCTTGTCAGTAACAACAATGTAGAAAACTTCTGTTAAGCTAGACATGAATGTGGCTCCATGTTCTTCCGGTTCGTATGTTGCTGATAGCGGTTGGCGAGACACTATGTTTTCTTGCTGCCCTGCTACACGTACCATAATGGAGGTTGTGAGCAAGCATAGTTTTTATAGTAATCACCTGCTTTTCTGTTAGAATATGATGCTTGCTCCATTCGCCTTTAAGGCCGTTTCGGCCTTTTTCATAGCTATCACGCATATTATCAGCACACGTACCCAGCCACAGGTGGTTGGGGTTGCAACATTTAGGATTGTCACAACTGTGACACACATAAAGCTGACCCGGTGCCCCTTTTGCTAGATAGTAAGCCAATCTATGGGCCGAATATGCTTTCTTATTGACCTTGACCATCCCATAGCCACGCGAATTACAACCAGCAGACCACTCCCAACACTCATCGCCCCCACGCACGTCAACTTTGGCCCGAAAGTTTTGTAGTTGTTTAGGCGTCAAGGTCGGCATGGAGTTACATTTAACCGGCATCAGCGTTGCTCCAACAGGAAAGTGCGGTCAGGCAGATCAGACGTCTGGAGCCCGTTAAATATCCTTTGTAGCCCATTGTCAACCAGAATCTTATACACAGTGTTGAAAGCGGCCCGCACTCCTCTAGGACAAGGGTCGCGACTTTGTGCTAAGCAAGCCAGCTTAATGGCGTCTCTCCACTGTGCCAGTGAGCCACTAATTACAACGGCGGTTATCCCGCGTGATAAGGTGTCAGTACGAACATAAGGCATAGCGGCTAATTCCAGTATGTCTACCATATCTCTCTCGTCGGCCGCAATCAAGAAACCAGCATGAAAAAGATTAAGTTGTGGACACACAGCAGTAAGATGTGGGGGGGCCGCCTCATCCTTAAACGCTGACGCGCACACCAACCCGAACTCCAAGTCTTTAAAGGGGGCGAGGGCGCGGTCTGCATTTTGAGCCGGACTATAGCCAAGCATGTCCCGTGACAACGGGAGAAAAATGTCTAAGTCCAGTTTAGTCAGAAGTACCAGTGCTACGCCAGGGTCCATTCTCTTCGTCTCCTATTTCCTCGTCAACCCATGTCAAAGAGTCGTTCTCAGGCAACTCCGCATTAGACCGATATTCATAGATCGCGGTCGAATTTGTTAGTGGCCCCATCAAAGGAACCAGAGTTAAAACATCCATCGAGGTAGCCTTCCTCTAAAAGCCAAGTTACACAACTAGGACACGCCTCTGCCAAGGTGCCGTCAGCCAATTCAATAATCCGCAAGTTGGCAGGGGTGTGAGAGTCAGTACACAATGAAGTACAATAGCCGTCAAGTACCAGATCATCACACGTCCTAAACTCAAGATGAAAGTAAGCAGAACATTGAGAGCAGCGGCAAGCATGGGGGTACGACCCTGATGGCCAGCACTTACCGCTGCAATGCAGGCAATAGTTCGGGAGGCTGGCAACAAAGTCAGTAACCATGCCTGTGTCTATGCCGTTAAATACCTTCACCGTCGCACTCCTCGGTCTCGCTCGACCGTTTGTTGGAGTCACCTATCCAAAGAAGATCGAAGTTAGACATAGCTCCTTCGGGAGAATCGCCGTATGCTTCGACGCCATCCGTAACGTCCTCCAGCATTGCTTGTGGCCCTGCCACGTACCTACAAACCCAGCGAAAGCCGTCGTGGTGCATGGAGACCGGGTAGAAACGACTAGGACGGAACTCCTGCATGATAAGTCTTTTCTGGAGGAGGGCAGACTCGGCCATAGCCCTAGCTTCCGCAAATCTGCAAGCCCGTATAGCATACTTAATGTCTGCTGGAGATTCTTGGGCTCGATCTGAGGAATCCTTAAAAAATTCGTTGAAGTTAAAATTATCCACTGTTTCTACCCTCTCTGATTATTTTGTTAGGAGACTATGCAGGAGTTGAACCTGTCGCTTTGATCCACGGAAGCACCGCTATTCTGCTTCCGCTGCCCGCACCCGGCGAGTTCCACAGCCTCTCGGTCCGCGTGGGCTTCCGTGCCCCTGCAAAACACACTTACCGGGCTCGCCCGGCTGCTACGTTCTCCTCGTCTGGCACCCGCTCGACGCCGTTATCCTTAGAGGCGGCGAACTTGGTGATTTCTTCCTTGATGCTTTCAATGTCGGGAAGTTCCTTACTTGTGAAAGGCTCCGAACACTTGGTTACGACCGGCACATGCCAGCCGTAATCGGGTTTCTTGACATAGCGACACGATAGAGTACACGGCAAGGGGCCGTGCGGCTTTTCGTCAATCATTTCAGCCTTCTCGCGAGAGAGGGGGAGGAAGGGAAGCAACTTGCTAGACTCCTGCCGGGCTGACTTGTTCCCCATGAAGTATTCGTAAAACTTCCCGGTACGCCGCTCCACCACCAAGAAAGATGGACCCCACATACAGTTAGAATTCTGTACGGCGGAAGCCGTCTTGATCCGGTCGAACTCCGGCAGGTTCATGTCGTAGACAGCAATGATCGCATCGCGGTCACCCATGTCGAGAGCTTTGGCTCGGACAGCCAGGGGAAGGATGTCCATCTTCTCACCCAGGTCGAGAATTTCTTCCCCGCCCGGCTGCGGCACGCCATATCGCCCAGGGGAAATTTTCTGGGTGTCAACGTACTTGCCCTTGGTCACTAGCTGGACCCGTGGCAAAAAGTCGGTCCCGGTAGTCAGTTCGGCCAGTTGAGTGTCAGTCGTCAGGTCAGTGCTCGGAAGTTGATCGGCATTAAAAGGTACTAGGTCTTTCGTCATCAGTTCTTTCCTCTTAGGTTTTCACGGTCTTGTTTACGTATTCTGGCTTGCTCGTCGGCAAGCTCTTGGCGAGCGGCATTGTTCTTCTCTTGAGTTGCCACCGCATCTAAGTCCAAGTGGAATATCCACTCCATACAGTTCTTCCACCCCTCCAAGGCAGTTTGCAAGTTAAGCTTGGCTATCAATATACTCCCTGCGCGAGTGTGCGCTAGCTCGTGCCGTAACTCTCGCATATTGTGGAGGTATGGCATAGGCTCGAAAAGAGTATTAGTATACGCTTCCATGGAACCTTTCTTGATAGCTTGCTTGTACTTTCGGACGTGGGCTTTTACAATTGGTTCAAATTCTTTTGATGTCAATGCAATAGCCTGAGGTAATAGCGACTCCTGTACGGCAGTTTTAAGCCTAGCGAGAGAATACGCTATAGTAATTGAGACTTCGCCGCGCTGCACGGCTTGCTTTGCCTTGTTGCATAAACTCTGTATTTGCAACATTGACTGAACCCACGCTGCGCTTTTCTTGACTGCCTTGGCAACCTGCGCCACCGTCAACTCACAATCTATATTGATGATGCGCCATAGATGCCGGGCATAGTTGATCGGGTCCGTTTCCAGCCTCACAGCATTAGCCTGTATCTGAACCGTCAAAACTTCTACGTCAGTCATCCCCCGCACGTAACAAGGAATTGTCTGTAGACGTAGCTTCATACAACAATTGAAGCGATGAAAGCCATCTACGACCTCGAAGCCGCCCACAGGGCAGGGTCGGACCAGCAAGGGCTGCCACAGCCCGTGAGCAGCAATAGAGTCATAAAGCTCCACATACTCTACAGACCGTGTATCAACCTGTCTTAACTGTATGCTGCACTCTCGCAACTCTGAAAGTTGTAGCTCAGCTTGATAGTATTTAAGGTCCATGTTCACCCTCTACTATCTAATTCGGCAAAAAGAGGGTGAAATGAACCTGTAAAAGTGGCGCATTCATAAAATAGTTGGGTGGCGCGGGGACGCCCCCCAGAAGGAGGGTGGGATTGTAGGGACGCGTTACTTTTTCGCGAAAAAGTAACTCGGAATTAACTCTCTCTTAACTCCGCAAGCTCTTACCAGCTAAGGAGTTAAGTCAAATGAAGGGTCTAATAGTTAATAGTTAGTCTGAAAGTGGATTATTTCTGGGGAGTCTTATGTTTTGTTTCCTATAGTCAAGTAGGGTCTTAACTCTTAACTCTCGGACCCCTTTTTGACCTAAGTCCTGACCCAGCAAGGACTTACAGAGTTAAGAGGGAGTTAATTCCGAGTTACTTTTTCGCGAAAAAGTAACTCGCCCTCATAACCCCACCTAAAAAAGAAAGCTATCTCCGTGTTCTTGGCGCTTTGTAGGTTCATATTGTAACGATTTTGCCGAATTAGATAATAGAGAGGGAGTTTTGTCTGATACTTGATACAGACGCAAGGGGAGACTATGGCTAAGGTAACAGAAGCGGTTGGGACATTTCTACAGCGGGTGCCCCACAATAATCCAGACCTAGTGAAATGGTGGACGCCAGAGTTAGAGACACAGATTTTCGTCTCCCCTGAGGGGGGCTACCCGCTGGAAGAGCGGCGAAATGCCTGGACAGACGGCAAGGGAGACACATGGTATCATATTCGCTTCCCTATGAACGCTAACGCAGAGCCGTACTGGAAGGATAGAGGGTTAGACTACTTACTTGAAGACCATGCGATTTTCATCGGGTCAACAGGTTGGAACTGGGTTAAGAGAGAGTCGTGGTTCGTTGGCTTCGACTTCGACGACATTACCAGCCACGCTCCCGGCGTAGGAATAGACGAGTTCAAACTAGAGGAAGTGAAAGAGAAGGCGATGTCTCTCCCTTACGTTGACGTCATCAAGTCGACAGGCGGCAAGGGACTCCATCTTTACATACGATTTGATCGGGACGACGCACCTAAAACCAAAAACCATAACGAACATTCCGCCGTCGCGAGAGCCCTACTTGGCAAAATGAGCACCGACGTTGCTTTTGATTTCGGCTCCCATTTGGATGTGTGTGGTTCGGTAATATGGCTGTGGGGAAAAAAGTCGATGCAGTGCCGGGTGTGTGGCGAGGATGCCCAACATCCTCAACATTCCAAAGACCACGCTGAATATCATAAGTACCAGAACAGCGACGGCCATAAATGGATAAAACAAGCTTCCCACCCACTAGCTGCCAAGGACTTGCCGCCAAATTGGAAAGATAACATAGAAGTAATAGCAGGCTCAGGTAAATCAAAAGTACGCGTCACCGGCTATGATGAATCCGGTCGCAAGGTTGACGAACAAGACTCGCTAGATGAGCTTGCTTCTTCGCGAGTCAAGCATCCTCTAACCGAAACGCATAAGGCGATTCTCAACGACCTAGAACAAACGGGCGCTTCGGTCATTTGGGTGGCCGACCACCACCTCGTACAAACGCACACGAAAGCGATCAAGATGGTGTGCGATAAGTGGGCGGAAGAGGGCCACCCAATGAAAGGTTTCTTCGAGACAAACTCCCAAGGAAACGACTTAGGTTGTGCGAACGCCTTCATGATCCCAGGCGCTAAAGGTTCTTGGCTGGTTTATCGTTTTGGTAAGGGTGCCGCCGAACACAAACTATGGAACCAAGACGATGTTGGCTGGACGTGGTGCAGGCTAAATTCTCAACCAACCTTGACTCAAGCATCCCTGGCTCTTGGCGGCAAAGAGAATGAGCAGGGTGGGTTTGTCTTCGATTCGACCACCCAAGCTCAAGAAGCGGTGTCTCATATTGGCTCCAAGCTTCTGCTGCCGGAAGGCAACAAATATGGCGGAAGAGAGACAGTGCTAAAGCGGCATAAGGATGGCAGACTGGTAGTTGAGCTTGAAAAATGGGACGGCGATGTTGACTTCGGAGATTGGATTGATAAGAATAGGAAGTGGATTCGCATCTACAATATCAATACCAACTCGTCAGAGGAAGAGAAGGACTACTCGGAGTTTGATGCCTTGACGCGCTCTGTTCGCACCCCTTCCGATTCTGATGCGGGCTGGATGATTCGTACTGGCGGCGCGTGGGTTCGTTCCCCGGCAGCCAACGTAATTAGAGTTCTCAAGTCGACAGCCCCGACCTGCGATGAGACACAGATTATGGGCTCCGCAATCCTGAATCAATGGACATTAGTGAATATGCCCTTCCATGAAGAACATCCTGGGGGGCGGCTGTGGAACTTAGGTGCGGCTCAATTCAAGTATAAGCCAGCGGACGTAGAAGAACCATTCCACCCGCACTGGGACCGCATCCTTAGTCATATCGGAGAGGACTTGGATGCTACAGTAAAAGAGACTGCGTGGTGTAAGAAGTGGAATATCCACAGCGGACGGGATTACCTAACCGCGTGGATTGCCGCAATGTTTAGAGAGCCGTTCGAGCCGCTGCCTTACCTATTTATCTACGGGGATCAAGGATGCGGAAAGTCTATTCTGCATGAAGTCATTTCCCTTCTGGTGACGGGTGGGGTGGTGAAAGCCGACACTGCTCTAACCAACCAAAACGATTTCAACGGGGAGCTTGCCAACGGAGTCCTCGCTGTCATTGACGAAAAGAACATTGCCCGCGCGGGGCCGGCGGTCTACAACAAGATCAAGGAATGGACGACCGGCCTTACTTTGAGTGTTCACCGTAAAGGAATGGATGTATACCAGCAACGCAATAGCTTGCACTTCATTCAGCTTGCCAATGAGCGGGACGCCTGCCCGGTAATCCCAGGGGATACGCGGATTACTGTTATCCGTATGGACCCTTTGATTGAGGAAATTCCGAAGCCGCAACTGCTGAAAAAGTGCGAAGCTGAGGCTCCACATTTCATGGCAACTCTTATGCGAGTCCCTTTGCCTGAGTCAATGACACGGCTCCGAGTCCCTGTTATTGAGACCGGGGCGAAATATGCGTTGATGGAAATGCACCGCAGTCCACTTGAAGGCTTTATCGCGGAGCATTGCTACCCTTGTGACGGGAGATACATTTCGCTCAAGGACTTCTACGATAGGTTCCAGGAAACTTTGTCACCTTTCGAGAAAACAACATGGACCAAAGGAAAAATCAGGCAGCATATTCCAGAAGTCTTCCCGATTGGGAATTACACGGGGAACAAAATCTGCATCGGTAATATAAGCTTCGACAATGTGGCGGCGCAGCCGAATGGCCCGAAATACGTTTTGAAGGCCGGCAGATTAGTACTAACTGAGGGAGAAATCTAATGGCGTTTAATGGGATTGATGGCACATACTACAAGCCAAAGGTAACACCCCCGTATGATGCCAGCATTCAACGGGGCAAGAAAAAGAAGCCAGAATCAACAAGGCTTATACCACCCCCGAGGGCGCTAAAAAACCCGTATGATGCCAGCATTCAGCGGCGCGGTCGAATGGCCTGAAATACGTTTTGAAGGGCGGCAGATTAACACTAACTGAGGGAGAGAAGAATGCCTGACTTAACTGGAATTGGATACTCAAGCAGAGACCAGGCCAAGCGAGAAACAAACGGCACTCCTGACCATGGCGTGATGAGCCCTAAATCTTCCCTACCGATTGAAACGCAGCAGACCGACTTTGCCGTAGGCGACGTGAATAGTAAGAAGCGCGGCTCTGGAGCCCGGGCGAATAGCGGCAAGGTGTCAATGGCACTTGTACCACTCCATCTTTTAGCCGGTGTTGCCCGAGTCTTCATGGGTGGCAAAATGAAGTATGCCCCCTGGAACTGGGCTAAAGGGATGCCCTACTCCACCTGCTTTGACTGCACAATGCGACACATGATAAAGTGGTGGTACACGGGCGAGGAGCTTGACGCGGAGAGTGGGGAGCATCACATAGACCACGCTATCTGCAACCTTCTGATGCTCAAGCACTATATGAGTTCCTTTACAGAAGGGGATGATAGACCGAGCCAAGAGATCACCTGCTTCCGCGACTCGCTGGATGACTTTAACAAGCCATTTAACGAAGAAGACTACTTGGACCGTAACCCTGCTATTAGAGAGAGGCTTGACCATGATCGACAAGAAGGAATTCAACGCCACTGATGAGTCTATACGGAAGATAATTGGTGCCGTTGTTCGTGATCTAGTTGAACATATTAGCTCAAGTGACCAGCCTATTGTTGTTGGTGGCCAGTATCCGAATGCGAGGCTCTTGAATGCTGTCAATGTGTGGGCCTATGATCGGAAGCTTAACTTAAATCATCCAGATAGGGCGGGAGAGATTTGGCTCAATCTGTGCTCACAAGGTTTCCTTGCGGGCGATAAAAAGTTTGATAAGCCGCTTGAATCTACAACGCCGCCCCCGCCCGAGCCACCGCCCAAGCCACCAAAGCCGAAGCCTGAGCCGCCAAGCGGGCATCAGTATAGAGACTACAAGGATGGTGACCAGAATGACACCCCCGCTGGCTCCCTTGACGGAGACGACGCCAACGGCTGGAAACCAGAAGACCAGAAAAAAGACCGCTGGCAAGATGAAGGGGAAGACTGGAAGAAGGGGTCCGACGATGACAAAGCCTAAGAAGAGACCCACCGTTATGAACAGCTTGTTAAATCTTAACGGCAATCTGTTTTGTTCCGTTGATGTTGAGACAACGGGGAGGTTGGCAGGCTACCATGAAATCATTCAGATAGCCGTGCAGCCTTTGACTGATGAAATTAAGCCAGCGCCGGGCATAAATCCGTTCTACATGACTGTAGCTCCCAAGCATCCGGAACGGGTTGAACGGTCTGCTTCACAAGTCCACGGCCTCGACATTGACGATTTAGTGGCCAACTCCCCTGACTGCTGGCGAGCCGCCGACTTGTTTGATGAGTGGTTTCAACGTCTGAACCTGCCGTTCAAGAAGCAGCTTATTCCGCTGGCCCATAACTGGGCCTTTGAGAAGGGGTTCTTGAGTCACTGGCTTGGGCTGGAAACCTTCGATCAGATATGGCATTTTCACCCGCGAGATACAATGCTCTTTGCATTAAGCATCAATGATGCCTCAGTCATGCACGGGAAGAAAATCCCCTTCAGTATGGTGGGGTTGAAAGCAATGTGCGACAAGTTTGGCATAGAAATAGAAAATGCCCACGACGCCTTATGTGACGCGCGGGCTGAAGCTGAACTTTATCGACGTATGTTACTGGCCTTTGGTTAGTTTCGCCTTCGCGGCGATGATTGCTCGCCGCTTTCGATTGGCCGCGCTTTGTATGGCTCGCCGCGAACGCCGCTTGCCTGGCCGTGCCCCTGACACTTGACAGTGGCGGGTGACTGGCGGCCTTATCTTTTTTCTTCGCTCTCTCCCTGTGCAGCATCCCATGGCTGTCTCCTACCACAGTTTTTGTGGGCAGTTTTCTGTCGCCATCTTGATCTTGTTCAACACGGCGATTCCGTTGGGTCGAACCTTGCAGCCGCACCCCTTGCAGCGATGCTGTTTGGGATCGTGCCAGTCGCACTTCACGCAGAAATCCGTGTGGATTGCTTTCACTTCCTTGTTACTTCTCACCGGCCTCCCAGCCCTGACCCACCGCTCGACCGCAAGATAATAGTTCTTCAACTGCTTAACAGCGGCAGGGTACTCGGGCGAGTCTTTTTCCGGCAGTGGGGAGGCTTCTTCTACGGCCCGCTTGCTCAGTAAGCCACCCACTTCTTCAGTGGCCTGCTGACACTTCAAACACTCTGCGTGTGAAACGACCCTCCCTTTCTGAGCAGAGCAATGTGCTATTACTTGCAAATCACCCTGTTCGCCTCGTCGATTCATGAATTGTTGATACAGGCATACGCCCCAGTTGGACTTATAACGCCAACTGGTTGTCCCCGCCTGTATCTTATGCGAGTAGCCCTGCGGGGGTGGCGGCGCATCGGTTTTCCCAGAAATAGGGTAGACTACCTCGCTTTGGTTGTTGTACTGGGGCTCGGGCCACAGTGGATTTACTGGCGGCGGCTCATTACGTGCTGCGGCGCATACTAGAGGCTGGCGCAGGCAGCACTGTTTACAAGTTAGCTCGTCTACGGTGTCCCGATACATACAGGAAGCACCATTGGCGCAGCGAAATTTCTCGCCCGTTTGGCCATTCTTGTTGCGGACAACGATGTGTCTACGCTTCTGGCAGCGAAGGTTGTTCATTACCATACCTTATCTGGGCAATGCGTATGGAGATTTCTGGCCGCTTCTTTGACGGCGGAGTGACAGCTACAAGTTGCCATTTTGCAAACATCAGTATCTTCAGTGTACTGGTCGCATTTCTTGCAGTGTGTTTCTATGATGCTGTTTATCTCCTCGTCTGATCTCTCATCTACCTCGACATCAATGTCTGCCATTATTGACAGTGCCACCTGATTGTCTCCAATAATGGGTGGCCGATGCTTGCATTTCATACATCTTGCCTTAATAATGACGTCAAATCCATACTCACACGCTAGGCAAACGCAGCGTGAAACATGTGTGTTGGTCGCAGTATCCAATATGGTGTCCTGCCACTTGCAAATTCTCTCTCTCATCCTCGACTCCTTTTAGTCTACTTCCTTCGGCTCGTAAGTTTCTCCTTCTGGCAGTGACACGTCAGAAGTATTACATGACCCATCGCTCCAAGGGGGTGGATCGGGATCAGGGATTCCCTTTGGGGGCTTAATCATGAATGGCTTTGTTTCGCCGGAACAATATCCACAATCCGCTTGTAACCCCATAATTTCCGCCTGTATCTTATGGTAAAAGGCCAAGGCACTAGCGTGCGAACTAAATGTATGGCAGTAGGCGAATAGTCTTCCTGTGCAAGGGCCGCCGCACTCTTCTCTCCAACAAGGTCCGCCAAGACACCCGCCGAGGATTTTGCCCGACGTCACTAAATCAGGGGTAATATACGTGACTATTATTTCATAGATGCAACCATCCCCATCTTGTGGCCTGCCACACGCTTTACGCTCCTTCTTTTTGCCCCTGTCGCTTCCAGACGGTGGTGCACCATCCCCTGATGACATAGCGCCCTCGGCAGCAGAGTTTCTAGTAGACCGGGCCAGTTCAAGAGCCTCGAAAGCGGGGTCTTCGCCCGCAACAAGATCGTCTAAGCCGCCGTCGCCGTCAGAATAGTCAGACACTTCGCAAGTAACAGTAGGCGCAGAATCTCCTATGTCAGACGGATTTTGGTCTCCTGACGAGTAGATTACTGATGCGCCGTCTTCAGTGTCCACATAGCCACTTCGTAGAATATGGTCGATAGGAGGGGTCACAATAAAGTCATACCCTGGTCCTGCCATGTTCTCTTCTTCAAATTGCGGGAAGCGCCGATGCGCGTCTTGAAGTGCGGGCCACGCCCACTCATATACTTCGTCTGTGCCCGCGAGAATTGGAGTCCAACACGAGAAGTGGATTGTATTTTCTACCGGGTTATAATTTGCTGACTCAATTACCATTTTAACTGGGTTAGCTGAAAACTGAGCAACATCCAAGGTTATACAATCAAAGATGTCAAGATCAAGATGCTGAAGAGGGGCGTCAAAATCAACACGCTTCCAAGACTTTGATCGTCTAATAAGCCAGAAGGTTGCCGACTTGAGAATGGTACTAAATGTGTTCTGAGTATAGTAGTCCCAGAAACCAGTAGAGACCCCATACTTAGGGATGTTGTGTTTCAAGATTATTTTCAAGTTTGGGGAATTAAGCCTATTCGCACGGGCTCCAACCTTCCTCCACGTTATATCGTGGCTAGTTACTAAATCCTCTGTCTCTGTTAGCGAAATCGTAAATGAGTTCGCAAGTATGTCACTAGCTGTCAGAGTCCGCACAGAGGAAGGTTCGGTCGAGAGATATGTGATATACACCACACCGTCTCGAATGAAGGTGGCGCAGCGGCTTTGATACGCGATGTCATGAATTAAGGTGAGAACATCCTTCCTGTCTTTCATCCAAAAGTTGCAAGGGTAGTTAGTTAGCTTCGACTGCACCGCCGCAAAGGATGTTGCGTCACAAGTCAAGGAAGTGTATTTGTTGACAACCCACTCGATTATGTCTACTGGGTTGGGGCCAACATCTGATGTAAAAGACACATAGAGTATATCATCCCATGTGTCGTCTCGTAGACTCAGTTTTTTGTCAAGGCCAATCTCAACTACTTCGTAGCCATCATAATCAGTCTCGTAGACGGTGTAATAGTCTGATGGAACCTCCATTAGGAGTTGTCGCCCGTCTGCTAACTCTTTATAAGCAGCTACGCTATCGACTGTGCCTGGTACGAGACTAACAATATGGAGAATCTCTGCGTCTGCTTCCAGGAAGACTTGAGTTCCGGCGGGCTTCCAAACAAACCCCGCCGCTTCCATGTCCTCGTATGCGTCCCAAGACGCCGACGGGCCACCAACAGGCCCTCGTTGCCACACGCCACTTGACGGATCACAGTCAGCTAGTGTTTCTAAGGGTTCTTGATTACGAAACCAAGCTGTGCCTGTTTCTGTCTCTTCCCACTCGGCTGTTTGCTGACTGTAAGTAGTACCATATCCGTGGTCTTGTATAGACTCGCAAGCAACATGTTCCCAAGTAGCCTTATCGGGGTGTTCTCGACCAGCGACCGTGAATGTTTCTCCGCTGAAGGTGCCCCACAAGAGAGCCCCGTCTACGCTGAGATTCACTGTCTCCCCTTGCGGAAAATTGTTGCCGCCACGAATAGTGATTGAGCTATGTTGGTAGTCTTGTTCTTGCTCCAGCCTGTATAGGAGATTACAGACTGTTTCAAATCGACGCTTAACACATTCAGGATCGGGCCCATACTCCCACTGCTTTACTTCCTTGTATGTTCCCCCTCTGTCCCTTTCTAGTGTCGTTGACTCTCCTAGCGTAATTGTTGGGCACTGAATATATTTAGCTTGACAAAGCCGAGGACGGAGAGTGAAATCGTGCCACCCTTCTCCAGCTACTAAAAACCCCTGCCGGGGCGCGCGGACTTGCACTGTTTCCATGCTGCAAACCTGTCCAAAGACCAGGGGCCAAATCTTGCCCAGGGCTTCTTCTGGTATGCTGGGGAAGTCCCCCTCTTCCATGGAGAAGCCAACCTCAGTGTCCTCAATATGAGTCATTATAGTAAAGGACAGAGTCCGCTCTCCTTCGCTCCAGACAATAGGGCTATTTATCTCACCTTGAAAGACAAGAAACTTGTACGTTAAATCAACGCCGCGAAAGTGGTGGTAGACTTTTACCGGGCGTTTATGGATGTCGTGCGTATTGAAGATTTCTTTCAGATCGCCGTTAATGTCATCTAACGTGAGGTCGATTACTCGGGAGTCGCCAGAGCCGGAAATTGCCATTGCTGTGTCGAGGCGGCCTACTTTTATGATTGTGGGAAAGGGGTAATCGGCGTTATCTATCTTTTGGTCGGAGTAGAGAACCTCCGAACCCTCCACCCACTCTATCCCAACGACCAGAATAGGTTCGGTGCCGATATTCTGCTGCAAGGCTGTCAAAGTATGTGGTGAAACAGTTCTCATTACTCAGTCTCCTCGAATCCAAGTTCAACGGTCATTGTTTCGCCACCTGGGAAGTCAACTGCCCTAGATTTTCCAGCGAACTCAAACGGGTTATTTTGTAAGTAGACTACCACAGGAGTAGCGGATTGCACTTGCGCACAATTAACAGTATCGTGGGGGGTCATTCGCATCGGAACTCGGTAGTATGACCGTATAAAGGCTCTCAACTCCAATGCCTTATTGCGTGCGATTTCAAAGGTGAATTGATACCTTTTTCTGCCGCCTCGCTGCTTGACGTAAGTATACAGCGTTCCGTCCATTGCTCTTGCGGTATCAAGCGATGATGCGATCTCAACCGAATCCCCCCACTGCGGGCTGGGCAGGATAACAGTTGTTTGATAACCAGGATAAGGGGCTTCTAGTCTAAACATGATTACACCAATAAAAAAGTAGTCCAACTGCTAAAATCTAAGTCGTGCGCCAGTGGGCGAACATATTCAACCTCCACCCCAATGGAGTCAGACAAGCTGAGATCACCGCTCGGGGCGAAGTTGCCTATCAAAGTCCCCTCAAATTCAAATGTTGTTGTCCAGCCACGTTTCCCATCTTGAATAAAAGCCTCATTCGGATTTGTCGCGACGCCCACCCACTCCCGACCTTCCCAATCCTGCATCCTAATCTCTTTACCAACGTAGGCGACCAAGAAGGTTGAGAGGGCGTCAACCTCTGTTTTTGTAAGGCCAGTAAATGTGGCAACAACAGTTTGAATCTGGGGCCAGTTAGGGTCGGCAAAAACGGAGAGCTTCCCCCCTCTTGTCTCGCGACTAATCCTATTAAATGCCGAGCGATCTAGGTTATCTAGCTCGGGGGCTCGCAACTCGACTGAGGATTCCTCGGCGGCGAGAGCAGGGTAGGTTAGCTTGAATCGGTCAGTGGCAGGACTATTTTGTACGACCGGCAAGGCGTCATCGGGCGGGGCCGGGGAGTCGGGCATTGAGGACTCCCCGATGAAGGGGGTGTACTGCTTATCAGTACAGGCTCCTTCGAGGTAGTAAGTCAGAGCATGCCCAACTATTGAGTCGTGAGTCAGTGAGCGAACAAAATTCGCCGTCATTGCCATTGTATGGTCGAGATCAAGGGCAGATTCCAGCACGTTGAATTTTCCAACCGTCACAGCTTGGCTCAAATTTAGATCATGTTCAGCAACCTCAGACCACCAACCTTCAGCAGTCAGAGTCATCGTACTGTTTACGTCTAACTCTTGGGTACGATTTAAGATGGAACTTAAAGCAAGATCATGTTCTACTTCAATGGGAGCCCAGGGGAGTCCTTTCACCGCCTCCGCAGCTTGCACAAGAGGTAACCACTGTGTCACTATTTTATATATCGGGCCAGCCCAGCTAAGCGATTGAGCCATGGCCAGATTGCTAAATGTGGCCTGAAACTTGCCGGCATCATAAACCACACTCTGCGAGAGACTCATTGCAGAGATTGCACGGAGGAAGTCTTGCTGAATTAACCAGTCATCTGCGGTTTGAACAAAGTTCAGAGTATTCGAGGCGTTCGGTGTCTGAGTCGGGCTTGCGGCCTGAGTGAGATTTAACGTGTTGGAGGCGCTTGCACTGAATATCTTGTTGTAGTGCGCAAGTCCACTAAGTCCAACATCCTGGGAGACAATCTCATAGTAAAAAGCTCGCCGCAGCGTCTCAATCATTTGGCGACTGACTCTAAGCTCCCCTTCGTGGGCGGCGAGAACCTCCGCCACTTGCCGTGAGACTCTAAGCTCCCCCCCATGGGCGGCGAGAATCTCTCCCTCTTGTCTTGATACGCGTATAGCCATTTTAGCCGACCTTTATGCCGAACTTAGCTGCATTGATAGCGTTGACAGTCCACAGATTTCCAGTATCCGGGTCCGTTTCAACCAGTCTGGTTTTTGTCACCCAGTCGGTCGTTCCAATTGTTAATGCGGCCCCGTCATTTTGAGTGCCGTTTGAGTCTACTGGCAGCTTGATGTCAAAGGAGTTCGCGTCCGTCTCACGGCACTCAGTATTTATTTGGAGTCCGAATACACTTGCGATCCCGCCACCTAAGTCGTCATAGTCATAAAGGTCTGTGACATTAACTGTGTCTTCCTCGACATAGTTTGCATCCTCATCAGACGGGTTCATGTTGACATTCTCATAGTGATTGGCTTGGCAAGCAGTAGTCCAGTTATCTGTGTCATCACCGTCTGGATACAAGGGGGTTACTTTGCAATTGCCAAGAAAATCATTGTTGTCTGTGCCGGAGCCGTCACAAACATAGATGTCGTCCCAGCGAGCAAGGCAAGCTGCTCCAGGGAGAAATACAACTCTGTCATGGTAAGCATTAGACCCTGCCTGGGTGTCCAGGCCACTGTCACTTAGCACATCGTTTTCGCCGACTCTAACCTCGTATGCACCTGTTACATTGTCACAGGTGACTTGTAACTCGACGTAGTACCATGTGTTTACCTGAATGCCGAGACCAGTTGTAGCGGCAATCCAGTTATTATCACGCCATAGACTAATCTCTCCCGTAGCGTGGTCTAGCCGTATGTTTATGCCTTTTTGGTTACCATCGTAGAGAGCCACGATAGGATAATC
>SDBT01001296.1_pt1 | contig 43646 bp, 39 predicted proteins | sample 2277101 | NCBI WGS metagenome assembly SDBT01 (sample SAMN10404973, study PRJNA504765) | marine sediment metagenome | isolation source: marine sediment core GS10_PC15, 103 cmbsf | place: Arctic Ocean: Southern Knipovich Ridge | collected 2010
TGCGCCTCATGTGGGGGAACATCAAGCGACATACCAAGTCGCCAGCCAGCCGGATCCCGATGCGAAGCACCAACGGTGGTCTGGCAAGTCACGCGGTGCCGGGAACGCCAACATCGCAATGCAAGTCGCTTGAATCGAGGGAAAGAGCATCCATGACGTCATCTCGTGCCTAATCCTGTCCGACAGGAAGCGTGCATGGCCCTTTCCACACTCGATGCTGACTGGACCGGCTTGGCCGCGGGCTGTATGATGCTTGCGAAGGACACTTGGCCGGGACTTAAGAGATCGAAGGCGCCCTTGACCTTACTGTAGAGCGATTTGATATGGGACTACCTCGTCCGAAACGTTGCAGCCAGGCGCGACTTAGCCACTGCAATCGCCTGTGCGTTCGATCATCGCAGACGGATGGGGCCACCCGGCAAAGGTCTGTGATGGAAAGCTCGTCCTCTTTGAAAGGCTGAACATACATGCGACTGCTTCTGGTTATGCCCACCGGCCTACACGTGGGCTACGACGAGTATTTTTCGAGTTCGCCGCTTGGGATCGAGACGCTGGCCGCCCACGCTCGCGCCTATGCCGATGTGAGCCTCGCCGATATGCGCAGCAAAGGACATGACGTGGAGACCCACGCCGAGCAGCTCCTGGCCGACAGCCCCGACGTGATCGGCCTGAGTGTCAACAGCGCCCCCCACACCAAGTACGCTCTGGCTCTGGCCAAGGCGATCAAGCGCCGGCGACGAGACATCCGGATCCTGGTGGGCGGGCAGCAGGTGACCTTCCTGGTGGAGGAGATGCTCGAGCCAGGGGATATCGACGCCGTGGTACGGGGCGAGGGGGAGCACTCCCTCTGCGAGATTCTCGCCGCCGGCGACTTCCGTGGCGTTGCCGGGGTCTCATGGCGACGGAATGGGACGATCCGCAACGAGCCCGACCGGCCGCTGATCGAGAACTTGGACACCGTACTTTCTCCGGCGCGCGACCTGCTGCCGGATCGCTCTCGCTATCGCATGGGAGCCTATCGTGTTGAGGGCATCGAGACCAGCCGCGGATGCCCGCACCACTGCTCGTTCTGCTCCATCCGAAACTTTCATCGCGGCAAGTGGCGTGCCAAGAGCGTCGCCCGCGTCATGCAGGAGGTGGACGACATTCTGGAGCGCTACCCGGAGCGCAAGGTCATCTACTTTGCCGACGACAGTTTCGCGACGGACATCCGCCGCGTCGAGGAAATCTGTAAGGCTATCGTCGAGCGGAAAGCCGACGTGTATTTCTGGTGTCAGGCGCGGGGGGACGTGCTGGCTAGGCACCCCAAGGTCGTGGAGTGGATGGGCAAGGCCCACTTTGCGGCCGTGCTCATGGGTGTGGAGACCCCGATCGCGCGGCTGATGAAGGAGGCGCGAAAGGACGCATCCGTCGAGCAAATCCGCCAGGCCATCGAGCTGCTTCAGGCCAACGACATCGGCGTCTGGGGGACCTTCGTCCTCGGCCTGCCCGGCGAAACGCGGGAGGAGACCGAGGCCGCCGCTGCGTTCATCCCTACCACTGGTGTTGACGTAGCCCAGATCACGGTGGCCACGCCGATCCCGGGGTCCAGCCTCTACGATGAGGCCAAGGCAGAAGGGCGGCTGGAGGTGCTGGACTGGGACCATTACGACTTCACCTCCCCGACAATGACGGGGCAAATGGCCAAGAAGGACATAGACTCCATCATGCATCGCGCCTACCTGCAGGTCTATTTGAGCCGGCGCTTCCTGCAGTCGCTCTTTACGCGGAGGACAAATCTCCATCGGCTGCGGCGCACGGCCTTGCGGGTCTTCTCATCCTGGATATGGTTCCTGCTGAAGGAAAGGGCCGCTTCACTGTTCCGCGGGGTCTTCCGCCAGAAGCTCGGTCGCATCAGACGCCGTACCAAGGGACCTACCAGCCAGGTCCCGATGCAAAGCACCGACGGAGGCCTGGCAAAGCCACGCGCTTCCGGGAACGCCAACAGCCCAGTGCGGGCTGCTTGAGGTCAAGGATAGGGCATCCGTCGTGTCGCCTCGCAACTGATCCCGTCGGAGGCTCGAATATTTCGCGGGACTTTTCCTCTTCCTTTTCGCCAGGGCCGCGTATAATCCTCAGCTTGCTCGGCGACGAGCCAGAATCTGTATTACTGCTCAGATAGCCAATTGAGGTGTAAGGATAAGTTTAGGGGTAATGCAGAGAATAAGTTAAGTGATAGGCAACGCTGACATTAGTGACATAGACAGGGAAGCTCGCCACCCACCCCAGCCGGCGCATCCACTCGGGTCCAACGCTCGGGTCCTGTTGAGCAGTGTTTTTGGCCCCTACGCTCAGGACGACGAGTACGGGTCCCGCGTGATAAACCCGATGGAGCTGTACCACAACCAGGTGACCCGCCTTCAAGGACCCTTCTCACTGCGGATGTTTCACCGCAGTTGGGGACTGATGCTCATTCAGGCGAATATCCAGGCGCCATCCACGCTGCTGGACTTCCCAACGCTCGACCGCTTCGTCCAGGAGATCCGCGACAATCACTACGACATCGTCGGAATCAGCAGCATCATTCCAAACGTGCTCAAGGTCCGGAAGATGTGCGAGCTGGTGCGGCGATACCTGCCGGGCGCGAAGATTGTCGTTGGCGGCCACATCGCCAACATGCCGGACCTCAAGGCCCGAATCGACGCGGACATCATCGTCAGGGGCGAAGGGGTGCGCTGGTTCCGCCAATACCTGGGAGAAAACGAAGATCAAGTCATTCGGCATCCCATGATCCTTTCGGGGATCGGGACGCGGAACATGGGTTTAGCCCTCAAAGGACGGCCTGGCAGCGTGGCGGCGACGATCATCCCGTCGGTCGGCTGTCCGGTGGGATGCAATTTCTGCTCCACGTCGGCGATGTTCGGCGGCAAGGGGAAATTCATCAACTTCTATGAAACCGGCGATGAACTGTTCGACGTGATGTGCCAGCTTGAAGAGGCGATGCGGGTTCGATCCTTCTTCATCATGGATGAGAACTTCCTGCTGCACCGCAAGCGGGCGCTGCGGCTGCTGGAGCTGATGGAACTGCACGACAAGGCGTGGGCCCTGTACGTCTTCAGTTCCGGCAACGTGCTGCGTTCGTACACCATTGAGCAGCTCGTGGGGCTGGGGATTTCCTGGGTCTGGATGGGCCTGGAGGGCCAGGACAGCCAATACGCCAAGCTCCATGGCATCGATACGCAGGCACTGGTCAACGAGTTGCAGTCGCACGGAATTCGCGTGCTCGGTTCGAGCATTATCGGACTGGAAGAACACACGCCCGAAAACATCGACCAGGCAATCGATTACGCCGTCCAGCATGACACCGACTTCCACCAATTCATGCTTTATATGCCCATTCCCGGCACGCCGCTTCATGCGGAACTGTCGGCCCAGGGAAGGATGAAGGAGCCCGGCGAATACCACATGTCGGACATTCACGGGCAATTGATGTTCAACTACCGCCACCTTCATATCACCGATGGACAGGAAGGCGAGTTCATCTGCCGGGCGTTTGACCGCGACTTCAAAGTGAACGGCCCCAGCGTGACGAGGATCGTGCGAACGACGCTCACCGGTTGGAAACGCTACAAGAATCATCCGGACCTGCGGATCCGGCGTCGTTATACATGGGAGGCCATGGAGCTGGGGACCGTGTTTTCGGCAGTGATCGAGGCGGCAAGACTCTACTACCGCAAGAACCCCCCCATGCGAGCGAAGATGTCTGCCATCCTGAAGGATCTTTATCGCGAGTTCGGGCTCAAATCGCGACTTTCTGCGGCCATAGGCGGACGATACTTATTGCGGAAGATCTGCAAGGAAGAGAAGCGGCTTATCGCGGGATGGACCTATGAACCGCCGACGTTCTGCGAGAAGAACTACTTCTTCGAGGATCGCCATGGCAAGGATCAAACCGGCTCTTCGTTGTGCCGTTTCGTAACGCCCCGCATCTCGGAACCTCGGGCAACGGGCAGCTCTCCGAGCGAGCAGCATGAGCTGGTAGTTGTTGAATAGTGCTGGTATTGCGGATAGTGGATGGTGTGTACCTGGAGCATCTCACAGTACGTAGCTGTTCCGGACGAATTGTAAAGATGCGATCATGGCCAATGACCTGGTAGCACTTGTTGTGGGGGCCTCGCCGGAGGAACTCGCCCACGTCGAACAATGCCTCGCAGGCTGGCAGTGCGTTAGCGTGCCCTTGAATAACGAGGAAACCGGCGTCTCATCGATTCCCCGGGGGGCGAAAGTGGTCATTGTCTTCGCGCGGAAGGTGGAGAAGAAGACGCTGGGGATTTGCGAGCAGCTCCGAAGCGCCCCCGAGAGTTCGGCTGCACCGATCTTGCTCGTGATCGGGCGGTACGAGATTGCCCATGGAAGCGCGGTCAAACAGATGGGCAATGCGACGTTCATCATAACACCGTTTGGCGAGAAGGAGCTACGCGGCAAGATCACGGAACTCCTCGAGTAGGTTTACAGTCTTTTTAATGAAACGGGAGATTATCAAACTGCGATTCGGCATCGGAGACGGCTATACATACACGCTTGAGGAGGTCGGGCGGGTCTTCAGGGTCACCCGCCAGCGCATCCGCCAGGTTGAGGCCAGGGCCATCGAAAAGCTCAAGCATCCCGCCCGCGCCGGCAGATTGGCAGGCTTCCTCGAGGAATCGGCCCAGGAGGGGCAGGAACCCTTATGAACAAGACGCTGCTTGCAATAGGGGACACCAAAGACTGGGATTCATACCTGAAGTTCTGCAGGCAAAGACGTTTGCTAAAGAAGTACAACTGTGCCTTTGCGACGACGGACTACGATTCTGTCTTAAACGGCGATTGCCCAAACATCGCATCAAAGACGATCATAATCTTCCTGTTCTTCCCGTTCGTGTACTGGGATAGGGAGATCGAACCGACGACCTACCCAGGGCTTTACGGGAATAAACGCTTCTATTCACAACTGAAGAGATTCTGGAAGATCGTAGCTAAGAAACTGGAGGAACACTATGAAGGCAAGAAGATACACTTTGTAAACTCCCCAGCGAATATTCCAACAGAGCGGGATAAGAAACTAACCAAGCAAATCCTGGCAAGAGCGCACATACGAGCACCGCGGTCGTACAGGGCAACCGATATCCGTGCAATCATGAGGTTACTGCGCAAAGGAAAGAATCTTTTCATCAAAGTACGATATGGTTCCATGGGTAAGGGCATCACGTACTTAGAAGAGAACAAATGGCGCACCAACTTTGGTTTCAGAGGGAATAGAATCTTAAACCGGCATTCTGATTATGGCTGGAGATTCAGAAACGTAACGGGCAATAGAATATTCCTGAGACAATTGCTAAAGGCGGACATAATAATTGAGGAGGCAATCCCGCGTTGGCTAATCGGAAATACTCACTTTGACCTGAGACTCCACGTATTCTTCGACAAGATCCTGTATGTATGTCCTCGATGCAACGCTGTCAGCAACGTAACGACGAACGTCTCTCAGGGGGCGACGTCGGAAACCATGGCTTTTTTGAAGGGGATAAGAAGGGATTTGATAAGGAAGGCGGAGAGAACCGCTATACGAGCAGCAAAGGCGTTGGGATTGAATTTTGCAGGTGTAGACATACTGCTCGATCCGCACGAGCAGGAGCCGGTAGTTATTGAAGTGAACGCGTTCCCGGGGTTCCCCAAGGTCAGGACGTTCAATCTGGCACGGTACCTGATTGCTGAAATAGGAACAAGAAGATGGAAATAAGAAAAGCTACGATAAACGATTTCGAACAGATAAAGGACATAAAGCTCAAAGCCAAAGCAAGGGAGGGCAAATACAATACATCCCTCAGACCGTTGCGTGAGAATCGTGAAAGGTATTTCAGGTATCTACGAAACGATCTGACAAACAAGGATCGGGCCGTCTTAATAGCAATTGACCGAGACGAGCCTATCGGCATGATCACCGGGAGGATCTATCGAACACTGCTTATCAGAATACGTCGCAAAGAGGGCAGCATCTCGAACCTGTTCGTCCTGCCCGGACACAGGAAGAAAGGCGTAGCCACCGTATTAGTCGGTGAATTATTAAAGTGGTTCCGGGAAAAGAAAACAAAAGATATCCGCCTGGCAGTCCACTCGGAAAATGCGCCCGCGCTCGAAATGTTCAGCAAACTGGGATTCCAGGAATATCTGATAGAATTCAGTAAAACCCTTTAGCCGGACCTCTGTCCCATGGCTTGTCTGTGATACACAAATTGACCTTCTATTGTCATCATGCCTGTACTTAATTCCTCCCCATCTGCCACCTTCATTACGTGCGGCAATATCATACTGCTGAGGTGGACAGAAGAGTCCCTCGGGATCGCCGATGGTAAGTTGCTAACACAGAAATGAGTAATACCTTCGACCTCGTAAACCGGGTCGTCCCACGTTGTGGGAGTGCATGTTTCAATCGCGCCGTTCTTGTCGCAGGAAATGTCGAGGATTAAAGCTGTTCTTTTTAGAGACCTCAGCGCACTTTTCGCCAGGATATGCGGCTCGTCCGGGTACCAATCCACGCTATTGACCAGGATATCGGCATCGGGGAGATATGTTTCTATATGTGCGGTCTCCTTCCTCCACAGGACTGTGGGCCTGACGTTTATGTGTCTCAGTAAATCCTGTACGCCCCTCGACACACGGCCTCTGCCCATGATGACCACTTTGATGTCATTGATCGGGTCCAATTTCGCAACCGCTGAATAAATGCTCTTCTCGGATCCATACCGGGTGACAGGAATCAGACGCTTGAATGGATTGTGTCCCTTGGCGTTCTCAAGCATCGTTCCCAGGATTCGAAGACCCTCTACAATGCCTACGATTCCAGCTTCGAAACCCAGGTTAATAAGCCTCTCCGCGTTCTCGTCTCTGATTTCCTCATAGGCATAGCTCAGAAACCTTCCTTCCTTCAGCTTGCGTAGCAAGTTGGAGTTTTGTCTCTTTTCAACGTGCAAGTAAGCCATTATCGTTGCACCCCTCTTTAGCATAGATAGCGGCGGCTCCTTGACCCCGACGACAAGATCGCAATGGTGAAAGGCACTGGATATCGTAGCGCCAGCTTGTTCATACGCGCTGGAGGGGAAACCCGAAGCGATGCCCGCGTCTTCTTGAACTTGAACGTCATGACCGGCGTGGACCAGCTTTTCGACATCCCGAGGAACTAAACTCACTCTGGACTCACTGCGCGGCGTCTCTTTGGGTATTCCTATTTCCATGATGAGTTGATGATCCTTGACAATTGGGCACTATTTTCATCGATAGGTCAATACTATCTTCGTTTTCGGGCCGGGGGGGAAGCTCATCAGCTTGCGGTATTGCGCCACGGTCCGGCAGGCAATCTTGATACCGTGTTTCTGAAGTTCCTTGGCCAGTTGGTCATTCATTGAGCGCCTCGGCGCCAGCGTCGAGGAATTCCCGCTGGAGCCGAAAAGCTTCCACAGCCACCCGGCGAACCGCAGCCGCTAGTCGCTGAGACCTGCAGACTTCCTCGCACGTATCTTCCGAATCTTCTGGATGCAGAGGACCACCAATACGCCCAGCGCCAGGCCAATCGCCAGGTCAGCAGCGAATCGAAGCCAACTGAATCCGGAGAGCATCCAGAGGAATTCGCCGACGACGTCGTTCTGATCTCGTCCGTACGAAAGAGGCCATCCCCAATAGTAATCCGGGGGCTCAGAGGGCCAGGTTGTTATCCGCTGTACCGGTCTGCGGTAGAAAAGAAATGGGAAGACTGCGGCCGCAACGATGATCGTTTGCCAAACTTTGCTCATGCGATCCTCGTATCCGACATTTCCGATATAGGTTTTTGCCCACGACAGTCGCGGGCGGTTGCGATGATTCTATCCCACATCACCGCCTGACGACACCGCCTGCCCCCCAGAAAAACGCTTGAGATCAAATTGTTCACAACGTTAGTGCGATTTACTGGCCTGGCTCTCATTCGGGTTGCCACAGAAATCCGGGGCAGGTCAGTTTCCCCGGTTTCAGCTGCCTTAGATGCGTCTCCGCTCGCCTGAGAGGGGCGAGGTTCGGCTGGCGGAGCAATGATTCTTCTGATTTCTTTCCAGAACAAGAGGTGGCGTAGGAGTGCATCAGGATAGGCTCTGGTGCCTTCGGGCGGCCGAATGCCCAACGCCAGCAACGCCCACGCAGCGTGGTTTCGCTCAAATCCTGAACTTGAAATGGAAGCCTCCCCAACGGCGCGTCGCAGCAGCGCCTCGTCCCGGTCGCAGCCGGCTACGTCGCCAATAGGATCGCAAATGGAGCCGGGCCGAAAGGGAAATAATCCCCAAATGAGTGGATTCTAAATCGTCTCACGGCCGCACCGCCTCCCAGCCTTGCCGTAGTCTTTCACTGAACTGGTGAACTAAGCGGGCATTCTCGGCGAGTTCGGCTACGTTCGCGTTCTCATCGGGATCCACCTTGTGGTCATACAGCATCCGGGCCGTGGCGTTCCCTTGATCGTCGGTCCATTCAGTATAGAGGTGCTGTCCGGTTCGGATTGAATCCCCGGCGTGGTATCGGCTGAAAGCGGCCGTTTTCCATGGGCGCTTCGAGTCCTCCATCAATGGAACGAAACTGGTGCCCTCAAGATGGTCGGGCATGGGCAGCCCTGACAGTTCGCACAGGGTTGGGTAGATATCCACGAATTCCACAAGCGCAGCGGATTGCTTTTCGCCGGTGATGTCGGGAGCACTGACAATCAGTGGGGCGTTCAGGGAGGTGTCGAAATTGCAGTGTTTGCACCAGAGGCTGTGTTCGCCAAGTTGCCACCCGTGGTCGCCCCACAACACCACGATGGTATTGTCGCGCAGCCCCAACCGATCGAGTTCCTTCAGTAGCCTGCCCACCTGAGCGTCCATGTAGCTGGTGGCGGCGTAGTATCCGTGGACCAACTGGCGATCCATTCCATCCGGCAGCGGACCCTTCCGAGGAACGTTGAAATATTCCCTAAGCTCGCCCCAATTGTGCATAGCCTCGTCCGGTGCACCGCTGGGGCGGAACGGGTTGGTGGCAAGATTGATGTCGTCACTCTTGTACAAGTCCCAATAGCGATTCGGGGCGTTGAACGGCAGATGCGGTTTGCTGAATCCGACGGCCAGGAAGAACGGATTGTCCTCCTTGCACAGTTGATTCAATTCCTCGATCCCTTTGTCTGCAATCTGTCCGTCAAAGTACGCATCGTCGGGAACGTCGGTTAACTCGAATGGAGGTCCCCTCCCGTCATTCTCCTGGGATATCCGGATATTCTCTTCCAGGAGATAGTTTCGCCAGCCACCGCCACCGCTGACGGCGGGTCTCCACGACCCGCGGGACCAGCTTCTTTCTGCGGTATCCGGGCGGTGGTGAAAAACCTTCCCGACGCTACTGGTCGTGTAACCGTGCTGGCGAAAATGCTGGGGAAGGGTCACCGCTCCGGGAAGGTCCCGATCTGCCCACGTCCTGTAATTCACGAACCGATTCCGATTGGGCCGAACGCCGGTAAGAAGACTGGCGCGGCTGGCACCGCAAACTGGAACCTGGCAGTAGGCTTGCGTGAAAATGATCCCATCGGCCGCGAGGCGGTCGATGTTGGGCGTGACCATCTGGTGACGTCCGTAACAATAAAGCTGCGGGCGCAAGTCATCGACGGGAATAAACAGGACGTTTTGCCTCTTCAGGCGGCTTGCCCGCCCCGCGGCGGGCGCCGCGCCGGTAGAGCTCTTGACGTCACAGCCCAAAGAGTTGAGGCCTATCCCCGCCGCCATAACGCCGGCCGCCCTCAGCAGATCGCGCCGCGAAATGCCTGCCGATTGCTCTTCCGTCTTCGCTGCCATGGACCGACTCTTTCCTCGATGTAGACCACTAGCTGGGGCGCCCTGTTGCTCCGCATGCCATGGCCCCAGTTCTTCAGCCGGGATTTCGCTTTGCGGCGCCTTCGGCGTCCCAGATAGGCTCATGCCCACGGCCATTGTGGGCCTTCTTTACGGTTTAATCACATTCTTCTTCACTGTCAAGCTCTTATGCAGCCGAGTGCAGTCTCGGCGAGCCGGTGGCGCATTAGCCTTGATTGCGATGTCTCACTTAGAGAGTTCTGTCGTCACCTCAGCCTTACCCGCTTGGTCCAGCTTGAACGAAGCCTGACCGGCGTCGGTTTCAACGATGTATTCACCGAGGAAGCCCCGGAAACTCACGCTCCCCTTATCGTCAGTCTTTAGCTCCAGCGGGCCGGTCCACCAATCCTTCTTGATGAGCTGTCGTAGCTTCTCATAGGTGGGCTTTGGCGACATGTCTTTCCGTATAAACCCCGTCGGGCGCGCCTCCACACTTTCCCCGGCCGCTTGCCAAAACAGCAGGAGGTCTCTGGTGCGATGGCATGCACGAAAAGCGCGCTGCGAACTACGCAGGCGATCTCTGGTTGAAGGCACGGAGTAGCCCGGAGACATCTTGGATAAGCATCTTTTGCATGAGTTCTTGGAGTTGATGTTATTCCATAGCCTCTTCAGCCAATTCATTCCCCAATCCTCCTAAGTGCCGATAATGAGGTTTCAAAAGTGTAGCCGAAAGTGTAGTGCTGCGAGCATTGGTGGAGATGAAACAGAAGTGACCGCTTGTAAATTACTATTCTATTGGTTGATATAACTGGGCCGTACTGGACTTGAACCAGTGACCTCCTGCGTGTCGAGCAGGCGCTCTAGCCATCTGAGCTAACGGCCCGCGGCCAAATTACTGTAGTCTGCCGTGCGGCGAGTGTCAAGATGACGTGAAGACAAACCGGCCGCGGCAAACGAAAGGCTATCGCCCGCCAGGGCTAACGGGCATTGGGATTTTGAACGCTCTTCCAGATAGCGTCTGAGCCTACTTGGACAGCGTGTACACGCCCCGGCCGACACGCTTGAAATTCTTCTTGTCGCGCAGGGCGGCAGCTACGATGCCGTAGAAATCCTTGCTGAAAGTCTTGTAGCCGACCTTTCGAACGGCCTGAACAATGTTCTTGGCCCGCATCGGCTTTGGAGATTTCGCAAGGACTTGCCTGATGTACTCGACTAGGGGTTTGCCGGTGGCACGTCTAGCCTTTTTGCCCTTCCGAGCAAGCCTGCCAGCGCGTCGGATTTTCTTTCTTGCTACTTTTTTCCTTCGTTTGGGCCGACCCCGCCCGCGTCTGGCTTTGGGCGGTTCGCCGCCCAAGAGCTCAATCCGCTTCTCGATCGCAGCCAGTCTCGCAGCCACCTTTTTCCGTTGCGACACTAACTTTTTCAGTTGCCTTTCTTTCGCTGCGATCTCGCGCCGTAGCTCTGTAATGCTCTTGATTCGGGGCGACATAAGATTCTCCTCATTCTCGTCGTAGGTGATCTAAGGTTTGTCGGCGGGATTATAGCGAAATGTAATCCTCAATCACAGCCTTATTTTCGGATTAGATTGAAATGTGCTTTCAGTCATTTAGCCTTTCGTCGCCGCCCTTATGGGCCTTGAATCGCTTGAGCCTGGCAAGTTTGGCGTGTCACATTGAGAGAGTCCTTGAGAAGGGCTGCGGCCGGTTGTAGAATAATCACGTCCATTACGCAGGATCATTTTCCTGAGGTCGGTAAGCTGCTAGGAACCGATATGCCCAGACCAACAAGAGTTACGGACCTGTCTTCGATTGCCTTTGTCAGCGATTATCTACCACGGAAATGTGGAATTGCCACGTTCACCAGCGACCTGTGCGAGGCAATGGCCCTGCAAGGTGGGGAGAACTACGACGTCTTTGCGGTCGCCATGAACGATGTGCCGGAGGGCTACCCTTATCCGGAGCGAGTGCGGTTTGAGATTCGCCAGCCGGTTCAGGCGGACTATCGACTTGCGGCGGAATACCTCAACATTCACCAGCCGTGGGTAGTTTGCTTACAACATGAATACGGAATTTTCGGCGGCACGTACGGTTCCCACGTCCTTGGGCTCCTGCGCCGCCTGCGACGTCCGCTTGTCACCACGTTGCACACGGTTCTGAAGGAGCCGACCGATCAGCAGCTTCTGGTGCTTAAGGAGATCGCCCGCCTGTCCTCGCGGTTAGTGGTGATGAGCGAAGTGGCCCACAAGATTTTGCAGAAAGTCTTCGAGGTTCCGAAGGAGAAGATCGTTACGATCCCGCACGGAATCCCGGACGTGCCGTTCGTTGACCCGAACTTTTTCAAGGATCAGTTCGGAGTTGAGGGCAGGAAGGTTCTCATGACCTTCGGGTTGCTTTCGCCGGGCAAGGGCATCGAGTACGCGATCGAGGCGTTGCGCAAGGTCATCGACAAGCACCCCGAGGTGGTTTACATCGTACTCGGCGCGACTCACCCGCACGTGAAACGCGAAAGTGGCGAGGAATACCGCAACGGTCTTTACCGCCGTGTCAACAAGCTAGGCCTCAATGACCACGTGATTTTCGTGAATCGCTTTGTAGAGCCTAAAGAACTGTGCGAGTACCTCGGCGCTACCGACCTTTATGTCACCCCGTATCTGCACGAGTCACAGATCACTTCCGGCGCGTTGGCCTACGCCTTGGGCACCGGCAAGGCGACGATCTCCACCCCGTACTGGTACGCTGCGGAGATGCTAGCCGACGGCCGTGGGCAACTCGTGCCGTTTCGCAATGCCGGTGCGATTGCCAAGGCAATCAACGAACTGCTGGACAACGAAGTCGAGTTGCATACCATGCGAAAGCGGGCCTACAACCACTGCCGTAAAATGGTTTGGAAACGCGTCGCTCAGGATTACCTGGACCTGTTCGCTGCGGCTACGGAGGCCTGGGTGGAGAATCGCCACGTGGTTACGGCGGTTCCTGCGATCCGGCCGGTCGAGACGGCCGACGAGCTGCCGGAGATTGATCTGCGGCATCTACGGGTCATAACCGATGATACGGGCGTACTCCAGCACTGCATCTATTCCACGCCCGACCGCTCCCACGGCTACTGTACCGACGACAATGCTCGCGCTTTGATCGTGGCCTCGATGTATTGGGATCAAACTCACGACGAAAGCGCCCTGGGTCTGATGCACATCTATCTGTCGTTCCTCTCGCACGCCCTGGACCCCAAAGCAGGCCGGTTCCGCAACTTCATGGGTTACGACCGGACCTTCTCTGAAGTGATCGGCAGCGAGGACAGTCATTGCCGGGCCCTGTGGGGGCTGGGGGTTGGGGTAGCGTTGTGCCCGCACGAGTCGATGATCGCGCTGGCCACACATCTATTCAAACGGGGTTTGCCGGCGACAGAGACCTTCGCCTCGCCGCGGGCGTGGGCCTTTGCGATTGTTGGCATTCATGCCTACCTGCGCCGATTCGGGGGCGACTCGGAGGTCCGCCGGTACCGAGAACGGCTGACCGAAAAGCTCGCCCAACATTTCATTGACAACATGGGTGACAGCTGGCCGTGGTGTGAGGACGTCGTGACGTATGCCAACGCGAAGCTGCCCCATGCGCTGCTGATGAGTGGTAAGTGGATGCAGAGGGGCGAGATCATCGATATCGGCAAGAATGCGCTCAACTGGCTGCTGGAGATCCAGACCAACGAGGAGGGAATGCTCTCGATCATCGGCACGAATGGTTGGTACGTTAAGGGTGGTCCGCAAGCCCGGTTCGACCAGCAGCCTATCGAGGCACAAGCGCTTGTGGAGGCCTGTATCGAAGCTTACCATGTAACTGGAGAGGAGCATTGGATTGATCAGGCCCATAAGGCGTTCAACTGGTTCCTCGGCGACAACGATCTGCGGACGCCGATTCACGACTTTACGACCGGTGGCTGTCGGGACGGTCTGCACTCCGACCGGGTCAACGAGAACCAGGGGGCGGAAAGCACGCTGGCCTGGCTGATGAGTGTGTTTTTGATGCATGACTTACAAATGGAGCAAACATTGGGTGAGTCGCCTGCCGATAAAGCTACCAGGCAACGACCTGTGAAAAAAGCAATTGCGCCGAGTGGGCCTGTAGTAGGAGCGAAAGTTAAAAAACATGCCCGCACCCATCGTAATGATCAGTAGTTACCCGCCTCGACTCTGCGGCATTGCAACGTTTTGCGAAGAAGCTCGGGAGTTCCTCCAAAAGGACAATGCCACCCGGGACGTCCTGGTCATCAGTCACACCGACGGCGAGGGAGACGGCGTCTTTCCGCTGATCGACCTCTCACAGCGGAACTGGTGGACGCCGGTCGCGGAGAAGATTCACCAACTCCAGCCCTATGCCGTGCACGTTGAGCACGAATACGGGCTGTACGAATACTACGACGAGCGAGGACGAGGCGACGGAAACCAGGGATTGCTCGACCTGCTGGACGCCATCAGTGACATGCCTACAGTCGTTGAGCCGCACACGGTTCACGGCCGACTCACTGACTTTGAAGCAGACTTCATCTTCAAGATGTGCCAACGGGCCGACCTGGTCCTGTTCAAATGCCATTACCAGAAATGGCGGTTGGACTGGAACTTTGCCGGGCAGGGTTGGCCGACACCGCGAAACATAATGGTCGTTCCGCACGGCGCGCGACCCGACCGACGCTACTCGCTGGCTGAGGTCGTCGAGCTTCGCAAAGAACTCGGACTGGCCGAGCTGGGCCACGTTTCCGAACACCTCGTTGGCCTGATCGGATGGATCCAGTCCAACAAGCGATGGGACATTCTGACCAACATGTGGGAGGAAATCGCTGCGGAAATCAAAGAGCGGACCGGGCAGGAGTGGGATCTTCTGGCCGCCGGTACGCTGCGAGACCCGGACCACAAGGCCGATTATGACAAGTACAAGAGCGAGGTAGCGCTTCTTGAAAGGAAGGGCCTGGCCCACTATTACGAATTCGTCCCGCGGGGCGATTTGTACTACAAGATGATGGCCGTCTGCGACTTCATCGTCCTTCCAAGCACCGACGAGACGCAGTCTGGCACGCTGGCCAGGATCATCGCCCTGAACAAGCCCTACATCACCACCGCTCCGATGGAAGGCCTGACCGCCCAGACGCTGGAAAGCGGAGGCGGCATGCTCTTTACCACCAAGGAAATGCTCAAGCGACACGTGATCGAGCTGGCATGCAACGAGGGAGCCCGCATGCGAATGGGCGAAAATCTCAAGCGATACCTCGATGAGGTCGTCTCCTGGGAGATTGTCGCCGGGCAGTACAATCAGGCTTACGAACTGGCACGCGAGGTCACCAAAACCGGTAAACCCGTTCTGCTGCCTTTGGAATTCTAAGAGGGGTTCGAGTCTCTCGTATCGATCATTGATTGACGGCAGACCAACGCCTATGGACTGCGTTCCGTGGGCGTTGTTTCGTAGGCATTGTTTCTCAACTGCGGGAGGCCGGCTGTCTTAGGATCGTCCGAAGGCGCTCCGGGGCAACGCGCCTTGGGTCGGAGAGGTAGATTTCGTGATGCCGGCCTCGCAACGTAAGGCCGTTGTCAGCCGCGAATTGCCGCATGGCTTCGACCGTCTCCGGTTCGGTCGAGTAGGGGCCGACGTGAAGCATCTGTACGCAGGGGACCCTCGGCCAAGGTTTCCAGTTCCACCTCGATTACCTCCGGTCCCTTGCCCTTTTTCAGCAGCGTCTCTCTTGCCTGTTTGAGGTCATCGGGGCCGATGAATTCCGGTACGCGGATCAGCAGCTTCCAGCGCCACTGATCGCGCGGCAGTTCGAAGAACTCTGCGCCTTTGCCTTCACCCCACCAGAGGCCTTCAAGGTGGCAAACCTTGTAGTCCTGCCCAGGCGAACTTTTTCGTCATCTTAATGGTGAAGGCCATGCCGTACATGGCCTTCACCTTGGCCTGGAAGACTTCCCCGCCGGGTTCGCCCTCACCTTCGATCGCCAAATATTTTGCCGGCCCGACCTCGACCAGCTTTGGTGTCTTGGGCGTGACGTACTCTTGCTTATGCTCTTTGTGGAGGTCGAGTTTCTGTGTGTTGGCCATTTTTGGTGCTCCAATTGGATCGAACGGAATGTATTAGAGGTGAGACTGTCTTGAAAGGCGCAAGTAGCTGACGATTGAGCTTGGCGCGACGGCCAAGGTTGGCCGCCGCGCTATCCGCCCATGGTCGATCCGCTATTCATTAACTGCCGAGGATGGCTGCAAGGTCGTCGGCCGGCGTGGTGATCGGCATGAGGTTGAACTTCTCGGAAAGCACCTTCAGCACGGCCGGGCTCACGAACGCCGGCAGCGACGGGCCGATGCGGATGTCCTTTATGCCAAGATGCAGCAGCGTCAGGAGGATGCAGACGGCCTTCTGCTCGTACCAACTCAAGATCAGCGACAGCGGCAGCTCGTTGACCCCGCAGTCGAAGGCCTTAGCCAGCGCCAGTGCGATCTGGATGGCCGAGTAGGCGTCGTTGCACTGCCCGCAGTCCAGCAAACGCGGGATGCCGTCAATCTGGCCGAACTGGAGCTTGTTGAAGCGGTACTTCCCACAGGCCAGCGTCAGAATCACGCAGTCATCGGGCACCTGCTGGGCCAGTTCGGTGTAATAGTTCCGCCCACTCTTGGCGCCGTCGCAGCCTCCGATCAGGAAGAAGTGGCGGATCTTGCCGGCCTTGACGGCCTCGACGACCTTCTCGGCCACGCTCATCACCGCATTGCGGGCGAAGCCGATGGTGATGGTCTTTTCCGCCGCATCCTCGGCGAAGCCCGGCGCGGCCAGCGCCGCCTCGATCACCGGCGTAAAGTCCCGGTCGGAAATGTGCCTTACGCCCGGCCAGGCCACCAGGCCGGCGGTAAAGATCCGGCCCTTGTACCTGTCCCTTGGCTTCTGGATGCAGTTGGTGGTCATCAAGACTGCCCCGGGAAACTCATCAAACTCCTTGCGCTGGTCCTGCCAAGCCCCGCCGTAGTTGCCCACCAGGTGCTTGTATTTCTTCAGTTCCGGGTAGGCCAGGCAGGGGAGCATCTCGCCATGCGTGTAGACGTTAATGCCTTTTCCCTCGGTTTGCCTGAGCAGCTCGGCTAGGTCCTTCAGGTCGTGGCCAGAGACGGCAATGCACTTACCCGCCACCGGCGTGACGCGCACCTCGGTTGGCTCGGGATGGCCGTACGCGGATGTGTTGGCGCGGTCGAGCAGTTCCATAACGTTCAGGTTGATCTCGCCGCACTTCAGCACCATCGTCAGGAGTGCGTCCATGTCGGTTGGGGCCTCGGCCAGGAAGTCCAGCATCTCGTGGAAAGAGCCGTAGAGAGCCTCGTCCTCGACGCCGAGGATCTGGGCGTGGTCGGCGTAGGCGGCTGAGCCCTTCAGGCCGTAGAAAATCAGTTCCTGAAGGCCGGTCACGTCCTCGCCGAGGCTATCGAGGCGACGGCGAACGGTAACCGCTTCGCCCTGGGCGACGAGACCGTCGAGGCTGTTTTCCGGCTGCCACTCGGCTGGGCCGGTAAGCTTCTGGGGTTCCTTGCCGGCTGCCTGGCAAGCTTCTTCGTACATTGCCCTGGCCTTGTCACGAACCTCGGCCGCCTTGGCCAAAAGCCCCTGGAGGCGCTGGGGGTCGAAGTTGACGTTCGTCACCGTCGAGAACAGCACCTCAATGACGAACACGTCCACTTCTCGGTCGCGCGCTGCGAGCTGTCTGGCCCTATGGGCGTACTGGGAGATTCCCTTCACGGCGTGGATCAGCAGGTCCTGTAGGGTGGCCGTCTGAGCGTCCTTGCCGCAGACGCCCTGCACCGTACAGCCGGTGCCCTTCGAAGTCTGTTCACATTGATAGCAGAACATGCCGCTCATCGGATTCTCCTTTCGACGTTTAGTTGGTCTTACGGCTCCTTTGCTGCAGGATCGTCCCGTCAATGCCCACAGTAACTTCGCAAACGGGAATGTCCGCCCGACCGGATTTCGCTAATGCCATCTCTACCGCACGAACGATGCCGCTGCAACAGGGCACCTCCATGTGGGCGACGGTTAGGGAGTGAATTTTGTTGTTGGCGAAGATGGTGGCAAGCTTCTCGACGTGGGACGGCACATCGTCGAGCTTCGGACAGGCCACCGCGAGCGTCTTTCCGGCCAGCAGGCGCTGGTGAAAGTCCGGCATGGCAAAAGCGACGCAATCGGCTGCGATGAGCACGTCTGCGTCCTGCCACATCTCGCTATTCGGCGGCACCAGCGCCAACTGCACCGGCCAGTGGCCCAACTGCGAATTTTGCGTTTGCGAGTTCCCTGCTGCTGCTTGCGGTCTTTGCGTAGGCTTGAGTTTCCTCAGCATGGCGCCTGGACAGCCTGCTTCGTGAGCCGGCTGGGCATCCGCCTTTGCGGGGTTTTGCAGCTCGGCCAGATGCCGCTCGGCCGCCTTGGTGTCGAACTCCTCGACCGGACGCCGTTCAATTGTGATCGCGTCCTGAGGGCATGTGCCCAGGCATGCGCCCAGCCCGTCGCAAAGGTTCTCGGCCACCAGCCTGGCCTTGCCGTCGATGATCTGGATCGCGCCCTCGGCGCAGTTGGGCACGCACTGCCCGCAGCCGTCGCACTTGTCCTCGTCGATCTTGACGATCTCTCGCATCATTCTTTTTGCCATGGTTTGTCTTCTCTCCAAGCACGATAGATAGTGCATCTTCTGTCTTAGTTATCGCAGGGAATGCCCTCGAAGACTTTGACCTAGATCAATTTGCGTGATTTTTCGAAAAAGTTTTTTGCGGAAGAGAATTCCGCCTAGCCATTTTCCGCAAAGTCTTTCAACGCCTCGCGGTTCAGGATACTGATCTCGGCTCCCTGCACTTCGATCAGGCCAGATGCCTTCAGCTTGGCTAGGGCCCGGCTGAGTGTCTCGGCGACCGTGCCGATCTGGGCGGCCAGCTCCCGTTTGGATTGCTTCAACTTGATTCGATCGCTTCCGGCCTTGCGGGCTTCAGCCAGAAGCACGCCGGCCAGGCGAGCCGGGACCTCCTTAAGGCTCAACTGCTCGATAAGTCGGTTGAACTCACGCAGCTTGCTCGAAAGTCCTGCCAGCATCCCCATTGCCAAATCGGCATTTTTGGCGACCGCCTTTCGCAGCGTCTCATACCGTACGGCCAGCAGCGTCGTATCGCTCAGGGCGTCGGCGAAGGCGGGGTAGTTGATTCTCGCCCACATGGCCGCCTCGCCAAACGTCTGGCCAGGGCCGTAGAGATGCAGAATCTGCTCGTCACCTTTGGCAGAGAGCATGAATATCTTCACCTGCCCCTTCAAGACCACGAAAAACCGTTCGGCCGGCTGGGACGGCCGGAAGAGCTGCGACCCCGCCGGCCGATTCAACACGTCGCACTCAGTGAGGAGCTCTTCCAACGTCGTCTCGTCCAGCATCGAAAACATCGCGGCGCGCTTAAGTGCCGCCAGGCCGTCATCGGGTAAATCTCTTGCCATTGCACTTCCTCATAGGCTCGTTCGAGACGAAAAGACACATGCGCCTTGGGCGGATCGCGTTTTCCATCTTAGCGGCCTACCGCAGCATGTTGGGCGATCTGACAGAGTGCGTCGGTTGTGATCACCACTTCCTCGGCCGTGGTGAAAGGTCCGAAGCTGAGCCGGCACGTGCCGGCTGGATGCGTGCCGATGGTCATGTGGGCCAGCGGCGCGCAATGCACGCCGGAGCGGGTGCAGATGCCGAAGTCCTTCTCCAGCCTTTCCGCCAGCTCAGCTGGTCCCATCCCGTCGATATTAACACTGAAAACATCCGACCTGATCCCCAAATCCTGTGGGCCGTACATCTTCAGATTCTCCACGCCTTCGATCCGTTCCAGGAACAGCCTGCACAGCTCCCGGCCGCGCCGCCGAACATCCGCCACGCCCCGCTCCAGCAGCCACGCCACCCCTTCGCTCAGGCCGGCCAGCCCGATGGCGTTGTGCGAGCCAATCTCATACTTATCCGGCATCGTGTGAGGCTGGATAGGCCGCTCGGAGATGGTGCCCGTGCCTCCCTCCTTCATCGTCGGCAGGTGCTGCTCGAGCCCTGGCCGGATGTACAACACGCCAGTGCCCAGCGGCCCGAGGAGTCCCTTGTGGCCGGGAAAGGCGATGAAGTCCGCCTGGAGCTTTTGAGCGTCCATTTCCACGTGCCCGACCGATTGGGCCGCATCTATTAGACAGGGGATATCATGCTCGCGGGCTATCTGTGCCACTTCGGTGATTGGCTGGATCGTGCCGGTGACGTTCGAGACGTGCACGCAGGCGATCAGGCGGGTTTCAGGCCGGATGGCCCGCCGGATCTCGTCGGGATCGACCAGGCCCGTCTGCGGATCGCAGGCGAGAAACTCCGCCTCCAAGCCGACCTGCTCTTTCAGTGCGTTGAACGGCCGAAGGACCGAGTTGTGCTCCATCGCCGTGGTGATGGCGTGGCTGCCGGCCGGCGCCGTGTTGAGCAACCCGCGAATCGCAATGGCCAGGGCCTCCGAGCCGTTCATGGCAAAGACGATCCGCTCGGGGCCTTCGGCGTTGATTAGATTGGCCACGCGCTGACGGCAGGTGGCGATGATTAGCTCGCAGGTCTTGGCCTCCGCGTACGCCCCCCGACCGCCCGATGCGCCGCACTCGCGGGCAAAGGCCGCCATTGCCTCCATCACGGCCGGCGGCTTCGGAAAGCTCGTAGCCGAGTTGTCCATGTAGATTCGCTGCGCCATACCGCCATCGTACGGGTTGGTCCGAGGTGAATCAACGCGTGTTGATTCGAAACCCATGTGTCAGTATCATTGCACCAGAACAAGATCGGCGTGGAAGAGGAATTGGCCAATGATCGAACAGTATTTGCCGAACCTATGGCGGGTTGGCGGCGGGTCTTGGGGCGTGGAAGCGACGGTACTTTCACTCGAAGGGGATGGGAATGTGTATCTACTGAAAGGACCTGATGGCGCTGCGTTGGTGGACTGCGGACGGAGCGCCGAAAGTCTCGCCCCCATCGTGGATAATCTGCGTGAGGCTGGCGTGAGTCCTGATGACCTGACCGATCTGATATTGACGCACTCTCATTGCGACCATAGTTGGGCCGCGTCCAAGTGGCAGCAACAGTACGGTGTGCGTGTGCATCTCAACGCAGTTGGCGCTGATTGGCTCGCCCGAGGCGACCGTCGCCTGATCGGTAGTCCCGGGCCGGATTCCGGTTTCGAGCCGTTCAGAGTCGATCACACGATCGAGGATGGTGAAACGTTCGCCGTGGGCGGAATTGAGATTCACGCCTCATTCGCGCCGGGCCATACCCCGGACTCTACGGTTCTACTGGCTGAGACCAACGGGCGAAGAGTTGGTTTCTGTGGCGACGTCTGCTTCGGAGTCGATCAGGAGGGCAAGCTGGGGAAGATCGGGTGGCTGTGTGTGATCTGGGAGTCGAACCTTCATCAATATCGCAGCAGCTTGCAGCGGATGCTTGAGATGGAGATAGATATGCTGCTCCCGGGTCACGGATTCATCCTGGAGCCTGCCACGGCCGTGCGCGAAGCGATCTCTGCTTCATTGCATACCGTCGAGCAACTCCTCACCGATCCGCTCGTGAAACACTTCGGTCTGAGAACAGATTCCGACGGTTAGCACGCGGAGCAAAACCCACGGATTGTCATCCGTGCGACTTAGAAACGGCTTCTCGATCACCGCGTTTCAGCCTTTCAGGACTTCGATGAGAATCGCCAGGCCCTTTTCGAGCAGATCGTCTTCGATGATAAGCGGCGGGGCGAGGCGCAAGACGGTCTCTCGCGCTACGCAAACCAACAATCCTCGGTCCATGGCTTCGACGAACACCTGCTTGGATGGCTTGTCCAGCTCGATGCCGATCATAAGGCCCGCTCCGCGGACCTCCTTGACGCAGCTTAGATTCGCATCGCGAAGGGCTTGCATCACCTCCGCACCCTTGGTCGCAGCCCGCTCCACGAGGTCTTCCTCGGCGATGAGTTTCATTGCGGCCGCCCCGGCGGCGGCGCAGAGCGGCTGACCGCCCATGGTGCAGCCGTGCGTGCCCGGAGAAAGCACGTCGGCGTATTTCGGCGCCGCTACACACGCGCCTACCGGCAGCCCGCCGCCGACGGCCTTGCCAAGCGTCATCACGTCGGGCTCGATGCCGTAGTGCATGTACGCAAACCACTTGCCTGTCCTGGCCGGCGAGGTCCAGACCTCGTCGCAGATCAGCAGGATGTCCTTTTCGTCGCACAGTGCGCGCAGGCCCTGCATGAATTTCTTGCTTGGCACGTTGACGCCGCCCTCGCCCTGGATCGGCTCGACGATCACCGCGGCCGTCTGGTCGTCAATGGCTGCGGCCGTGGCGTCGAGGTCGCCGTAATCAACCATGACGTTACCGGGTAGCATGGGTTCAAAGCCTTTTTGATATTTTTCGGGCGTGAGCGACAGCGCGCCCATGGTTCGGCCGTGAAAGCAACCGTTGAAGCTGATGATCTTGTAGCGGCCTTCGCCGGCCGCCAGGCGCGCCAGTTTCAATGCCGCTTCGTTGGCCTCGGCGCCGCTGTGGCAAAAGAAAACTTTACCGCCGAAGGCCCGCTCGGTGATCGCCCTGGCCAGCTCGACCTGGGGCTGGTTGGTGAACAAGTTGCCGCAGGATAGCAGTTCGTCGGCCTGGGCCTTGATTGCCTCGAGGATCTTTGGATGGCAATGACCAGCGACGCCGCCGGCACCGAAGCCCGGAAACAGATCGATGTATTCCTTGCCGTCGGCGTCCCACAGCCGCGCGCCCCGGCCGCGGACCATCGCCAACGGAACTCGGCCATAGTTGGCGATCAAATACGTCTTCGTTGCTTCAACAATCTCCGCCACTGTCTTCATTGGTCTGTCTCCTACTGTAAGCAGGATCGACGTTTGTACGCCTCCGGGTCGGCGGCGTCAAGGCCTGATGGCTAGAATGGAATAGTGAAGTACTCTGTGTGCATAGCAATTCTTACGGGGGCGACATTTTTAGTTTGCGCTGGCTGCGAGCGAAACGCCGCAACCGAGAAGGACACTCCCATGACCACCAAGACTGCCACCTCTCGCGCCACGATCGGCTGGCTGGACTGGAGCGATGAGGCCTTCGATCGGGCTGCGAGTGAAGAGAAATTGATTCTGCTCGACATCGGTGCCGCCTGGTGCCATTGGTGCCATGTGATGGACCGCGTGACCTACGAAGATCCGGAGGTGATCGCCCTGATCAACGGGCGGTTCATCCCGGTGCGGGTCGACCGCGACCGCCTGCCGGACGTAGATGCGCGGATGCAGCGCGGTGCGGCGCTGATCAACCCAATGGGCTCGGCCGGCGGCTGGCCGCTTACCGTGCTGCTTACGCCTGAGCGAGACATGCTGATGAAGGCTACTTTCCTGCCGCCGAGGTCGAGTTCGCGATTTGCTGTCCCGGTCGGGTTGATCGAGCTGCTGGACGCCGTGGATTCGTACTGGCGGGCCAACCGCCAGCAAATCAAGGAATCAGCCCATCAGCTTCGGCGACAGGTCGGGCGCCAGTATGACCAGCTCTATTCAAGGGCGGGTGAGCTGTCGGCTGAGAAGCTCGACGAGCTCTTCGACGGGCTGAAATCGGCGTTTGATTTCGCACATGGCGGCTTCGGCGGCGCGCCAAAGTTCTTCTCCGTCGGCGTGTTGGAGTTCCTTCTGAACCGGGCCTACGCCGGCAACGAACAAGCCCGCGAAATGCTCATTCAAACCCTCACGGGCATGTCTCGCGGCGGCGTCCACGATCAGCTCGCGGGCGGCTTTCACCGTTACAGCGTGGACCAGCGCTGGCACGTGCCGCACTTCGAGAAGATGGCCTACGACAACGCGGCGTTGCTTGGCATCTATGCCGGCGCTTATGCACTAACCGGCGATGAAGATTTCGCCCGCGTTGCCCGCGAGGCGCTAGCTTGGATCGACCGCGTGCTTGCCGATCCGCAGCATCGGGGCTTCTACGCCAGCCAGGACGCCGACGTGGGACTCAACGACGACGGCGACTATTTCACTTGGACCATTGAGGAGGTCCGTGAAGTGCTGGGTGATCGCCCACGCGGCGGCAAGCTCGACCCGGTCGAGCTGATCCTCACCTACTACGGTCTGGACGAAGTCGGCGACGTTCACGGCCGGGACGGACGAAACGTCCTGCACGTAACCAAGACGGCCGAACAATTGGCCAAGCTGTTTCAGAGAAGCGCCAGCGAGATCGCCGAGGATATCCGCTCGGCGAAGGCAAAGCTGCTGACCGCTCGTCTCAGACGCACAGCGCCGAATGTGGACAAGACCATCTTTGCCGATCTGAACGGCATGATGATCGATGCCCACCTGACCGCTTACGAGCAGCTGGGCGAGGTGGCAGCCAGGGACGTTGCACTGAAGAGCCTGGATCACTTGCTGAAGAGCCTTCGCGACCAGCGGGGCGTGTTTGCCCATTACCGCGACGGCCGCGGGCTGCATCGCGTGGGACTTCTGTCCGACCAGGCCTGGATGGCCCTGGCGCTGGTGCATGCCTACGAGCTGACTGTCAAGCCGAGCTATCTCGAAGCCGCCGAGACGCTGGCCGACTTCATCGGCCAGCACCTGACGAGCGAACGCGGCGATTTCTTAAGTGCGCCCACTCCGGGTGAGACCCAGCTGGCCGGTACGTGGCCGATGCGTAGTTGGCAGGATTCTCCAGGCCGCAGCGCCGCATCCGTCGCGGCCCAAGTGCTGATCGACCTGGGATACCTAACCGGCAACGAGAAGTACGCAGCAGCGGCTACAAAGGCCCTTTTGAGTTTTGCCGGCGGTGTTGACCGGCAGGCCGCGATGTTTCTGGGCGGCTACGCCGTCGCGGCGGACCATCTGCTCAACGGCCCGCGAACCATTCTGGTTGTCGGCCCAACCAGCCAAGCTGCAACTAAGGGGCTGCTTAACTTGGCACGCCGGACGTATATTCCCGGCGGCCTGGTCATTGGAATCGACCCTTCCCGGCCGCGCGACGCCAAGCTCCTCGATCGCTTGGGCTACGTCGCAGACCAACGGCCGGTCGCAATCGTATGCCGCTCCAAGACCTGCCTCATTCCTGCCTACACCATTGACGAGCTTCGTGAGAGGCTTCGGGAGCTTCGCTCTGCCCCCTGACCCGGCGCATAAGCAAGCTCTGTTATTCAGGGGCGAGGACTCTTGCGTTTCAGGCTCAGTGTATCGCTTTAACCTGAAGCTGCACCGTTGCAATAGGAATTGACGCCAAGGCGAGATTCGCATACAGTTTGCTGATCTTGGCCCGCCGGCAAAGCACTGCGGGCCTTACAGGCGAGCAAAGGGCGTCGGCGCGAGACTCCAGGCGGAAAGCCACTGCTTTGGCGGGCTCCTGCCGGAGACGTGTCGCGTTGACGTGTTCTGTCGCGAAATAAACCGGAGCAGCGAAACATCATGGCGGAAGAGACAAAGGACGAGAGGCTCCAAACGTCAGACGCTCCACCTGAGAACCTCGAGGGACAGCAGACGGCAGAACCTGAGGCAGCGGAGCAGGAGGAGAAAAAGCTGCCCGAGAACCGTCTCAACGTTGAGGATATCGGCACGCTGAGGAAGAAGGTCACCGTGACGATCCCCAGCGAGCGGATCGAGGCCAAGCGGGACGAGATGTTCGGCGAACTTTCGCAAACGGCGCTGGTGCCTGGCTTTCGCAAAGGCCGAGCCCCGCGCAGACTGCTTGAAAAGCGATTCGGCAAGGAGGTCACCGAGGACGTTCGCAACGCCGTGATCGGCGAGTCGATCGGCGACGCGGTGGAAAAGACCGAACTGAAAACCATCGGCGAGCCGGACCTGGATCTGGAAAAGATCGAGCTGCCGGCCAGCGGGGATCTGGAGTTCAGCTTCGACGTGGACGTGGCCCCGGAGTTTGACCTGCCGCCGCTAAAGGGCATTCAGGTCGAAAAGCCCGTTATGGAGGCCACCGACGAGCGTATCGAAGCGGAGATCAGCCAGTGGGCCCAGTCGCAGGGGAGGCATGAGCAGACGGACAACCCAGCCGCCGAGGGCGATCTGATCGTAGCCGGGGCGATGATCCACATCGAAGGCCAGGACCAGCCGCACGAGCGGCCGGGCCTGAACCTTCGCGTCGCGCCGGGCCAGATCGAGGGCCTGCCGCTGGTCGATCTGGGCAAGGCGCTCGCCGGCAAAAAGGCGGGCCAGACGGCGGAGCTGAAGATCACCGTTCCTGAGGCCCACCCGAACGAAGAGTGGCGCAGCAAGGCCGCGACGATCAAGATCCAGATCAGCGAGGTCCGCGCCAGCATCGTGCCGAAGATTAACGACGAGTTCGCCCGGTCGGCAGGCTTTCAATCGCTGGACGAGCTTCGCCAGTTCGTCCGCGACCGAATTACCACTCAACTCGAGCTTGACATCCGCCGGCGCATGCGGCAGCAGGTCGAAGAGTACCTGCTGGCCAAAGCCGACTTCGACTTACCGGAAGGCGTGGTGCAGCGGCATACCGCTCGGCTGGTCCAGCGCCGGACGGTAGAGTTGCTGCATCGCGGCGTGCCGCGTGAGAAGATTGATGAGAGCATCACCGAGCTTCAGGCCGCAGCCACGGAACAGGCCCGGCGCGACCTGAAGTTGCAGTTCATACTGGGCAAAGTGGCCCAAGAGCAGGAGATCGAGGTCTCGCCCGACGAGGTGAACGCCCGCGTGGCGCAGATCGCGGCGATGTACAATCGCCGGCCGGAACGGCTCCGCCAGGAGCTAGCCGCCGACGGCACGCTCGAGCAGCTGCAAATCGTCCTCCATGAGGAAAAGTCGATGGACAAACTCCTGGAGGATGCCGAAATCACAGAGGCCAAGCACAAGCGTCCCGCGGCAAAAACCGCCAAAAAGACCAAGAAGAAAACCGCCAAGAAAGCCACCAAAAAGGCGGCAAAGAAGACCAAGAAGGCCGCGAAGAAAGACAAGGAGGAGTAGCCTTCGGGAGTGAAAGCAATGAACCGATCGCCCAGCTTCAGTGATCAGAACTACCGGGAATACACCTACCGCCGCGAGATGACGCTGGAGGAGCGTCTCAGCGAAGAGCGGATTGTGTTCCTGTGGGGCGAGATTACCCCCTCGACGGCCGGCGGGCTGATCATGCGCTTCTTCGAGCTGCAGGCCAAGGGCCGCGACCTTGACATCGATCTGTACATCAACTCCCCAGGCGGTTCAGTGGACGATACGCTTGCCATTTACGACACGATGCAGTACCTCACCTGCAACGTTGCGACGTATTGCGTCGGCCAGGCCGCCAGCGGCGCGGCGATGATCCTCGCCTCTGGCGCCAGGGGTAAGCGCTTCGCCCTGCCGCACAGCAAGATCATGGTCCACCAGCCCTGGGGTGGCGTGAGCGGCCAGGCTGCCGATATCCAGATCCAGGCCGAGGAGATTCTCAAGTCCAAGCGCCTGCTCAACGAGCTGCTGGCAAAGCACACCGGCCGCAAGGTCGAGCAAATTGAAGAGGAAACCGAGCGCGACCGCTACATGACGCCCATCGAGGCCAAGGAATACGGCATTGTGGATGAGATTTTGGAAACCCAGCCAAAGACTGAAAAGAAAAAATAGCTCCCGTCTCTACCAGGAAGGAACTATTGCATCATGGCGGAAAACCAGCATCTGGTCCCGATCGTGATCGAGAAGACCGGCCGCGGGGAGCGCAGCTACGACATTTACAGCCGCCTGCTCAGGGACCGCATCGTCTTCGTTGGCGGGTCGATCGACGATGAGCTGGCCAACGTGGTCGTCGCGCAGTTGCTGTTTTTGAGCAACGAAGATCCGAAGGCCGACATCAACCTGTATATCAACTCCCCTGGGGGGACCGTCTCAGCCGGGTTGGCGGTCTACGATACGATGCAATTCATTCGGCCGGACGTGACGACCACATGCGTTGGGATGGCGGCCTCGATGGGCGCGCTACTGCTGGCCGGCGGGACGCCAAAGAAACGCTTTGCCCTGCCCAACAGTCGCGTGCTTCTCCACCAGCCGCTGATTCGAGGGGTGCTGACCGGCCCGGCCACCGAACTCGACATCGAGGCTAGGGAGATCCTTCGCCTGCGAAATCGCATCTACGAGCTCCTTTCGCGACACACGGGCCAGCCGATCAAGACCATCGAACGCGACTGCGACCGGAACAAATGGCTGGAGGCACATGAGGCGATCGAGTACGGCTGTGTGGACACGATCCGCGAGCGGATGCCGCCGATAGACGAGGCGGAGACGGAGAAGGCCAAGAAGGAAAAATGAGACCCCTAAATGGCCTTTTGGCGGGCTGTGCCCTGGCGGTCGGGTTGATCTCGGCCGGGGGGTGCGCCTCCGAACAGGTCCAGCGCGAGCAGCTCATCCAGGAGCTTGAGCAGACCAGACAGGCCGTTGGCGAACTCACGCAACGCAATGAGGACCTTCAAGCAGAAACCGCCGCCCAGCGAAGGCAGATCAGTTCGCTGCAGGCCCTGGGCGAGAAGCGCCTCGAAAAGCTCTTTCACGTCCGGCGGATCGAACTGGGCAGATATACCGGCGGAGTGAACCTCAACGACGCCAAAGGCGACGACGGAGTCAAGGTATACCTGAAGACGATTGACCAGGACGGAAGCGCCATCAAGGCCGCCGGCGACGTGAAAATCCAACTGTTCGACCTGGCCGCCGAGTCAAAGGACAATCTCATCGGGCAATACCGTTGGAACGTCGAGCAAATGTCCAAGCAGTGGTTCGGGGGCTTTATGACATACCACTTCAGCTTCGAATGCCTCTGGGATGCGGACAAAGGCCCTCCGGAGCGCGATGAGATCACCGTGCGCGTGGAGTTCACCGATTACCTAACCGGGAAGGTCTTCACCGCCCAAAAGCTCTGCAAGGTCAAACCGCCCGCTCGACAAGCACCTGGTAGCCAACCGGTTGAATGAGGGCTCCCGCCTAATCCGGCGCCAAGGTTTTGAAGGCCGCTGCCGCGCTCCAGAACGCCAGACCCACCACGACGATGAACCATACGGGCCCTCCGCTTTCGCCCCGCAGTCTCGCCGCGGCGTGGTACGCCACGATCGATGTGGCCATCAGGACGATTATTACCGCAGGTAAGATGGTCATTCCTGCCAGCCCGCTAGCCTCAGTAAGTTTGTTTGCCACGGCGTAGCCGATCGGGTAACCCACTGCCGCCGATATCAGAAACAGCACTGCCAGAATGGCCCAATGACCGGGAAGATTCCGATTGATCGGCCAGGCGAAATACAAACCCGCCGTGACAATGACAAAGGCAATCAGCGCGCGGAGGATAGCCTTGCTTAAGGCAATGAACCAACCCCGCACGGGCGTCCACTCATTCGGATCCATATCTATGCCCCAAAGAGCCGGCGCCGTTGTGCTTAGATTCTTACCATCCTGGCACTCGGCGTTGCAATCCTAGTCGAACAGTTGTGGAAGGCCGCTGGGAGCGCCTCTCCTTCGTCGACTGGCAGGCGTTCTTGCGGCGGGATCTTGCTGCTGGCGCTGCGCTCGGAGAAGCTCGGGGTTCTCGGCGATTTCTGTAGCTCTCCTCTGCCCGGCCAGCGTCTCGACGACGCGCCGGCGCGAGTTCTCGACGTATTCTTGGGAAATGTCAATGCCGAAGTAGTGCCGTCTCAAACGGGCTGCGACAACGCACGTCGTGCCCGAGCCGCTGAACGGGTCGAGCACCAAATCGCCGACGTTGGAAGAAACCTTCACGATCCGGTCCAGCAGCCGCTCGGGCATCTGGCAGGGGTGCCACCTGACCCGCTCATTGAATGTCCCGCAAACCCTTGAGAAGCTCCAGACGTCGTCCGGCAGCTTGCCCTTAGGGTTGGCCCGCTTATCGGCATAGGTTGTCTGCCGGGCAGAGGGAATCCGCACAACCATGTCGTTAAATGTGAAGTTCTTGGGGTCCTTCACCCAGTAGAACAAATGAGCGTGCGAGCGGGCGAACTTGCGCTTGGTGTTCTGGCCGAAGGTGTAGTGCCAGATCACCCAGTTGCGAAGGTGCAGCTCAAGCTTGCGGGCGATGATGCGGATCTCGGCTGCGTAGTCGTCACCGATGGCCACCCAGAAGCTCCCCGTCGGCTTGAGGGCCTTGTAGCAAGTGGCCATCCACTTTTCCGTCCAGGCGTAATACTCGTCGTAGGCCTTGCGGTCTTCGTAGAGATCGTACTTGTAGCCGATGTTGAACGGCGGGTCGGCGAAGATCAGATCGGCGATGGGGTCTTTTAGGCTGCCGAGGATCTCGACGCAGTCACCGACGACGATGCTGTCCGGCTGGATCATGGCAGCGTTTTAACATAAGGCGCCGGCGGAGCGCAACTCATTTTTCGCCGTCTGTCTTGGCAGGACGTGTCCGGGCGGGTTTGGAGGCCGATAGCAGTCGAAATCCCCGGGAAATCTTTTCTATTACGGCCTCGGCCGCCTTGTCGTCACCGCCTGGGCAGAGGATAACCAGAGAGAAGCTTTTCCGCTTCCCGCCGGGTGCGTCCACGCAGACGGTCCGCTGTGCGATGATCATGGCCTCGTCGGCTGCGGGCTTGGTGGCAGGTTCCGTAGCGGGGTTCGAGGTGGCCTGGGCCTTGGGCGATTGCAGCAGGAGGAACTGGTAGGCCTCCAGGCCGGCCAGTTCGGCCTGGCCTTCGGAGAGCACCTCCGTAGCCAGGCCGCTCTTCCGGGCAGAGAGGGTCCCACGGTTCAGCCAGCGCTTGGCGCAGTCCTTGCTGTTGGTTTCAAGGCCAACGTCCTGGACGGCCACCTGGAGCTGAGGCATGGCCAGGCCTCCGCGAAGGTAGTCGCTCTGTCCGGCGATCACGCCACCGTCCGTGAGTCTGGCAAACCATCGTTCCGGCGGGCGGAGTGAGTAGCCGCGAGTGAAATCCTTGATCGATGGGCCCAGCGCGTAGATCGCCACGTCGATCGGACGGCGCACGGGTGTCAGTCGGACGCTCTTGACCATCTGGCCAAAAAACGGCAGGAGTTTATCGCCGTGCTTCTCGCTGGTCTCGACGCGCAGCAGGTAGCAGATCCGCGCGGACTTTGAAGTAAGCTCTCGAATAAAACACACGCCGGCCGAAAGCGTCTTCTCACCGCGAAACGTGTAACTAAGCGACCTCGCCAGGCCCTCGAGCTTCGCCACCGGCATAGGCGTTTCCTTGAGCACCTTCAGGTGGCGAATGGCGAGATTGTTTCGCAGGTTCTCAAGCATCGATGCGGCGAACGACTTGGTGGTGGTTTTCTCGCCGACGGCAAACGCCGAGAGACTTATCGCCTGGGCGGGCTGTTTTGCCTTCGTGGCTACGGCCCGTATAACGTCGGTTTGCTCGGCAGGTTGCCGGAATTCGAAGCCTGCCGGTACGGACAGCACGATGCCGGCGTGGGGGAATTCAATCGGCCCGGACATCGGTATCTCTGCCTGCGTTGCGCCAAGGGCAGCAGCTGACACTGCCAAGGCAGCTAAAACGGCCAAACCCATCAACTCCAACTTGTACATATCTGATCCTCTCAGCGGAGTCCCGAGACCTCGAGGCCCAGTAGCCGTTTGAGCAACAGTTTGCAGTCAGAGCGAACTATTGTATCACAAGCGGCCGTCGCGCGGATAGATTTCAGGTTGGCCAGAGGCGTCGCTTGTTACCCCAGCGCCCTGTATTTCACGGTCAGTAGAACGAACGCGACATAGAGAATCAGCAATGGCAGGCCCTGCCAGCGGCGAAATTGCGATCCGCTGGTGAAGATGTACACGCGAAGCAGGATCAGCGCCAGCATCATCACGGGAAAGGTCAGGTAGAAGAAAAGCGGGCTAACCCGCAGCGGCTGGGCCACCGTCGAGGCGCCGATTACAAAAAGCACGTTGAGTACGTCGGCTCCTACGACGTTTCCCACGAGCAGCTCGCTGTGGCCTTTGACCATCGAGGCGATGGCGGTGACCAGTTCCGGCAGCGAGGTACCGAAGGCTACGAGCGTCGCGGCCACCACAACCGGCGGCACATAGAGCCGGATGCAGATCTCCCGAACCGAGCCGATGAGCAGTTCCGAGCCGCCCACAACCAGCACCAGGCCAAACGCGAGAACCATCAGGTTCGATAGGGCGCGGCGTGCCTTACGGTCCTCGGCCGCCCCGACAGCCGCGCGCACCGGAATCGTCTCCGGACGCTGCCTGGACCAGTGAACGGATAGGAGCATGTAGCCGACCAGCAGGACGACATACAGCACGCCGATCCAGCGGGGCAGTTCCACCGCCTGGATATCGCCGGCCCTGGCCCAAAGTGCCAGGGCCGTAAGGACAAGCAGCGTACCGGAGCCAAGCTGGAACCAGCCCTGCCGGTTGAGTATGAAGCGATCCAGCGGCAGGCGCCGAATCACACAGCAGAGCCCGAAGATCAGCGCAGTATCGCATATGATCGATCCGACCCCGTTTCCCAGCGCCAGGCCGGGATTGCCCTCCCAGGCAGCCTTAACGGAGACGACGGCCTCGGGCGAAGTCGTGCCCAGCGAGACAATCGTCGCGCCGATGATCACCTTTGAAAGCCCGAGCGTCGCAGCCAGCTTGACCGCAGCGTCTACGAGACGGTCCGCCCCGTAAACTAGCAGCGCAATGGCTCCGGCGGTCATCGCCCATAGCAGCAAGTCGCCCTGGCCGGCGAAGAAGGATCGCGGGATCAACTCTGCGATCATGATGGCCGAAAGCCTAGCCGCCGCTGAACCCTTGGGCAAGCAAAAGCCTTTCAGCAAAAAGCACTTGACCGCTCAGCGGGCTCGGCTAAGATGGCTATTGACGTCAGTGCGGGCGTAGCTCAGTGGTAGAGCGCAACGTTGCCAACGTTGATGTCGTGGGTTCAAATCCCATCGCCCGCTTCCGTCCGGCTGTCATGCCGGGCCTTTTCTTGCGCTTCTCCGAGGAGTTGACCGCCTATGTGCCGGGCACCTATAATCCACCGTCCGCGAAGGATTGGCAGGCTGCCGAGGGGCAGTTCCTTTAGGAGACAGTGGTGAACAGGCGAGCCGCTGGCATCTGCGTGGCACTTCTGGCTGTCTTGGTATGCGGCTGCAAGGGCAGGAAGTGGAGCCTCCGGGGCTGGAACTCTGGGACGAAGGCCTCGCCGGCCGAGCCGCGACAAGCAGTGCCCAAGCCGATCAACCTCATACTGCCCAGGTCCATCCGCATCCATCCCTTCACCGGCACGAGGACCTTCGACGAGGCCGGCGGCATCAAGGGCATCGACGTTCGCATCGAAGCCCGCGACGCCTACGGCGACGCCGCAAAGGCGTTCGGATCCTTTAGATTCGAAATGTACGAATTCGTCCCCAACAGCCTCGACCCGAAAGGAAACCGCATCGCCACCTGGCAGGAGGATCTCCTGAAACCCAAGAAGAACCTCCTGCACTGGGACAAGATCACCCGCACCTACGAGTTCAAGCTTCAGTGGAATCAGCCGATCCCGGTCGGCAGGCGATTCGTCTTGCTGGCCTTCTTCTCCAGCCCGTTTACCGAACGTTTCTCCGACGAGCGGATATTCATCTCCGGCCAATAGGGAGCCGACCACGGATGAGGGTTTTGAAGATTCTGCTGCTGGCCGCAGGGCTCTTAGCGGTTGGCTTTTGCGCCGGCTGTCAGAAGAAGTTCACACGGCAGCGCTACGAGACGATCTACATCGGCATGCCGGACAGGCAGGTCCGCAAGATCCTCGGCGAGCCGCACTTGGCCCGCGGAGAAAGCTGGCGTTATCTGCACGAGAAGCCGTTCTACAAAGCAATCATCGAGTTTGAGAACGGCCGGGTGAAGAGCAAGTCCTGGTCTCTCGAGAGGCCTAGGCGTGCGCGGCATACCGAACCGGTGGGGAAGGCAGGAGCTTGATTACGTCCGGCGCACGGATCATTTCGCCGCATCGGTTTCGGGTTTGCTTGGGGGCTCTACGGGCACGGCCCCTTGGCGAGAACTTTCCGGTGCGCTGCGCTGGGCAGCATCGGCTCGGTCAAAGGTGCGGTAATTCAGCGTGATCAGCAGCGGCTGGACGTCCGTTCGCAGCCGTCGTCGCCGCTGCTCTGGAACAACCTGCTTTTCGTCAACTTCATCCTTCAGATGCAATTCTCCGTCATGCGTTTCCACCACGGCTATCCAGGGTTTCTCTGTGGTCGCCGGCTTCGTTGCTGCGGGCAGGCTGGCGGGTTTGCCCTTAGGCGCCATGAACTGGCCTTCGACTGTAACGAAGATCTGCGAGACTCGCTGTCGCACGCGGATCTTTTTCAGCTCACTTGCCACGTTCTGCATCTGGCTCGGCGTGACGTAGGCCAAGTACTCCACTTGCTCCGGACTGCGCTGTGCAAGCTGCATGTAGTTAGCGATTAGGGCCACACGTTGCCGGCGAATCCGCGCCTCATCCGGCTCGGCCGGTGACTCGACCACCAGCGGCACGATGGAATTGTCCTGTAGAAGCTTTTCCACCTGCCGCTGGGTAGCCGGGAGATCGTCCGTAAAAACGATCTCGTTGCGGGCTGCTGCGAATTCCTTGTCGATGTCGCGAATTTCGCTTTCCGAAGCTCGGCCGCGTTGGGCAACCCCCCACCCCGATTCCTCTTGGGACAAAGTCCTGGGGGTTTGTCGGAGCTTCGCAGCGATGGGAACATCTTCGCGGGAGCTTTCGGCCTTCTTGGTCAACATTGGCGGTGCGGCCCGTTTGGCCGGCGGTGCCTGTCCTTTGGCCAATGCGGGCTGTTTGTTCAGCTCCCGCTCGTCGCTCGGGGCCGGCTCTGTGACCTTGCCACCGACGGCAGGGGCTTCCGCAAGGGTCGGGACTGATCGCTGTACCGTTACAGCTCTGCCCGTTCTATCGGCGGTGGGACCAGCTTTAGCAGCGGGTTTCCGGGCAAGCGCGGTCACTGGGGCCGCTTCAACCTTCGCCTCGGTCTTGGCCAGGTCCCCGCTTCGTCGGGCGTGCTTCGCCAGAGGCCTCTCTTTCGCGGCGACTGTTTTCGCCAATTCGGCCCCTGCGAGGCCTTCTTTACCGCGAATGGCTATTCGCTCGCCGGGTGGGGGGACTCTCGTCTCGGCGAATTCATTCACGTCGCGGGCCAATCGGCCCACAGGCTCGCGGCGGTCTGCTTCGGCGAGCCTTTCGGGGGAGGCTGGTTTGGAGAGGACCACCGCAATCACGCTCACGATTCCCACCGCGATCAGCAGCACCGCCGCGGACGCCAGCCAGCGCACCCACAACGTGCTGCGAGGCGCGCGGGTCTCGGCGGTTGGTCCGATCAGGTCCCGCCGCTCAGCTTGTGCCAGCACGTTGGAGACGAAATCCTCGCTGGCCTGCTCTCGAGGCAAACGCCCCACAAGCTCGCGGACCTTCTGCAGCTGGCGGAGTTCCTTGGCGAGTTCGGCATCGGCTTCGACCGCGCGCTGGACCTCCCGCCGGTTGGCCTCGGACAGCTCCCCGTCCAGATAGCCCGAAAGCTGCTGGCGAATTCTTTCCTTCTCGGTCATCTCACCATTCTATCGCGCTGATTCGTCTCGATGCCCTCAAGACTCATCTGTGGGCTTGGCTAGCGTACCAAGTCCACCAGTTTTTCCCTCAGTGCACATCGTGCCCGGTGGAGACGACTCTTTACGGTCCCGACCGGAACACCCAATACCTGGGATATCTCGGCATAATCCATTGCTTCGATGTCCCGCAAGATTACCGCGAGGCGCATCTCGTTGTCTAGTTCTTCCAGGGCCTGCGCGACGCGGTCTTGCGTCTCGGCCGACATGGCCGCAACCGGCGGGGCGGGGTCGCGTGCGGCTGCCGCCTTCGCCGTTAGGGCTTCGGCCTGGATTTGGCCGAGTTCATCCGGGCCAGTCAGCGACTGGAACTTGATCCGCCCGTCGCGACGTCGATGAGAGATCACCAGATTCGCCGCGATGCGGAACAGCCAAGTGTAAAACTGACTCTGGCCTCGAAACTGTGATAGTTTTTCCAGCGCCTTGAGAAAGGCCTCCTGGGCCAGTTCTTCGGCGTCTTCCCGCCGGTGACACATCCGGTAGATCAGGTTGAACACGCGGTCCTGGTACTTTGCAACCAGTGCGCCGAAGGCCTGCATATCGCCCTTTCGGCTGCGTTCCACCAGGGCAGCATCTTCGAACACGATTGCCCGGCCGGCGCCGACCTCTGCGTCGGTTGCCGCCTTTTTTGCGGCCAATATGTTGGACGCCTTTCGGTTCACATCGTTCCCGAAAAACACAGCCTGATCGGCCAAGAAACAACAGCTAGCCTTCCACCGAGAATATAATGCACCAAATGTCCACCCGCACTGATTTTATGTTTCTCTACGACGCATTCCCGTCAAAAGTTGGCCGAAAAACCCTGGCTTGTTCGGCGCGGGGTTTGCCGCATAAGGGGGTGGCAACCAATGCCGGCCATTCGTCCTGCGGACTGGTGGCCGGGCTTTGACTTATCTTGGAACGTAGAGCAAGAGCGCCTAGTCCTCGCTGAGAGATCTCGGCGAGATTGCCGTCACGTTGCCTCGTGGACCTCTTCGACTGGCTGGGCTTTTTCGCCCGCTTTGCCAACGCCCTCGAAATAGAGATGCTTTTCCTCTTCGCCGTCAGCGCTCTTCTCGGTCTTGAGCGAGACAGCGATTTTGGCCTTGTCCTTATAGACGCCGCGGAGGATCTCCTCGCTGATGTAGTCTTCCACGTGCTGCTCGATTGCCCGCCGAAGCGGTCGGGCGCCGAAGTCAGGGTTGTAGCCCTTGTCGATAAGAAACCCCTTGGCCTCGTCGGTCAGTTCCAGTTGCAGCTTGTGTTCGCCGGCCAGCCGCTCGCGAACCTTCCGCAGCTCGTAATCGACGATCGTGTCCAAATCCTCACGCGTCAGCGACTTAAAGACGATAACATCGTCGAGGCGGTTGAGGAACTCCGGCCGAAAGTGCCGCTCAACCTCTTTGTTCAGCATATCTTTCATTTTTTGGTACGTCGCTTCCTCGTCGCGCTTGCCGAAGCCGAACCCACCCTTGTTGCGGATCAGGTCCGCCCCGACGTTCGTCGTGAGAATCACGATCGTGTTGCGGAAGTCCACCCGGCGGCCGAACGAGTCGGTTAAGTGCCCCTCTTCCATGATCTGCAACAGCATGTTGAATACGTCAGGGTGGGCCTTTTCGATTTCGTCGAGCAGGACGACGGCGTACGGCCGGCGGCGAATCCGCTCGGTGAGCTGCCCGCCTTCCTCGTAGCCGACGTAGCCCGGCGGGGCGCCGATCAGGCGGGAGATGTTGTGCTTCTCCATATACTCGGACATGTCCATCTGGACGATGGCTTCCTCGTCGCCGAACATGAACTCGGCCAGCGCCTTGGACAGCAGCGTCTTTCCGACGCCGCTGGGTCCGGCGAAGATGAAGCTGCCCATCGGGCGTCGCGGGTCTTTCAAACCGCTGCGCGCACGCCTGATGGACTTGGCGACGACTTGGATGGCCTCGTCCTGGCTGACCACGCGCTTATGCAGTTCGTTCTCCATCTCCAACAGCCGCTGGGCCTCCTTCTTCTCCAGGCGGGTCAGCGGCACGCCGGTCATGTTCGAGACCACCTCGGCGACCACCTCGGCATCGACCGTGCCATCGACCTCTCGGGCCCGCTCCTTCCAGGCCTTCTGCATTTTTTCTTTCTTCTGGCGGAGCTGTTCTGCCTGGTCGCGGAGTTCGGCGGCTCGCTCGTAGTCGGCGTTCTTGACCGCCTCGTCCTTCTCCATCTGGAGCTTTTTGACCTTGTTCTCGATCTCGGCCAGGTCCGGCGGCTTGGTCATGCTCTTTAGCCGCACGCGTGCTCCTGCCTCGTCGATGACGTCGATGGCCTTGTCCGGCTGGACGCGACCGGTCACGTAGCGGCTGGACAATTCGACCGCCTGCATGATGGCCTCGTCGGTAATCTGGACGCGGTGGTGTGCCTCGTAGCGGTCCCGCAGGCCTTTGAGGATATCCAGCGTCTGGTCCTTTGTTGGCGCATTGACGATAATCGTCTGGAACCGGCGCTCCAGGGCCCCGTCCTTCTCGATGTACTTACGATACTCGTCCATGGTCGTGGCGCCGATGCACTGAATCTCACCGCGCGACAAGGATGGTTTAAGCACGTTGGCCGCGTCGATGGCACCTTCGGCGCCGCCGGCGCCTACCAGCGTGTGCAGCTCGTCGATGAAGAGGATCACGTTCTTGGCCCGCCGCACCTCGTTCATGACGGCCTTGATCCGTTCCTCAAACTGCCCGCGGTATTTTGTGCCGGCGACCATCATCGCCAGGTCCAGCGCCACGATCCGCCGATCGTACAAGAGTTCCGGAACGTCATGGGCGACGATCTTCTGGGCCAGGCCCTCGACGATCGCCGTCTTGCCGACGCCGGCCTCGCCCAGAAGCACCGGATTGTTCTTCGTGCGGCGGCAGAGAACCTGGAGGACTCTTTCGATTTCGTTCTGCCGGCCGATGACAGGATCGAGCTGATCTTCGCGGGCCAGCTCGCTCAGGTCGCGCCCGAAGCTATCCAATGCCGGGGTCTTGCTCTTGGTTCGACGCTGGGCCGCTTGCCCGGGGCCTGCCATCGCGGCCTCTTCCGGCTCCACGCCCGCGCCCAGCAGGTGCAGAACCTCCTCGCGAACATCTTCGAGTTTCAGGCCGAGATTCATCAGCACTTGGGCCGCCACGCCGCCGGGCTCTCGGAGCAACCCCAGCAGCAGATGCTCCGTGCCTACGTAGTTGTGGTTGAGGTTGCGGGCTTCCTCGATGGCGTATTCGATGACCTTCTTGGCTCGCGGGGTCCGAGGCAGCTTACCCATGGTCACCATGTCCGGGCCGGTCTTGACAAGCTTCTCGACCTCGATGCGAATCTTGTGCAGATCCACGCCAAGGTTCTTCAGCACGTTGGCGCCGACGCCGCTGCCTTCCTTGACAAGCCCCAGAAGGATGTGCTCAGTGCCGATATACTCGTGGTTAAAGCGCTGAGCCTCCTGGTTGGCCAGCGCCATCACCTTTCGAGCGCGTTCTGTGAACCGTTCAAACATTGTCGATCGGGCTGCCTCACCCCAGGGCGGGCAAACAAAGCTCTCTTGACGGTACCACGGCAAGCCTCTCTTGCCGACTCCATGATATATTCTACTGCCGGACGAACGTCCGATCAAGCTACTCGGTATCGGGTCCTTACATACTATCGGCTGGAGACGTGTAAAAGTTCACGACCCTTGCATAATAGGCTCACTGGCGCCCCTCGCCGGCTGCAATATGCCCGCCTTTCCAGGCGGGGGCACACAGGGTCGTGCGGGACAATGGATTAGGAATAGCGGCCCTGCCACCGGCCGGCTAACATAGCCTGGCCGTCCGCCCAGCGGATGTGCCCGGGAAAGAGGAATCCAAAAATGTCTGAAAAATCGCAAGATACGTACGCTGCTGATATTGAATTCCTGCGACGGCACACCGAGGTCGTGGAATTGTCTGGCCCGGATGGTGCGTTGGTCGCCGTGGCGCCCGGCTATCAGGGACGGGTGATGACCTCGTGTCCGGCCGGCGGAGAGGAAGTGAGCTTTGGCTGGCTGAACCGCCCGTTCATCGAGGCTGGCCAGGACGATCTCCATTTCAACAACTACGGCGGCGAGGATCGTTTCTGGCTAGGCCCGGAGGCCGGTCAGTTCGGCCTGTGGTTCCAGCAAGGCGAGCCGTTCGATCTCGAACACTGGAAGACCCCGCCGAGCTTCGGCCGCGGTGCCTTCGAGGTCACCGACCAGGGCCCAGGAAGCATTTCGATGGCCGCAGAGTTCCAGGTGACTAATTATGCCGGCACTTCATTCCATTGCGCCGTCAAGCGCGCGATATCGGCGCTGGATCGCGACCGGTCGGCTGAGCTGCTCGGCGCCGCCGTAGGAGCAGATGCACACATAGTGGGCTTTGAATCGGACAACACCCTCACCAACGCAGGCGACGCCGCTTGGGTTCGGCAGACGGGGCTGGTGAGCATCTGGGTCCTCGGACAGTTCAAGACGTTGCAACGCGGCAAGGTCGTCGTGCCGTTCATTCCCGGCCAGGAGGCGTCGCTGGGCCCAAAGGCCACCACCGACTACTTCGGCAGCTTGCCGCCCGAGCGCTGCAAGCTGGTCGAGGATCACCTGCTATTCGCTTGCGACGGAAAATGGCGCAGCAAGATCGGGATCTGCCCGGCCAGGGCCAGAAGCGTCTGCGGCAGCTACGATCCTGATCCCGACGGGTCGGGACTGATGATCGTACAGTTCAACCTGCCCGCCGAGGCCGCCAAGCTGCCCTACGTCAGCAGCCTCTGGCGGATCCAGGAGTCCCTGGAAAAGAACTTCGTCGGCGACGCAGTCAACAGCTACAACGACGGCCCGCAGTCCGGCCACGGCACGGTGTCAAACCCGTTTTACGAGATCGAGACCTCCAGCCCAGCCGCCGAACTGGCGCCCGGCCAATCCATCAGGCATGTCCACCGCACGTTCCACTTCAAGGGGCCGTTCGAGGCGGTCAGTGACCTGGCGAGCAGTGTTCTCGGCGTCGACCTGCGAGAAATTCAATAGGCACGGCGCCGGCGCCGCCGGCGAGATCGCTGAGAGCAACGAGGCGATTTGGAAACTCACCACCGGCGTGAAGCTTCACGATCGGGCGGAAAAAGCAAACGCGGCGAAAGGCTTTTTCGCCCTTCGCCGCGTATTTTCACAAGCGTGCCGGTAAGGCCGTTCTACTTGATAAGCCAGGCCTTGTGATTGATGGTCTCCATCGGACTGACGTGCCCGTCGGTGTAGGTTATGTTTGCGCGTTTACCCGGATGGCCGTAGTAGTCGCACGGCTCATCCATGCTCCACTTGCTGACGTGCCTCTGATGCGTCCACGGGCCAAAGTCGTCAAGCGCGCCGGAATCGGGTCTCAGATTCAGGATACGCAGTTGACCGGCCCGAATATGGTCGCTCCCATAAGTGTCGAACACAGTTGTGATCCGGATTTTCCCGCCCGGGTTGAGGTTGCCGTCGCCGATCAGGACGCCGTTGACCTTGACGTCGCTGGTCTGGCGGTTCCAAACCTTTTTCAGAAAGTCTCCCTTAAATGCCTCGAAGACGGCCGACAAGTTCTCGTTGATACTGAACTGCACGCTCGTGCCGCCTGCCCACCGAGCCTTCGGGTTGACCTGATCCACGAAGGCCGGGCAAATGAACGCCCCTGCATACGGAATCTCGAAGTTGCAGCCCCATGACGGGTAGTCCACGTAACCGCCGGTGACGATCCGGAAGACGGGTGACGTCGGATCGTTGATCCCCACCTTCTCCCACTCGTATTCGTCCGTCGCCCAGGTGTGGGTGCAGTTATAGTTGTCATAGAGATGCAGATGCTTCGGAATCTTGCCGACGAGGACGTCCCAAGTGAGGGGCCAATCGTCACCTGACCTTGAAAAGCTGAGGCTATACGGGAACGCATCGTCATTGTCTTCGGCGTACATCAAGATGCCGTAGGCGAGGTTCTTCTGATTGCTTGAACAGACCACCATCTTGGCCAACTCCTTGGCCTTTTGCAGGGACGGCATCAAGATGCTTACGAGTAGGGCGATGATTGCAATGACGACCAGCAGCTCGATCAGCGTAAAGGCGCTTCGGCGATTCATTTCTAAATCTCCTTCTTAAAGCCAGCGCCGCCGTTTTCCCGCCATGCCAGGGCCCGGCCGCGCGCCGTGTATTTTAATCATTTCCCGCGGAATTTCATAGGATTCTCTTTCACAAGTACGCTCGCACAGTTTCGGCGGCCGGCAGAGGTTGCGATCAGCCCGCCGGCCAAGCCGCCGCAAAACGCCGTTAAGCCCTGCGTGCCGCGAAGGCCAGGTTGAAAGAGTTTGCCAAGCCGGCTTACAGGGAACCTGGCTCGTTTGCTCGCGCGCATCAGGCGCCCTAGAGTCAAACGCGCCCAGGCTGCCTTCCTCACGGCCGACACAACAACCTAGCAGCGCTTTCTGTCGGGCAGGATAACTACCTAGGAAGAGGGATTCATGATGGCGTCATAAGGGCTTCCGTAGGGTCTTCCTGCCGCCACTTCTACACTTATATAATAGATGTTTCCTTAAAGCCTGTCAACAGCGGATGAGAATTGTTAGCCTCCCGCAGATCGCGGGAGAATTTCCCGAGTCAAGCCGGATCGGCCGCTTTCACGTAACCTTGCGCAAATCGCAACCCCCAGCTTGCCCGCTGAGGAATGCCGCTAGGTACGGATGGGCTGGAAGCTTTGCCGGGCCTCTTGGACACTGCCAACATAAATGTAATCCGTTTTTGACCGAATTGTGAATGTTTGGTATAATAAAGGCAGAAAAACATACAGTCTGGAAGTCTACTCGGTATCCCAAGCGATCGTCAAACTCTTGGGCTCGGCGGCTACTTTCTAGGCTGCACGGCGACTGGAGAAAGTTGGCGGCAGCGCGGCAGACTTCGGCTCATCGAGGAGGGCCTGTTCGATGCAATTGAACGATTCCAGCCAGCATGAGGAGCTGTACACGGGCGAGCATTGCTTACTTGTGGAAGTGGAAAAGCTTGCCAGAAGGGATTTCTTTCGCACCGGGGCCGGAACCTCCCGGCTCGGCGGTCCTCATGCCGACGATCATGCTCACGCGATTCTCTACGTACGGCGAGGCGTGCTGAAGATGCGCGTAGACGGCCGGGCATACGCAGCGCCGGCTGGCCATGTCATGATCATTCATCCCGGCGAGCTTCACATGCCTGCCGAGCCGGAAAGCATGATTGAGCCGTGCGAAGTGGATTGGCTCGTCGTGTCCCTCCGACGGGGCAAGCTTGCGGCCCAATGGTCGGATGAGGAAACCAGTGGGCTCGTGAGCAGCTTCGAGCGCATCTCGGTCAGAAATTTCACGGTCTCGAGACTTGTGGGCGGCTATTTCGAGCAGTTGCTAGCCGAGCATCGCAAGACCCAGCCGTACGGGAAATCGGCGGCCCAGTGGCTGCTGCGATTACTGCTGCTGCAATTGATTCGGGACTGCCGAGAGCAACCCCGTCTGCGTGAGAGAAACAGCCGATCCCGGTCGCGTTTGATCCGAAGAGCGCTAAGGTGGATGGACCGCCGACTGATGGAGCACTTCACCATCCGGGAGGTGGCTCGCGCGATGGGACGAAGCGTGACCCATTTTCACAGGCGGTTTCTCAGCGAAGTTGGGATCACGCCGGCGGCATATCTCGCCGAACGGCGAGTCCAAGAAGCCAAGGTCATGCTCACAGAGGGCTCCTTGTCCGTCACGGACATCGCATTTGCCTTGGGGTTTTCCTCCAGCCAGTACTTCGCCACGGTATTCAAGAAACACGTCGGCGTAACCCCCACAGAGTATCGGCGTCAGTTGGTGGGCGCCGAATCGCGCGGATAACGCTCAATACCAAGGAACAGGCAAGAAAAGGCAAAGCGATGTGCTTTGTCGGTGGAAAGTCCCTGCATATCTCCTATGCGAAAAAGAGGCCGGGACGATTGCTCGCCCCGGCCCATGGACCGGCGGGTCCATATGAAGCACCTAACAAATTTCTGCTACTGCGATCGGATGAACATGTGATCCACGTACACCGTGTCAAGGTCCTTGGCCTTGTTGTCGCGGTTGGTGTCGAAAACGTGGATGTAGAAAGTGCCGCTCGTGTCGCCCGGTAAGTCGAACGTCTGCGGCGTGTTGTTATCCGAGGTCTTGCTCACCGTCAGCATGTACGTCCAGTCGCTGCCGTTCGGGGAGTACTCGAACTTGAAGTCGTCCTCCGTGCCGGCCTTGTAGGCTTCCACGCTGAACTGAACGCTCGTGCC
>SDBT01001297.1_pt1 | contig 43614 bp, 68 predicted proteins | sample 2277101 | NCBI WGS metagenome assembly SDBT01 (sample SAMN10404973, study PRJNA504765) | marine sediment metagenome | isolation source: marine sediment core GS10_PC15, 103 cmbsf | place: Arctic Ocean: Southern Knipovich Ridge | collected 2010
ATGCTGGCAGCTACTCAGGAGCTTGATAATAAGACGCTAGATAGTTCGGTACTGAAGGGAACATTTACTGCTAGTGGGACAGTTGTTCTACCTGCTTTTACCCTTGGCGGCACAATGGATGCTAACTCTGAGGCTTTAATTAATGTCTTAGATTTAGACCTTGGTACTGAGTCCGCCTTTGGCACCTTCTCGGCTATGTTAACCGCTGCAAATGCTGGCACAGCTTGGGTCATTAGGTCAAGGGACAGCATCGATATCCATAGAGCAAGATTAGGCTTGAGCGGGGGTGTTGATACTGCGGTATGGGGATGGGTGAATAGTACCCACACAGGCATAGTGCTGAGTGGTGCCCTAAATGCAAGCGGTAATGCAATAACCAATCATCCCCAAGCAATAACCGACAATGCCGTTGTTACTGTTGATGGGCCGGGTGCAGGGGCACCGGCTAGTGGGGAATATGGCAGATGGACTGCTAATGGAATTGAGGGCAGGTCTAAGGCCGAACAACTTTCCGACCTGAATGTTGAGGATGGGGCAGATGTAAGCGACCCTGTTACTTACGAGCAACTTGATACAGCGGGAGATGTGGGAACTAGTGCAGGGCAACTTGCAATAGGGAACCATAGTCATACGCTAGTTGAGGACGTAACTGGGAGTGCGGTTTCAACTGTTCTCGCTGATGACTTTACAGACACGTTCGGGTACTCTGCTGATAGTATTGCTGCTGGTGGTAATTTTACAGTAGCAACTACAACAGATACCTTCGCATCGGGCTCTAGGGCAGTCGGTACAGCTTTCTTCTTTGGGATATTCCAGATATTTGGGCAGGGGAAGTTGCAACTTGTAATGGGAGGAACCCAAGTTGGTGAATCGGCGTACATAAGCCCCGGCTTGGGTAGCTTTAAGTCCTTTGTAGTCGTGGCTACACGGGCACTATCGGGTAGTCAGGACTGCCTTGCTCGGATACACAACTACGATAGCTCAAGCAGAGAGGTGTATGGCCTAAGTAGCGACGGTGACGCAATTGGTGCGACAGTTGCGGTAGGGAGCATAAAGATATGAGGCTGGCAATACCCCTCACAGGAACAGTTCTGATAGAGGGTAGTGTTCACGGCGCGGGCGACCTTACAGGCGACCCCAACGACATAATCCGCCCTATAGATATTGACTTGGGTAACGTATCTTGGACAATGGTGGGTATTGACTTGGATGCCGAGGTGATGATTATTGAGGTCAGCCCCGGAGAAACCGTAGAAGGGGCCACTGGAGAAACTAGGCCAGCCACACCGGAAGAGAAAACAGGTTTCCTTCAGCACGCGCAGGGCTTGGTAATGAATCATACTAGGGATGAACTCCACGCCCTAACTGGGAACGCAAGACTAAAGCGACCACTCAGGGCAGAGATAGAGCAACTCAAACGCACGTAAAGGAGACTCGCAATGGCCTTCACGGCAGAAGACAGACGTAAACTGGATGCCCTCTATACCAGTTGGTTCGGCGAAGAGGGCAGAGGCGGGTACATTGACCGGGTTGATTCGACAACGAAGAGCCACTACAACCTCAAGCGGACTGTCTACGTCCTGATTGCGCTGCTGTTCGGGGGTGGTAGCATCACGGGTCTGGTCCTCAAGGCTATCAATGGAGGCTGACCGGTGGCTTGTCGGTGTGGTAGTTCCCGGCGCAGGATTGTGGATGACAAGATTATCTGCGAGGATTGCGGCCACGTGACCCTGACCAAGCCGCCCCGGATGCCGGTGCGCCGTCCACGCCAGAGACCTAAGCCGAGATAAGACTCAGTATCGCCTCTGCACAGGCTTCCGGGCTGGGTGCTTCTGTCGTGACCATCACGCGAAATGCCCAATCCCTGAGGGCTATGTAGACCTTTGCGGTTCCGTATCGCTTGATTGCTTCCGGCATAACCCACTTGAACAGCGCGTCTAGGGAGTGGAGGAAGTCGGGCAGAGGGACGGCGCTTGCAAGTGTACCCGCATCAGGGAGATACCAACCAACCCTGCCAGACCTAGATGGGTTCTTAGGGTCATCATCATCCCAATGCGTGAACCCAGCGAACTTCGCCAGTACCCCGTTCTTCTCTTGGTCAGTCATTGGCTCCATTATTTCAACACCCCCAGTATCTCCTGCCAGTCCTCGTCGGTGTCGCGCCAAAGAAACGCCTCAGCCCCCGCCTCAGCGAAAGCCTCTAACCACTGCGCCTGCTCCGCACTCGGCTGGTTCTTGCCCACCTTGAGTTCAGCCACCACCACCCTGTCGTCCCTGAGCAGTATCAGGTCGGGGAATCCGGCTGGGGAGTGGCGCGAATCGTGAGTGTGGTACACATGGTCCCAACTTAGACGCCTAGCAAGGTCTACCACTGCCTCTAGGAAGTGCTTTTCAGTTGGCACTCTGTTCCCCCTCCTGTGCCTCCTCAAACTTACAACAGTTTCCGCAATACTTGTGCTCGGCATCATTGGGATTGTAACTCGTCATGCCGCAGTCTGGGCAGGTGTAGTGTGCTGGCCTATCTGGGCACTCACCACATCGAGGGTCATTCACATCGCCACAACTGAGCCCTGTTCCCAGCAAGGCACAGGATAGCATTGAGCGACTATGCATCTCATCCCTCCTGTCTGGTGTCGTCTGGTGGGCTAGGCATGGTATCTCGGCTCGCTCGCTCTTTATCTCCACAGTCACCACATATCCCTTCTGAGTAGACTGTCTTGCCAGGATATGCCTGTGGGAACTTCTGCGTGATACCACATTTCTTGCAGTGGAATTGTTCCATCATCCCTTCTCCCTAGATGAGAAGGGGCGACCCCTCCGAGCCGCCCCCGCCCATCGTCAGCCGGAGCGATAGCTGACGCACGTAGTCTAGTTGCTCGACTGTGTGTACTCAGCCAGTCGCAGTTCCGCATCTGACATCAGTTCAGTCTGTTGCTCCTCGGACAGCAGGGGGATAGACGCACTCGGCTGGAGTATGTCTGCCTCGATGCCGTAGGTCTTGGCAAGGTACTCTCCGAGGTCTGTCCAGTTGGTTTGTCGAGCAATATAGCCCAGCCTGTCCAGACTAAGGTATACTTGGCCCTCACTTTTCTCGGAAGGCGCGCTCCTCGTCTGTTCTGTGACCTCTGGGGTTGGCGCAGGGGCGGCGTTTCCCTCGGCGCACCAGTCTTTGCTGCCCTCAATCGGATGAGCCCAACCTTTCATCTTGCCTTTCTTGAAGAAGGCGACACCGTGAACCGGGCACATCCGTTCCTCTTTAGTGGCGGCTGGCTTTGACGCCGGGGCGGCGGCTGTCTCTTTGGCAACGGCGCTGCCCATGTCCTCGATGTCCTGTGTGAAGACCTGAGACAGACGGCCTGCCGACAGGGCCGCATCGACGAGTGCCCGTTTCTTTGACATCTTGACCAGTGTGTTGACCTGTGAGAAGATGTCCTCGTTGGGCAGGCGATACTGTACGCCGCCGCCCTTGACAGGTCGTGTCACCAGTCCGCCCTTCTGGTCATCGGGTATCTCCCTGGGCCATAGCCACCGCCAGCGATAGCGGGCTTCCATGCTGTTGCACTCGCCCAAGCCCTCGGATATGACGGTGCCGGTGCGGACCGCAATCAGGCGACACTTGATAAGATACCGGAAGAACGGCTTGCCCCAGTCCTCTTGGCGGTCAAGGATTTCGTACTCGTCGGCCAGACCAAGCAACTTGGCAATCTTCTCTGCTCCTGGCTTGAGTAGTGTCGGCTTGGTGGTGCCCGGAATGACGCCGTAGTCTTGACCCTCAATCATGTTGGCCCGGACTACTTTCTGGAACTGATTGATGGCCTCGATGTCTGCCTTGAATTGCTGCTCGTCGGGCAGTGCCAGTGCTGTGCTAGTGTCTGTCATATCCTCCGCTCCTACCTGTTATTGGCCGGTGGGGCTGGCCCCACACCCGTCACCCATTCCGCCGTATCCGCCTTGCGGGGCTATTCTTCCCCCCACCGGCAAGACCTACTCTAGCATAAAAGGAGAGGGCTGTCAACCCCTTCTATGATAGGCTTGACAAATCCCTCCACCAAATGATAGGATTCCAGCATGGATACACAGACGCGGCGCAGGGTAGGCTCCTATACTTGCTGGTATTGCCATCAAGACTTCCCCCTTTACGAGGGTCAGCGGCGTAAATACTGTCCCGAGTGTATCCCGAAGCAGGCCAGTGAGGCGGGCAGACGCGGTGGTAGGTCAAAGAGGGCCACCAATGACTAACCACGGGCAGGGGATTGGGGCGCGGGAGATTGACGAACTCGGCTCGGCGCTGAGTGGGGCCATTGAGTGTTCTGTATACTTCAGGAGCTATGAACTGTATGGGAAGCCCGCCTTCACCTGCAAGTACGGGCTCATCTTCCCTAAGTTTGCCATCCAAGGCGCTATCCACTTCGATGATTGGTCGGATATATTAGCTAGGCACAATGGAACAGGCCATGACTGACTTGACCCGGCCCTTTTTTGTACCACTATCCATCCGTCACCGTTTCTGTGGTGTTGACCGCTTCGGATACCTACCGCCGATAGAGCGACCGGAGCCTTACCAGGAAGAGCCGGAGGGCGAGGTGACCGAGCAGCTACGTGGTGAGGTGAAGTATCTCAGGCGGCAACTACAGGCACGCAAGGGGCGCGAAGAGCCTCGCTTCTCCTACGAGTAACAGCCCAAGCAACAATCAGCAACAGCGCAACACCCGGTAACTCTGGCAACAGACGTAACAGAGGCAACAATGGCTGAACTTACTCAGGCCGTCCTAAGAGATTGGTTTCAGCAGACGACGGGGCCAGTTAGTCTGGAGAAAGCCAAGCGTGAACTGAATGTTTCACCAAGCGCCTACAACAAACTCCGCGTATATTTCGGCAGGTTGGTCAAGGAAGGGGTTGCCGAACACGTCGGCGACAAAGATGGTATCTACCGGCTGATTGAGGACGAGCCAGAGGACGTAGACATCTTTGCCAAAGAGACCTTTGCCGACATTATCCTACCCTTTGACCTTCACCACTATGCCTTGCTGGAACGTGGGCAGATGATACAGATAGCCGGTTCGCCTGGGAGTGGGAAGACTGCTATCTGTTTACAGACCGCCTATCTCAATGGGCTGGCGGGCCAGTCCGAAGTATTCTATTGGGGAACAAAAGAGGCTGGCCGAAAGGGTTTGATAGAACGGCTGAGAGGGATAGACCCCGGCATCGAGCCGCCCTTACCGTTCCACCTCAAAGTCCTTAGATTAGGGCACGCGACGCATATTGCCAAGCACCCCAACGCAATCCACATCATTGACTACCTTGACCTTGACGACACGGCATACATGATAGGCAGAGAACTCAAACAGATAGTAGACGCCCTTGATGAGGGTGTAGCCATAGTCGCCATCCAAAAACCCTTCCACCGGGACGAAGGACTGGGAGGAATCTACACACTCAAGACTCCCCAAATCATTCTGGCGTTAGACAAGGAGCGCATCAGGATTACTAAACACAAGGCTGTTCCCAACAACGGCCTGAATGCCAGTCTCAAGGAATGGAAGTTCACAGTGGACCGAACGAGGGGCGGCTTACTTGTCTTCGAGGATAACACTGCTCCGGTGATACGGACAGAGTCGCAGGTGCCCTTCTAGCTAACCCGAGACGCCGCCAGACGGCCATACAGTGTGTGTACGGTAGACGAGTGGTATGTTCTTAGGGGCGAAGTAACCCTCTAGCTCCCCAGCCCTGCACATCCGACAGACGACCGCCCAGTTGGCGCACCAGCCCTTGTCCCGGCAGGTGATAACTCTCATGCAGTTGCCGCGTATCTCTGGGCAGTTCCTTGTTTCGTAGCACTCAAGGCATAGCCAGTTTTCCTCGTGGGGGAACTCAGGGTAGGACTCTGGCTTGTGGCAACGCTGACAGGTTCTATGTGGCTTTGCCATGCTTCACCCCTTTGACTCGCCTGAAGCCAGCGGGCAATTATCCGCCGGTTCTCCGTAGGCGATACATCTGTAGGTGTACTGTTCGCAATTGATACCCTTACACGCCCGCACAGGTTTAATCCTGAGCGCCCTTAACTTGACTGATTCCCACTCTTTGTCGTCAATGTGGTGCATGTTTCCTTCAGGGTGCACCGTTGTCACAAGGTATGACTCTACGAAGGCCAATATCCTGACCGCCAATTCCTCTGGATTCACCAGCTTCCCACTCTCAGCCTTCTCCAGTAGTTCCTGGCCTTCCTTGATTTCGGGTATGGCGAGGATGAACTTGATGATACTGGCGTATTTCTCTTCTTTCGTTTGTCCGTCAATGTCGTAGCCATCCCAGTATCTAAGTCTGGCGGCTATCTGCTCCTCTACCGGCCTCTCTTCGTCAGTCATTCCTCTTTCTCCTTGGGCCGTATCCGGTGTTTGCTGATAAGGAATTGTAGAAAGGCGGCGTTGACCAGCCTGCCTACCGGCACATGCAGCGCCTCCGAGAAAGTGAGCATGATGCGCCAGAGCCGAGTGCTAACACCACGGATTACAACCCGCCTCTGCTTGTCTTTGTACTTAGGCACCTGAGCCTCCTTCACTCGACCTTGAAAGTAGTCTTGTCAATGAATCGTATGATGTCCAGCTTGTAGTTTGTCTCGCCGGTCAACCACCGCATTTCAGCTTCTTGCTCCAGCTTGGTTATTCTTGTATACCTCCCAATCAAGGAGTGCACTCCGCACCGCTCGCATATTGCCATGTTCCCGTCGAGCTTGGCCCCACTCTCAAACCGCTTGGTGGTTTTTCTGTTCCTACCCCACTTGTGGAAGCCTAGTTTGCACTTCATTGGGCTACCTCCGGTGGCTTGACCTCAAAGGCGTCCTTAGCAAAGTCTGGTATCCCGTACTCGGCGGCGTAAGAGATACCGTACAGGACGCCGGAGTAAAAGCCGGTTGCGAACAGCGACATATTGGCACAGTCTTTCTGAAAGGCGGGCGGCATTGCGTTGTCTGCCAGGTCAAGGGAGAACACTCCCAATGCAGCGTTGCTCCCGCTCCGGTCTAAGGTCTCTGTGTCAACGACAGGGCGAAGAGAATGGAGCCGCTTGTATGTCTCGGTCTTCCGTACCTCGTCAATGTCAATATCTTCTGGAAGTTCCATTGAACTACCCCCTTACGACTGTGGCTACTGAGACCACTTCCCTGTGCCCACCGGCAAAGTCGGCGATGGCGTCCGAGTGGTCGGTGGCTACGACCTGCCTGTAAATGTCTTGGACTGCCGCCTTGATGTCATCGGCGGCCACACCACGCCGCTGTCCGTCCGACAGGTCACGGCGCAGGGCCATTGAGGTAGCCCGGTCAACGATGTTGGCGGCCAGACTACCGCTTACCATGTGGCGCAACAGGAACTTGCAGATGCCATTGGTGCGGGTCTTGACCTCACAGATGACATGGCTCTTGCTCCAGACCTCGTGACTGCCGGTGTCGGCTAAGTCATCGACGCTCGCGCCCTTGGCGACAGGTACGTCCTTCATGTGGAGTTTGATAATGGCACAGGTAGCCGCTCTGTCGGGCCGGTCAATCTTTATCTTGGTGTCTATCCGGCCCTCACGTACCACGGCAGGGTCAAGGACATCGGGCCGGTTGGTGACCAGTATCACGAGGGCACTTGACTGGGCCAGCCCGTCCATTTCGGCAAGGAACATCGGCACGATAGTCCTGTCCATGTCAGAGCTTATCCCCGTGCCCCGGCGGCCCAGTATGGCATCGGCCTCGTCGATAAACAGCACTGCCGGGTAGCTGTGCTTGCGCTTGAACTCGGTCGCCTGCTTGAAGAGGTTACGGATATTGGCCTCGGCGACGCCGACGTAGCGGTCAAGTATCTCCGGTCCCTTGACCGACAGGAAGCCAGCGGCCCCGGCCTTGCCGTAGATGCGGCTGATTGCAGACGCGGCGGCCTTACCGAGCATGGTCTTACCACATCCCGGCGGCCCCCAGAGCAGTATCCCTTTGGCCGGACGCTTGTTGTAGTAGGCGAAGAGTTCCGGGTTGCTATGGGGTAGTTCCACGGCCTCTATCAGTTGGCGCTTGGCCTCTTCGAGCCCGCCGAGGTCATCCCAGGTAACGCCGGTATCAGCCGTCAGTTGGTGCTGTGTGTCCTCCTTGCCGAGGTTGGCGGTGATGACAGTACCGGAGCGGTCGAGGGTAACCTTATCGTCCTCTTCGAGGGGTTTCTCTCCGAGGTTACCGCCGACGTAGACAATCCTGCGGTTACCCTGATGGTCAACCTCGGCGATGCCGTTTATTACACGCCGGAGCAGGGCAGTGTCGCCGCCCATCATCCGTGACGGAGAGGCCGACACAATCTGAAGGGACTGGCTGTTGACGTGGACTGTGTCGCCGGGGCTAAGGCGTCGGGCTAGTGCCTCGTCGGCGGGCATCAAGACCTCATAGAATCCGCCGTCAATGGCAATTGACAGTGTATCCTCGTGCTTTGCTACGAGCGTAGCGACCTTGAGAGGCGGCGACAAGAGGTGACTGATATGGTTCTCCTGCTCGTCGATGAAGAGACGCGCTTCCTCAAGCTGCTTGTTCAGGGTTTCGACTGATGCTGTATTTTGCCGGGCCAGTTCTTCGATGTCCAATGTATTCGCTCCTTTGTTTACTCGTGCCTACATACCGTAGTAGGCGGGGTCATACGATGGCATGTCCGGGTCAGCGTCGTCGTCGAACTCAAAGCCGTCGTCGGCGGTCTCTTCCTCGACCACACCGCCGCGATTGACGTAGTTGCCCCCGTTGCCACGGTTCCTGTCCGCCCAACTTTTGTAGACAATCCATGTCAGCTTGCCCTTGTTGGCCGCAACGAAAGCGATAGCGGCGTCATCGTCGGGGTCATATAGCTGGATGCAGTCAACCTCCACGTTGATATAGGCACCGCAGGGTAACAGCTTACGCACCTGCTGTTTGGTCTTGGTGCCGCTGCTGACGACAATCATTACGTCGTGGTTGCTGCCGATAAAGTCATCATCGGTGCCGGAAAAGAACGTGCCCATGCTGCCGTGACTGTGGACGGTGCCGATAACATCTGTCTCGGGCACGGGCTGGATGTCCTCGACGGCCCCGAACGACACTCGCTGCTCGGGGATAACCATATCCCTGACTACGTACAGGTCGGCCTCCTCGTCGAAGCTGCCGATGAGATAGCCGAGCCATTCCGTACCGCCCATGTGGCTGCACATGGCGACGATGTTATTCCAGACCGGGAACGACATGGCTATCTCGGTCTCGTGCTTCTCGCACAGGCCGCAAGTCTTGACTGTCTGTAGCCCTGAGTCAAAGCCGGTCTGTTGTGTCTGTCCTTTCATCTTCTTATGCCCTCCCTTGGCCGTCGCAGAATAAATACTCAGAGTGGGTATAGGGGTCTTCATTGCAGCGTGGGCACTTGGTGTCGCGGCGCTCGGCGTTAGAAGCATCAGCCCAGACCCCCCACGCTACCCCGAACTTGTCCTCAAAGATTTCGGCAAAGGACAGTTCCTTGAGAGATTGCCTCTCCTGCCCCCGGCTGTCCTGGGTAAAGCACTCGTCAATGAAGTGGGCCACCTCAAGGCCAGGGTTATACATCGCCTTGATGACGCCCATGCAGGCGGCCAGCACGGCAGGGGCAACCCAACTTGCGACGGTGGTGTAGCCGGAGTCATCATCCCCGACGCTCCACTCAGGCACCGAGTCCGTGACCGTGATATGAACGCCGTCATAGCCGACCCTGATGTACTTCAGGTCATTGGCGGCAGCGTAGTTAGAGAGCATGACCTGGACAGTGTGCCTGTCGGTGCAATCGAAGATGTGGGTTGTCTTGATTAGGTTCAGGTTCAGGTTGGTCACCCTCTCCATTGTGGTGACCTGCGTTGATGGTCTCATAGCCGTTATGAACTGCTTGAGGAGTTCCGCCTTCCGCTGGCCCTCTTCGGCTACGGTGTAGGGCAGGCGGTTGAGGTTGCTTATCTCTAAGTAGTCCTCGTCCATTAGATACAGTTCCTTGGTGCCACTCATGGCGAGGAGGATAGCAACCCATGTACCCGTGCCGCCGGTCCCGATGACGGTAGCCGCCTCGACACTTTGGAGAGAGAGGCCGGTGTGTCTGGTGTATAGCTGCTCTTCCATTGCGGGGGTCAGGTATCTCTGCTCGGTCGTCATACTGAGAACCCTCCCCCGCCGTTACTGGTCAGTGTTGCTCTTGTTTCCAGCCCTGCGCGAAAGGCTACGGCGCTGGCTGAGCCCGGCCTTGTGCACCGCACAAGGAGTGTTGGGCGAAGGTCTCTCGCGTACAGCCATACCGACGGTGTGCGCCCGCCGATGGCCCACGGGAATACCATCTCTACCATGAGTTTTTGGCCGTCCTGTCGTGTAACCTTACCGACTACTCCGACATGCTCAGGCGGGTAGCCGCTCTGGCTTCCCACCACCTGCACAAGCTGGCCGACATGGTAGGCACTGGCTGGTTGCTCCGGTGGCAGTTCGGCTGGTGCGCTGGCGGCGAGCCGTGGCTGGGCTGCTTCACCTGACGAGAACACACCGGCGTCGCTGGAGCCCTCTAGTGGCGTTCCTCTCTCCCAGAGTTCGCCGGCACCCGGCATGTCGTCATTCTGACCGGCGGTGTCGTGGACATTGACCTGACTGAGTAGTGATTGTATCTGGTTACGACAGGCGACGACCTCAGCGATGTTGCTCACCTTAGGATACTGGAATGTTCCGAAGCAGTCAGAATGATAGTGGGCAAAGTAGTCTGCCTTAATGGTCGGTTGGAGTTCTACCTCGGTTGCCCTGCCGCCTTGCACATAGATAGCGATAAAGATATTCTTGGTAACCTTTGGGCGGTCACTAGCGGCTACCTGCTTGTAGCTGCTGCCGTTATAGAGGGTGGTCACGGCATACTTGAAGGGTAGAACATAGACCACTGCGGCGCCATCCCCTTTGTAGATACGTATGTCGTGGCTGGCTACGTCGGCGGCGGAAATATTCGGCATGGACTGAGCATTAGCCAGCCGCCTCTCAAGCTGGCGCTCTCGTGCCTCGGCGGCGCTGGTGTGCTGACGGATGATAGCCACCGCCTCGTCCTCGATACGGGTCACGATATCGGTTACGTCGAGGTCCGTTTTCGTGAGGGTATACATCTGGCCGCCTAGTTTGGCGAAGTCATCCTTGCCGACCGCCTCACGCAGGGCGGCCCTCGTGCCGTCGATGTCGAGCGGCGTAGCGGCGACGGGCTGCGCGAAGTTGGCGACCGGACTCCAATACTGTCTGCCATCCGGGTACATAACAAAGATAATAGGAATCTCGGCGAAAGCGGAACTGTCTTTGACTGTTCCCTCGGTGCCGACCTCCCACTGCGCCGGAGGGTCATAGCCGTGCCGCTCATGGTTAGCGATGACGACGGTGTCGCCGACTTGGAATGTGTGTGTCGCTGTTGCTCTCATGGTATCAACCGGCCCTGTCGTAGCGTAGGATGCTGATTGTGGCTTGACCCTCGGTGGTGGCCTCAATCAAGTCCTCAAGGGTCTCGTGGGGAATGTCACCGGGCCGTAGCACCTGCTCACCGTTGACGAACAGCTTGAACTTGGAGAGTCCGGCTTCCCTGGCGGCTTCCTTCACGGCTTCAATCAGGTCGCCGCTTGTTGCGGTAGTTGTCCCTGATGGTGTCGTGATGGTGACGCCGGTAGCTACGGCGGCCTGTTTCTTTTTGGCCTTTGGGGCTGGTGTCACAGTGGCCGGTGTGGTGGTGGCGCTTGTGCGCCGTCGGGTTGCTCTATCCTGAATTGCCATTATCTCGCTCCTTCTCTTTTGATACCGGGTACCCGTTACTTGTCAGACTCACCTCCGTCAGGGGTGGCCCTGAAGACATCCTTGGCACAGTCGGGCACCCCGAAAGCGGCGGCGTAGTTGATGCCCATGAGCAGGCCGTAGTGAAGGGCCGCCTTATAGGCACCGACGATAGCGGCTGGCGTGTCCTCTCTGAAGGTGCGCTCTCCCTCTTCCTGAATGTACTGGAGCATCCCGTCGTCAGAGGTTATGGCCTCAACGTGCTTTCGGGCGTCCCCGTGGGGGTGGAGGGCTCTGAGCTTGTCATAGGTGGTGTCCGTCTTCTGTTGTTTCTTGTTGAATGGGAAGTCCATTAGTCCTTATACCTCCTCGTCGTTCTTGGTGTAGCTGTCGAAGCTACCCCAGCTGTTAGGGTCGCCGTCTCCCGGTGTCCAGCCCTTAGGCATTGGACCTTGCATAATCTCGACGCCGGGTGTCTTCTGGAGAGCATCGAACAAGCCAAACAGTCGGCTCAGGAGTGGGTTAATGGCGACCGTGGCGATACAGAAAGACACAAAGCCGAGCGTTAGCCTGATAGGCCAAGCGATGTCGGATTGAAAGTGGTATCCCTGCCACTTCCCAATGGAGATATAGACCGACAGTCCTCGTATTCCCTTAGTCAAGTCCATTGTGCTCCTCCTCGGTAGGATTCAGGGCTTGTTGGTGCGACCACTGGGCTAACTCCATGATGGTAGACTGACTGGGTAGGCCCGTACCGTGCTGAATCCAGTCTGCCATGAGTTCATCGAGTGCCTTGTGTAACTCCTCGTGGCGTTACTTGTGTTCCTCGTGATTCATGGGGTCATCCCCAGCCTTTCGCGCAGCATATCCCTATGCTCACGTAGCACTTCGATGGTCTGATGCAGAATACGAACGGCCTTGTCTCTAACGAGGCTTTCAATGCGGCCTAAAATGACCAAGCTCGGCCATATAAACAGGCTCATTGGGGTTTGCCCGCCATTGGCGTAGCTGATGATAGCCAAGACCGAGCACAGGATTATCAGCCAATTGAGTACCGTTGAGAATGATAGGTGTGCCTTTAGAATCTTCATGTCCTCGCTCTCCTTGCATCCACTCTCGCCCAGAGGTGGCGGTGGATGCGCCTGATAGAGTTGTCATCCATTGCGGCGGTGTGTAGGTCACTCAACCCCAGTTTACCAGCGGCCCGACGTATTGACCTCTCTACCCCCTGTCTCCAGTGCGGGTCAGTCATCGGGCACCAGTGTCACGAGGTCTTTACAATGGTCAGGTATGCCGAACTCGCGGGCATATGCAACGCCATACTCAAAGCCGAGGGCTATCCCTGCTCCGACCTGAGCCCGGTCCTTTAGAGGATGTGCATTATCGAGCCCGGTAGCTACCCCAGCGCACCAGAGCGCAAGACCGGGCTCAAAGGTCTCGGGGTCGCCCGTTACATCGAGCTTAGATAGATTCTCAAACATGCCCATTAGTATCCTCGGTGAGGCTGCTGGTCATCGAACCAACAGGCTACAAGCTCGTCATTGCCCCGCCCATTGCTCCCGGTGGTGCGGTAGACCTTGACGAGGTCACGCTGTTGGCCCTGTATGTCAGCCTGCTCGACGGTGACACGGGCTCCGGTGCCCCATCCCCGGACATGGCCCTCGATACCGCTTGCCTTAGTTCCTTGCCGTGTGGCGTTGCCACGACTGCCCTTGAGGTCTCCATAGAATCTGGACATGATACCTTCACGCTCCTTTAGTATTCCTCGTAGACCCTGGCATCGACCATCGCCCGCATAGAACGAGACCCGATACGCAGGTGCCAATGATGCTCGGCGCTGTCCACAATCAGCACGAAGTAATGGTCGTCCATTTGCTCAAGGTGGACATGTGCATTGGACAACACCATCTCATCAAGAGTGATGCCGTCCTCGTTATAGCTCAACCTGTCTGCCACAGTCTCGCTCCCTTATTACTAGCCTCACCATGAGGCTGACTGATACATACTAGAGGATTATCCCGGCCTTGTCAATACTTTCGTGACATAACGTTGTAATTCTAATGTTCGGGCTCGGCTTTGGTTATGGCCTCGCGTAACTCGGCGGCAATGTTGGGCCCTATTGAACCAGTAGAGCTATTATGAAGTACGAACTCTGCGCTTTTGCACGCCTTCACCAACTCCTCGATTAGTCTGCCCTGCTCGTCGTTCGCCACCACTAGGTCATAAAGCCCCGGGATGGCATCGGCCTGGTCTGCCGCCCCTGCTATGCGACCCTCTTCCCAAGCAGCGTGCATGTCACTACCCCACAGGCTAAGTTCTTTATTGTATGGATTCTCCGTCATCGTGCCTGACCTCCTAAAACCTTTATGAAATCTTTACGTCGTTATGTCCAGAAACTCTTGACATTAGGGCTTTTATCCGTCACACTTCAGGAGAGCGTCCTGCTTCAGCGGCAAAGCGAGCGAAGCCCCCTAAGGCGAAGCGAGTAAAGCAAGCCGCGCCCCTTCCGCTAGCCTGATATAACTATATCTAATTCTCATTCCCTTTCCTTGCACCTATGGAAGAACACGTCCGCTTCCTTTCGAGAAGTGGCGGCCACCCTTGCGTTGCACCGCTCACAGGTGTAGTATTTGGTCTTATGACCCCTCGGAGTAATCTGCCACTTGTGCTTCATACCTTTACCCTCCGTCTCCGTCGCTTCAGTCCCTTAGCGTTCACCTTCATTACCTCTCCGAGTGCCTTAGCAGCTTTTGGTGTGCTCTTCAGCCGCATCTTGTACCGACACCCGGCGATGTTGAACTCTATTCTGTACTCTGGGATGATGTGCTCTCGGCCCGTAATCCAATCCCAGCCGCACAGCGGAACCTTCCAGATGTCTTGATACGTCTTGTACTTCATGGCCGACCAGTCAAAGGTGTCCCAGGCGGCGCGTATCTCCGGCTCAAGGACGGCCACAGGCCCAGCTACTAGCCGGACACATAACAGGTCCGTCTCAATCAGTAGCCACGTTAGGGCTGACGCCATGAGTAGTAGCGAGAGTTCCATTAGGCTAACAACTCCGGGGACTCATAGATGTTCCCGATGACTGTGAACTCGTGGTAGTAGGTATCAGGTACAAAGTCATAGTCATATCGTTCTTCAATATACCGAAAGCCGCCTTGCCGGAACTCTATTACACCCTTGCCCTCCTCATAATGGTTATGCTGGAGGACATCCCCCTCGTATATCTCCACTCCGTTCTTATCCTTGAAGCCGGTGTACTCGGTGAGTGTTGTCGGGTTAAGTATGCCATTGTGCAGGTTGGCAAAGAAGGTAGCCAAGTTGACCTCGTGGGTTACGTCATAAGGCACCCCGTCGTTCTCGGGGTTGGCGCAACCATACCACCAACTTGTCTCGCCCCGTGCTCTAAACTTTATCCCTCTCTTTGTTCGGTCTTTCTTGTTGTGCATCTCCCTCTCCCTGCCTAGTCTCCGGTTGGTCTATGCCCGCCGCTATGGCGTACTCAGCCAGAAACGCTACGGCGGCCTCCCTATCACGGTATTGACGCCCCAGAAGCAGGGCGCGTACTGCCCTGACCATGTGCATCTGCTTCACGGCTCTACCCCCTTGTTGTATTAGCCTGTCTCTAGGCTGTGCCCAGGCTTACGCGAATCGCGTGAATCCAGCCTTGCCGCCGCCCGCGGGCATAGGCCCAAGCCTCTTTGAGGCCCAAGGCTGTCCAGTCGCCTTCATCGGGACCAAAGTAGTCGTTACCGTCCTTTGTGAAGAAGCGATAGCGTGTCACGCCGTCGCCTGGGGAGTAGGTTGCTACATGGAAGCCGCCCACCTCGCAGTATTCCTGTAGTTCCGCACGCTTGGTCATACTCTCACTCCTTGCTGTATTAGCCTGTCTCTAGGCTGACGATACGGCACGCCTCAACGCAGCCTTGGCCTGCGATAGCGTGGCATAATCTTGGAAGTTGCCGACGCTATCAACTGCGCCGGTCTCCATGTCCATGCGGCGAACACTGTAGCGGCGCGACATTCCCGGTCCCCGCTCGGAACTGGTGAAGTACGCCCCGCCGTCCTTGACCGTAGCCGTGTCTGCGTATCGGCTGCGGAAGTACCGGAGCGTGCCGGCGTCGAACCAGTGCTGCCCCTTCTCGGCGTTGAGCCTCTCGATGTCCCTGATGTCTACGGTCTCCATGACGTTACTCTCCTAAGGGTTCGCTTTGGCTGTTGGTGTCCGCAGTATGGGCACTCGGCCCACTCCGCCGGGTTGGTGACATTGTAGAATGAGCCCCAGCCACATTCGTTGCAGCGGTGAAACTCATGGTTGCCGGGACCAATATCCTTGATACCTGTCTCTGTTCTCATTATGTCAACCTCCCTTTCTTAGACCTTGTAACACGTTTCCGTGTAAGATTCGAGCCTAGCGGGGGTATGTTGGGGCTAGGCGTAGTAGGCGACGGCGCACGCCTGGTCGCAGAATGTGTCGCCACGCTCTTTAGGATGAAAGGCGAAACCACAGGACCGACAGGTTAGTATCTGGTCGCGCCAAGCATCTGGGCACCCGTGTTCGTGGCAATAGAGACCGTTGATTGAAACCACTTCGCAAGATTGGCATTCCATGTCTCGCCTCCTAAACTTGGCGGGACCCACAGGTCGCGTGCCATACCTGCCTGTGGTTCGCCGCACACTAGGCCCGAGGGCTTGGCACCGTCCACGGCTATCCCTTACCTGGCCTTATACTATCACGCTCGATGTGAGGCTGTCAATACCCTGGCATTAGAGGAGCATTAGAATTGCATGAGAATATCGGGCCTTGACAACAGGGCCGCAATCCTCTACCATTGGGGCCATATAAGAGGTAAAGACTTACCGGCCCCTCTACGGCTCCCTGGAGGGCAGAGATGAGGCGAGACCTCAACAAGCAACAAGAGAACTTCGCGGTCCTGGTAGCTGGCGGCGAGACCTACACCCAGGCAGCTATCACCGCCGGGTACTCGGCCCGGACTGCCAGGGTACAGGGCGGTCAGCTACGGCGCTTGCCACACATCGACGCCCGTATCAGGGAACTCAAGTCCCTGGCGACGGGGGAGGCTGTGCTGTCCATCAGGCGACGCCTCGTGATACTGTCAGAGATAGCCGACAACCCTCAGACCACAAGCAAAGGCAGTCCCATTATCGGCCCTCGGATACAGGCAATCAGTGAGATAAACAAAATGACAGGTGCATATGAACGTCAGCCTCAATCCGAGGGTGATAAGACAGTAAACATCTATGTTACGAGTGAGAAAGCGGGTGACATGCTGACGAGGATGGGTGCTGGTGAACTGAGGCAGGGGGAGAATGATGAACCTGAAGAAGTTGCAGAAGTTAGCGAAGGCGAGGAATGAGGCTTTGATGGCATTCATTCATAGTCTCCTATACACGGTTCAGTATTGCGAGGCTATGATGGCTATGACTGAGGATTTTCGCACCATCACAGAAGCGGCTGTTGAGGCGGACAGGCTTAGGGCACGGACGCAGGACGGACACATAGTGCCCCAGATATGGGACAGTATAACAGTACGTGCTGCCGAGGAGCGAATCCGGCAACGGGCAGAGATGGATGGCCTTGTCTACCAAACCACCAACCCACCTGCTACCGACGGAGCCGAACTCACCCTTGACACTCTCCGTGATGATGCTGACCACCTAAACAACATGGCTCCGTTCACCGCAAACCTCCCCTATACCGCCAATCCCGCCGCCAACCAACCCGACCCCATCTACGCCTGTGACCACACGAAGCTGATTCACCAACAGGGTGAAGACTGTGAGCACCGCCATCTTGTGTATTGTTCCACCTGCGAGCGGCCCTATTGCGAGGAATGTGGGTCTGAGTGGGACAATCCCACCGCCGCAGACCTATACTACACGTACCCTCCGCAAACGGCGACTACCAGTGGCACTGGCACCACAATCAACATTGACGAGTTTGAGCCGACAACCTACGCAGATCACCTCCAAATCGCTAACAGGCGCACAACTTGGTGACGAATGCCGCACTGGGCTGGTTGGTAAATGGAAGTCGTTGAGAAGCTGGTCAAATCAGGCAGAGCGGATACTTGGTCCCTGCATCCCATTGGGGACATCCACGCTGGGTCAGTTCACTGCGCCGAAGAGGCTATCGCACGCAAAGTAGCCGAGGTAAAGGCCGATAGTAAAGCCATGTGGGTCGGTATGGGCGACTACATGGAATGTATCTTGCCCAACGACAAGCGATTCGACATTGGTGGTTTGGCCCCGTGGGTGACGAAGGACGATATTGTCGAGTCTCAAAGAGAGAGGGTCGTCGAACTTCTGAAACCTATCACTGGAAAGTGCTTGGGATTGATTACAGGGAACCACGAAGAGACCATCCACATGAACGGCGAGGGCGATGTTACCCGCCACCTCTGTAAAGACCTTGGAGTACCGTACCTGTCCGCCTCGGCCTTCATCAACCTCAAGTTTGACTGTTTCGGCAGGTTCCACCATTTCCGGGTGCATGTCTGGCACGGGTCAGGAGCCGCTCAGAGCCACGGAGGGCGGTTGATGAGGCTCATGTCGCTGGTCAATGACGTGGAGGCGGACATCTATCTGATGGGGCACCTTCATACCATTATGCAGCATACGCCTGAGAGGCTTGTCTGCCGTCAGGGGCGGGTGAGGAGCATCCAGCTTGCCGCCGCTATAACAGGTTCTTGGATGACGACCTATACCCAGCCGAAGGCAGGTGAACACCTGAACTCCGGCTACGGCGAGAGGCGCGGATACAAACCTAGTAGAATCGGAGCGCCCGTCATCCATATCCAACCCGACAAGGGAATCTTCACGATAGAGAGTTGAGGAGGAGAAATGGGTGAATGGCAAAAGGTTCCGACATCAAACTGTGGCGACCCTCTCCATCCCTGTACGAACTGCGGGGCGGGACATGGGGGGATGTCATCATGGGTAGACCCCGTGACATTGGAACTCTGGACGAAGAGTGATGATTGTATAGAGACGTGTGAGCGACTCAAGGCATACCAAATGGCTGAACGCGATGAACCTCTCTTTGGGCAGAATATCCGAGATGCGTACCACGCTATAAAGGGGTCGTGATGAGTGGCAAGGCTAAATGGTGTCCGCAGCATGGTTATCCCGAACCTTGTGATAAGTGTTCTGGTTTCACACAGGAAGAATGGGAAGAGTTCTTCAGAAGTCTATCTGAGGCGCTTGATGAGAAGGAGAAATGAGTAACTTCAAGACACCACTGGTAATGGCGTCCCTCCCAGATGGGCGCAAAAAGAGAGTCCACACCAAGTTCACCTACAGGGACAGGGATTGGAACTTCATGGTTCCGGCTGGCTTCGTTTCTGATGGTGCCAGCATCCCGAAGATATTGTGGCCTGTTATCGGGGGTCCGTGGGGGCGCTACGGGAAAGCCGCTGTCCTGCATGATTTTTTGTACCAGCGGTGGGGCAGGGGTAGTCCTTTGGCGCGCCGCGAGGCGGACAGAGTGTTTTTTAGAGCCATGAAACTTCTCGGCGTCAAACCGTGGAGGCGCAACCTCATGTACTGGGGAGTTCGCGCCGTTGGCTGGTTGGCGTGGAGGAAGAAGCGATGAAGTTGCCAGCCAACGTCCAGATAGGCGGTTATACGTATACAATAGACCTAAGCGACCAAGCCGCAAACGAGTTGGAAAGTAAGGCGGCGTTCGCCGACCACTCTAATCTACTCAAGCGCATCAGGCTAAATAGCAGAGCCACGCAGCAGCAGATGGACAACGACTTCATCCACGAGACGCTTCATGCCATCGGGCACGTCTATTTTGACGATGACTTGGATGAGAAGGTGGTCTCGGGGCTGGCCAACGGCCTCCAGCAAGTTCTTGGTCAGATGGGCATACACTTCACACTGAAATGACTGAACAAGCCGTACAGGTCACAACCAGAGTCTTTGAGGAAGTCTTGGATGCGTGGTTCACCAAGAAGAGAAGGGCTTTCCTCGAAGGTGGTACGTGGTCGTCCAAGACCTACTCCATTATTCAGCTTCTCAAGAAGATTGCTGAGTCTAGCCCCGAACCCCTGATTATTTCTATCGTCTCCGAGTCCACCCCCCACCTCAAGCGTGGTGCTATCAGGGACTTTCAGGCTATCATGGGCGAGGACTTCCGTGATAAGTGCTGGAACAAGACGGATTCTATCTATACCTTCCCCAACCCTGACCCAGAAAGCAACAAACCCGGCACGCGCGTCGAGTTCATCGCGGCTGATGATTCCAGCAAACTTAGGGGTGCTCGTCGTCATATCCTCTTCATCAACGAAGCCAACAACGTCACCTATGATTCCTACCGTGAGCTTGATATGCGGACAACCCTCTTCACTATCTGTGACTGGAACCCCGTATCCGAGTTCTGGTTCCACCACAATAACCTCCAAGAGGTAGACGGCAATATCTATGTCCACTCCACCTACCTCGATGCCGCTAATGTCATCCCACAGAGCGTCAAAGACCAGATTGAGGACTATAAGGACAAAGACCCGAATTGGTGGCGGGTCTACGGGCTTGGCCTTGTCGGTAAAATCACCAACCTCGTCCACCCGAACTTCAAGCAGGTAGATGAACTACCCGCTGGTAACAGGTTCTACGGCCTTGACTTCGGTTATCTACACGACCCCACCGTCCTGACGGCCCATGTTATCGTTGGCGATGAACTCTTCAGCCAGCAGGTCTTCTATGACGATACCGGCCTCACCAATGACCAGATTTGCCGCAAGATGGACTTGTGCGGCGTAAGAAGGGGCTACGATGAAATCTTCGCCGACCCGTCAGAGCCGAAGTCAATCGAGGAAATCTACTCTGACGGCTTCAATATCAAGGAAGCTGTCAAGGGTCACGGCTCTGTTGAGTTTGGCATCCAGAAGGTCAATCAGTACTACCAGAGATGGACAGCCGATTCCCTTGAGTGTATCAAGGAACAGCGCAACTATCGGTATATCGAGGACAAGGACGGCAGACTCACCGACAAGACTACCCATACGTGGAGTCACGGGATGGATTCACGCCGCTATGCCGTAGCCTCTATCGACAGGGGCACCAGAGAGAAGCCGAAGACCGGCAAGAGCAGTTTCAGCTTCAGAATACGACCCCGCGAGACTATGCAAGAGGTCAAAGAACTGGTAGCGAGGATGAATGGCGGGTAGGTGGCTGTGGCCAGAGAATACGCCAAGCGGATACGCCGGATGCCAGCCAACTTCAGGGCTGCGCCATCGGTCAAGAAGAAGTCTGGCGTTGAGGTCCGCTACCACGTCCCAGAGATAGATTGGAATATGGTCCGCGCAGTCAAAGCGAGGTGTGAAGCCTTCTGCCCAAGGTTTGACAATCTTCACGGCGGCTGCAAGCATTTCTTGATGCCGGGTATCTCCTGCGGAGGTGTTGCCAGTGACCGACCTCAATAGCCTGGTCAATGAACTGGAGACAGACCCAAAGGCTTTCGGCGACATCCGTAAACGCATGGATGTTGACCGTGCCATGCTCAACCTCAACCGTTACGTCATGAAGGATGTCAACGGTCAGCCAGTCCCCGACATCGTAAACGTCACCCTCAATATGCCCTCCTTCATGGCGACTAACATCATCACCGACATCGGCGGTGCCAGTGAGCAAATCATCGTCGAGTCCCGCGATGTGGACTTCGACACCAAGTACGTCGAGGATTACATCCGGGCTTGCCTCGATTCAGCCAATGAGGCCAACCAGAAACTAGGTTGGCAGTCCTTGAACTCTTTTGCCATCGGACAGTTGGCTATCAGGGGCCGCGCCTACAGAAGGATTCTCTTCCGTAAGGGACAGGACGGGCGGCTTATCAAGGACATCGCCAACTGGGATGCGCGGTTCGTCACCTATCTTCTGGGAATGGACGGCTTCCACATGGCTGCCTACCACATCGAGCGTTCCAAGGACGCCATCCACGCTCAGTATGGGGTTGTTGTTCCTTCCGAGGTGGGTAAAGTCCTCGACGGCTGGTTCCCTGACCATAACGAGGTCTGGATTGATGGGAACAAGATACTGGAACAGGAGCATCCCTTCGGTTTCACGCCGGTTGTCGGGGAGATTGTCGCTCTGGGTTCCGGCGGCATCCTGTTTGATGACAATAATAAGGGCGCTGAAGGCGAGTCCATCTTCTTTATGATTCGCACCATCGTCCCTGAACTCAACCGGCTTGCTTCCATCATGCAGACCTTGAATCTCAAAGCCGTCAAACCGCCGTTGCAGAATCAAAACAAAGAAGGTGGTAGAGCAGTACCGCCTGACTACCCAGACATGGGCGATGTTATCTCGACAGATATTGGTGGTGGACTTGTTCCTATCAACTACGGTGACGCCCAACGCTCGGCGGCCCTAGCCAACGAGACCCTGATGCGGTCATTCGAGGCTGGTGGCATCACCTCATCCGAACTTGGCCTTCTGGGACGGACACCGCCGTCTGGTGTTGCCCTGCTGATTGCTGGTGAAGGGCGGGATAGAATCTTCAGCCCGCGTATTAGGTCACTGGCTAATCTCAACTCGGCCACAGCCAAGATGTTTACCAAGCAGACCAAGCAGGCGTTCGGTAATGAGACCGTCAAGATAGGAACCGAGGGCTACGAGGCCGACTTCGACCTCTCCAAACTCAATGGAGACTTCAAGATAAACTTCGGTTTCTCTATCAGGAGTCAAGAAGTAGAAGCCGGACGCGCCTCATTAGCTGCCGCCTTTGGAAGTCTTATCTCTGATGAGACCAAACTGCGAGATATTCTTCGGGTGGACGACCCGGAGGGAGAACAGGACAGGCGTAACGCTCAATTTGCGAGGCAGACCAGCCCGATTCTGATGAAGTACAACGCCGTCGTCTCTTTGGACAAGATGGGCAGCCCAATCGAGGCTGAACTTCTGGCTGCCGAGGTGGGTTTGGATGTTGATAGACTGCTGGCTGGTGAGATTCCCGAGGCGGTTACTCCACCGGCAAATGACGCAACTCAGGTCTTGAGCCTGCACGGTGGCGAGCGTGGCAGAGCAAACGGTGGCAGCGCCGAGAGGTCCAGGCAGGAGGGCTTACCCTAATGACGATGCAGGGCTTTGATATTGAGAAGTTCAACAATGCACTCTTGGAGAGGCTGCGGAATCCGAAGTCTCCCCCACCAAGACCGGCATCTGTTCCAACGATAGCACCGCAGGTGAAGCAGCGCATACTCTCTCCATTGCACAGAACAAGACAACGAAGACCAAGCCTGAATCTGGGCAGCATCAGGGGAGGTTAGGCCGCGATGGTCGGTCCACGTCGGGCTACACCGCCGCCACTCCGAGCCGCGCAGACTTTAGAGCGCGAGCGGCTGACGGCACTTCAGAAGGCCGAAGAAGCCCCTGTGCCCCCAGCGGTTGTCGAAGAGGCGGAACCTTCGCTTCAAGCAGTGGTGCCCCCACCTCTCCTGGCAGCGCGGGAACTCGAAAGGGCTAGGCTGACTGAACTCGACCGCTTGGCGCGAGAACCGTCTCTACTCGAAGTCGATATTAGTCTTGAGACGGCCTTCCCCGTATTGTTTGAGTTGTACCCCGGCTTTCCGCCGTTGGAGATAGACGATACAGAACAGTTGGTCAGCAACCTCTTCGACAATTTCACTACCGACCCGGAGGGCTTCCTGTTCGACCTTGAGACTAGGGGGACGCAGGAGCAGCAAGACTTCGTACTGAGGTTGCTGGGAGTCCCGGTTTCCGGCCTCCTGCAACGCAGGAAAACTGAACAGGAAACCGCTAATTTGGTGAGCGGTCTCTTCCCTGACATGACCGAGTTGTCTGAGGTAGCCGACTTTGCTAACGCAAAGCCTGACGAGTTCGCGGCTCGCCTTCGCCTTCAGGGCTTTATTCCAGAGACAGTTGAGTTGCTCAAGTTGTTCGATTTGAGCCCACATGAGATAGCGGAGTTCTTCGCCACAAGCACACGGCTCGTAGAAGTAGATGGTTTACAGCAACTCCTTACGATTACACCGAATGGACAGGCGTTCGATATCAGCGGCGTGTGGGTGGGCACCTACAACAACTTCACACACGAATACACCTCTATGGCCCCGGAGAGTTGGTTCAAGGACACTATCAGTGACCCGTTCGTCACAAGTATCAGGGGGATGGTAAATGCCACCGCGCAGTTTTGGTTGGCGACCGTTCCCGACATATTGTTCAGACCCCAGACAGAGAAAGAGCGGCGCATAAATGGCGATGCGTTGTCAGTCATCATTGATGAAAACAACCAAACCTTGAGGGATGAATGGCGGGGTATCGCAGCCGATATACAGCAGGGGCATGATGCCTTGCTTATCAAGAATCCCCAGTTGCAACCGAAGCCAGAGTGGCGAGAGGGCCATATCGTCAGCCATCCCGGCTTCTTTACTCAGACTGCGGAATTGATGTCATATTCCCTCTGGCTGTTCTCGAACAGTTTGCCCTATACCCTTGCATCGGTGGGCACATATTCCGGCTTGCTGCTGACAACCGGAAATCCTGTCCTTGCGGCAACGGGAACCGTCGCTGTCTTGACGCCGGTCCTGACGCAGGAAGTAAAGACAGAACTCGTGCTCGCCGGTATGGCAGAAGCCGATGCGTCTGCGTTGTCTATTCCGGTTGGCGTTATCCTGAGTACCCTCGAATTAGTTGGCGATATGCCGTTCTTCAAGGCTCTGTTCCCGAGGGCTTGGGGAAGCATCAGACAGGCGTACACGCGAGAACTCGGAGCCCTACTCCGTGGTGTAAAGACCGGCGGCGCTATCATTACCAGCGAGGTTCTTACCGAGAATGCCCAGCAAGCCCTCATCAATTTGACCGTCAAACTGAAGGATAGGGATAGAGAGATATTCGGTGACATTAGAGAGGTGACAACCCAGACTATTCTTGCCATGCTGCCCTTAGCCGCTCTCGGCGGCGGGGTTACGATGGTTCGAGCTTCGCCAGCGGCCTCAGCGGCTCTGTCTGACTTCCAGAAGAACCAGCGCGGTTGGCTACGAGACCCGACCCAAGACTGGTGGATGCCGGAACTGGCAGAGAACGCTACTGCTGAACAGCGTGCATCATTTGAGCTTGCCAACGAACTACTTGATGACGCCCTCCCCGGAACGGAGCAGTTTGCTGAGGTTCCCGAAGTAGTGGTTGCGGAGGCGGCCCCTTTGACAGCGGCCCTTGAGGAAGATGCGGAGCTTCTTCTAGCGAAGGCCAAGGAACAAGTGCCGGGGGATGCCTTGACAGTTGAGTTCGAGACGGCTCTTGAGAATGTGAGAGCAGCAGCGCCCGAGGCGAAACGCCAAGCATTGATTCAGGTTGAAAGTCTGGAGACCGGCATCAGAGAGTTGATAGGAGAGCCTGCTATAGTCCCTGAGGCAGCCGTTCCTACGCCAGTACCGCCCGAAGCACTCCCAGTGACACCTGAACCAGCCGCTCCGGCATTGACACCTGAAGAGAACGAGCAGGTGGTCGCGGTCTTCGGCAATCTACTGGCCGACCCCAGCCGCCGTAACTTTGAGAAAGCTCAGGAACTCCTGCGTACTGAGGAACTCTCGAAGCGGGCAGCGCAGTTGAAGCCTCTGACGCGCCAGTTCGTCGAGCAAGGCTTTAGTATCGAAGAAGCACTGAAGAAATCAGAGGAAGCTCTAACAGGTGCCTTGCCTTCAGTCCAGACGTTTATCCCGCAGCTTATTGACCAAGTGTTCCGGCCTGCCCTGTTCGCCAAGATAGATGCCGAGGTATCTGGATTTGAGAGAGCCGCGACGCGGAAGGCACTGGAGAACGCGCTGGCGGGTAAACCCATCCCATCCAAGCCTGGGGCAAAGGGTGGGTCTGCTCTGTCGCGCTTGCGGGCCGTATTCCCCAAAGAGATAATCGACGCATTTCAAGGACCGGGTGGCTTGGAAGCATTCCTTCTGGAGAATCTTCCCCAACCCGTCGGCGTATCGGATGCGGCCCTGCGAGATTATCTGCGTGGTTTGCCGCCTAGCGAACAGGGGGTGCTCGGCTTTGACCAGCCTGTCACACCACGTTTGGGCGATTCTCCTTGGACACCACCGCCCTCACCAAGAGACCCACGGCCCTTATCGCAACGGATACTGGACTTTACCAGACTGCGGAGAGCAGCAGGGCTTTTGCCCAAGGGTGTAACTCAGCGACCAGAGTTCCCGCCCGCTGACATTCTCAGGCGCGAACAGCGGGCGCAACCAGAACTAGGAGAACCGCGGTTCGTCCCCCCCGCTCTGAAGGAAAAGCTGACTTTGGCCGAACGGAGGCAACGTGACCTTGAGTTGCGGCTTGAACTCGGCAAGAAACCTACTGGAATTGAAGGCGAACGGCCTTCCTTCCCGCCTAGTGACCAAGCACTTCGTGAGATACAAGGCCAGCAACGGCTGGATGAGCCTGCGTGGATACCGCCCGACCCGCTTGTGACCATGACGGAAGCGGAGCGGATTGCCCAAGTTATCGACATCCGTAATGCAATGGGCCAAGTGCCTCGTGGTGTTCCCGGTGGCCCCCCACAGTTCCCGCCGGGACAGGCCCGTGAACTGGCGCTGTTCCCCTCGGAAGACAGAGCGCGATTGTGGAAGTTAGCCAAAGATAGTGGCATGACTATTATTGACTTCTTCAACTTCATCCGAGCGGTCAGAGCATCCGTTGACCTGTCAGCATGGCGGCAGATGTCGCCACTGATATTTGGCAATTTCACTGAGTTCTTAGTTGCTAACCCCGAGATGTTCAAGGCTGCGTGGAGTGCCGACCACGCAAAGGCGGTCAATGCCAGCATCGAGCGTACCGAAGAGTTTGTTATCTACGATAAACTAAATCTTGACTTTCTGCGTCCGTTTGACGCCGCAGCGGTTGAGGCGTGGAAGAGAACGGAGGAGTTTATCATTCAGGGTCGAGAGTCAGTCTTCGGTAAACTGGCTGACAAGATGCCGTTTATCAGGATAAGTGCCCGCGCTCATATTACCTTCACTAACAAGATGTCTTTCGATATCTGGCGTAAGGATATCCGCAACCTTGGTGGAGTGCAGGCCGTCTTGGCTGACCCAAAGCTACTAGAGACTATCAAGAAGTCGGGGCAGATGTTAGCCGATATGACGGGTAGAGGCCCGCTTGGCCCCTTCAAGGGAGCGGCTCCTGTTATCAATGCCCTCTTCTTCGCCCCACGGTTTACTGTTGGGCGGCTGGTAGCACCTCGTTGGCTAGTCAGCGGTAATCCTTATGTTCGCAAACAGGCGTGGAAGAACTTTCTGGCATCAGTGCTAGGATTCGGTTCCATTATGGCTCTCGGAGTAGCTCTCGGTCTGTGGTCAGTCGAAGATGACCAGCGCAACCCTGACTTTGCTAAGGTGAGAGTCGGGAACACCCGCATTGACCCGTGGGGCGGCAACCAGCAAATCGTTGTGCTATTCGCTCGCCTGATATCAGGTGAACAGATATCGTCAACGACAGGTATGCAACGAAGTGTAGACTTGTTAGATACACTTCAGCACTGGAGCAGGGGTAAGGCGTCGCCACTCTCCCAGTGGCTTCTCGATGCGACTACCGGCAAGACATTCCTTGGCGAGCCGGTAGACCTAGCTGACCCGAAACAGTGGATGGATAGGGTTGCGCCCTTCGCTCTGCTTGATATCTATGAGGCGTTCGAGGAAGAGGGCTTGGCGGGTCTCCTCTGGGCTGCCGCGCCTGCTATCTTCGGAGCCAATGTGGCCTCGTACGGCAGTGACTATTTCGAGCAGTTCAGGGATAAACTCGGTCTGCCGGTTCAGGAAGGCGACCCAGTTCCCGAGGTGAATGGCAAGCCAGTCACTATCGAAGAGCAGCCATTCTACACGATGGCTACCTATTTTGGAGATATCAACCGTCGCATTATGGGTGTTCCTACCGAAGAGGTTACAGCGGAGAACTTCCCTCCTGAGTGGGTTCATGCCGCTGAGACTCGTGATGACCGCACGACAATGAACGGCCTGAGTAATGCGAAGCCTGTCAATCTCAATACAGACCCGGCCCAAGGCAACTCTCTTGATGAGTTCAAGTTACAGGGAGACTTGATTGCCCAAGAGAGTGACGCAGAACTCAAGGCGGCTCTCCGTTTGCAGTTCCCGAATGCCATCACTGGCATCACGCGGGACAACCTCATTGAATACCATATCATCAAGCAGACGGGGACGCAGGCTCAGTTGGATGCTTTTGAGGAGGAACACCCCGAACTGTTCAAGGTTCCGCGCCGGGAGTGGTTGATTGCCAACCCGACACAGAATGCCAATCTGGCGCTGTGGGGTCACGCCCCGCTGGCAAGTCAAGAAACGGTGACGCTGTTCGAGGAACTGGTTGAGCGGCTTGATATTTCAGAAGATTGGTTGCCACGGCAAACGCTACCACCTGTCTCTTCGCTGGATACTCATTTTGATTATCTTGAGTTGGTAGCCGATGGCAAAGCGGCTGGGTCAGAAGCAAAGCTGTTGATACTCAAGGATTTCTTGGATGCCCAACAGAGCGGCAATGTGGGCTACGCTGCATGGCGCTCAGAGCAGGGTAATCCCCTTACGGTGACCGACAATTCTTTAGAATACTGGACGCTACGTGTGGATAACTTGGACCTCTTTGAGGAGTTCGATAAGGTCGTGGCGGACGAAACCTTGGATGATGTTGTCAAAGATGAGGATGGGCTGACTGAACGTGACAGGGCCATCGCCGCTATTCGAGACACGGTAGTTGGCGACCTCACCTTCCATGACATCGAGAGGATTGTGGATTTCAGGGCCGCCAATGGCACGAGGGACAATCCTGTTCCCAGTGGAGTAATCACGGACTTCACCAGCCGCTTGCAGGTTGCCGATGAGTTTGGGTCAAGCACGCACGAGACAACGCAATTTGATATGAAGCAGGATGCGTTCTACCAGTGGCAGGTTGATAACGTCGAGGATTTCACAGACCGTCGGGCTGAATGGACTCCACGGTTCAGGCAATACATCGACCTCAAGGTCAAATGGGGTGAAGAGGACGATTTGTGGGATGCCTTTGTTGATGCCGATTCACCAAACTTCATCGCAAACGAGACTAGGAGGGCAGAGGCTAGGGAAGACTTGGAGGCTACCGGTGGGTACGGTGAGGCCCGTCACTTGATGGATATGTTGACTGACAAAGACATACCCGATGGCTTGGTCGCCGCCGCTGTGGACTATAGAATACAGGCAGATACTTCACTGCCACGAGTGGGAGACTTTTCTGAGTTCAGGCTAGACAGGATGCTTATTGAGATAGAGGGCTTGTCCGAAGCCCTTGACCTCGATGTGCCGGACTTTGCACCGCCTGTCCGATACGATGAACTGAGAGAGCAGTGGCACCCGCAGCTGGTAGAGTTCGATGCTATTGATGAAGGCGGCAAACGAGTGTGGATACTTCAACCCCAACAGAGAGACTTTCTCAAAGCCACACTTGAGATGGATGCCTATATGTTGCGATTCACCGAGCAGGCTGACCTGACCGTCTACGTAGACTACATGCTGAAGTCTGAGTATGACGGACGGCCTGCGGACTGGCCCGAGGGTGATACATATTGGGAGCCTGTTTGGGTTCTCAAGGATAACCTAGCCTTCTTCCAACGGCTTAGAACAATACGCAGGCAACAGCAAAAGGACGCTGGGAAGCGCGTTACTTGGGGTGACGGGTTACAGAAGAATATCGCTCAAGTACCGACCCGTGAAGTATGGCAACTGCGCTTGGAGTATCTGGATATACCGGCGCGGAATCCCAAGGCGAGAGACTTCTTCAGGCATCAACTGGTAGAAAGAGGTGAGCATGGATTAGAAGATTATCTGGTGAATGTTATCGGGTTGGTGCCCATCGAGAAGAAGAACATCTTTGTACCTACGCCCGACCCGTTCGAGGAGATACAGGAAACGCTCAAAGACCTCTTAGAGGCTTTGAGGTAAGGGAGGAATCGTGGGTGTAATAAGTCAGTACAGACACAGCCGCAGTTATTGGAGTCGGGGCCGCGCACAATCTACGCTTAGTGCCATAAGACTACCGGCGGTCAGTTATAGACTCTTCCGAAGCTACGGCAACACCCGTCTGCAATCTTGCACAAAGGCAATACTGGAACTGGGTTGGCCTCAATGGGTCTATCCTGAGGGACAACCGAACGAAGGAGGAGATTAGCATGGGAATCGTAATAAGGGATGAGACCAAGGACAAGATTGGGGAACAGCTATTCAAGTTGGTCGCCACCGTCATGTCAAGTAAGGGACTCACGATGAGTTTTCTGTCATGGGAACACATGGACGGCGCGGGCAAGAAGGACTACGAGCCTTACGTCGCTCAGATAGTTGCCTACGTCGAGTCACAGCCTGAGCCAGAGCAGTACTCTGACGAACCAATACTAGATGCCACAACAACTGTTGTTACTGCTATTGCGGACACCAAGGGCTTTGGCACGGCGGGCGTCCCAGAGGCAGCCGTTCAGCCCAAGCCAGAGATTGTACCGGGGCAGGAGAGCAGCCTGCTTGCGAGCGACCTCGTGCCGTCTGGGCTAGAGGTCTCACCGAATCCGCCGCCCAGAGAAGAGGCTAATGAGTGTCCTCAGTGCGGGAGAGTCTGCAAGAGCGAGTTCGGGCTTCACTCCCACATGAGGAAGCATAGCAAGGCCGCAGTCCCGGCCTAGAACTTGACAATCTTCACGGACTGGAACATTAGTAGGTTTATCGAACAGGAGGAAAGAGAGTAATGGTTATACCCAGTGGCACGCCACAGGTAGAGCCGGGGCAGGCAACTCCCCCGACTACCCCTGATGCGACCCAGTTTGGGACGGCACCGGCACCCTCAACCGGCACACAGGACGACGCTGTAATCAAAGCGGAGGTACACAAGCAACTAACCACCAAGGGCCGGGAACTGGCAGAGAAGTACCGTCAGCGAGAGTTGACGGCTGCTAAGGGCGATGAAGGTCTGACTGCTAGTATCATGGCAAGGCAGGAACAGGAACGCATACAGGAAGAGACCGAAGCCACACTGTCACAAGCGAAGATAACAGAGCAGACTGGACTTCGGGCTCTGGCCGATGCGAAATCTCTGTTGGCTAACAGCACAGCAGATGCGCTCGCCGCGCAGTACGGGGTAAGTAAAGACCTTCTCGTGCAGTATTCGGGCGGTGACTCGGCCAGGATGGCCGCAATCGTCCCGACTCTGATGAAGGCGGACCCCAATGCTCCGGTGGCAACGCCACCTGCTACACCTGCCGCGCCAGTGGTTCCCGTAATCTCAAGTGGTTTACCTCCGTCAACTTTGCAGCCTGATAGTAATGTAGCTGCCGGTAGTGGTGGCATTGATGCGACCACCCTCACTGCACAGGACATCAAGAACATCCCTGTGAATCAGCTAAGGGAGGCGAGCGAGGCGGTTGTAAAGGCCGCGAAGAGCACGCCAATGGGCCTCCCTAAACCGTAACAGGAGGACACACCACTATGGCGGATATGACTAAGACCACAATGCAGACATATCTGCCTGAAGTTTGGAGCAACGTCGCTACCATCACCGACCGGATGGCATCTATCACGTGGCCCCTGATGGACCACACGTGGGAGCCGGAAATCGGAGTTGGGGTAGGCGACACGGTCAACATCCCGAACTTCACGCAGAATGTACGCACGGACGTTACCACTCGTAGCACCTTCGGTACAGGTGCCGCCCTCACGTTCGTCGCCAACACCGAAAGCCAGACCCAGTTGGTCGTCAATCAGATGACCTTCCAAGCCCACAGGATGCCTGTGGAAATGTCGGTTCAGAACATGCCTATCTACAATACTCTTCTGTCGCAGGGTATCGGTCAGGCCATCGCGCAACAGAGGGACTTCAAGGTTCACAGCGATGGCACCAATGGCTTCGGTGCCTTCACCTCCATCGGCACGGATAACGTCGATATTACCGAGGCAGTCATCCTACAGGGCGAGACCGTCCTCAACGACAACAACGCCAAGAGGGACTCCCGCTACATGATTGTCAGTCCCGCCAGCAGGGCATCCATGCTCCAGATTGAAGTCCTGCGGAACCAGCTATTCGCCAGTGCCAACGGCCAACTGGCGGGTACAAAGGGCAACGGCTTCATCGGCACCATCTACACGCTCGATGTCTTTATGAACTCCGACCTCGATTCCGGCACCTCCGGCAAACAAAACTTCATCGGCCAGAAGGAAGCTATCGCGGTCGCGGCTCAGGTAGGCATCCGCATGGTCGGCGGTCTCAACATCGCCGATGGTCTCTTCAATGAGGTCGCGGGCTATTCAGTCTACGGTCTCAAGATAGTCAAGTCAACGAACGGGCGGGAAGTCGCCGGGAAATGAGCAAGCCTAGCATCTGGGAAACCGTACACGCTAACCTGCCGAAGTGGTATGGCGCAGACAGGATCAAAGATACCTTCGAGCGCATGGCACGGCTGGCAAGTGAGTACTACGAGCGGCAGGGATTCATCATCCTCGAAGTACGCGGCCCATACGAGGCGACCGAGGAACAACGTCTCTGCCTCTGCCCCCCGGATGCAGACAGGTATTCTGTCTATCTTCGTATGACGAGGGAACCGAGAACTGTCCACGTAGAGATACCGGATAACATCGCCCTCGAAGTGCAGGAAAAGACAGGGCTCGTCTTCGCCGAATAGGAGGAACAAGACAATGTCATCTTCACTCTTGAGAGTTCCCTTCCCGTCTGACAGCATCCACGCCAGAGTCACTAGCTTTGGCGACATGGAACGTCTCTTGGTCGCCGGTTCAGCCGACTACAACGTCTTCTCAGATATGTTCTGGGGCGACCAGATTGACGCAAAATACCCCGGTGCCTCGACGGACACGGGAACCGTCACCTTCACGGAACACAACCTCGGCCACTTCCTTGAGTTCAAGTCCAGCGCCGGAAACGACAAGTATGCCGGTCAGGGCGTTGGACTCCAGTGGTCAGGCGACCGTGGGTGCCTCTTGCAGGGCATCGTCAAGACTCCAGCAGCCATCACGGCAATGAAGTTCGAGTTCGGCTTCTCGGATGCCGACGACATCGCGGGTGCGGTGCTAGACAAGGGAGCCGTCACGGGCACCGGCACAGACTTTGCCATTATTGTCTACGACACTGACGACGACGCCAACATCGGCTTCATCACATCGACTGGCGGGACGCTAACGGCAACACAGGACATCGTCGCGGCTGCTGTCTCCACCACATACCGCTTTGCCGTCCGAGTAGACGGTGATTCCTGCTCGGCTTACCTGAACAATGAGCTTATAGCGGGCGGGGCGCATGTGCTGGATGGTTCCGTCGCACTGACCCCGTGGTGCTTCGTGCAGGCCCGCGACACTAGCGAGCGCATCCTGCAATTGCACACGTGGTCCGTCATCGAGCCTGCATATTGAACCCTAGGAGGCTTTTCTGTGCCTAGCCTTGGTGAGAAAACATACAGAACCAACTACCCCACGAAGATATGGAGTGCATGTACTGGTTGCGGTAAAGAGCGATGGGTCATCATGCACGCTGGCGAGCCGCGATTTCTGCGGTGCCAACCTTGCGCGGGTAGACATCGCTGGGCACATAGGAGTGTTCACTGGAGAGGCGGCAGGGTAAAGACTACATTTGGCTACATTGAAAGCTATGTGCAGCGAGGACACCCGCTCTTCGACATGGCGATACCGAGCCACAAAGGGTATGGCGGTGGAGGCTACATCAAAGAGCATCGCTTGGTAATGGCGCAACATCTAGGGCGCTCTCTCCACCGCTGGGAAGTTGTGCATCACATCAATGGCGTCAAGGACGACAACAGGATTGAGAATCTCGAACTGTTGGCGAACTCGGGCAAGCACAACACACAGATTGAGCGAGAACTCAAGCGGCAGGCTCAACAAATCAAGGAACTCCAAGCGAGGGTAACGCTGCTGGAAGCCGAGCGAGTCCTCGCCAATATCCACTAACAGAGGAGGAAGTAACATGGGATTTATTTCAAGGCACTCCGCTTCCCGCATAGGCGCGGGTATCGGCGGGGCTGCCAGAATCAACCAAGCCGAAGAGATTGTCGGCATACCCTGGCTCTACCAGATTGCCCTTGAGGGCAACGTCTACCTTGCTGGCACCGGCATCGCCGAGGCTGGCATTGACGACGACGACGGTGTTGACGACGAGGAGGGGCTGCTTGTCATTCAGGCACCCACCAGCGGCACGCTCGTTATCCCTCTCTTCATCAGAGCCTACTTCGACACTGAGCAGGCCGGGGTTCCGGGGCTCCTCGTCAACTACATCCAGGCATCGAAGACTTGGGGAGCCACGACTGGTACAGCCACCACCGGCATCAATGCCCTTGGTGGAGCCGCCCCGAATGAGCAGGCCGCCTTGGTCTGGACTGCTGCCGTCACGGATGCGGCTGTCTCCGATGCCGAGAACGTGGTACTCACCGAGCGGACTCACCTGCTCGCCAGCTTCATCACGAACGAGATGGCGACGACCGATGTTGCCGTCGAATCACCTGGTGTCTCGACCACGGAACTCACCTGGACGCCGGACTTCCCCATCATCCTGAACGCTGGTTCCTCAATGACCGTTCAGGCGTTCACCGCATCATCGCGGTCCAAATACAACACGACCGTTGCGTGGGCGGAACTCGACGCCAACGTCTACTTGGTATAAGGGAGGAGTGATATGACATACGTTGCACGACCCACACCTACCCGGATTGCCGAGGGGGCGAAGGCACCGGCCCGCATGAACCAGGCCGAGGAAATCGTCCAGATTCCGTGGTTTACCCAGTTAGGGCTGGAAGGCCGCATCTTCGTCGCCGGTCACGGTGTCGAGGAGGCTGGTATTGACTCCGAGGCCGCACTGGATGACCAGACCCCCAGCGCCGCACTGGCGGCTCCTCTCGGTGGCACTATCGTCATCCCCCTGTTCTTCAGAGCCTACTTCGATACAGAGGGTGGCGCAGGAGCCCCCTCACTCCTTTATGCCTACGTTCAAGAGAACAAGGGTATCGCTGGGGCAGGCACGGCCCAGACCGCTATCAACTGTCTTGGCGGGGCACGCCCTCGAACGGCGCAGGCCGTCTTCCAGACTAGCCTGTCGTCCATCACGGCCATCGCCGCTGCCGAGAACGTCGTCCTCTCCGAGAGAACTCACATGCTGGACAACATGATTACCGTGGAAGCGGTCACTACCGTTCAGGGTGTGGAGAGCATCGGCAACAACGGCGCAGGCACTGGGGCGTCCTACGAATATACCTGGAAGCCGGGTAGCATCCCCATCGTCCTGAAGAACGGTTCGGCCTTGCTGTTCTACGCCCACACCGCCACCACGGACTCCAAGTACAATTACACGATGGCGTGGGCCGAAATCGACGAGGACAAGTACGAGGTCTAGGGAGGTGTCATGGCAGACCGTATTTTCTCATGGCACGAACCCGGCGTCATGTCCGAGACGAACGTGGTCGGTACGAATACCAAGGAAGCGTACACCACGGACAAGGACTACGTCCCAGAGAGGGTCATACTGCGTCTCAAGACACCTGGCGCAACCGACGGGGACTCCCTGACCATCGACATCAACGACGACGGGGTAAGCATCTTCGATGTGAACCCCACCATCGGGCAAGGGCTTACCGAGATGATAGTGACCAGCTTCAAGTCCACTCTGGTCCAGATAAACAAAGACTCGGTCCTCACGCTCGACATCGACCAAGTATCAGGAACGACACCCGGCAACGACCTGACGGTGCAACTGGACTTGGCCGAAGCAGACTAGGAATAGAATATGTGGCTAAGGGGGAGCCGCCCGAAGTGCTCCCCCACCTCAAACAACGAATGAAGGAGGTAGCAATATGAGTGGCCCAGTATTCCCTTCGGGCCTGCACAATGTCTACGGAGAGCAACTGGCTCTCACCACCACGCTTGCCTCGGTCGGGATGCCCGGTATCGAGACCAAGCAAGCCCTCGTCTACGTTCCCAGTACCAACTTCCGCATGGCCGTTACCCCAGCGTTACGCGCCGCCTACATCTACGACAACTCCCTCTCCGGCGCAGCCAAGTGGGTAGACAAGACTATTCCGTTGCAAGACCGGGCTTCTGTCGGCAGCGGCACGGCAATAGATGACCTCACTGTCTCCGACCGAGTGATGCTCGGTTTCTCCGATGTCACTGGCGGTATCCGCATCGAGGTAACATCGGTCAATGCCGTTTCTACCACGATGGTCGGAAACTACTGGAACGGTTCATGGACAAGTCTGTCAGTCACCGACGGCACCGATACTGGCGCGTCTCTGGCGCAGAGCGGTAATGTCACTTGGACAGCCCCGACGGACGCTCTTATGGCGCAACTGGGGGTGGCACAGCACGTAGCCGGTACGACTCCGGCCCTCAATGCGGTCGATACCGGCATTGACATCGGCACCGACCCCGGCGTGGCTGGAACAGCTATCGTCATGGATGCCGACCCGTCGAGCGCGATTCTGGCAGGTGACTATATCATCGTCGATAGCGAGATTATGTTTGTCCACAGTTCGACGGCTACGGGCAACATTGTCAATGTCGGTAGGGAGGAGTTCGGCACGACGGCTGCGGCCCACACCGCTGCTGCTTCTGTCTTCATTTACAATGTTGGTCCGGCTGAAGGCACTGAGTCGCTGTTCTGGGTACAACTGTTGTGGGACGACACACTCGGGGCAAACGTCGAGATTGGAAACATTTGGTCGCTGGTCAAGAACCCGACCAACTACGGCTTCTTCAGGGCTGGTACTGAGTATGCCTTGAGCTTCAATCGGACGACTACAGGCGCTCTGGAGTTTGACCTTGCAGCCGGAACTGACACGGCAGACATAACCTGGCTCCGCGTAGCGGGAGGCTAATCATGGTAATGGCAATAAACCCAGCTACAGGTACGCGGGCGACATTTCAAGAGTTCACGGGCACAGATACCTATACCAAACCCGGTGGCACCAAGTTCATCTACGTCGCCATGGTCGGTGGCGGTGGTGGTGGCGGCGGCGGTAAAGACGGTGTTGCTGGTGGTGTCAGGCAGGGTGGAACAGGTGGAGGCGGTGGAGCAAAGAACTTTGCGACATTTGATGCTGCTGATGTAGGCGCTACCGAGACAGTAACGATTGGGGCTGCTGGTGCCTCTGGTGCATCAGCGAGCGCTGGTGGTCAAGGTGGCACAACTACCTTTGGTTCTCTTCTGTCAACCAAGGGTGGTGGTGCAGGGGCTGCCGGTTCTACTGGAACAACGAAAAGTGGTGGTTCAGGTGGTGGTGTTACAGGAGGGGGTTCTGCTGGTGGAACTTCCAGTACACGCGGTGGCGACCCTAGCGACAATGACGCCGGACAGCGCGGCCAAGGTCTTGGGGGGGCTGGTGGGTCAGTCAACAGCGTCCGCTCTGCCGCTTGGGGTGGCGGCAGCGGTGGCGGAGTTGACGATACGGATGGAACCGCCGTAAACGGAGGCAGTTCGGTTCACGGTGGCGCTGGTGGCGGTGGCGGTGGTGGAGTAACTGCCGGTAACGCCGAGGTAGCTGGAAATGCTGGTGGAGACAATATATCGAATGACGGAGGCGGTGGAAGTCTCGGGGGAGTAAACGGTAGTGCTGGAGGCGCAGGCGCAACAGGCGACAGTACCAAGGCTGGCCAAGGAGGAGGCGGCGGCGGCGGGCAAGACTCTGGTACAGGCGGCGCTGGTGGAGCAGGTGGAGCCTGTGGTGGTGGCGGCGGCGGCGGCGGCGGCGGCACTGATGTAGGTGGCGCAGGTGGCCTAGGCGGCGCTGGGTGCGCCTTTATTTGGAGTTGGTAAGATGAGAAAAGCACTGATAGACGAAACAGGCTTGGTGGTCAATGTCATTGAGATTAACGAGGGCGCTGACTACTCACTGCCAGATGGGCACGAGTTGGTAGCATCCGATACGGCTGGCACCGGCGACAGCTACGCCAGCGGTACATTCACCCAAGCGGCAGTTGCGGTGGAAGTACCCAAGGCTGCCAGTGATGCCGCTTTCAGCAAGAACGAACGCCGAGCTATACGGCAACGGCTCGGGTTGGAGGCATGATGCCGGGGCATACGACAAGAGAGAAGGCCAAGAGCAATCCCCACAGGGTTCCAGCCGGACGGACAAAGACCGCATCTAGGCGGGCTAAGTCTTCCAAGAGGAAGTAGCCATGCCCACAGAAGCGCAACTGGCATATACAGCGGGCATCATTGATGGCGAGGGCTGCATCCGTTTCAATCGGCAAGCAACGCGGCTGACCATGAGAGTGCATGTCACTAACACTAATAAGGCGCTCATTGACTGGTTGCATCGGACCTATGGTGGCTATGTCTGGGCAGAGCGGCGTCAATATATTCCAAATGCGAAGCCACGGTTCGCATGGGAGGTATCCGCTCAGGCGGCTTATAGATTCTTGCATCAAGTGCGTCCCTTCTTGATGTTGAAAGCGGAACAGGCTGACCTGGCAATCTCAATGCAGGAGACCAAGAAACCACGTAATAGATTACCAGAAGGACTAGCGGAATACAGAGAAAGACTCGCGTTGAGAATGACTAGACTAAACCAAAAAGGACTGCATCATGTCCCCGCTTAAGAAAGGTTCCAGCCGGAAGACCGTCAGTGCCAACATCAGGCGCGAGGTAAAGGCTGGCAAACCGCGTAAACAAGCAGTGGCTATCGCACTCAGGACGGCAGGCAAATCACGGAGGAAGTAGATGGCCCGCACATACGCTCAGGTTTCAGCAGCAATTTCTCAGAAGCTCCAAGACACCGGAGTCGCTGAGTTTGTTGCTGCCGAGATAAATAATGAATTGGAAGACACCATCTCCGAGGTGAGCAGAGCTTACCTCCACATCGTCGAGGTGCCTTTCGAGATTGAGTCACGCTTCGGCAGTGCTTCGTCTACCAGTGCCAACAATCTCGTGGATTCTGCCAAGACGCAGTTCCTCTCAACCGACACCGACAAAAACCTTTTCAACGATAACGACAAGACGTATGCCGTCATCACCTCGTTCTCCAGTAGCTCACAGGTAGGACTCAGCGCCGACATCTTCACCGTCGGGGAAGCCTACTACGTCTACAACCGGCGCTGCCAGAACAGCCGCCAATTCTACATCGGCGGGATGTTCGACAACGACCAGATTATCCGCGCTGAGTATCCGGTCAATACCCTGCCCTTCAGTGGTATCCGGCACTGGCGTAACGTCATCAAGATAAACGAAGAGGTCGCCGAGGTGGACTTCGACTTCACGCCGGACGACAGTGATGCCTCACAGACGGCGAGCTTCACCCGTGTCCTGTTTCAGGTAGCCAAGCCTCACATACTCTGCCAGCTTACCGACCTTGCCGGTGCAGTGCATACTACCGCTACCGTCGGGGCTATCTCGATGCAGGTCAAATCCCTCACTGACGCTGAGGTTGTTGAGGCTGGCGATGAGTTCCATATCGCGGGGCACAGCGCCACCTATGTCGTTACTGCCGACTTGACGCTGGCCAACCAAGCCAGCACCGGAAGCTCCCTGGCCTTCTGGCCCGCACTGGAAGCAGGGGCGGCTGCCGATGTCGTCATTAGCTTCACCAGTTCGACACTGACGCCAGCCATCGAGGACTTGGTGATACGTCGGTGCTTTGCCAGACTGGTCAGGTTCCACGGGGCGAAGTTCCTGACCCGGATACCGTTCGGTGGAGCCAATGTCTTTGGCAACTTCCGCCAACTGGGCAGGGACATCTGGGATGAGACTGAGAAGGACTTGAACAAGGCAGAGCCGCAGACCAAGAAGGTCTATTCCAAGGGCGGCCATTTCGGCCACCACAGAGGTATCCACATCGGCGGACACGGTCATGGACACGGCTAAGAGCGGCGTTCTTCCAACTGCGCAGTCAGAGTTGCGTTCTTTTTCTCTAGCCAAGCGATGCGTTTCTCTAACAGGGTAATTTGCTTATGTTGACCATCGCTGACAAGTTGAAGATTCTGGAGACGGTTGTCGCCTTTGACCCCGTTGATGTGGTGAACAATCTCCCAACGATGGAGATTGCGGCCAAGAGACTTCGCCATAACCAAGCGGTGTTCAAACACATACCCATGTTTTGCCTTCGCCATTGGGTAGAAGAAGTCGTCCGGGTAGAGAGAGATGTGGACATATCCAATTTTGGTTACAATCCTACCGCCCTTCCATTGGTGGCTGCGGTGCCGAAAACCCTTGCACTTGATACAACACTTGTTCTTTGGGACGCCTTTAACCAGCCGAACCCAGCGTGTTGTTCCACAGACTTCGCAGGCTTGGAAGACTACGGGCGCATGCCCGACTTTACCAGTCTTACAGCTACAGGTACGCTCTCCAATCTCAGTCATATAGAGATGGTAGCAGAACGCGCGGGGAAAGTCAAGCTATGCGACAACTAACCGATACATTGTTGGCGGCCCAGCGGGAAGGCGGATTTCCCCTCATCAAGGCAATTTTTACTAAGACAGGTGAGACTACCAAGGGTTACTCATTCACGACCACCGACCGGCTTATCGGCCTGAAACAAAGCGACCAAGACTGGCTTCAGACAGCCGATGTTACCATTGATAACAGCCTCGGCAACCTGACCGGGCTGGACCTGACGGGTTTCCAGTGCATCATCAGCAAGGGCTACAACACGACTGTTGTCAGGGCGGCGTGGCAGGCATCCAACGCCTACTCTCTCAAAGATGTAGTGATTCCCACTACGGCTAATGGTTTCCAATATATCTGCACCGTAGCAGGTACATCCCATTCATCCGAACCGACCTTTCCTACTGACCTTGGTGTGACTGTTACCGAGACTGGTGGGGTTGAGTGGACGATGGATGGTAATACCAACGATGAGTACAGCCCGACAGCCCCATTGAAGGTCATCGCGGAGAACGACCAAATCCTCATCGGTGAGGCGAGAGTTGTATTCTCCTGCGCTGGGCTGGCAAATCAGATGGAGGAGGACGAGGCCAGTATCGAGTTTAGTCAGGACGAAATGACTGTCTCGACGCTCAAGACTCTACTGGCAAACCTCCTCAACCTCGTGGCATCTTTCAGCCCGTTCAGCCACACGGAGGTTATCAGCACGTCCTACGGCGACGAGGACGCCCTGATTGATACTTACAGGCCAAAGGACACCTATCACATCAGTTCCAGTGCCACACGGGCGGCTACAGTGCTGGGCTTGCTCCGCCTCACAAGGATGGCCCCGCGTTTAGAGGACGACGGCAAGCTCCACATAGATATTCTGGTGAACGGGGACGCTCCAACTTGGGCAGCCAGTACGGCATACATTGTCGGCGATACCGTTATCCCGACGACTCCCAATGATAACGTGTACAAGTGTACGACCGCTGGCACGAGCGGTGGTTCAGAGCCGACCTTCCCCACCACCGAAGACCAGACGGTCAATGACAATACGGTGGTCTGGACACTCACCTATGACTACCAGTACAACTCCGATTTCGCGACTACTAACCACCAATTTTGGGAAGGCTCCGCAAGGAGACGCCTTATCATTCCGAGCAAGATAACAGTTCGGAGTCACGAGTCGCACATTCCTCAGTATTCGGGCACTGCAACTGACGCTACTGACTTCGCCAAGCTGCCTATCTCTAAAGTCTTCCGCACGCGGCTTGAGTCCGACCTGCAAGGCACGAATCTCGCTCAGGCGCAGATTGACCGTCTCCGTGCGGACGCCGAACAGGCCGCTCTTTTGAGTCCACCTAATGTGGGGCAAGAAGTCTGGGACTTGGTACGCATCACGGATAACCGTATCGGTAGTGGCACGGTAAGGATTGGCAATGTCCGAGCTATTGAGGTAACATTCACACCCGGTTCCTTCCAGACAAGGCTCCGTTTCGGCGCTGGCCCCGCGTTGGCCCCGCTGGGCATCTCTGACCAGGCGATAGGCGCATCTACCTTTGAGGGCGACGTGCAGGCGTCACTCGAAGCCATTACGGACTGGATTGCTAAGGCAACAGACTCCATCAACCGGAATACGGGCAGGGTTGACTTCTTTGCTAGCATTATGGGACCAACGGTGAACAGAATTATAGCCCTTGAACAGGGCAGTGGGCTGACCAACTTGGATGACGTAACCATCAAGACCCTCACTGTCACCCAGAAGCTGCGTATCCCGCGAGAGGCGGAGGTTACATAGTGGCTGCTGAGAACTTCAACACGTTTCTGGAAACTGACCCCGGCAGTGTAATCGTCGTGACCTCGTCTAGGGTCACTTGGACTGACATGGAGGCCCGGCAGGACAACACCCACGTCTCTCTCGATAAGGGTGCGGCGTTCTTTGATGCCAGTTTTGTCCACACGCTGACGATTAGCCAGACGGCTAGCGAGAACGGTGCCAGCCGTGTGCAGTTCTGGGCCATGACGAACGACCTTGATGATTTACAAGGTCTACTTGACGGGAGCAAGGATGGCCTGTTTCTGCGTATGACACATCCGAACTCCCCTGATATACCGAACATTCGCCTGCTAGAGTTGTTTAGCGGCAGCACTGACGGTTCCGGCACTGACTTCGACCTTACACTGGGCGTTATCTACTACCTGACCATCACGAGGGATGAAACAATCGGTGCTTTCGGTGACCTGATATGCAAGATATACAGTGACGCCGAAAGGACAACGCTGCTGAAGACATTGACCGCGAATCTCAATGTGAAGACCGACTTCCGATACGTGATGGTGGGTCAGAGCTTTGACGCAACGGGCGGCGGCGGCGCCGACCTGAAGAAAACCACTGGCTACTCCGAGGACTTGGACATTATGGGAGTCACCCAAGGCGTGACGCCGGTGGTAGGCACAACAGTGCCAACTGATATTGACGCAACGTCAGCTACGGGGCGCGGCACTATCGTTGACTTGGGTTTAGCCGCTGTAACCGCGCACGGCATGGTCTGGGACACTTCCGCGATTGATACGTCAGTAGTCCCCGGTTCTCAGCCGAACTCTACAGACGAGGGCGCAGGTGCAGTCGGTGGCTTTACCTCTTCAATCACGGGCCTGACGGGTGGCATAATCTACTTCGCTAGGGCATACGCTACCAATAGTTTTGGTACTGGTTATGGAGGCGGCGTCCAGTGGAAATCAGGTGCGTCTTACAGCACTAAGGAATGGGGCGACACCAGCATGAAGGGCAACGAGCTTCATACTGTGGGCGAGGATGGAGTTGAACGCGCTCACATGGGGACGGCAGTATAATGGCAGACGAGAAGTGGATTGACGCCGCTCTGATTGGGGCAGTCGATAAGGGACTGTTCGATGCTCACACTGTCCTCATCGCCATCAGCGACGACACGCCGATAGCTCTTGTCGTCGATGAGCAGACAGTGGTGGGGCGACTGACAGGCGAGAACATCACCGCCGTCGCCATCGGCATCTCAGACAACAACATCGTCCAGATAGACCACGCCTCGGCTACCGATGATGACTACGCCAAGTTCACCGCCGCTGGCCTGGAGGGGCGGTCATTCGCCGAAGTGCTGGCTGACCTGAGCGGGGCTGCCGCAGCTGCCTTCTCCTGGAACGGGCAAAACTTGACCAGCACTGGCACAGTGACCGCCAGTACGTCGGTCTGGCACCATGAGCATGACCTGTTTGCCACCTCACTTAATCCAGGGGCTTCAGGGGCAACTAGAACTGCCCCAGACTCAAACACAATCGGTGGGTGGCAACTCGATGCCTCGGGGGAGACGTTATACTTCGAGGCTCACATGGAGGTGGAGTGGGATGCTGCCAGTGACCTGATAGTCAATGCGTGGTGGGAAGTAAACGTGGATAATACAGGTGGTGCCGGGGGAGACACCGTAGAC
>SDBT01001298.1_pt1 | contig 43607 bp, 41 predicted proteins | sample 2277101 | NCBI WGS metagenome assembly SDBT01 (sample SAMN10404973, study PRJNA504765) | marine sediment metagenome | isolation source: marine sediment core GS10_PC15, 103 cmbsf | place: Arctic Ocean: Southern Knipovich Ridge | collected 2010
CAGATAGCGGGCCGAAGCCAGGCCGGTGTCCCGCACCAGGTAGTCGGCGATCTCGGCTGCCAGCAGCAAACCCAGTTCGATAAATTCCGATTCACCTGAGATGGTCATGGCCAGCATCTCCGCCACCTTATACTCGGCCTGCAGGGCATGCAAGTGTGCCAGGCGGTACTGAAGTATGGGCGAGACCGATGTATACTCATCGACCAGGGCGGCCGCCAGGATGTTTATGGCCTCGCTGCGGCGGTTCCGGTGCACCAGGCGCTCGCAGGCTACCAGCGCCTGATACTCCCGGGGCCGGTCCCCGAAGCGTCCCACCAGGCCGGCCAATTCCAGCAGGTCGTTGAAGGCCGGTTCGGCCGGACCAATGGTGGCCAGCAGCCCTCCCACGTGAGCCATGAGCGAGTCCCGGTCGCCGGTTAGAAACAGGAGATCCACAGTCTTGAGTTCCACCTGGGTGAGCTGCTCCCTGGTCTTGGCCCGCTTCAACCCTTCCTGAAGGGCCTTGTTTGCGGCCCCCAGGTCGCCCCTGGCAACCAGGACATCCACCATGCGCAAGTAGATTTCCGGTTGAATCGCGCGGGCCTGGCGGGAGCTCAAGGCGGCCCGCAGGTCCAGCAGGGCTCCATCGAAGTCGTCCAGTATCCGATACTTGATACCGGCCAGCTCTAACCGCGCTCGGGGATTATGCCAGGTACTCACCAGGGAATCGTAGAGTGCCATGGCCTGGCGCAAGGGGGCCAATTGCGGCTCAGCCACCTGGATGAATGGGAGGACGAAGAAACGGTTGGCGGGATAGAAACCAGACAGTACCAGGCTCTGCTGTTGCAACTGGCTACGAGCCAGAAAGACGCCGGCCAGCTCCATCAGCGTCTGTTCATGGAAGGGCCGGGCGTTCTTATCGGCCAGGATCTCCTGCATCAGTTCCTGGGCCAGTGCGTACTCCTGTTCGTCCACCAGATCAAGGGCCAGGGCGAGACGTTCCTGGTGGGGAGTCTCCAGCAGGCGGTGCAGCTCCACCACCTGGCCGAAGTTGCGGTGCCGGAACTCAACCTTGGCCAGTATCCGCAGGGCTATTGAGGTGCCGTGCCCGCCCAGCTTTTCGCGGAGCATCACCAGCATTTCCGGCTCCTGGGGGAACCTGAGCAACTGGTTACTTACGTTGAGAAGGGCTCGCGGCTGGTTCTCCAAGTGACGGAGGAATTCGTCAGTGGCCTGCTCGTAATTGAGGCGGGCGGCATAGAGCCGGCCCATGTCCAGGGCGAAAAAACCGGAATCGCCCTTGGCCTGTCGGAGGCGCGCTAAAACGGTCTGGCCCTCCTCGGCCAGATCACTGGTGAACAGACGGCTCAGCACCAGGCGTTCGGCGGTGGTGTTGCCGGCAAAACGATCCAATACCGCTTCCCAGGTCGCCAGGGCATCGGTGGACCGCCCCAGGGCCAAGTAGGTTTCTCCCACTTCCACCTGACTCTGGATATCATCGGGGTAGCTCTGCAAGTGTACCTCCAGCACCGTCAACAGCTCCAGGTACTGTCCGCTGGTTCGTAGCAGGCGCTTATAGCGTAAGTAGAACTTGGAATTACCGGGAAACTGGGTCACCAGGTCGGAATAGATAGCCTGGGCTTGCGGCACGTTCCCGGCCTGCTCGAGTTGCATGGCCAGTTTGAATTGATTGTCAGCCTGGCGGGCGGCGAGGCGCTCCGGGGTGATTTGGCCCGCCGCCGGCCCCAGCAGCCCGGCGATCAACAGCACAATCCCAGTCTGTTTTGAAAGGATCATGAGCGATTATTTCCGGGCATCTGCTTGTCCCGCCAGCCGGCGGAAATAGTGCTGGATAATGCGTTGGTATTCCTGGGAATAGCCCTCCCGCAACGCTTTGTCCATGGCCTGCATGATGGCATCCTCCCGCTGGCCCTGGTCGGACTGCAGACTCAACGGTCCAGCGTAAGTAAATCTCTCCGTCGGCGCGCGACCCTGGCGTTCCTGCTTGAAATCATCCACCGCCAGCGATTTCTGATGATCCAGCATTCGGCTGAGAATCCGCTGCTGGTGGTCGAGGGTGCGGCGGGTTACCCGGCGTCGCTGAAAATCCTTGATTATCTCTTCCATGTCCTGCAGGGCCTGGCCCAATCCCCCCTGCTTCCCCCCGGATTGTGAGGGGTAGTCATTCAGGATTTCTTCTAAGGCCTGAGCCAGTTGCCGCTGGCGGGCCTGGAGCCGGCGCATCAATTCCGCCTGCGACATGGCGGCCATCTGTCCCAGCTGCATACTGAGGGTCTGCTGGTTCAATCCCTGCTGTCCCTGGGAAAGATTCTGCATGCGTTGTAGATATTGCTCGTATCCGGAGGCCGAGCCGCTCTGCATCATAACCTGCATGGCATTGTTCAGGGCCACGGCGGTTTCATTGAGTGCGGTCATGGCGCTCAGCTGGCTGTCGGTGGCCTCCCGCATATTTCCGCTCTCCAACTGCTCCACCGAGTTGTGCATGGCGGCGTTGGCCTGGCCTACAGCCCGCCCCATTTCCGGTGTTATATTGAAAGATTGCCTGCTCAAGGCCATCAGCTGCTGGATCACCTGGGACAGCGCCTTAACCAGGTTATGCTGCTCCTCGGCGGCCTCGCGGACGCGGGGCGAACTGCGCGGCATCCGGGCAGTTTGAGCGTGGAGATCTTCCTGCAGCATGGAAGTAGTCAAGACGCCGCTCAGCACCCTTTGGAAACGGGCCATCATTTCGCTGACCGTGGCATCCTGGAACTGATCCTGGATATCGGTTGCCTCCTGGTGCATGAGGCTCAGTTGTTCGGTACCGCGATCCAGTTCGGCGTTGCTGCTTTCCCAGTCGCCGGCCTGCATCGAGCGCGTACCGCGGGCCAGCCCGTCTTGCGTATCCCGCGCCAACTGGTTGTCGGGCAACTCACCCAGTCTGTCGGCGGCAGCGGAGCTGTAGGGCTTCATCAACTGGGCGGTTTCACGCATGGTGGATCGTAAAGCTTGCAGCGAACGCTCCTGTTCGGCATGCCGGGCCGCCAGGTCCTGCAATCGACGGCGGTTTTCCTGGTCAGACTCCTCATCTGCGCCGGCTTGATCATCCGCGGTACTTTCCAGCAGAGGGGCAGAATCGAGGTCCCGCAACAGCTCCTCCTCCACCGCGACCAGTTCCTCCAGTCGCCGCACCACCTCGTCCATTTTCAGCTCCGCCAAGGCGCGCTGGAATATGTCCAGGAATCGATCCAGCTGAGCCTCGAACTCGTCGGCCTGGAACTGCAGGTTCTGCAGGGCCTGCCTGAGTTGCTCAGGATCCATGTTCTCCAGTGCTTCCCGCAACCGATTCATGGCCTCCTCCAGGTCGGCGCTCATTATCTGCTCAAGCAAGTTCTGGAGTTCGTCATACTTCCGAAGCAGGTCCGGGCTGAAGAGCTGGTTGTCCTCAGATTTAACTCCCATCTCACGAATTTCCCGCTGCACCCGTTCCAGTTGGTCCAGCACTTCTTGCAGGGTCTGGAACACTTCCTTGCCCTTCTGCTGCTGCTCCCAGGACACCTGGTTCTCTTCCATCAGATTTTGTTCCATCTCCTCCAGCAGTGACCGCACCTTTTCCAATTCCTCCAGCATCCCTTCAGTGGCGGTGACGGATTGAGCGGAACGATCAGCCACCTGGGCGAACAGGTCGGTCAGGGTGGGTACCCGGGCTACCAGGGTGGCGGAAACCGCTTTACCCGGTCCCGATACCACGTTGTTATCGTAAACCTCCAGGTGGAAATGAACTTCGTCACCGGGCATCAGTCCGACGGGACCCAGATCCCACAGGTGGGTGATGCGCTGACTGCGGCGGTCGGCCGCAAGTTCCGGTATATCGCGGGTATAAATCTGGTAATCCTGGGAGAGATACTGCGGTTTGCGAATCTCATAAGTGATCTGGGCCTGGCTGAAGCCATAGTCGTCGGAAACATCGAATTGGATGGGTAACAGCATGGCCTCATCCAGCTCCACGTCCACCAGAGGCATGATCACCGTGAGGGTCGGGGGATAATCCACCAGGCTGGTGAACCGGTACTGGATGGGATCAGCATTGGTTACGTCCCGGCGGTCACGGACGGTAATGAACATGGTGGTGGATTCTTCCAGGACAAATTCTCCCTGGACCCTGGTCTCGTCAATCTCCAGGGGCAACTCCTCCTCCCCAAGGTGCAACAGGGCCTCGGTCAGCGGCAAGTTGGTGGCGGCTGTGAAGGCCACCCGGCTTCCACCCAGGGCGGATATGTCGGCCACATTGCCTCCGAGCTTATAAGTAGCCTCGCCCGTATGGGCCGGGGGCGTGATCAAAAAGCTGAGGCTTTGAATGACTGGCCGGTCGGTGAGGGAAATATGGTGGGCTTCGGAGCGGACCTCTTCCCAATGGGAAAACCAGTTTGGGTTGCGGAAACGGGCATAGTAAGTCACATCATCGCGGATTTCCATGAATCGGTGCACGAAGCGGCCCTGATGCAAACCGACCAGGACGGTACGGCCCCGGCCTTGCTGGTTAAACCACACCACTTCGATCTCCGGTGGCGAGGCCTCAAAAGCGGTAAAGACTACTTCCACCGTGTCGCCTCCCAGCACTTCCCGGTCGCCACTGACCGACAGCAGGATGAAGGGGGTGGGCGTGGGAGACTCCTTTCCCGGGTGCCTGAGCCTTTTGGTGGCCTGATACATGCCCCGCGGCGCGGACACCCAGGCCAGTACCACTGCCAGTAGCAGCACCCGAACCAGCCATACCGGTGGCCGATAGCGCCGTGGGGTGAGACTACCCAGGTCGAGCCGCCGCAGCTGATCCGCGACCAGACCCACCGATCTTGACACTAAATCCGCATTAGGCGCGTCAGGCTTCAACACCAGGCCGTCCTCCAGCTGCAGTGCGTTGAGCAACCGGTCGGTCTCCTCTCCCAACCGGCGACCCACCCGGGCGGCCAGAGCCCGGATGCTCACCCAGGGCCACCAGCCCCGCCAGAGGCCCAGCCACCGCAGGATCATCACCAGCGATAGCACCAGAGTCAGATACATCAGCCCGAGCATTACCAGGGTGCGAATCTTGGCGGGCAGATACAGGGTTTTCTCGTACCAGACTGCGGTGGTTCCCAGGGTGACAAACATCAGACCCGCCAGCCACAGGTCGTACAGCAGCGTCATGCGCGCCAGTTGCGTCCGCACCCGCCGCAAGGTCTGCCGGATAAAGCGCGCTTCCATCACCGGCTCAGGGTATAGGCGATGATGTTAGCCCCCATCCGGAGGGCGGCCTGGCGCAGCTCAGGCGGCAGATCGTGGACCTGGGGGTCCTCCCAGCCATCACCAAGATCGCACTCGAAGGTATAAAATACCATCAGCCGGCCTTCGTGAAACAAGCCCAAACCCTGGGGGCGCTGATTATCGTGCTCGTGGATCTTCGGCAGACCATCGGGGAAAGGGAAAACCAGGTTGAAAATCGGGTGGTCGGGAGGCAACTCCACCCAGTCCTTGTCGGGAAATACCTTTTTCATTTCCCGGCGGAACGACTGGTCCATTCCATAGTTGTCATCGGCGTGCAGAAAGGCTCCGGCCTGGAGATGGGCCCGCAGTTGGACGACTTCCTCAGCGCTGAATTGTACGTTGCCGTGGCCGGTCAGGTACAGGTAAGTGCTTTCCTGGAAGGTATCGTCACCGATTTTGGCCCGCGCCTCAGCGGCGGCGATGGTGATGCCCGTGGCCTGCTTGGTGAATGCGATCAGATTGGGCAGTGAGCTGGGGTCGGCGTACCAGTCGCCACCGCCGCCATATTGCAGGCGGGTGATCACCAGTGCCCCCGGTGGAACCTGGGCCCCAACCGCCGACAGCGCCAACAGCAGCACCCATGACGCAGGCCTGAGCCGGACCGGGGCGTCAGGCATTCTGTCGACGAAAGGCCGGTGGTTCCGTCTGCAAAGTCGTATGTTCAATGCCCCACTGGTCCCGCAGATATTGTTGAGTAGCTTTCAGGCAGTCAGACCAGTGCCCGGAGATCGCGCATTCGTCGGTGACCTCAATATGGGCGCTCAAGGCTAATACGCCTGAGGAAATGGTCCAGATATGTAAATCGTGGATATCGGTGATATGTTCCCGGGTTTTGAGGGCGGTCTCGATTTCGGTGAAATCGATTTCAGGCGGGGTCCCTTCCATCAGAATATCGATCGATTTCAGCAGCAAGCGCCAACCGCCATAGAGTATCAGTCCGGCGATCAGCACACTGGCCAGGGTATCCGCCTGGGTCCAGCCAGTGAGCAGTATCACGGCTCCGGCCACCATAGCGCCGACGGACCCCAAGGCATCAGCCAGCATGTGCAGGTAGGCACCTTCCAGGTTAAGGTTGGTCCGGTGGCCGTGACGCAAAAAATAGGCGCTGCCCAGGTTCACCAACAATCCCAGAGCGCCAATCACCAGCACCGGCAAACCCGGTACAGCCTGGGGATGGCCGACGCGCTGATAGGCTTCCACCAGGATATATGCACAGATCAGGATCAGCATCACGCTGTTTATCAGGGCCCCCAGAATTTCCGCCCGCAGGTAGCCGTATGTGCGCTGGGTATCTTTGGGTTTACGGGCCAGCCAGCCGGCGAACAGCGCCAGGCCGATGGCGCCTACATCGGTCAGCATATGCCCGGCGTCCGACAGTAAGGCTATGGACCCGGTGAGCAGGCCCCCAACCGCCTCCACCAGCAGGAAAGCGGCATTCAGGCCGAAGGCCACCCATAGAACACGCTGATAGCTGGCGGCCGTTGCAGGGCTGGTGTTACTACTCACCGATTGCCGTAATGCCTGATTATCCGTATGATGTTTCAGGGAAAAGTCCAAAAGGGGCGGGCGGAGTTCGGAAATCAGTCCTTTCTGGAGGGGCCATACTGCACCTGATTACGCCCGTTCTTCTTGGCTTTGTACAGCCCCTTATCACTACGATTGATGAACGATTCCACCGAAGGGTCGTCTTCAAAGCCGGCGGCACCCAGACTGATGGTTGTATTTTCTATGGTGTGGCCCTCGGCCTGGACCACCAACAGACTGACTGCCTTACGGAGCTTTTCCGCCAGCAGAGCGGCTTTTTCCAGCGGGGTTTCCGGCAGCAGCACCATAAACTCCTCCCCACCGTAACGCCCCACGTAATCGCTGCGCCGGGTGGTGGCATTCAAGGTTAGGGCCAATTCCCGTAGCACGGCGTCACCGGCGATATGACCGTAAGTGTCATTCACATTTTTGAAGTGATCTATGTCCAGCATCAGGATTGAGAATTGCCGGGAATGCCGTCTGGCCCGTTGGATTTCCGCTTCCAGCTGCTGGATCAGTGCCCGCCGCGATAGCGTTTCAGTTAAGGCATCGTACATGGCCATGTATTGCAGGCGGGCCTGCAAGCGTTCGGTTTCCTTTAAAAGCCGCCATTTTTCCCGGGTGTTGATCAACGACTTAGTAAGCTGGTCCAGCGTCAGGTAAGCTTTGGGGATGTAATCGTAGGCCCCCCTCTTCATGGCCGTCACGGCGCTCTGCTCATCGCCTCCGGAGGCCAGTATCACCACCGGGGCCACATCCTTTTCCCGGATTTTCCGTAGCCAATCCATGGACTCAGATTTTTGCAGATCCAGGCCCAGCACCACTACATCCGGTGCGGCATTTTTCAGATTCTTATCGAAATCATCAGCGCCGGTCTCACGTATGTCGAATGTGATTTCGTGCTCCTGCTTAAGCATCCCATGAATCACCTCCCTATAACCGTCGTCGGGGTCAAAGATCAGTATCGAGAGGTTCTGGGCATCACCGGAGGGGGGCAAGGATAGTTCAGAATCAACCATGGTATATAAAAAACCTTATTGTTTTTGGATCGTTCTCGCTGAAAGTTACAATCCATCTCGCGGTATCAAGGGAAATTGTCGGCTCAATTGCCAGCATAGTTATTATACTAATGTTTACCAGTCATTGAAAAGACCATTTTTCAGCAGTAAAGTTGAACTTATGACCGGTTGGTTGAATTGGTACCCAGCTACGGTGAGACGCGCCATCCGAAATCTTCTACTTGGGGTTTTGGTGGGAGCGGCCGCTTTGCCGGCCCCGGTCGGAGGGCAGGAACTTCCCTGGCAGCCGGGCCGTCTGATCAGCTTCTGGGACCGGTGGATCAACCCGTTGGAGTTTCGCGCCCCGGTCAAGTTCATCCCATTCGAGCTTAAGGGCGGTCTGGTACCTTACGGCGGACCCGGTATGTTCTCCGGCCTGCCCACCTCCTTCTTTAAAGAGGATCAAACCGTTTTTCTACTCGACAGCACCGAGTCCGAGGTGGCTTCCATTCGCACGATCATGTCCCGGCTGGCCTTTGTGTATGACCTAAACCTGGTGCAGATCAACTTGCGCAACCGGTTTCTGCCCATCACCGTGGTGGATATGATGGCGGGACTGGCGCTGCGCACCAACCAGATGCCGTTGGCCAATACTTTACCCTCCAATTGGCCCCCGGGCCGTCAGAATTACAAGGTAGCCCCCATCTTCCACCACGGCCTGGCAACGCTGACGATCAACTATCAGCGGTCGGCGCGCGGGTATGCCTATTTTCAGCTCAGCCGGGGGTTGGCCACCGGCAGTGTCTACCGCGCCGGCATCACCGGCAATTATCTGAAAGGGAATGGCACTTCGAGAGATTATGCCCTGGGCTACAAGTTCTTTCGCCGCCGCGCTGACGACCCGCGGTACGCTATCGGCCTGGAGGTGCGCTACAGCCGGTTGGATGTCCCCCAGTTGGATGACCCGGACCGGCTCTCACCCATTGATGGGCTCCAGCAGCGATCATTGGGACTGATATTCACTTACGGCCCGGTGTTTGGTGGGCGGGCCACCGGCGCCGACCGGGCCAAGCGAGCCCTATACAGCGGCGATTATATGGCGGCTGAGGAAGATTTACGGGTATTTATCGGGGACTATCCCCGACATGTTCACCGCCGCCGGGCGGAGCGCCTGCTGGCGCTGGCGGGACGCCTGGTGCCTTACCAACAGGTGGATCTGGCTCGGGCTCTGCAGGACGAAGGCCGCCTGGAGGAAGCCCTGGAATGGTACCATCAGGCCGAGCAGCGAGGGGACACCGCCCTGGCAGCCACCATCGACACCGGTAAGGCTGAAATCGGCTACGTCTACCTGCAGCGCGCCGACCAGCAATTACAGCAGGGCCGGTTGGAAAATACGGGTAAGCTGTTGCAGATCGCCATGGACTTAGTACCGGAGAACGAAGACTTGGTGGTGCGTTTCTCGGCTGAGGTGTTGATCCGCCAGGGCCACGCCCTGAGGACCCAGAGCGATTTCACCACCGCCCTTAAATACTATGACCGGGCCATTTCCGCCGACCCTTCCCGGAAAGTGGAAATCGATGGCTATAAGGTGCGCATCGCTGAAGACCTGCTGCAACGGGCTTACTATGCCGCCGATCACTCCGCCCTGGCGCTGGCGCTGCAATCGCTCAAGCTCGGGCGGGAGCTGGACCCCGACCGCAAGGCTGAAATGGACTCGTTAGTGGTGTTGCTGGAGCAGCGCCTGTCCGGCATTACCCAGGCTGAAATCAGTAAGGCTATGGAGGATCAGATGCGGATGGCCCGTGAAGAGCGGGGCCGTATGCCACCCACCAAGCCGCGGATCGGCATGCTGGTGGCCCAGGTGGAGGACATCCTGGGTGCGCCCGATCACCGCACCCAGCACAACGACCGATTCGGCGTCAACCACCAACTGTGGGAATACAAGGGCGGGAACTCCCCGGGGCAATATTACTTCGAGAACTACCAGCTCAAACGGGTGGAACCGCCGGCGGAGTAGCGCTTATTGCGCCCCCCAGCCACGAGAAAGGGGCGACCAACTGGCCGCCCCTGAAGTTGAGGCACTAGTACAGTTCGTATCTAGCTGCTAGCCGGCAGCCTCGCCGCCGTAGATCAGGGCCATCACCGTAGCGCCAATGGTGATCTCCACTGTTTTGTAGATGGCATCTATCAGGCTGGCGGCCAAAGGCATATTATAGGCGCCGGATAAGACCAGGGCCGTGGGTATGCTGACGGTCAGTCCCAGCAGCACACCGAAGCGTAAGCCCTCCTGCAACGGCGCACCGCCCTTGAACCCGATGGGATAGATGTATGCCATCAGGAAGGCGAGCACCAGGTAGCCCAGTGTGATGAGGGTCATGGACATCTCCTCACGGGCCACAGCGGCAAATTGGGCTTCATTATAGCCGGCGATGATGAACAAATACCAGACAAAGCTGATCACGTACATCACCACGAACCCGGCCAGCCAGGCCTGCAACATTTTCTTGGCGTTCATGTAACCTCTCCTTTATGAGTAGTACTTCCGTATAGATGGTTGATAATGCTAAAGCTAGACATTTAGTGACCCGAAAGCAATCACCAGCTCAGCGGGCTGCCGCGGACCGTCGCCCGCAGCCCAGACCGGCGCCGGTCAACCAGGCTCGCGGAGAGCCTTGCTACCCGAATGTTGAGCGCCTGAGGGGAAACTGTTGCTCCAGGTTACTTACTGCTCTTTTCGGGCTGGCCGGTCAGCCAGACACGCAAAAGCTTGCTGGCGGCTTCGGGCTCGTCCTGGGCAAACTTCAATACTTCGGCCGTGGTTTTCTCCCTGACGGCCAGGCGAGCCCGAGCCGCAGGGCTTAATTTTTCTTGGAAGGCATCCGGAGAATCTACCGTTACCCGGGTCTCCAGCGTACCAGTCACCGGGATAACCCGTTGCCAGCCACGGGTGTGTTCCGTCTTCTTCTGACGCCGCCTCAACACTATTATTACCCTTGAGCCACCTAATCAAATAAAAAGGTCTTATAGGGCAATAAGGTAGGTTAATTACGGTGGATTGTCAACCTGACCTTTTAGACCCACCGGTAGGCAACAAGCCGGGGTGAAGCCGGCCTTGGGCGGTGGTAAGATAGGCTTTGATCATGAGTGCGGTGAATTTCAATTCCGGCTTTCCCAATCTTTGTATTTCTGAATAAACATTACCAACTCCTGACCTGGAATCCGGATCATTCGCCCTACTCTTAAAGCTTCCAATCGTCCCAGCTCCACCAACAGTTGCACATAGCGCACCGAACACTGCAAGAGTGCCGCCACCTCCCGGGTACGATAGAGCTGATCCTGATCGATTTTATGAAGCAACTGTTCAAAGCTATCGATGTTACCCATGCCCAGCTCCCGCTCTGTGGCCTGGTGGCTGAGGTAAGTTGAGCACTGTTGCTGACCACGGCCTGCGAAACAGGCAGAAAAAACTCTCACCCCCAGTCTGATAAACAGCCCCGGTCACAGTTGGCGTGGGGCCGAGGCGGCAATGAGGGGGAGCAAGCCCCGATCCATCAGCGTTTCCGCGGCTCACTGTGGGGCTCGCCGAAGGCGCTACGCCGGGGCACGGAACGGGGCTCCCCGTGGGTCCGCCCAGGGCCAGAGCCCGGGGCCAGGGCGCTCCAATTAAGGGGTATCAGCACAAACCGGCCGGTGGTATCGTCCTTGAGGTAGAAATTGACGTACCGCCTGGTGGACCGAATACGTAGACTGTCGGAGATCAGGGTCATGGCTTCCCGCCATTGGGGATCTTCAAAGCGGAACTGCCTGAGTGTCAGGATGGAGCGCACGTTAATGCGTCCCTTGCGGTCCATCTGAAATGCCTGCGAAATAATGGCCCGAATCTCCGACCTGGCGCTTCCGGTCCAGCGCCGCAGGCAATCATCGATTTTTTGTTTTGCCAACTGCAACCGCTCGTCAAATTCCAGGGCCTCATTCACCTTTACTTCGACTTTCAATCGGCCGTCAAAGGTGATCAGTTCCGCATTGCCCTTCCAGCTGGTGTCATGCTCAGCGGCTAGCCCATCCAAGTATTCGTCCAGCGACAGCACCACCTCAGTTTTCACCTTCACAACGTGCTGTTTCAGTTTCATGGCCTTTATAAAATTCCGTCTCACCATACGGTCCCTATCCTTCACTTCTTTTTCTATATACCTGGGCGGCACCGGCCTGCCCTGGGCGTCGATCCAATTGCCTCTCTCGTCGACCAGACGATTATAGGTTTTTTGCACTTTATCGGTCCCCTTCCGGCCGCTTACCATTGTTTCCCTGGTCATTTTTCCTCCAATGCATGTCTATTTTGTGTTGAAGCGCCTGCTTCTAGTTGCTACCTTTACAGCTAATATTGCAGTGCTTAGACACTTCCTTGGAGGCCAGCCAGCAACTTATGCTGTGTGTCCCATATCCGCCTTGCTTTAAACCAATTACGATTGGCGTGTCAATTTTCGACCACCCTTCCAGGGACCATCACTACTATTTTAATCCGGTTGGCCTTCAGCAGCGTAAAATCCATTGTAAAACCGGATCAATCGATACAGATGCATCGTTCAATCTGCTACTTAAAGTAATGTGTAATAATTACACAATCAAGCGATAATTGAGTAACTACGACGCCAAGCATGGGCCCATGGGAACTCGTCTTCGGACGATCCGGAAATATTTCGGTGAAACCCAAATTACTTTCGCTGGACGGTTCGGCCTCCAACGCCACGATATCGCTAATTATGAGCGGGGACGTACCGATCTGCCCTCCAGAGTAATGGGCGGTCTTGACCGGCTGGGCTTCAATATCTCCTGGCTGGTCACCGGCGAAGGGAATATGCATAAGGTGGAGGAGCTGCTGATCCGTTTCAAGCAGCTTTCCGAGGAATTCGACCGCCTCTCCTCCCAATATCGCAGCGCCCGCGAGGAATTACTGCGCGTGCTGGCTGTGGCTGAGCCAGGGCGTTATCGTTTCGGCGAACAGGAAAGCACCGTCGTCATGGATAAACAGTCCGAGTCCCTCGAGTAAACCCGAACGGACAACGTTTCGTCGCTTCGCTGAAAGACCAACCGTCTCACGCTGCCGCCCAGAGCGCGGAGCTTGTTTGGTTTGGCAGGTTACATATTTATCAGACAGGATTCAGTTAAGGGTAGTGTCTCGTCACTAAGGTTCTTCCCCCTCTACGAGATAATCGCTGGCTGAAAGGGTGGTATCTCCCAGGAACACAGCTCTGCGGAAATAGTCCCTGGCTCGAGCATCATTCCCCGCCGCCCGATGGAATAATCCCAGCTGCTTATAACGGCGGGGATTGCGATTATCCAGAGCAATGCGTAATTCCAATCGTTCCCGGGTGCGGCGAGGCTGGTGGATCAGCCCGAAGCGCTGAAAATAGTTTGCGGCGGACCGGAAATCACCGCCGGCCTGCGCTACTAATCCCAACTGGTAGAGAACCGATTCATTTTCAGGATCCTGCTTGAGGAACCAGAGCAGTTCATCCTCGGCGGTCCGCCAGAGCCGCAACCTGATCAATGCGTCGACGAGCTTGCGGCGTACATCGTCGGTTTGCGGCTCGAGGAACAACACCCGGCTAAAATAGTAGACAGCGAAATCATCCTCGTTAGCGGCAGCAGCCACTTCTCCCTGCAGCTCGTAGATCACTGCCACGCTGTCGGCCCTATTGAGCGCGTTGAAAAGCATCAATTCCGCGGAATAGTACTCTTGCTGATAGAACAGTGCCAGAGCCTGCCGATGATAGGCTTCCCAACGGCTCGGGTCGATGGCATTAGCCCTCAGGTAGCAGGTTCGGGCCTCCCGGTACCTGCTTTGCCGCAGGTTGATGTCGCCCCGTTCGATCCAGGCCTCGTAATGCTCAGGCTCCTGTATCAGCAGAGAATCGAATACGACGAAGGCCAACGAATCCTGCTCAAGAAAGCTCAGCGCCCGGCCCAGATAGAGCTGGGCTTTTATCAGATCGGGACGCAGCTTCACCACCTCTTTGAGGTGCTCCGCAGCGCTCTCATATTCACCGATCTCGAAAAGAGCGCGGCCATAACGGTAACGGGCTCCCACATGCCCCTGATTGCGAACCACGTAGCCTCCCAGGATCTCTGCCGCCCGCTCATACTGGCCGATCTCCGCCAGTGCCCCTCCCAACCAGTAGCGTGTATTACGGGTTTCCGGCGCCGAAGCCAAACCCATACCCAGCACCTCTACTACTTCCTCCCAACGCCCGGCACTTATCAGGATGGTGGCGGCCAGCTCGTACGCCTGGGTATACTTGGGATACCAACGATAGGCCGCTTTGAACTCCCGTAGGGCTGAGTCGGGCTGATCTGAACGGTGGAAGACACTGGCCAGCTGAAAATGATACTTGGCCACGGTGCTGTCTAAAGCAATGGCTAAAGAAAAATCGCGCCGGGCCAGGGCCAGGGAATCCTGGTCGAACCATACATTACCCAGAGCAAAATAGCCTTCACTATCGGTGGGATTCAACTCCAGGCTGCGTTCCAGGTCCACCTGGGCGGAATCCAGTAGTCCGGCGCGATGCTCGGCCAATCCCAGTTTCTGATACAGTCCGGCATTCTCCGGTTCCACCCGCAACGCCGCCCGGTACCATTCCACCGCCAGGCTATCCTGCTCTTGGGCCGATGCTATCCGCGCCAGGAGATCATAGCACTCCACGCACCGCGGGTCGCTACGCAGCACCTGCTCCAGGCGCTCGGCCGCCCGCCGGTAGCGACCCATCTCAAAGTAGCGCGTGGCTTCCGCATAAGGATCGCTGATCTGGCCTGACAACAGCGCCACCAGCCCAAGCAGAAATGCCGGCAGAGTTTTTCTCAATCGATGCGGCCTGATCATTGCCCCGAGTCCCGGCGATCAAGGGTAAAGTAGCCGTTGAGCCTGGCAGCGGCGTAATGGTTCACCAATCCATCCGGCCAGCGAACCTCCACGTTTACGTTCCCGGTTCCGGCGGGGAAGTAAAACAGCAGCGGGTTGTGGTCCACAACCGGGCGACGCATGAGCCGTCCTCCAAAGGTAACCGTTATTTGCGCCCCGACAACAGTGGCGCCGGGCTGGTCGGAACGGGGGAATAGTCCCAGATAGGTTGGAAATTCATCCGGTACCAGCCGCCATACCCGCATCAGTCCCACGGGATAAGATGCCACTATCTCAGGAATGCCATCGCCCGTGAGATCGGCGACCACAAAATCGCCCGGCTCCTGGTGCACAGTGATAGTATCGTTGCCCTGCTCCTCGATTGCAATGCTGCCATCGAAGTCTGGTAACCGGTTGGAGCGCACCGCGGCCGGGAAATACCCTTCCAGCCGTGACGGTTCCACCAGCCCGGAATCAACAGCTTCATAGCCTGCAGCTGGTGGCCACTGCAGTGCCCCCAGCGAATCGCCGAACAACCAGGCAGAGGACCTGAGAGTATCCTGCCGCGGCTTTCGGGGAGCCAAGAGGGTGGTATCCAGCCGGAAGTAGTACGCCCTTTCCGGGGCCTTAAAACGACCTCCGGCGGTTGACAGTAACAGGCGGGAAAAATGGCCTTCAGGCCGGCCGGCAGCATCCTGTTCCGAAGCCACCCGATCGGTCAGTAATAGATCCAGGGTCCCGTTGAAATCCAAGTCCACCGCTGTGCCGCCGGTGGCATATAAAGTCTTCAGGGGATGAAACAGACCGCTCTGGTAGTGTCCGGGGAAAAAATGGCCGAATCCATCGTTAAGCAGTAGTCGCATCCCGCCGCCCGGTTGCAAGAATAGGACATCCACGGCACCATTCTGATCGACATCCAAGGGAATTGCCCGGGCCCAGACCGGCTCGGTGCCCTCCGGAGACAATGCCAGACCGGAGGCCAGGCCTGCTTCCCGCCAGGATGACCCGGGACCGGTAAGGTACAGCAAGTTAGGGGAGCGATACGACAGTACGAACAGGTCCAGGTCACCATCGGCATCGGCGTCCAGGAGACTCACCGCCAGCGAGCGGCTGGTGGTATCCGCGGCGCCCATACCGGCCGTGGCATCCAGGAACCGTCCGGTGCCGTTGTTGATAAATAGCCGATTGGGGGCTGCGGGGTACAGCTCCGGACTGCAAAAAGTTCGTTGCGGGCGGGCGGCGGTGTAACATTCCAGGGTGTCGAGGCTGTTAATGCGGATAAAATTGGCTACATAAATATCCAGATCTCCATCGTGGTCCGCATCCAGAAAAACGGCTGCGGTGGACCAGTACGGATTGTAGACGCCGGCGGTGTCGGTGATATCGCTAAAGGTACGACCGCTGTCATTCCGAAGCAGGTAATCCCGCCCCAGCATGCACAGGTAAAGATCGAGGAACCCATCGCCGTCGATATCCCCTACCGTCCCCATGCCGGCCGGTGGCAGGGAGTCCAATCCGCTTGAGACGGTGATATCCACCCACCCTGAATCGTCCTGGCGGTAGAAGCGGTTACTGCCAAGAGAGAGGGAATCAGCCCGACGGGGTCCGGCGGTCAGTAACAGGTCCAGGTCGCCGTCGCGGTCGAAATCAAAGGGCAACGCCCGCCCATGGAAAGCTTCCCAGGGACGGAATTCTCCTGACGGGGGCAGCCAGACGGTGCTCAGCCCCAGTGAATCAGTGATATCTTCCACCCGCAGTGGCAACTGGGCCAGCAAGGGCTGCCACCCTATCCACACCCAGAGCAGTGGAAATATGGCCTGCGTCACATTTCTAACTCGTCTTTGGGGGTAACTTCGCATTTAATTGTGCAAATGTTTGTGGGAATTTATTCTCAATTATTGACCGCCTACTGAAATTGGACCCGGGAGCTGGGGAGGTTACCAGCACGATCGCCGGAAAATCCGGCGACGGGTGCAGAACGGACCGAAGTTACTCCTCCAGGCAAAATCTGTGTTAGGTGAAAATTCGATTACCGACAAAGTGGTTTACAGGCCTTAATTAATGTGATACTTTGGGACAATATCCGGCCGGGCCTCTTGGAACTCCACTAATTTCTGATCAGCCTGGCATAGCAGGGGAACAATGAGCAAATCAGTGAAGAACGCAGCACATCTATTACGGTTCTGGGGGGTCCGCGGATCCATCCCCACCGCGGATCAAGAACAATTACTGATTGGGGGCAATACTTCCTGTGTGGAACTGACTACCGCTGACGGTTCCCACATCATATTTGACAGCGGCACCGGCATCCGGGGCTTAGGCAATCACATCGCCCGCCTGCACAATGAACCTTATGATATCCATTTGTTTCTATCCCATACACACTGGGACCACATCATAGGGATTCCTTTCTTTGCGCCCCTGCATCAGCCTTTCGCCAAAATTCACGTATATGGCCCGGAACGAGCCAACGAGCCTTTGGATCAGGCGATCCTGGCCCTGTTCAAGTCCCCGTATTTCCCATTGCATTTCAGCAAACTGAAAGCCCTTTTGACCTTCAAAGAGTTATCGGAAGGTGAGGTAGTCTTCGGCCACGGTTTCAAGGTCAAGTATGCGCCCCATCCCCATCCCAACGGCGCCCTCTCATACCGATTGGAGGTCAACGGGCGGGTGATCACCTACGTCACCGATATTGAGCACACCAAGGACCGGCTGGTAAAGTCGGTGATCGAACTGAGCCGGGAGGCCGACGTCCTGATCCACGATTGCCAGTTCCATAAGGATGATCTCCCGGCCCATCGCAGTTGGGGCCATAGCTCCTGGGAAGAGTGCACCCGGGTAGCCCAGGAGGCCGGGGTGAAAGAGCTGTTCCTGTTCCACTTCGACCCCAACTATACCGACTATGACGTCCTGGACATGGAGAGGAGAGCCCAAGCCGTTTTCCCCCACACCACCGCCGCCCGCCAGGGGATGGCATTAGAGATCCCGATCAAGTAGAATTTTCCTCCGTTAGGGCCGACGGGATTTTCAGTCTAACTTTGTTAGTGAAATAGCAGTCATCGGCCGGTTGTTCCCATGAACATATCTCACGGATCAGAGCCCATACAGACCATCTACTGCGATCATGCTGCCAGCGGCCCGATCCGGCCGCAGGTGCTGGCGGCCATGGACGAAGCCGCCCGCTTGCCGGGCAATCCCTCCAGTATTCACCGGCCGGGCCAGATGGCCCGGGTGGCCCTGGAGCGCGCCCGCCGGAACGTAGCCCGGGTTATTGCCGCCCAGCCCGGTGAAGTGGTCTTTACTTCCGGGGGTACCGAGGCAAACAACACCGTCCTGATGGGCCTGTTGCGCCCCGGCGATCACGTGGTTACCACCCAAATCGAGCACCCTTCCGTCAGTAAACCGTTGGAAACACTAGCCAGGCAGGGAGTGGAGGTGACTACCGTAGCCCCGGCTGCTAGCGGCGAGGTCCCGGTAGAGGCCGTGGCGTCAGCCTGCCGCCCCCACACCCGGCTGATATCGGTAATGGCGGTCAACAACGAGACCGGTGTGGTCAACGACCTGGCGGCCCTTGGTGCTCTGGCGGCGGAGCGCGGCCTGCTGTTGCACAGCGATGCGGTGCAGGCCTTCGGCAAGCTGCCCCTGGACGTTAACGCCTGGGGGGTCCATTTTCTGGCGGCCTCGGCCCATAAGATCGGCGGACCCAAGGGGGTCGGACTGCTTTACATCCGTCAGGGTACCCGTTCGGCCCCTCTGATATCGGGCGGCAGCCAGGAACACGGCCAGCGGGGTGGCACTGAAAACCTGGCCGGGGCGGTAGGGTTTGCGGAAGCATCCAATCTGGCCCTGGCCGAGCAGCAGGAGCTGGCCGGGCGCTTGACCACTTTCCGGGATCGATTCCTGGAGCGACTCACCAAGGCCGGCCTTGAGCACCAGGTAAACGGCGTCGATCCCTACCCGGGAGTGCTAAACATCCGTTTCCCGGGCGTCCCGGGTCAGGCGCTGGTGATTAACTTAGATACTGCCGGCCTGGCTATTTCGTATGGTTCCTCCTGCGCCTCCGGGTCCACTCAAGCCAGCCATGTGCTGACCGCCATGGGACTGTCGCCCCAGGCAGCCGAGGAGTCGGTGCGGGTCTCATTCGGCTACGATACATCGGCGGCGGATGTGGAAGCAGCGGCTGGGATCATGATAGCAGTACTCACCCGCATGATCGGTACCCCTTTCCAGCCCAGCGACAAAACACAGGAAGCATCAGCCGACCATGTCTGAACGGGTGTTGGTCGCCATGTCCGGCGGGGTGGACAGCTCCGTGGCCCTGCTGAAAGTCCTGGAGGCCGGCTACGAGGCCATCGGGGTCACCATGAAGCTGTGGGAATATCGCGATGTGGGCGGCCGGCTGATAGCCGAGAGCGGCTGCTGCCCTGTGGAGGCTATCAATAACGCCCGGGAAGTGTGCGTAATCCTGGGGGTGCCCCATTATACCCTCGATTTCCAGGAAGCCTTCAAGACCCGGGTGATCGACGACTTTGTGGCCGAGTACCTGGCCGGCCGCACCCCCAATCCCTGTGTGCGCTGCAACAGCCATATCAAGTGGAACACCTTCCTGCGGGAGGCCGACCGCCTGGGGGCCGCCAGGATCGCCACCGGTCATTATGCCATTATCGATCAGTACGCCACGGGCAGTTTCCGGCTGCTGCCAGGCATCGATCAGGCCAAGGATCAGTCCTACGTGCTGTGGGGCATTCCCCGGCAGTCGCTGGCCTGCACCCTGCTGCCGCTGGGAAACCTGACCAAACAGCAGGTCCGCCGGGAGGCCGCCCGGCACAACCTGCCCACCGCCCAGGTAGCCGAAAGCCAGGACATTTGCTTTGTGACCGACAACGATTACCCCCGGTTCCTGGAAGAGGTGGCCGGAGAGCGGCTGGCAGCCGTCGGCGCCGGTGAAATAGTCGACGAGGGGGGCGAACACCTTGGCCGGCACCCCGGCTATACCCATTTCACCGTGGGGCAGCGCCGGGGATTGGGAATCGCCCACTCCGAACCGTTGTATGTCAAGGAAATCGATCCGGGATCGAACCGGATCGTGGTAGCCCCCAAACCGGCCCTCTTTGGCCGGGCCTGCCTGGTGGGCGACCTCAACTGGTTGGTGGATCAGCCACCCGCCAGCGCCATTCAGGTGACGGCGCGACTGCGCTACAATTCCGCTGGATCGCCGGCGCGGCTGGTCCCGGACGGCGAAACGGTGCGGCTGGAGTTCGACCAGCCCCAGCTGGCCATCACTGCCGGTCAGTCGGCCGTTTTCTACGATGGCCAGGTGGTCCTGGGCGGCGGCGTGATCCAGGGAGAAGTGGCGCCGTGAGTGTCGCAGACAGACCGCTGGCAGCCGTTATCCTGGCGGCCGGCAAGGGTATGCGGATGGACGACCAGCGACCCAAAGTGCTTCATAGGCTAGGCGACAAGACGTTGATTGAGTGGGTGGTTGCTACCGCCATCGAATTGGGAGCGAAGCCGATCGTGGTGGTGGTGGGTTATCGCCATGAACATGTTCGGTCGGTACTGGAAGGTAGCGGAGTGCGGTTCGCGCTCCAGACCGATCAACTGGGTACCGCCCACGCCGTGGAGCAAACCCGCCCCTGGCTGGAGGTTTTCTCCGGCGACGTGGCAGTTTTATCGGGGGACGTGCCAGGCATCTCGGTGGCCTCCCTCAGGCGATTGTGCCGCCGCCATTGGGAGACCGTGGCCAAAGCCACCATGCTCACCGGGGTGGTGGATGATCCCACCGGCTACGGCCGGGTGGTGAAGGATAAAGACGGCCACCTGCTGAAGGTGGTAGAGGAAAAGGACGCCACTGAGGAGGAACGGACCATTAAGGAGATCAACGCCGGCATTTACCTGTTCCAGGCCGACGCCTTGTTCCAGGCCCTGCCGCTGGTGCGGAACCATAACAAACAAAACGAGTATTACTTACCGGATGTGTTGTATATTCTAGGGGAACAAAAGCACATCGTGACAGTTGTAACAGCGGACAATCCCAAAGAAATTCTCGGAGTAAACACCCAGGAGGAATTGAGGCGCATTCATGCAGAGCTTTTCAGTTAAAAGTCGACTATTGCCAATAATTGGCGTTCTGCTCCTGGCCGGTACTCTCACAGCCCAGCTCCAGAACCAGGCGTTACCACCCAGTGCTACGCAGCAATTGCGCTCGGTGGCCGGCCGGTCGCTGCTGGACCCCAACCGGTTCACTATGAGCCACGGCTTCTCCATGTCCTTTTCGTCCGGTTCCGACCTATACGGCGGACCTGCCAGCCTGAGCGTTTACAGCAACCAGATTCGCTACCTGCTCACCGATAACGTGGTGATCACCAATAACCTGTATCTCCTTCAACCCGGATTCGCAGACGCCGGAGTGCCCGGGGAACCCAATTTACGGGCCTATTTCCAGACCGCCGTCAACTGGCGGCTATCCAACAGCATACATTTTAGCCTCGGGCTGTCTAACCTGCCCGTCGCCCGGTACTATCCCAATTGGGGTCACTACTATTCGCCCTACGCCGGGATGGCAGCGCCGGACCAACTGGAATTATTGGAACGCTAGGCGTTGGTCCTATCCAAGAGACGCAAACAGACCTCTCCAACCTACAGCTACAAGTCCCCCCGCGCCCGCGCCACTAGGAGCAAGCGTAAACGTAGTTTTCAGCAGTGGCTGTTTGACTTGAGCATCGCCGCCCTGACCGTGTTGGTAGTTGGTTTTATCATCTCCGCCATCACTACCCGGTCCGGCATTCAATTGACATTTACCAGTGAGGAATTGACCGACCGTTCCCGGATGCTGGCCGTCCCCCTGGCCACTGATGGGTATGAGTCCGGCGAAGAGCTCAGCGATAACCGGATTGTGCTGGAAGTGCTTAACGGCATCGGTAAGACCGGGCTGGCCGACCAGTTCACTGGTTACCTGCGGGACCAGGGCTACGACGTGGTTCGCTTCACCAACGCCCATCGGTTCGATTATCCCCGAACCCTGGTGATCAACCGCGGCGCCGACTTCGAACAGGCCCGGCTGGTGGCCCAGTCCCTGGGACTGGAGGCTGGGGCTGTGGAAAACATGCCCGATCCTTCGCTGCAATTGGACGTGACGGTGGTTCTGGGCCAGGATTACTCTACCCTGACTTCTTACCGCACCATAATGGCCCGTAGACGCTGATACGTCCTTGAGCACCACCCCCCACCGGTCGAACCCGGCGGCAGCATGGTAAACGCCTGGGCCGAGAGCACACCTAAGCAGCTGGCCGCCCAACTGGCCGACCTGATGATGGATAAGCACGGCCATGACGTACTGATCATGGACCTGCGTCCCTTGACTTCGGTGACCGATTATTTTGTCCTGTGTTCTTGTGATTCCGACGTACAGGTTAAAGCCGTGGCGGATCATCTGGACGATACCCTGCGCCAGGAGGGGGTGCGACCGCTACATATCGAGGGGATCAACCAGCGGCTGTGGGTCATCCTGGATTACGTAAACGTGGTGGCGCACGTATTCATGCGGGGCACCCGGGAGTATTACGGCCTGGAGCGGCTCTGGGCCGACGCCGAAACGGCTACGGCTGACAATACAGATTCATGATCGAGCAGCTGCGAGCGGGCATCCTCGCCGCCCTGGAGCAGTTGGGGCTGGAACCCGGTCGCGTACAGCTGGACCGGCCCAAGGACATCCGATTCGGCGACTTGAGTACCAACGCCCCCCTGATTTATGCCAAGCAGATCAAGCAGGCGCCGCTGGAACTAGCCCAGCAATTGAAGGAGCGGCTGGCGCTGGACCCCGCCATACTGGCGGAGGCAAAAGTGGCCCCGCCGGGCTTCCTGAATTTCACCCTAACCGACGAATATCTCCAGGAGCACACCGGGCAGATTCTGGCTAGAGGCGGAGACTATGGCCGCTCGGAACTCGGTAAGGATCAACGGGCGCTGGTAGAGTTCGTCAGCGCCAATCCCACCGGTCCCCTGACAGTGGGCCACGGCCGGGGAGCGATCCTGGGCGATACTATCAGCAATATCCTGGAGTGGAACGGCTACCAGGTGGAGCGTGAGTACTATTACAACGACGCCGGCCGCCAGATGCGGTTGCTGGGGGAGTCGGTGCGGGCCCGCTACCTGGAAGCGTTGGGTAAGGCCGCCCCGTTCCCCGAGGAGGGCTACCAGGGTGATTACATCCGGGAGATTGCCGCCGGGCTGATTGAGCGGCAGCAGGAAAGCCTGGTGGATGAAACCGATCCCGCACCTTTCGCCGCCGCCGCCGAAAAGGCTATCTTCGAAGACATCAATGGGTCACTCCAAAATCTGGGGGTGATTTTCAATAATTACTTCAATGAGCGCCAACTGTACGACAGCGGCGCACTGGATACGGTGATAACTACCCTGGAAGAGCAGGGCTTCGTCTATCGTCACGACGGAGCCACCTGGCTGAAGGCCACCCAGCTGGGCCGCCCCGACGACCGGGTGCTGATCAAAAACAGCGGTGAGCCTACCTACCGCCTACCCGATATCGCCTACCATGCCGACAAGCTGGACCGCGGTTACGACCTGCTGGTGGACATCTTTGGCGCCGATCACAAGGCCACCTACCCGGATGTATTGGCCGGTTTGCAGGGACTGGGCCGCAGGACCGACCATATCCGGGTGTTGATCCACCAGTTCGTCACTTTCACCCGGGGCGGCAAGCAGGTGAAAATGTCCACCCGCAAGGCCGAGTACGTAACCTTAGATGAACTGATAGGCGAAGTGGGCCGGGACGTAGTGCGTTACTTTTTCCTGATGCGTAGCATGGACTCGCACCTGAACTTCGACCTGGACCTGGCCCGCCAGCAATCCGATGAGAACCCGGTATACTACCTGCAATACGCCCACGCCCGGATGTGCAACATCGCCGGTCGTGTGGAGTCGTTCGGCTACACCTTCACCCCGGAGGAGGCTTCGGTGGCCAAGCTGGCACTACCCGAAGAGCGGAAGCTTATGTACCTGCTATGGTGGTTTCCCCAGGTGGTTATCCAGGTCCATCGTTCGCTGGAGCCCATGACCATGGCCTATTACCTCCAGGAAATCGCCACCGCCTTTCACCACTACTATGCCCATGTGCGGGTACTGACCGACGATGAGCCGTTGTCCCAGGCCCGGTTGGTGCTGACCGCCGCCTGCCGCCAGACCCTGGCCAACGGGTTGGGGATACTGGGGATTACTGCGCCGGAGAGGATGTAAGGGGGGCATCCCACAGCGCCTATTCTAATCACAACAATTTGCAATTATACCCGCCACAGCCATAGATTGGGTTACATCCGGGGGCAGGCCGCCAATCCTAGTGACGCCTGATCCACCGGTAAACGATTGAGGGGGGAAAGCATGAGATCCGTTAACGATATCCTGAACACCAAGGGCCACGAAGTCTGGTCGGTGGCGCCCGACAGCACCGTCCTGGCGGCCTTGCAACTGATGGCGGAAAAGAACATTGGCGCGGTCATGGTGCTGGTCGGCCAGGAGCTGCAGGGCATTTTCTCCGAACGGGACTACGCCCGCAAGATAATCCTGAAAGGTAAATCCTCCGCCGACACGCTGGTTAGTGAGATCATGACCGAGAAAGTGGCCTACGTGGGGCCGCACAACACCCTGGAAGAGTGCATGGCCCTGATGACCGAAAAGCACTTTCGCCACCTGCCGGTGATGGAAGGCAAACGGCTGCTGGGGCTGATATCGATCGGTGACGTGGTCAAGGCGATCATCTCCAACCAGGAGATCGAGATCAAGCAGCTGGAGAGTTACATCACCGGCCTGCTGCATGGGGTGTGAGGCGGGGGGCTGGGGGAAAGTGGAAGGAGAAAACCGCAAAGGCGCAAAGGCCTGTCCCGAGCTTGCCGAGGGGACGCCAAGGAAGAACGAAACAAGAAACTCGTAACTCGTAACTCGAAACTCGTAACCTTGGCCTGAGCACTTCGCCAGAGTTTATCCTGAGCAAAGCGAAGGGCTCAGCACAGGCTTGTCGAAGGCTCGAAACTAGGAATGGCTCTCCAATACCTTCTTTACCGCCCGCCGCCAGCGGGCTCGGTGCTCATCCCGCTTTTTACTTGACATCTCAGGCTGATAGCGGCGCTCCCCTGCCGCTGCAATCAAACCGAAATCATCCCACCCCAGCGCCTGGGCCAACCTGAGGGCCACCCCCCGGGCGGTGGCTTCCCGCCGGCGGTGCAACAACAACGGCCGATCGAGCAGGTCGGCCTGGAACTGGAGCAGGGGTGGCCGGGCCATACCGCCGCCGCAGTGGATGGTAGCGTTCACGGACGGACGGATGTTTTCGGGTAGTGCCGCCGCGATATCCGCCACCAGGTGGGCAATGGATTCCATACCCGCCCGCAACTGCTGCCCAACGCTGTAACCGCGTCTAGAGGGCAGAAAAGTGGTGTTCACGTCCGCCAGCCAGTAGGGCGCCGCCAGGCCGTTCAGGCCCGGCACCAGCACCAGGCCGGTCTCAGGGGCCAATTGTGCCGGCCAGTTGCGAGCCAGGCCCGGTGACGCCAGATCTTCCTCGAACCACCAAAACAGAGCCCCCACGGCGTTGACTGTGCCTTCCAGCAGGTATTGGGCCTTATCCGCTGTGGTGAAAGCCGGGTTGGCCAGCAGACCAGGCGCCGGGACAGGGTGGTCGCCGGTGGGTACTGCCACCGACCCCGAGGTGCCGTAATTGACAGCCGCCGTCCCCGGTGAATCGGCTCCCAGCCCGGTCATGGCCGCCTGTTGGTCCCCCATACATACCAGCAAGGGCCACCGGCGACCGCGCCAGTTGACCCGGCCGAAATCGTGTTGGGAGGGCACCAATTCCGGGAGGCACCGGGATAACGATCCCTGCAGGCCGAACAACTCCAGTAGCTGCGGGTCCCAGCGGCGACGGGCTATATCGAACAGCAGGGTGCGTCCGGCAATGGTCTCATCGATCAGCAGCCGGCCGGTGAGATGATGGATGATCAGCGACTGCAGGGGCACAAAGTGGGCCTTCTCGGCCGCGAAGGCAGCGCGCAACAGCGGCCGATGGGCCAGCAGCCAGGCCAGCTTGGGTCCGCCGTAGTAGGGCGCCGGCGGCAGACCGGTCTTCCCGGTTATGACGGCAGCCTGGTCCCGGTAGCGCCCCATGACTTCCTCCGCCCGGGTGTCCTGCCAGGTGAGCACCGGAGTCAGGGCGGCTTTTCGCCGGGGATCGTACGCCAAGAAGCTGGAGCGCTGCACCGCCAGTCCCATGGCCTGGGGCCGTAGTCCCTCGCGCTCCAGGTCCCTCAGGGTCCGCTCCAGCACCTGGTCCACTGCCCGCAGCAGCGCCGGCGGGTCGATCTCGGCATGACCGGGTTGCGGGCGCGTGGTCTTGACGCTGCGGGTGTGATACGACACCATCCGGCCAGCCCGGTCGTACGCCACTGCCCGTACGGCGGAGGTGCCGGCGTCAAGAACCAGGAGGGCCTGGGATGTTGGCATACGCCTAGCGGCCGGTGTCCGATCCTGACAGGGCACTTGCCACCGCCTGTAGGCTGACCTTGTAACGGTGATTAATCCCGAAATGGCCACCAGTGTGTTCCTCAAAGGTAAAAGGCACCCCTGATGTTTCCAGCCTTCGTGCCAGGATGCGCGCCCCGTGATGCAGGGCGTATTCGTCCCGCTGGCCCACGTCAAGGTAGAGCAGTTTCAGCCCCTTCAAGGCCTCGGCATGACTGGCAACCAGCCGGACCGGGTCGAACTCCTGCCAGCGCGCCCAGACCTCGGGTTGCAGCTCCCCCGTCGGCAGGGTGAAGGGCAGCTCGATGGCCGTGGCGTTCTCGCGGGCGTAGGCGGCGGCCATGGCGATGATGTTCAGGGTGGGAATCAGGGGGCCTTTGGCCGTAGCCTCGTCGAATTGGGTCAGGAAGGGTTCAATACCACCAGCTTGGTTAAGGGCATCCACCGCCTTGGGAAAATCGCGCAGGTAGCAGTACTCGAAGTACATATCACCGCTGTGGCAGGCCAGCGCCGCGAACAGATCCGGGTGGCGCATACCCAGGGTCAGGGCGCCGAAGCCGCCGCTGGACTTGCCGATCACCCCCCGGGCCGAGGCCTGCGGGATAGTGCGCAACTCGCTATCGATGAAAGGCAGTAGCTCGCCGGTCAAATAGGTCTGGTAGGCCCCCGTAAGCGGCGAATCCAGGTACTGGCTGCCCCCCAACCTCGTGAAACAGTCGGGCATCACCACGATCACCGGCGGGCAGCTGCCGCTAACGACCAGTTCGTCGATCTGCTCGGGCAAACTTTCATCCCAGACCGCAAAGTTGGGCATGTTCAGGCCAGTGCCGGTGAACCCCGCCAGGGTGTAGATCACCGGGTAGGGCTGACCCGAATCGTCGTAGCCCGGCGGCAGATAGACCGGGAAGCGGCGGATGTGGGGGTCGCCCAGGGGATTGCCCTTTAGGACGGTGCTGTCATGGGTCAGAAACTCAACGGAACCGGATAGGGGGCGGTTGTACATGGGGGCCTCGTTGTTGTGGCCGGAATTTAATGCCGCGCCCGGAGAAAGGATTTTTCCTTGACAAAACGGACATATGGCGTTAATATAGCGATATATGTCCGTTACAATACAAGAGGAAAAGCATGGAATTCAGCCAGATTATTGAAACCCTGGGCGGTGAAAAGACGCTGGGGCACTCGATCAGAAGTGGAATGGATTTTGTGGAACTGGGTGACCGCGGTCTTACCAAATCGTCGGTTGTACACCTGGCAAAATCACTCTCGTTGTCGATGAAGGAGATGGCTGAGTTGCTTCCGGTAAACGTGCGAACCCTCCAGCGCTATAGTGCCCAAAAATATCTGAGTACGGCTGTGTCGGAGCAGGCCCTGCAGATTGCCCAAGTGGCGGCAACCGGGTCGGCCTTATTTGAGGATCGGGAAAAATTCCTGGCCTGGTTAGCACTATCGTCCGTGCCTTTGGGAGGAGAGAAACCGATTGACCTACTTCGATCCCGGTTTGGTATTGAGCTGGTGCTGGACGAACTCGGCCGAATCGCTCACGGCATCCCGGCTTGATCCGTCTGTTCCGAATCGCCCTGACAGTCTATATCGACGATCTCACTGGCGAGGGCGCCCGACTATATGGGGGGCGCTGGAACCGGAAAGGCGCCGCGGTTCTTTACACCTCCGAAAGCCGAGCTCTGGCCGCCATGGAATATCTGATTCATTTGCCACCGGGATTGGCCCCACCGGGCTTAAGTTTGCGCGAACTCGAACTGCCTGAGAACGTGTCAATTCAGGATGTGCCGGTCACTACCTTGCCGCTTGACTGGAAAACCTCCCCCCCGTTGGATGCTACCATGAAGATTGGTAGCGATTGGTTACAAGCAGAAAACTCCCTTTTGCTGAAAGTGCCCTCTGTAAATGTGGAACATGAAAGCAACATACTGATCAATCCCAATCATCCCGAGTTCAAGAAAGTGAAAGCGCTACCCCCTCAGCCGTTCCTGTTTGACGCCCGGCTTACCGCACTACGCTAGGCCGGTTAGGCTACACGATGGACCGGCTGCCTCAGCGATGGGCGATAGGCTTATCGGTGAACAGGTAGTCGCGCAGCTCGTGGTCCCAGGCGGGCATGTTGCGGCGGATCCATTCCAGCAGCATGGCGGCGTGTTCCATTTCCTCGTCGCGGTTGTGGGCCAGGATGGCTTTGAGCTCCTCATCCTTGGTGGTGGCGACCCGCTGATTGTACCAGTCCACGGCCTCGATTTCCTCCACCAGGCTTTTCATGGCCCGATGTTGAGCGCGGACGTCTTCCGGTAATTGTTCGTATGGTTCCTGGTATGACATGATCGCGATTACTCCTGCTTCAGGTTGGTTGAATGCTATCAATTTAAGGTTTGGGCGAGGCGAATGTCCAAATACGCCCCGTCTACCTCAGGCCCAAACCCCCGGTATCAGGGCTTCGCACTGCGGGCAAGCGCCCCCGCCCGCCAGGCGATCATCCAGGATATAGTAGCCCACCCGCCGGATCAGGGGGACATTGCAGCCGGGGCAAAGGGTATTCTCCATATCCGGGGCCAAGTCCGGCAGGTTGCCGCCGTAGATAAATTTCAGGCCGGCCTTGAGACCGATCTTCCGGGCCTTGAGGATGGTCCTCACGGGAGTACCCGATGTGCCGGTCATCCGGTAGTCCGGGTGAAAGGCGCTCACATGCCAGGGGATGTCCGGCGAGACATGGGCGATAAAGGCTGCCAGCTCACGCAGCTCGTCGTCGCTGTCGTTCAGCCCGGGCACCACTAGGGTGACGATCTCCAACCAGTAACCCAGCTGCCGGGCCCGCCGAATGCTATCCAGCACCGGCTGCAGCACCCCGCCCAGGGTACGGTAGGTGTGGTCGGCCATCGACTTCAGGTCCACCTTGAGGCCGTCGGTGATTGGTCGCAAGTACTCAAGTACTTCCGCCGTGGCATAGCCGTTGGACACCAGGGCCGTTCTCAAGCCCAACTCCCGCGCTGCCTTAAACACCGCCGCCGCCCACTCGGCCGAGATCAGCGGCTCGTTGTACGAGCTCACCACCACCCGGGCGTGGCTGTCAAGGGCCAGCTGGGCCACTTTTTCGGGTGTCACCGCCTCGGGCAGCGTCCCGGCCGCCTCGTCCCGCAGCGCCTGGGAAGTGAGCCAGTTCTGGCAGTAGGGGCAGTGCAGCGAACAGCCCAGCATACCGAAAGTAAGGGCCATGGCTCCCGGCAGGAAATGGTAAAATGGCTTTTTCTCGATGGGATCATTGTGCAGGCCGGCCACGTAGCCGTAGGGTACCAGCAACTCCCCGTCGCGGTTGAACCGCACACGGCAGATGCCCCGCCGTCCCGGCTTCAAGAGGCACCGATGGGCGCACGCCAGGCAGCGCAGAGCGCCGTCCTTCTCCTTCGCAACCAGCTCACCTGGCCGGGCGTACTTGTCCAGGGTGCGTTGCAGCGGTGGGGCGGGGGTGGCCTCAGCCCTGGCTGTCATCTCGCGGTGCTAGCATGCGGCTGTGATTGTTCATTAGCAGGCTTGCGCGCCTTTGACTTTCGCCAGATAAACCTGTGTACGCGTTCCAAGGCTGAATCTACAACTTAGCGGGTGGGATTTCAGCGATTTTTGTATAGAAGATGAAGCAAGATGAAGAAAACACAATCGCTGAGCCCAGTTTAAAACAGCCAGGACAGGTCTATCAATAAGGAGAGAGCTGGAACAAGCCGGTCTGAGCTGGTGCGTTTACAATCGGCTGCTTAAATTGCCGCCGGTAACATTGAAAGCCAGACGGATCATAAACCCTCGGATTAGGAAGCAGCCATGATTTCCGACAGTACGGTCCCTCTATCCCTGCGCCGCTGGTTCGTGGTACACTTCGCCATCGATGTGGTTATCGCAGTGCCGTTGCTGCTGGCGCCGGAGTGGCTGCTGCCCCGGGTGGGCTGGCTCTTCGTGGATCCCATCACCAGCCGGCTGGTGGGCGCGGCCCTGATGGGCATTGGCGTGGAGTCGCTGCTGGGGCGCAACGCCGGGGCCGAGGCCTTGCGGGCTATACTGACCCTGAAGATCATCTGGGCGGCCAGCGCCACCTTCGGCCTCGGCCTGGGACTGCTCAAGGGCGGCCCGCCGGTGGCCGGGTTGTTCCTGGTGGTATTCGTAGCCTTCCTGGGGGTGTGGGTTCATTACCGGTTGCGGCTGGGGTGATCGCACTAACCGGCCCTTTCTAAAATCATCCATTCCTCCTAAATTCCCCGGCGAATAGCAGGAACGCCCATGCCCTTTACCGACGATATCCTCACCGCCCCCGGCTTCGACGACGCTATCAGGATTGCCGTGGCCGGGGTGAAGGCCCACCGGGCAGAGTATGATTGGGTAGGGATCTACCTGTTCGACGGTCAGGCGCTGACCCTGCAAACCGGGCACTACCAGGGAAAACCCACCAGCGAGACGCGCATCACCTTGGACCAGGGCATTTGCGGGGCGGCCGCCTCTGCCCGGGAGACCATCATCGTTGATGACGTTCGTCGCGACGAGCGCTACATCACCTGTAGCCTGACGGTGCAGTCGGAGATCGTGGTGCCGATCCTGGCGGGTGATAAGCTGGTTGGCGTGCTGGACCTGGACAGCGACACATTCGGTGCCTTCAAGGAGGACGACCGGCTATACCTGGAGTCGGTTGCCACGGCACTGGGAGCAGCTTGGCAGAAACATGGTTCACCAGGGGCCGGGGGCTAGATGTGCACCCTCCTGTTCCGGTACCGGCCCGGGGATGAATATCCACTGGCGTTGCTGGCTAACCGGGATGAGGCTTACGACCGACCGTCCGCCGGGTGGGCCTGGCGCGGCGTGGATAGGGAGTTTTTTGCGCCTCTGGACCAGGAAGCGGGTGGCAGTTGGATCGGCCTGGGTCGCAGCGGGGTAGTGGTGGCGTTGACCAATATCCTGCCCTCCGCCAGAGGCGGCGAGTTTCGCTCCCGGGGGGCATTGGTAACGGACTTGCTGGGTTTTGGCAAGGCCGCGGAGGCCGCCAAAACTGTGGAGCGGGAGGTACCGACTGCGCGATACAGCCAGTTCAACTTGTTGGTGGCGGATCGGGAAACCGCCTGGATGCTGGTATGGCGCCGGGGCAGGTTGAAGCGCTTCACAATTGAGCCGGGAGCCTACGAAGTGCGTAATCGACCCTTCGCCGGGAAGACTACCAAATCGCAGGTGCCGGGTGAAAACGTGGCCTGGCTGGAGCGGATGGCCCCTCGTTTGCGGCGCCATCCCCTGGTGTGTAAGCACGGCCCGGGTTACGGCACGCGCTGTAGCCATAAGCTACTACTCTCCCGTGCCGGGACCGAGCTGTCGCGCATTTGGCACCTGGAAGGACATCCCTGCAGTGGTAAATTCAGCCTGGTATTACCTGAAGGAACTGAAGCATGAATGCCGGTCTGCAGCAGCGTCGAATCCTGGTGGCGGTATGTGGCTCCATCGCCGCTTTCAAGACCTGCGAGCTGGTTCGGCGGCTGCGCAAGGAGGGCGCCGACGTGACCGTGGCCATGACCGAGGCTGCCACCCGGTTTGTGGGACCAACAACTTTCGCGGCCTTCACTACCCGCCCGGTGCTCCTGCACCAGTTCCCGGAGGACCCGGCCGCCGGAGTACCACACGTTGATGTGGCCGAAGGCTTTGAGGCGGTGGTAGTGGCGCCTGCCACGGCGGACATCCTGGGTAAGGCCGCCCACGCCATCGCCGACGATCTGGTATCGACTTTACTGAATATAGTTGAGTGTCCGGTGCTTTTCGTGCCGGCCATGAACTTTCGCATGTGGCGCAATCCGGCCACCCAGGCGGCGGTGGCCCGGTTGCGGGAGTGGGACCGGGTGGTGCTCGATCCGGACGAAGGGGAGCTGGCCACGCTGCACACCGGGGTGGGGCGCTTCCCGGAGATTGAACGCATTCTACAGGAGCTACGGGCCTTACTGGATATCCCGCAACTGTATGCGGGCAAGCAGGTACTGGTCAGCGCCGGACCGACCCGGGAGCCGATCGACCCGGTGCGCTATATCAGCAATCGCAGCAGCGGCCGGATGGGTTACGCGCTGGCGGCGGCCGCCCGGGACATGGGGGCGGAGGTAACCCTGGTGAGCGGGCCGGTGGAGCTGGAGCCGGTGCCCGGTTGCCGGAAGGTGTCTGTGACCACGGCTGAGGAGATGCTGTCGGCCCTGCAGCTGGAAGCGCCCGCTAGCGACTACCTGTTCATGGCAGCGGCGGTGGCGGATTTCCGGCCGACAAATCCCAAAACTGAAAAGATCCGGCGGGGCGCCAAGCCCGCATCGCTGGCACTGGAACCAGCCCCGGACGTCCTGAAGGCGCTGAGCAATGACTTTCAGGGGATAACGGTGGCTTTCAGCCTGCAACCCGATTACGATCTGGCGGCCGCCCGCGAGAAGCTGCAGGATAAAAACGCAGACTATATCGTGGTGAATTCCTTCGGTGAGCCGGGGGCCGCTTTCGAGGGTAACACGAACCATGTTTGGATTGTGAGCGCTAAAGGCGCCGAGTACGAAATTCCGCTGGCCGGCAAAGATAAAGTAGCCCGGGAAATCCTGAAATTCGTCGCTGCGTCCGATTGAACCGGTCGCTCGTCGGGGCTGATGGACCTGGTCGATCATCCACCGGCAACAGTGGGAAAATAATTCCTCGGCCAGGGACTGGCGGCCGGTTCGGTGCAGCGCAGGGTTTACGTTTTCTCGTCGGGTAAACCCATTTCGGTGGCCAGTGGCACGGTATCTGCGGGCAGTAGGTGAGAGCTATTGAGCAGGGTGCGGATGAGCACTTGGGAAGCGATATGCAAGTGACAGGTAAAAGCAAATTTGAAGGCTCAAATGTGGGCTGAAAGTATTACTTCAAGGCGGATGCGGGAATATGCTGAAAAACCTTGACATTCCAGTGGTGTGCAACTACATTTTTGCAATCAAATGAAACGGCATTAATTTCATTTGTAATTCATGAGGAAATTATAGGAATTGGTATGAAGAAGGTTTATGCGAATATAATCGCGGTTCTGATAATCTCCCTGTTATTGGACGGCTGCTCCATTTTCCGAGGCAAGGGCAAGAAGGATAAAGCCGAAACGGGCGATGTTGTCGAGCAGATAGCTGAGGTGGAGGAGGCCGCTGAAGGTGGTGAAGCCGTAACCGACGCCAAAGAGGCCGCACCGCCCCCGGTCCCAGCCGCCGCCGGTGGTGAAAGCTACGTCCTGAACGAGCTCAACTTCGAGATCAAAAAGTTGGGCGCTGAGGTGAAGCATCAGGCCGCCGAGTTGCGGGAACTGCAGGCCAAGAGTGCCATGTGGGCCAACCCGTTAACCATCTATAACAAAGAAATCATTCTGGAAAACGGCAGCACCGTTTTTGGGAAAATCGTCTACCAGGATGAGAAGATCCTGAAGGTGGAGACTCTAATCGGGTACCTGATCATAGAGCGGTCTACCGTAGTGCGCATCGTAGAGAACATTGCGGAAGAATCGCTTTCCGGTACCACGGCCCTGTGGTCCACCGGCGGACCGGGGACAACAGCGCCCCAACCGGCTAACCGGGTGGTGGAACCGACCGTTTCCGCCAGACGGCTGCCAATCTCCACGCCCGGTGCGGCTAAATCCTCCTTCGCCCCCAATGTGGTGCTGGTGGGCACCATCACTGAGAGCAAGGACCGCACCGGCAACCTTAAGATGACCGGCCAGGTAAAAAACATCGGTGGCCGCCGGGCCGACTTCGTCAAGCTCAACTTCGTGTTCCGCCAAGACTGGAGCGGTAATACCAAGACCCTGACTTCCTTCGTCAAAGGGTCCTTCCACACTTTCGAATCGGGGATTACTTCCGACTCATCTCTGCTCCCGGGGGCCACCGGGGAAGTGGAGCAGTACGTTCCCAAATCTTTCGGCACATTCATAGGCTACTCCTACACCATCGATTGGGAAGACTATTAAATACTCTTGCACAGGGCCGGTAATAGCATGACCCTTCAGCTGGTCTCACCCGGCCTGTTGGCAGCAGTGTTGTTGGCGGGACTGGTTACGTTCACGGCGGCTCAGGACCAGGAAGACGTCTATCTGATGGACCTGGGTATCGTCATCGAGCCTGAGAACGGCGGCAGCGATTCGTCAGCCAGCGAGGTGCTTTCCATCAGCAAGGCTCCCGCCGGGGCGGCTTACGTGGAATCGACGCGTGAGCTGCGCACAGTTCTGGACGAGCTGCGAAGCAAGATCGAGGTCTTGGAATATTCACTCGACGAAGATGTAGAAGCGGTCCGGCTGGAGAACCTGCGGTTACGGAATTTGATCAGGAAGATCCAGACCGAGCGGCTGGGATCCGAAGCTCCGTCGGCCGATGCCGACCTGTCCACACCGGAACCGGTAGATCCTGCGGTAGAGGCAGCGGTGGGTCCCGAACCCAATTATCGCGATATCCTGGAAGCTTACCGTGCCGGCCAATATGTCCGAGTGGGCCGCCTTGGCCGCCGGCTTGACCGTAGCGGCCTCGATCCTACCCGGCGAGCTCAGGTGGCTTACTGGTGCGCCGACGCCTATTTCCGCACCGGAGCCTACGACGAAGCCCTGCGGGCGCTGGAGGATTTGGCTGCCGACGGGTCTCAATTGCCGGATGACGTTGTTATTCTGCAAGGTCTGATTTTCATGAAGCAGGGGCAACCCCGAGAAGCGTTGGCCCAATTCCAGAAAATTATCGATAGTTATCCGAACAGTGATTACTTTCGGCTGGCGGAAATGACCATTAAAGAATTGCATGATCTGTAGGATATAAGCATTATGCCCTTTGTTTCCAATACCTCGAAGCTGCTGCTCCTGGCGTTGATGTTGTCCGGCGGTTCATTACCGGGCGTGACCCGGCTGGCCTTTAGCCGCCCGGGTGGGATGATGCGGGTACCGATGAGCGCGGTATCCCGGTCCCCTTTCCTGTTTTCCGCCGGGTTTGTCTCTGAAATGGTCTCCATTTCGCCCTATAACAGCGCCACCGGCGTATACTTTGATGCGGAATTTTCCCGCAATTTCCGCCTGGGTCTTTCATCCGTCTCCACCGCTGACACCTCCAGCAACTTAGAAGCTAGCCTTTACGATCCACCCCTGGAAGTAGGGTTGCACCTGCAACAGCGGTTGTGGACCTACGGAAACATCAGCTTCGCCCTGGGAGTGCACGATATTGTCTTGACCCGGGACGACAGCAAATTCACCATTAAGCCGGACCTGATTTCCTACCTGGGAGTGATTTCCAGTGAACAGCAGGTTGGTAATTTCAATCTCAACACCTACATGGGCTTCGGCACCGGCACGCTGGCGGGCACCCAGACGACCAATGCGGTCGCCAACGGGCTATTTCCGGATACTCTGGGGACCGACACAACCTCCGGCCTGGCGTTGGGTGTGTTCGCCGGCTTCCTTTTGAAGACTCCTGTATTAGCCGACCGGGGGGGCCTTGATATTGTGGCTGAGTTTGACGGCAACGGGATCAACCTGGGGGTGCGGATACCTATTACTTCCGACTACCGGTTGCAAGTGGGCCTGGTGCATGTAGAGAACTTACCGGACTTCGCGCCGCAATCCGACGGTATGCCGCTCCTGCCGGACGCCCCATCGGTGGTGATCGGGCTAAACCTTAATGTCCCTCGTCTGGTTCCATCGCCCGCGGAGCGAGAGATCGGGCAACTTGGGCCTAGGATAGGTGAGGTCGGTGAAGGTGAAGAGCTATTACCGGCCCAATTGGATTCCACGCTGCAATCGGTGGATTACCTGCTGGCCAGCCTGCGCGATTCACTACATATCTCCCGGTTCGAAATCGACAACCTGCACGCTCAGCTGGCTATGCGCGATCAGCGTAGTGTGGTGATAGAGGACTCTATGCGCAGCATGCAACTGCGCATTGAGATGATCAAATCAAACCTGAACTTTACCATGCGCCATCTCTCGGCTTCACTGAATTATTTTTACAGTGAGAACTACCGGGAGTCGTTGCAGGAAGTGGAAATGGCCATCCAGCTGAATCCCGATCTTGCAATTGCTTATGCAAGGCGGGGATCAATATATTATAAATTAGGCGATACCCAGCGCGCCACAATAAATTGGAACCTGGCGCTAAAGCTTGATCCGGAGTATGATGATGTACGAAATATACTGCGGGCCTTGAAGGAGAATCGTTCGAAAACCATCTCCATTAACTGATAGTGAAGTAATTTATGGATTTTGCAACTTTTTTCGGCGTATTAATCGGTATAGGCCTGATCGGTGGCGCTATCATGATGCAGGGCATGAACACCGGCACCGACCCCCTCATTTTTATCGATCCGGTTTCCTTCATGATCGTGATTGGAGGCACCTTGGCAGCTACCTCCGTTTCCTTTCCCCTCAAGGAGGTGCTCCGCTTGATGACCATCCTGCGGGCAGTGTTCAAGGGGGGCAGTACAGACCTCAGTTCCCTAGTGGATGAGATCGTGGACATCGCTTCAATAGCTCGCAAGGGTCCCAAGGAGTTGGAAAATGCCATCGGAAGAGCTAAAAACTATTTTTTCCGGGACGGTGTTCAGATGGTGGTGGACGGATACGCCGTGGAGGAAATCCGATCGATACTGTTGACGCGGGTCGAATACCGCGAGGAGCGAGAACGCGCCGAGGCCAGTCTGTTCAAGGCCATGGGCCGCTTTTCGCCGGCCTTCGGAATGATCGGTACTTTGATCGGACTGGTTTTCATGCTTAAAGGTATGGCCGCCGGCTCAGGCGAGGATATGGCCGCCAACCTGGGATCGGGCATGGCCGTCGCGTTGCTCACAACTTTCTGGGGCGCCTTGATGGCTAACTTGTTCTTCCTGCCAATGTCGGAGAAGCTCGCCAGCCAGATCAGCAGTAAAAGCACAGAGCAGAATCTGGTGACTGAGGGGGTTTGCCTGCTGGCAATGAAAAAGCACCCCTTGATTGTGCGGGAGAAGATAAATTCGTTTATCCCGCCGCGCGAATGGAAGCGGATGGATTAGGGAAAAGACGATGCCAACTAAAAAAGGGCGCGTAGAAGAAGAAGGACTACCGGACTGGTTTGCCACCTTTGCCGACATGATGACTCTGCTGATGACATTTTTTGTGCTGCTGTTCTCCATGTCCACCCTGGACCCGGTGAAGATTGCAGATCTGGCGGCTTCCATGGAGAAAAACCTGAAAGGCAGCAAGGTTCCAAGAGAAAAGATCAAGACCCAGAGCCAGATTCATAAGGAGGTGAAGCAGGTTATTCAGAAGATGGAGATGAGAGAGATCGCGGAAGTTTCGCACAGCCCGAAGGGGACCTCAATCACCATAGATAGCCGCTATGCCTTTGGACTGGGCAGCGCCGATTTGAACCCTGGAATTTATCCCTTTCTGGACGCCATTATCCCGATCATGTCCGACCGGGGCAACAGGTTCCCTATAGCGGTTGAAGGCCATACGGACAGTATCCTTCCTTCGGGCACGATAGCTATCCGTTATCCGACCAACTGGGAATTGAGCGGAGCCCGGGCCGCAGCCGTGGTCCGCTACTGCCTGTCCAAGGGAGTTCAGGGGGGGAAAATGCGGGCGGTGGGGTTCGCAGACCGAATACCCTTCGGCACAACCTGGCGCCAAAGCCGGATCGGGGTGACCGATGAGATGGTCCGGGCGGGAAACGCCACGCCAGAATTACAAAGCCAGAACCGGAGGGTGGAGATCACATTCCTGGCGGTGGGCTGAACCATAACCGGAGACACTGATGCGACGGTGCACACTTTATCTTAGAGTTCTGTTCGCGGTGATAGGCACCCTAGCTATTGTTATGGGCCAGGAAGCAGGCTTCCTGTCCCAGAAATTGTTGCTGGAGACTACCATCCAGCAAAGGGTGACTACAGCCATTTCAAAGATACTGGACGAATCGCAGTTCGTGGTCGATGTAAAGGTGGAACTTGATTTTCCCGGCGCAGGCGCACCTGAGCGGGTTTACCGCCGGCCGGACGGCACACTCATGCGGGGTACCGAGCAGCCGGGCGCGACGCCTGGTGCAGCCGGACCCACAGGACAAGCACCGAGTACCCCGATCATTCCTTTCCATATACCCGGATTTCCTGCCGTGGGTGCCGAGAGCGGCGGTGACGATGTGCGGGCACTGGCGGAAGACGAAGCGGCCAGCGGCGAGGAGGTAGGATTGGAATGGGGCGGGGCCGTGTCCGGGGACGAGGCAATCGCCTCCACCCGGGAAGAAACTACCGGGATGCCCTGGATCAAATCGTTAGCTCTAAGCATAATCTTGGAAGACGGCGTCACCCCCCAGATAATTGAGAATGTCCGCCAGGTGGCCCTGATCGCTTCCCGCTTCGACCGGGACAGGGGCGATGTCCTTTCCATTACTACCGCAGCATTCAAGGATAGCCGCCGTTCCACCGCCGGCCCGGCCGCCGGACAAGATTACGATTCTCCGCAGACCGAGGAGTTGCGTGATGAACTGCGGGAGGCAGAGGCCCGCAACAAGGCCCTGCTGCAGGAAATTCGTGACAGGGAGTTGGAATACTTGCAGCGCTCCGAGGATGAGCGCAAGCAGGCCTTAGCCGACCTGGCCGAGGTACAGAACGAGCGCTCGAAGGACCTGCTCTACCTGCAGCAACAGCGGGAAGAGCAGAACGCCCGGCTACAGGAGGCGTTGCTCAACGAGATATCAGAATTACGCCAGCAGGCCATGACCGGCGGCCTATCTGCACAGGAACAGGGCATCAAGACTCTCCAGGCCACGTCGTTGGAGGATTCATTAGAGGTGATGCGGGCCAATTTCGAGCGGGAAAAAGCCCGGCTGCAGGAGCAGATCGAAGCGGCGATGCAGGGGACGGTCCTCTCCCAGACCCTGGGAAGTGACGGACAGGGACTGGCAATATTGCTAGTGGTGATTTTCTTGGCAGCGGCGATAATCGGCGCAGTGATTTACTTTGCCTCACGCGGCCGGGCACAAATGTCAGCCATGGGTTATCCCGCGGGTATGCCTCGCGCCTATCCCGGGCGCCGTCCTGCGCGGAACCGGCCGGCCCGCAAGCTGAGCAAGAAACCGGCCCGCAAAGCCACCGTGGGCGCAGGTGAAGAGGCTGCTATTGGGGGCGAGGCTGAGGCTGTGGAGGAGGCTCCCAGACCCAGCCGTGTGGAGGATGATCCCGATGTGCTCAGGTCGGAACTCAAGTCGATCCGGCAGTCGGTGGTGTCGATGAGCGTAGGCCGCCAGGAGACCGCCTCCAGCATCCTGAGCGACTGGTTGCAGGCTGAGGGAGGCGGGGGGGGCGCAGCCTTCATTGAAGAAGAAAAAGAAACGGGCGAATCTGAGTCAACCGCTGAGGAGGGCCTTTAATATGCAAGTCGCTGATCTGACCGGCTTGGACAAAGCGGCGATTCTATTCCAGGTGCTCGGCGACGGCTTGGCGGTAACCATTTTTAAGGAGCTAAGCGACACCGACATGCGCAAGATCCGGGTACGCGCCCGGGAGCTGGAAGTGGTGCCCTTCAAGGTGAAAAAAACTGTGCTGGAAGAATTCTACTTTAGTTTCCTGGCCCAGAAATACAAGGAAACCGAAAGCGGTGGCCGCAAACCGTTCGCATTTTTGGAGAAGCTTTCCGATGAGCAGGTGGCCTACCTGATCCTGGCGGAGCCGCCCCGTATTGCCGGTATTGTCCTGGCTCAACTCAAGCCGGACCGCCAGATGCGAATCTATGAGCGCCTTGATCCCGAGCAGCGGGTGGAGGCTCTGGTGGAACTGGGTGACGCCGAGACCATGAATCTGGAATCGGTGGTCAGCGTGGCCGGTGACTTGCATGAGAAAGCCCGTTATCTGCCCAAGGCCTCGGAATTCGAGCGGGGCGGAGGGGAGAAGCTGGCCGGCATGCTGAGCCGCATGGGCCTGGAGCAAGCCGACCTGTTCTTAGAAAAACTGAGCCAGGAGAATCCCGACCTGCTGGCGGAGGTCAAGAAGTTCTATCTCACGTTTGATGATATCTTCAAGGTGGACGAAGGTACCCTGCGCGATATCCTCAACTCGGTGGAGCTGGACGATATTCCCATGGCCATGAAAGGCATCGATGAGTCGCTGGTGGAGCAGGCCATCAATGTGCTGCCCAAAAAGAAGCAGGCCATGTACGAGCCGGTGGAGGGGGCGGTATCCAAGCGGGACGTAAGTGAAGCCCGGCGCAAGATCATGGAGCAGGTACGCAAAATGCAGGATGAGGGCCAGATCAATTTAGTCGATATGCTCAGCGGGGAAACGGTAGAGTAGCCCCTGCTGGCCACTAAATCGCGGTATTAACACCTGCCCGGGCCGGTTTATTGCCGGCCCTTTTTTTATGGCCGCAGAGGTTGGGGCGCATCGGGAGCACGTTGCTGCTTCCGACGGGGAGCACCAGAGGGAGCATGGTATTGGCATCGTACTCGCGCTTCCTGCCGACTGCTTACTTCAAGAAATAGTTCGCAAATATAGAGAGAGTTGCCTGAACCACAATGCGAGATGGGCAAAAGGAGTAAAACCTTGGGTTTTCATAGTGGGATTCGGTCACTTTTCAGGCTAATAATTACTAGTCTTCTGGACAACAGCAAGTAATTTAGGAGTGGTATTATTCGGAAAATCTCGACATGGAAACGTCTGTACGGGGAATTGGTATTCTCATAGCAAGTTCTTCTAATAGATTCTACTATGAAGATACCTCTATGAGGGCCGTCAGTCCCGATGATGATTTTTTGCCGGAGGAAAGATAATGAAACTTAAAGTGATTATTCATCAGGCGGAAGAAGGTGGTTACTGGGCTGAGGTACCGGCTATACCGGGTTGCGTAAGTCAGGGTGAAACCCATGATGAGCTTTTATCCAATATCCAAGAAGCGATAGAAGTATGCCTATCGGTAGATGCTAAGGACTATGAAATCTCGGACAAAGATCAAGTTCTGGAGATCGCTGTTTGAAGAGTGTTTCAGGCAAAGAACTTGCTCGGCTACTGAAGAAGAAAGGTTGGAAGCTGAAGCGTATCAAGGGCAGCCACCATGTATATGTTAGACCGGGGAATCCTGCTCGCATTTCCATACCGGTACATGGCAATCGACCGCTTAAGTTGGGCTTGTTGAAACATATAATGAAATTGGCAAAGATCTTGGAGGATGAATTGTAGCGAGCTTACTTCGGCACCATCAAGCTGCCCATAGGAAACGGTAATTCCTTGCAGGTTGGATCATCAAATAAAATTGGCCATCGCTAATAAATCCATCTTCATTCTGGGCGGTTACGGCTCGGCCGGGCGGCTGATCGCCCGCTACCTGCTGGACTACACCCCGGTCAAGCTGGCACTGGCTGGGCGCAATGCCGACCGGGCCACACAAACCTCCATTGAATTGAACCGACATTGCGGCGGCGAGCGGGTGGCGGCGGTGCAGGTGGACGCCCGTGACCGGGAAGGCCTGGCGCGCGCCCTGGCAGGCTACGACCTGCTGGTGGTGGCATCCAGCACCACCAAGTACGCCCGCGAGGTGGCCGGCGCGGCCCTGGCGGCCGGTGTGGACTATCTCGATATCCAATATTCCACCAACCGACTGGAAGTACTCAGGTCGCTTAAGGGTGAGATTGAGGCATCGGGAAGGATCTTCATAACAGAAGGTGGGTTCCATCCCGGCGTACCAGCGGCTCTGGTGCGCTATGCCGCCACCCGGGTGACGGATTTGCGCCGGGCGGTAGTGGGCTGCGCCCTACGGGTGGACTGGAGCGGCTACCAGGTGGGCCAGGACACCGCGGCCGAGTTCGTGCAGGAGCTGAGTGATTACCAATCCCTGGTATACCGCGACGGCGCCTGGCGCAAGGTGCCCCTGTGGAAGACCGGTGAGTTACTGCGATTGGACTTCGGCCCCCCCTTCGGCCCGTTGTACACCGCACCCATGATGCTGGCGGAGATGCGCGCCCTTCCGGAAATGATTCCGTCGCTGCAGGAGACCGGTTTTTACATTACCGGCTTCAACTGGTTCGCGGACTATCTGATAATGCCATTGGCCCTGGCGGCTGTTAAGCTGTTCCCACACCGTGCTTTGTATCCCATGGGTAGGCTTTTATTCTGGTCCCTGGAGCGGTTCGCCCGGCCGCCCTTTGGCATAGTGCTGCAGCTGGAGGGAGAAAGCGCCGCCGATCCACCGAGGCGGTCAATAAGGCTGCGGATTTCCCATAAGGACGGCTACGTACTCACCGCTGTTCCCACGGTGGCCTGCCTGCGCCAGTACCTTGACGGTACCATCACCCGACCGGGCCTGCACCTGATGGCCCAGGCGGTGGAGCCGGCACGGTTCCTGAGTGACATGGAGGAAATGGGCCTGAGCATATCTGTAACCTCATTTAATAACACCGGCTGATCGGCGCCACATTCCCCGGCAGCTGTTGGGTGCCAAGCACAGCCGGCCTTTGCTGCCACCGCACGAACGTGATGGTAGTCCGTGCTCCCACGCCACCAGCCTTGCGGCGGAGCAGTGCTCCGAACTATTTGGGAGCACCTGGTGGCATGCTACCGGTGCCACCAGCGATGCCTACGGGAAATGTTATACTGTTACAGAGGAGGTTAAGCGCCGGCGGGCAGGGGACGTTGAGGGCTCAGTCCACCTTAGGGGTGAAACCGAAAGTAATGCCGTCCGTGGCGACGGAGAGCTGAAACTCGTACTGCGAACGCTGGGCGTGCAGTTGCCCGTAGCGGGCCACGGCTACTTCAGGATTCCGGCTGTACAGCTGGCGGAAGCTAGGGTTCTCGTCGATCGAACGCAGGAAACTGGCTGTGGCGGAAATATCGAAGAAAAGTCGCCGCAACAGGTGACTATCATTAACCAGGCCTTCAATGATATCCCGGCTATCATGGCAGCTGACCAGGGTAATATTGTCTCCCCGATTGATCTGGAACGACAGGTCACCGGTGGTAGATATGGCGTGATCGTACAGGATTGCCAGCAGATGAAGTTGGAACTCCGTTGACTTCCGGCTTTCCCATTCCCGGATATCATCAATACTGAATAGCCCGCTGCCCCATGGGCGCCAGATTTTATCGATTTCATCGGCCGGAGCGACGCTGTTTCCACGGCTACCGGAGGCCGCAGCATCATCCGTCACGGTTGGATGGCGGAAGATTGCTTGGATGACAGCTGCTACACTCATGTCTTAATCCTTATCTTGTACCACAGCATTCATTTCTCACTGCCGGATTAGACAACAAAATGCGTGCCGAAATTGTGTCCCCGTCAGGTAAGCGAGGCCCGGGCGACAAAAAAAGGGGGATATTTGATCGCCGGGAGGTGGTTAAGTTCCTCAGCCGGGGCGCTGGGCTGAAATGCACAAGCTGCCCCTTGCCTC
>SDBT01001299.1_pt1 | contig 43606 bp, 46 predicted proteins | sample 2277101 | NCBI WGS metagenome assembly SDBT01 (sample SAMN10404973, study PRJNA504765) | marine sediment metagenome | isolation source: marine sediment core GS10_PC15, 103 cmbsf | place: Arctic Ocean: Southern Knipovich Ridge | collected 2010
GGCCCGGCAAAAGCCAATCGCTTATCTCCGCAGCTAGCTGCGGAGATAAGCGAACATAAACCCAGAAAAGTGTTACCCATGTAGTCGGTATAAACTGTTACCTATGTTTCGGTTGACACATAAGGAAACGCTGGCGCGGGAATGACCCCGACGAGTCGGGAGTTCGATTTTTATGGATTTAGATAATTATAACCCCCAGCAGAGCTGGAGGCTAAGCGATTAGGAATCCGGCAAGGCCGGATGCTTGTTTATATAGTGAACTGCGTTGGGTTTAATTCGTGGTCTTTGGTGGAAATTGGGGTTGGAATTGGTTTTTGCTTTGATTTGGGGGTTTTCTATGTTAAAGTTTTTTGAAATTTGGTGTTAAAATAGTAAAGGCACTGGAGTTTTAGTGCTTTTAGAATCGATATAAGTAATAGAAATAACTCAAACTGGCTGGTTGGTCAGTTTGAAGGAGTCAGCCCCGGCGCGCCGGGATGCAAGCAAAGCCAGAATCAAGGATTTCAGCAAATATGGAAATTTGCGAACGACAGAGTAGTAAAAGCCCCGAAATGACCAATTCGATAGTAGCATCCGGTGTGGCTGGTAAGCGGTTCCACTTTATCGGGGCTGGTGGGATCGGTATGAGTGGGCTTGCTAAGCTGCTTATTAAGAATAATGGGGTTGTTAGCGGTTCCGATGAGCTGGGCAGTAGTGTAACCGAGATGCTCTGCGGGCTCGGTGCTTGCATAAATATCGGACACGATAGGGGTAATCTTTCGGAAGATGTCGATGCTGTTGTGATTTCTGCGGCTATTGCTGAAGATAATCCGGAATTAGTGCTGGCTCGTGAGAAGGGGTTTAGGATTATTAAGTATTCCGAGATGCTTGGTGAGATGATGGATCTTTATGATGGTATCGCGATTAGCGGTACTCATGGTAAGAGTACGAGTAGCGGTTGGCTTGTTTATTGTCTTGATCGGGCTGGTCTTGAGCCTAATTATCTGATTGGTGGTGATGTTCCGCAGTTGGGTGGGTCATCGGGGGTAGGCGATAGTAAGTTGTTTATTGCCGAGGCTTGTGAATATGACCGGAGCTTTTTGAATCTTCGGCCCCAGACTGCGGCGATCCTTAATATCGAGCAGGACCATCTGGATTATTACGGTGATGTGGGTAAGATCATCGAGGCTTTTACGGATTACGCGAATTGCGTGAGGGTCGGTGGGACTCTGATTGCCAACGGTGAAGATGCTAATGTCGCGAAGGTGCTTGAAGGTGTTCGTGAAGATATTCGTTGCGTTACTTTCGGTCTTGACTGTGTGTGTACTTTTAGTGCGGCAAACTTGCGATTGGTCGAAGGGTTGTACCATTTTGATATTTATCATGACGGTTTGCTTCTTGGTCCTGCCAAGGCGGCCCTTCCTGGTGAGCATAATGTTATGAATGCTCTTGCGGTTACTGCTCTTGGGATTAATGCGGGTCTGGAACCGCGGGAGATTGTTCATCTTCTTGGTGGATTTTCGGGTGTTGATCGTCGGTTGATGTTCAAGGGTATTTTCGGTGGCGTTACGGTTCTGGATGATTATGCTCATCATCCTACGGAGATTCGCGCGTCCCTTGGCGCGATCCGCCAGCTATATGAGCCGGATAAATTGTGGTGTGTTTTTCAGCCTCATCAGTATAGCCGGACTCGTTATCTTCTTGATGATTTTTCTTGTAGTTTTGGTGTTGCGGATATGACGCTCATTCCGGAGATTTATTTCGTGCGTGATCATGAAGAATCAAAACGTTTTGTGAATTCTCAACTTCTTGTAGAAAGAATCAACTCCCGCGGAGCCGAGGCAAAGTTTGTTGACGGATTTGTTCCGATTTGTGATTATTTAGAGAAACATGTAAGTTCCGGTGACGTTGTAGTTACGATGGGTGCCGGTGACATATGGAAGGTGGCAGATGAGTATATTCAGCGGCTTGGAAGAAATAGTTAAAACAGATTATCCTCTTGCGAACAATACATGGTATCGCATCGGTGGGCCCGCGGAATATTTTGTGAGTCCGCAGACAGTTGAGCAACTCAAGGATGTTGTCGGCAAGTGCAACGAGAACAATATCCGTATTAACGTGTTAGGTTTTGGCTCTAATGTTCTGATAAGCGATAAGGGTATTCGCGGTGCGGTGATAAAACTGGAAGGTGATTGTTTTGCCGAGACGAAATTCGATGGCGATCAGGTTAGGGTCGGTGCGGGAGCGGACCTTCGGAAACTGGTTCGTGCGAGTGTTAAAAAAGGTCTTTCGGGGCTCGAAGCATTGACTTCTATTCCGAGTAGTGTCGGTGGAGCGGTCCGGATGAATGCTGGTGGTCGATTTGGCGATATCGGTTCTTGTGTGGAATCTGTTACCCTGATGGATGGTGACGGTAATATCTTCGAGAAGAGCAAGCCGGAATTGATGTTCGATTATCGTGAAGTTAATATAAGCGCGAAATTCATATTGAGCGCGTTACTGAAGCTAAACGAGGGTGATCCTGAGCAGATTCTTCGTACGATGAAAGAGGTTTTCGTTTATAAGGAAAATAATCAGCCTCCTCTTAGTACTCGTAATTCGGGTTGTGTTTTTAAGAATCCGAGTGGTTTTTCTGCGGGCTCGCTGATCGATCGGGCTGGTCTTAAAGGGCTTCAACTCGGTGGTGCTAAAGTCAGTGAAAAGCACGCGAATTTCATAATCGCCGAGAAAGGATGCACGAGTCGTGACATTTTGCGGCTTATTGACGCGATCAAGGAACGAGTGAATGAGCAGTGCGGAACCGAACTCGAGTTGGAACTGGAAATCTGGGATTAAGTTGTAAGAGTTAAGTTGTAAGAAGAACAGCCCCGGCGCGCCGGGACTTTGCAGGGCTCAGCATGGGCAAACAAGTTGCCCATCCTACAAGCTGATCTGTCGATCAGTTTGAAAAGTAAAAAGTTAAAATGTAAAAGTAAAAATTGTGGATTCGGTCTTTGGCCGAGGCTGTTTTATTTTTTTTGGTTTGTAACTTTATATATTGCAATCGGTTACGTTGACTTATGGGATTAGGATGAGTTTTGAATCGGGATTGAATGTTGCTGTTTTGATGGGTGGGGTTAGTGAGGAGCGTCAGGTTAGTCTCCAAAGCGGGCATAGCGTTTGCCGTGCACTTCTTGCCGGCGGATTGGAACCTGTTGAATCGGATATTGGCCCGGATGATCTTTCGATTCTGGATCGTAGCGATATCGATGTTTTCTTCATCGCTCTGCATGGGACATTCGGTGAGGACGGTCAGTTGCAGCGGATTCTGGAGGATAGGTCTCTTGTTTTTACCGGTAGTGGTTCACGGGCGAGTCGTTTGGCTTTTAATAAGATGGAAGCGAAACAACGTTTTTCCGAAGCCGGTATCTTAACACCCAAGTCGATTGTTTTGGATCCGCACGAGGCTGTTCAAAAGTTGACCGGGCAGATAGAGGGATTGTGTGATAGATTTGTGGTAAAGCCGTTGAGGCAGGGAAGCACAATCGGTATAAGTATCGAGGACGATGCGGAATCGGCGATTGCGGCGGGTTATAGATGCTTCGAGGCTTTCGGTGACTGTATGATCGAGCAGTATATAGGCGGTCGAGAGCTTACGGTCGGGATACTTGGAGGTGAGGCGCTTCCTGTCCTTGAGATACGGCCCAGGGATGGTTTTTATGATTATGAGGCGAAATATGTCGATGATGATACTCAATATCTTTTCGATACTATCGATCCGAATCTCGCGTTGAAGATACAACATGATGCGCTTTTGTGTTTCGAGGCGTTGGGGCTTAGGCATTTTGCGAGGATCGATTTTATTCTCAGTGACGATGGTGAGGCTTTTGTTCTCGAAGCGAATACGATACCTGGTATGACCAGTCATTCATTAGTACCCAAGGCCGCGGAAAGAATCGGTCTTTCGATGAGCGAACTTTGTATTAGGATTGTCGACGAAGCAGTTGACGGCATTGATAAAACGGCTGGAGTTTCTGAATCCGGTTTAAAGGGATAAAGGATTGGCAAAGAAAAGGAAAAAGAAAAAGAATTCGCAACGAACTCTTTTCTGGTTCGGCGGATCGAAGAAGAAAAAGAAGGGTGGCAGTTCGGGCTTTGTTAGCGGTTTAAAATCGGTTTCTACGGCTACTCTGATTCTTGTGGTATTAGTGTGTCTGGTTGCGGCGGCTGGAGCGGGTTTTGTCGTATTGGAGAAGTACACGAAAAAAAGTGTTCCTGTCAGTGAGAGAGTCGGTACTCTTGAACTTCTTGGTGCGCCGGTCTGGGTTAACAAGGCCCTTCAGGAGAAGATTTATCAGGCGGCTTGTGCCAATGGGGAGGATCTTCGTCTTGATGACGATGTCGCTCGGAGTGTTCACGATAATCTTGTGAGTCATGTCGCGTGGATGGAGCAAGTACAGGTTCAGACTACATACGATAGTATTCGGATCAAAGCGAAATGGCGCAAGCCTCTTGCGATGGTTGCTTACGGTGCTAACAAGTTTTATGTCGATTCAGAACTTACTGTTCTTGATTATGTTCAATTGGACGATTTGCCGATTGTCGAAGTGAAGGGTTTGGCGTCTGTTCCGAGAATTCCGCGGCCGGGTGAGACTTTCGGGAAAGATGCTCTTGTAGCTGCGATTGAAATTATCGATCTGCTTGACCGGATGGACAAAATCGTTACTGCTGATAAACCGCTTTTGTTCGAGATTAAGAGTATCGACGTTTCGAATTACAACGGGCATCGTAGCAGGGGCAGTTCTCATATTGTTTTCTATACGAGTAACAATACGAAAGTTATCTGGGGTGCCGAATACGGTAAATGGCAGAGACACCTTGAATCGACGGACAAACAGAAGATCGCCAAGCTCTACGAATACTATAAGAAATACGGGACGCTGAATACCAGTATAAAATTCATCAACCTGCGCGATCCACAGGATGATATTCCGTTGCCGATCGATAAGTATTAGCTGTGAGTGGTAAGACTCAAGAAGTGGAGAAATTCTAAGCACTAAGCTCTAAATCCTAAACAAATTCTAATTACCTAAATTCCAATGTTCAAAACGGGATTTATTAGCGTACAGTCCGCCTGAGACGGATATTGATTATTTTAAAAAGAAAGCTCTTGAAACCCCGAAATGATGTTTGTAAAATCCTTGATGACGTATGTAGCAAATCATGCTCTGAACTTGTTCAAATAGAAATGTTAGGTTATATGTAATGGCAATGAGGTTTGTCTGATGTAGAGTATTACATAAAATTTATGAGGTCAAAGCCAACAACACCAGTGAGATATCTTGTATGTTGAAGACAATTAAAAAGAAAATAAAATCAGCAAAAAGAGATTTATGTGTCAGACGAATGAGAGCTATTCCAGAGCCAAGTTCGATTCAGCTTGAGCCTACAACGAAGTGTAACCTCAAGTGTGTCACATGTTCAAGGCATACATTTTCGGCATCAAGATTAAACCGCGATTTAACTTTAGATGAATTTAAATATATTATTGATAGTATCCCTACGTTAAAAAAGATAAAAATTCAGGGCATGGGAGAGCCTTTTCTAAATAAGCATATCTCCGAAATCTTGGAGCACGGATTCTTGAAGGGTATCAAATTTAAAACTGTTTCCAATGGAATGATGATAAACGAAGATAATGCTGGAAGCATTCTTAAGCATTGTACTGATATTGTAGTATCTCTTGATTCACCTAATAAAGATCATTATGAGGCTATAAGAAAAGGAGCAAGTTATGATAAAGTAATTAATGCCGTTAAACTGCTTTTGCGTATGAAAAAGCAAGTACACTCAAAGTGTAAAATACGCCTTTCGTGTGTGGCTACTCATCTTAATTATAAAGAATTACCGGCTTATTTTGAATTATGTGAGAGATTAAGCGTTGACACGGCAGGAGTTGTCGAAGTTGAAAACTGGTTGGTTTCAATTCAGGATCAATACCCAGATAACAGAAACTTTATTGAGGATTCAAGAAAGGTTAAAGACGAGATAAGGCAATGTGTAAAAAAGTACGAGGATAAAATAAAAATTGCATATTTAGGTTCAGAGAGAAGAATGCGTCATTGCATGTGGCCAAAAAATTCTTGTTTCATTACAGTAGATGGTTATGTTACGCCATGCTGTATAAGGCCTGATCCAACAGTCCTAAACTTTGGTAATATTTTTAAGCAGTTATTCTACGAAATATGGAACTCTACTGATTACAAGAGGTTCAGATATCTTAATAGCCAGAGGGGAAATAATGTTATTTGTGAGTCTTGTCCTGATTGATGGTTGATGTCGTTGACGAAAGTCGGCTTTTATTTCATTCAGCTATGGCAACGTGAATAATTAATGCAGGCACGCAATATCTTTTATGAAAACTTAGACATATATTACTTGAAAGGTTTGCAGTTATGATAAATAATCCTGAGATTTATTTAGTTGCTGCTGCGGACATGAAGTATCTAAAAAAGGCTACTCCATATTTAGAAACGATGAATGAAAATTCCAATGTTTCTAATATTTTCTTTACGGTTGATTTTGATATAAGCAAAGAATATAGGGACAACTTTTCTTCAATCGTTTTTAAAAGGATTTCATCCAGCGTCGTTAAATCACCAAACCCTAATAAGTGCATACAGCATGGAGGTTTTCTGGAAGCCTTAAAAGGCATTAACGATACCTCTGTGATAATATTTACAGATACAGACATAAAGGTACAGCGGGGATTCAGCGAAACTGACTTACAATTATTGCAGAATTGCAAGGACAAGGATGTTTTCGTAAATTATTGCACGGCTTCAAAGTCTTGCGACAGAACAACTTTGTTGAGTGACGCTGAAGTGTGTCGCTCTAAGATTAGTCATGAAGGGCTAATCGCAAAGTATCCTGAAGTTTCAGGATTCTATGTCTACAACACAGGTGTTATTGCAGCAAACTATAATACCTATTGCAACTTGTATAAGATGTATAACGAGTACTGGCCAACTTTTTCTCCTCTTTTTGATTCCTATATAAAACAACAGTGGCTTTTGTCTTATTTAATCCAAAAGTATTTTCGACAAAGGGAATTGCCGTATTCTATTCATTGTAACGCTTATAGCTGGCCCCTCGTGCAAGACAAAAATACAACACGATGGTGTTATATCGGAGAATTTCCATCTATCGGATTTAAATTTTGTATAGGTTCCGATGTTGTTGTTTTTAGCCATAATATAAGACATGAATCACAATTAAGAATTAGGTCCTTAAAGAAAACAATAAAATGGTCAGTTAGGACTATAGTCTTGCTCGCAGTTGTGTGCATATTGTTAATCATTAAACTATTTTTGAATAAGAGTTAGCATCTGATTTTGTGGCATAAGGATTGGTCGTGAGGAAATATGATTATTTAGTCGTAGGATGTGGTATGTTTGGGGCGGTATTTGCTCAAAAGATGGCTGAATGCGGCAAGAACGTTTTGGTTATCGAAAAGCGACCCCACATAGGGGGCAATTGCTATACCGAAGAGATTGAGGGAATCAGTGTGCATAAGCATGGACCTCACATTTTTCATACGAGTAATGAGAAAGTATGGACATATGTCAAGAGATTTGCAACATTTAACCAATTTATCAACAGACCAAAAGTCAAATATAAACACCACCTATATTCTTTTCCTATTAACTTGATGACCCTCCATCAATTATGGGGTGTAAACACTCCAACAGAGGCAAAAAAGAAATTGTGTGACGCTCAAATACACTGCGAAAACCCCAAAAACATGGAGGAATGGTTGCTGTCGAAAGTAGGCAAAGAGATATACGAAATATTTTTTAAAGGATACACTACGAAGCAATGGCGAAAAACACCCAAAGAAATGCCTGTTGGCATTATTAGGAGGTTGCCTATCCGATTAAATTTTGATGATAATTATTATATTGACAAATTCCAAGGCATTCCAATAGATGGTTATACAAAATTATTCGAGAAAATATTAGAAGGAATTCAAGTAAAGCTCAACATAGATTATTTAGAGGATAAAGAATACTGGGATAAAACCGCTAAGCAAATTGTTTACACAGGCAAAATTGATGAATATTATAATTACAAACTTGGAGAATTGGAATATAGAGGTTTAAGATTTGAAACAAAAATAAAAAATGGAGACTACCAAGGTAATGCGGTTATAAATTATACCGAAGAAAGAATTCCTTATACAAGAGTTGTAGAACATAAACATTTCAATCCTGCTGACAACGATAAGACCGTTGTTACTTGGGAATTTCCGACAATATCAGATAAAAACTCTATTCCATACTATCCCGTAAACACACATAACAACAATAACCTGTATGGTAAATACCAGAAAAAAGCTAAAGTTGAAAAGAATTTGGTATTAGGCGGACGCTTGGCAACATATAGATACTTAGATATGGACGATGTAGTCTTATCAGCATTACAAACAGTTGACACTTCCCTCTCAATGGGGAGTGGTTTATAAAAAAACTATCCGGCATTGGAGTACATTTGATGAATTTAAAATATTTGCTTTCAATATTGAACAAACCTTCTTTGATGTCTACTTTTCACTTGCATCGATTTTTCAACAATAAAGCCGGAGTTGTAATTGGTGGCACTTTGAGAGGTCACTTCAAAATTCTTATAAAGACAGCAAAAAGGGTTATTGATGTAGACAATAGCGACGTATATCTTGGGGCTTCCACGTGAAATGGTTGACGAAACAGACTCCAGTAGGCGTCTGGGTCACGCAGCACGACGGCTCGACGATCACTATTGGGTTTGAGCAAGAACCTAACGAGGAGTTGAAGGAGGGGATATACAAACAGGTTGAGAGGATCCGGGACGGGAAGGAGATCAAGGAATTCGGCCACTGGACAGCACACATGAACAACCTCCAGATGCTCATCCTGGCAAGCGAGATCAAGAACCATCCCCGTTTCGGCCAGAATACTGCATACCAGGTGTTGTACGTGGGGCCCCATAGTATCAAAATCACTGGACCCGACCGACCCAATCTTGTTTACAATAAGGCACCCGAAGGGACTGTACTCGACTTTGATAAACAAGTCGAACAAAGCGTTGAATAGCTAATTGCGAATGCTACAGCGGGGTTTTATCTGGAAGTATGATCCGAAAGCGGGTATATTTGGGAAGCATATAAACAGAAGTTAGTCAGGAGAAATGAATATGTATTATTTATTAATACCCATCTTTATCTTGTTCATTGTCTCAGTATTTTGCGGTACCAATACCGGATCGCCCTTTCAATCTCGGCAAGTGAAAGAAATTAGTTCTCATATGACAAAGGCTGAACGGATAGCAGCTATCAAGAGAGGGATTTTGTGGGGACTTCTTATCGGTGTAGTCCCTGGTTTAATTGGGCTTCTTTTTGGTCCATTTGTTTTCAAGTCTGCGTTGTTGGGTGTAACGGTCTGCTTCTCGGTATTGCCTCTTTTTGCTTTTGTTCTATGGAAAAAGTGGTTTCCATACCTATACAAATCGCAGCAGTCTTTCTTTGCGTCCTCCGAGTGGTCAAAGAGCCAAGGAATAGAAGCAAATGATATCCAGCTATTCAATTGGCAGAAACAGAAATGATTAAAGGTGCCAGAGAATCCGTTGGACTAAATGGATGCCATGACCGAGCTTTGGCCAGGCGTTTTAGAACAAGTATGGTATTTGTCGTGATTGTCAGTCTGGTTTTTCTGGCTTTGCTCCCTTGTGTGGTGCCTGTTCACGGTGGCGATGAGTCGATGTGGGTTGGCAAGGCCGCACAACCGGTGCCTGAGGGGGCGAAGGTAACGCTCGAATTAGACCGCTCGGAGTACTTGCTCGGTGAGAATGTGCTCGTGCATTTCGTCCTCCAAAACACGGGTGACGCAGAGTTCGAGGCTTCGTTTGGTAGTGACTATCGAGGATCAAGCCGGCATCTGCGGTTCAAGATCACCGCGAGAGATGAAGCGGGACAAGCGGCAGAAGATCCTGATCCATTTCCTATGTGCATGGGTGGCTATGGTGGGCCTAAGACGCTCGATCCGGACGGGAAGTTTACCACATCGCTGCCGCTGATGCGCTACTGCGACATCGTCAAACCGGGTGTTTACACTATCCGGGCAACCCACGATTTCGGGTGGAAGCAAGGCGAGCGCAAGCGACCGGTTGGTGAGACCACGATTACGTTTCGCATGCCCAATGCCAAGCAAGCAAAACGAATCGTCAGTGAGATGGCGAAATTGCCGAAGTGGCCGGACAACTCCTGGGGCGAACGATCCAGATCTACCGCGGATTTCCGTTGCCTGAGATATCCGGTGTACCTTGATATACTGGCAAACCAAGCCCGCGATGGAGACGAACGGGCTTTTGAAGGCCTCGGTCTGATCCCGACAGTGAAGGCAACCGAGACCTTGATTGAACTGGCGGGAGATCCCGACGCAAAGTTGGCACTCAATGCTGCTAACACGCTCAACAAACGGCTTCCCTATCCCGAGTCCCATTACGGATACAGACTGCCTCATACCAAATCTTCCCAGAAACCTCAACTGACCATCCGTGGCAGGCTTGTGGAACGGGCCTGGGAAGAAAAGCTTATCCCTGACGTCCGTGCCCTTGGTGCGAAACTGCTTGGAAGCGAAGATCTCCCGACCACTGCAGCCGGAGCCTTCATGATCACTTCGGTCGGTACCGAGGAAGACGCACCGGCGGTTCTCGCGGGCATCAATCAAGCCAGGAACCCGACACACAAGAACCGAACCGGTCCGAAAGACAACATCCTCGACACACCACAACCAATTCGCGAACTCTTGCAGGCGATGGACGCTCTTGGCAGGCGTGGGTACTCTGTCGGTGAGCATGTTTCCGGCGATGCCGAGATTCTGCTCTACTTCCACGTCCTTCGAGATGATCCATCCGCTCGTCCTAAACGTTATAGCCAGTTTCTTGAGTCTTTCGGGACATCGAGCTGGTTCCCGATTCGCGAGGCCGCGGTCCGTTCGATCCCAAAGCCGATTCCTCCGGAATACAGAAACTTCGTTCTGGAACGACTGGAAGACGAGGATATGGGTGTCTGCCGGGCGGCTTGCGCCGCCGCCGGAAAATCGGGGGATTCAAGCTTCGTGCGTCCGCTGCTCGATCTTATCGCGACGGAGCAACACAAATGGCTCCTTTGGGAGGCTACCAACGCTGCGCAAAAGCTGGACGCCGGTTATGATCTACTATCAGTGTGGTCGGATCGGCTCTCAGAGGAACACCTTTACCATCTTGCGCTCGACGCACTACAAACCGTACTGAAGGTGCCTTCTGGCGGTTCTTCCGGTCGTAGCGATCTGAGCCGCGTCGAGCGGTTGGAACTGCGTAAGGCATGGAAGGAATTTCTTGCTCTGCACGCCGATGAAATTCGCAGGGGCAAACGCTTTAGTCTAAGCGATCCGGCGGTAACACCGGCGTTAGTTGGCCGCGCATGTACATGGCGACTGCCGGACGGGACATCTTGGCCAGTGAGGACAGAAAGGGTAGTTCCAAATTGAAGATCGAATTGAGAATGCTCCAGGGGAGTTTTTTTTTCAGAGCAGTTGGCCTAAGCGAGTGGGCGTGTTATCTGTAAACAAGACCCGAATTTTGGTATATCCTGAAAGCATATAAATAGAAGTTGGGCAAGCAGAAAGGAGAAGTATCGGTGAGCAAAAAAGTGATCAGGACGATTAAAGCTTGGTGTTCGGATAGCGGTGCTGAACTCAAGGTTTCCTTTGATGCTTCGGAAGTCACGGCGCAGATGAAGACACGCCTGGAGAAGCGGCTTGGGAAGAAAGGGTTGGCTTTAGAATGGGGCGAGGAGGGAGGAAATGCTGAGTTGTTTATTCGTGTGGTATGGATCGACCAAGGTAACCGGTTGCTGCGGTACATGTTTCCCTTTTTATCTCCGGCAGTTCTTGAAATTGAAGGGGAAGTTGCATTGGATGGTTCCACGCCTCAACAATTCCATTACGTTCAGCGCGAGCAAATAGGGCTTTTCGGTGGATCTGCGAGAGACATGCTTAAACTCTGTGCCCAACGTGTTGCCAAGAAAATCGCCCGTGACGTGCGGCGGAATCTAAAATCGCAAACTACGAAGGTAGAAATGGACGAAGGAACCGTATTGAACCGCAGTCAACGCCAGTGGGAGGCGTCGGCGAAAGCGTGCATCTCCAGGGGTGAGTCCGGGTCGGATGTAGAAGCGGCTTTTGTGGAACTGGGACTCGAACCCGAATTTGCCAAGTCAATTCTTGACGAGTCCTGCCGCAGCCTGCGATATAGTGCTACAAAACTACTGATCGGCAGCAGCGCTTTTGCGGGAGTTGCTCTTTTTTTGGCCCTGACTTCCTATTTTGCAGCAGAGTCCATTTCCTACGGCCGCCTATTCTGGATTTGGATCTGTCCTATCATCGTTGGTGGCATAGAGGCCGTTGTGGCAGTGAGACGACTGCTGGGCGCCCGCCGATGACCTGGGAAACAGGAGAAGAGTGAACCAAACGAGACGGTGGAGGCGACTGGTAATACTCGCACCTGATCCGTAGCGTTGCATATCGAATTGCGAATGCGTCAGTGGCGTTTTAATTCTGGGGCCAGATTCTTCGCCTTCGGCTCAGAATGGCAATCTCTATAAGGTGTTTAGTGCTGTTTTTAAATCGGTGTATCTATAATCGAGGTTGAATTTTTTGCAGATTGCTTTTAGTTGTTTTATTGTTGATTCTGTGAGTTGGCTTTGGAAGTCGGGGTCTGCATTGCAGGCGAAGATTCTGCATGCGGTGAATCGGTGTCTATAGATGTTGCACTGACCGTTGATATTGTATGGGCATCGGGTGGTTTTCATGGGGCGGATGTTTTTTTTGCCTATGTTTTCGGTCAGGTATATCAATTCAGGAGTTGTGACAAAAAGGCGATGGTCGAATGTGTCGAAATCACAGCAGTTTCCGCAGGCGTTGCAATTGCCGGAGCCGGATTTTTGAGGATTTAGTACCCTCTGTGCGCTTAGCTGGCAATAGATTTGGTCAACTGCTGCGGTTATTTTTGATTGTGTATCCTTTTTAGCCACCATTTTTTGTCTTTCTTTATTTTTTCGATGGTTTTGCAATTGTGTATTTTTCCTCGGTTGACTCCCGGGCACTTTCTGGCAGCGAGGTTCCAGTCGTTGGGTTTTGTGAGGTTGCCGGGCCAGAAGGGCCAGTTTCTGCACTGGCTGGGTCGAACGGAGTAAATCGTGCATCTTTTTTGGCCTTGGATCTTCTGTAGAAAGGCACAATCCCTTGTGCCCTGCTGTTCGATTACTGTCATTCTCATGCCTACCCGCTTGAGATATTTCTTTCTGAGTTCGCCGATAGGTATATCCAGGAATTCGGCTAAGAGTTCAATTTCGGGCCTTGTAATCCAGACGTATCCCTGTTCGGGTCCTGAGCAACAGTTTCCGCACTGTAGGCACTCGAAATGTAATCCGGCAACGTACCAACGGTCTTTTTCTTCGGGGGACATTCATTAGCTCCATTTCAAGACAGCGCCGGTGTCTGCGCTGGTTGCCATTGATGCGTACTTTGCGAGGTAGCCCTTTGTTATTCTTGGTTCAGGTTCCTTCCATTGTTTTTTTCGTTCGGCGAGTTGTTCGTCGGTCAGGTTTACACTTAGCTTGTTGTTTGGGATATCTATTTCTATTATGTCACCGTCTCTTAGTAGTCCGATTGGTCCTGCTACGGCTGCTTCTGGGCTTATATGTCCGATGCAGGCGCCTCTTGTTCCGCCTGAGAATCTTCCGTCGGTTATCAGTGCGACCGATTCGCCGAGTCCAGCGCCCATGATATAGCTTGTTGGGCTTAACATCTCCTGCATACCGGGTCCTCCCTTTGGTCCTTCGTGGCGAATTACCACTACGTCACCTTGTTTGACCTTACCGGCGAGAATTCCTTCGCAGGCATGTTCCTGGCTCTCGAAGATTACGGCGGGGCCGCTATGGGTTAGCATTGCCTTTGCAACGCCGGCGGTTTTAACGACGCTGCCTTTAGGTGCAAGATTACCCTTTAGTATCGCGAGTCCACCGGTTTTGGAATATGCGTTTTCGAGGGGATGAATTACTTCGGGATTCTTTATGGCGGCATCGGTGATATTTTCGCCTAAAGTTTTTCCTGTGACTGTTTGACAATCGGTATTGATCAGGCCGGGGATCTTGCCGATCTCATTTAATATAGCACTTATCCCCCCTGCCGCATCGACATCTTCGACGTGGAATTCGCTGGAAGGTGAGACCTTGCAGATGTTGGGACACTTAGCTGAAATTTCGTTTATTCTGTCGAGGCCATATTCGATGCCGGCTTCGCTGGCTAAGGCCAAAGTGTGCAGGATAGTATTTGTCGAGCCGCCCATTGCCATATCCAGGATCAGGGCGTTGTCAAGAGATTTTTCATTTATGATATCCAGGGGTTTGATGTCCTTTTCGAGAAGGTGCATGATGCGGGGGCCGGTTGCGTTGTAAAGCTGCTGGCGTTTTGGGTCAATAGCGAGAATGGTACCGTTTCCTGGTTGGGCTATTCCGATGGCTTCGCAGAGGCAGTTCATTGAGTTTGCGGTGAACATTCCGGAGCAGCTTCCGCAACCCGGACAGCCTGCGTTTTCAAGCTGGTTTAGCTTTTCTTCTGTGATTTTTCCTGCGTTAAACTCTGCTACGCCTTCGAAAATGCTGATAAGATCGACAGTTTTTCCATCTTTTGTTTTTCCCGCGGCCATTGGTCCTCCTGAGACGAAGATTGTCGGTATGTTTAGCCTGACGGCGGCCATTAGCATACCTGGTATGATTTTGTCGCAATTTGGGATGCAAACAAGGGCATCGAAGCAGTGTGCGCGGACCATTGTTTCGACGGAATCGGCAATGATTTCCCTCGAAGCGAGTGAGTATTTCATTCCTGTGTGGCCCATGGCTATGCCGTCGCAAACGGCTATGGTGTTGAACTCAAATGGTGTGCCGCCTGCATGGCGAACGGAGTCCTTTACTACCTTGCTAACCTGGTTTAGATGTACATGGCCTGGAACTATCTCGCAAAAGCTGTTTGCAATTGCGATAAAAGGTTTATCAATATCTGCGTCATTTAGTCCGCAGGCGTGCAGTAATCCCCTGTGTGGTGCTCTTTCGAAGCCTTTTTTTACTGTGTCGCTTCTCATTATTTTTCCTTTCTATAAATCAGTGACTTTTAAACTTAGCGGTCGAAAAGGCCGATTTTACCCAGTAATGAGGTATAGATAAAGAAAAAACGTTTGTTTTTAGCTTTAATGAGTGTATAATTAGTGTTTGATTTTGGCGTAGTTTTAATGTTTTTTCATGGAGAATGTATGATGAAGTCATTTAGAATTATGTTTTTGCATTGCGTTGGAGTGTTTTGTTTGTCTGTTTTTGCCGTAGGTTGCGGTCCGAAAGTTCCCCCTTCTGTTGTAACTGAGCCTGAAGGTATCGCTCCGGTCGCGGTTCCGGATGACACTGGCAAAGCAGTCGCGGTGTCTGAGGCCGATAAGGTCACTTTGGCTCTGACTTTTAAGCCAGGCCAAACCAGTACTTACAAGCTTTTTACGGAACGCAAAAAGAGTGTTGAATTCGAGGGTAACCTTGCACAAAACGATCAACTCAAGGGTGGTAGTACAGGAGATATTTTAGAAATGACATATTCTCAGCGAGTCGAGAGTGTCAATGAAAGTGGTGTCGCGACGCTTAGGATTACTATTAAATCTCTGAAATTCAAATCGGTTGAAAAGAACAACGTTCGTCTGGACTTTGACAGTGCTCGTGAGGAGGACAAAAAGAACCCGTTATCAAAACTGATTGGAAAAGGTTATAAGATCCGAGTTTCTCCGGAAGGCTCAGTATTGTCTGTTCTTGACACGAAAGAATCTCTTGGAGTTGTCAGGGGTAATAGTGCCGGTCATCAGATTGGTACCGCACTTTTGAAAGCCGCTGTTGTCAAGAATCGTCATGGAATAACGGCGTTACCCAAGGCCGGTAATAACCGGTTTGCGGTTGGACAGGACTGGAGCAGCGTCAAGAATGTACCCTTTGGTTTTATGGGTAACAGATCTTATGAGAGGATATACGTTTTAAAAGAAATTAAGGAGATCGGTGGCAAGAAGGTAGGTGTTATACAAATGAACGCGATCCCTACGAGCGGTGGTTCAGAAATCGAAGAAACCACAGAAGGACTTTCGAAGATGTTCGATAATATTGATATTTACATCGGTAGTCTCGAACTTGACCTTGCGGATGGAACAGTTGAAAAATTCATGGAAGAGCTTAAGTCTGAATGGATCATTGTAGATCCGACAGCACAAGCTGATAGCGATAAAGCACCCGACTCACTGACAATGACCGCGATTCGCATTCATAAACTGGAACGAATTGATTAACCTTTACATTGATTATTGATTATTGATTATTTTTGGATTCGGTCTTTGGCCGAGACTGTTTAATATACGGTTATAAGAAAGGATATGAATTGAGAAATTCACTTACAATACTGTTTATCACAATAGTTGCTCTTGGGGTATTTTGCGGCTGTAGCGGCCCGGCTTACATCGCCCCGACCGGCGAGGTTTTTACTGTTGACTTCGAAGAGGGTAAACCGCTTCGATATAAATTTGTATCTAAGCGAGAGGTTAAGGTTATTTGGGGCTCAGCAAAAGGTATGGGTAAAAGCCCCGATGATCCTTCTATTGAATCAATGGAGATGGTTGTATCCTATAGTCCCATAGAAGTTACTCCTTTTGGTCTTAGCGTTATCAAGGCTAAAATTGAATCCATTGTAGTCAAACGGACAGTCAAAAGAAGCAAGCGCGTCAAGTCGTCAAGAGACGCGGTAAAGAGTCTTTCGGGTAAGACTTTTAGCTTTAATGTTACTCCCAACGGTAAAATTGAAAATTACGCCGAACTGACCTCGTTGCTTAAGTCGGCTGGCGAAAAATCATTTCACAAGCGACGCGGGGAAAGAGGCAAGATAAAAGACGCCGATATGATAGGTGATTTCTTTGTGAGTCAGTGGTTTCTCTGGGATGTTGCATCGAGTATCACAAATCCGATCAATGGCGTAGAAGTTGGCGAGAGTTGGAACTCTCAACTTTCTCTTCCCACACCGATGCTAATGCGAAAGGCCCGTGATGTCACCTATACGCTTGATGAGATTCAAGAACAACCTGGAAGACGAATCGCAGTCATATCTGAGAAATATTCTCTTGCTACAACTGTGCCTAAGAGTTGGCCGAGCGCTTATCCAGCTGGTCGGTTTCAGATTTCAGGAAAATTCGGTATGCTTGGTAGATACAAAATTACGGACTTTAGCGGTAGTGGCAAGGAACTCTTTAATCTCGATTCCGGTCGCATAGATAAGTACACCCAGAAATACGATATGAAAATTAGCGCATCTTTGATATTTCCTTTGCCTGGCGCGGATCCGAAAATTACGGTCAAGCAAAGGCTTAGTATGACGCTGTTGAACAAGTGAAAAGTAAACAAGTTGTAAGTTGTAAGTTGTAAGAGTTAAGTATCAGCATGGGCAACAAGTTTCCCATGCTACAGGCTGCTAAAAAAGTGAAAAGTAAAAATTACAAAGAAACATGGAGGTATTCGCATTTTGGAACGCAAGAATTTATGGGCTCCCTGGCGAATGGGTTATATTCAGGGATTGAGTGACGAGCCCGGTGTCGAAAAGGGCGAATCCGGTGGTTGTTTTTTCTGTAGTTATCTTGAACACCCCGAAGACGACGATAAGAACTATGTCCTGTGGCGGACGGATCACTGTATCGTTGTGCTGAATCATTTTCCGTATAATAACGGTCATTTGCTTATTGCCCCGATTCGTCATATCCCTGATCTTGAACAGGCCATCGATGCTGAAATGCTCGAAATGACGAAGCTTTTCCGTGAAACCCAACGCGCACTTTGCTTAGCGATCAATCCTCATGGATTTAATCTTGGAATGAATATAGGCCGATGCGCGGGTGCTGGACTTCCCGAACACCTTCACCTTCATTTGGTTCCCCGTTGGAATGGAGATACGAATTTTATGACAGTTTGCAACGATACCGAAGTTATCAGCCAGAGCCTACAAGAGCTTTTCGATCTGTTAAAAAAGATAAGCGTCGAACACAATCTCCCCTCTTTATGAAAATATTCAGTACATTTTGCCCATGACTTACCAACTATACCCTTAAGGGTAGTAAATGTCCGCGAATAAAACCGTAACTGCTTGTTTCTAAGTTACTTACCCGCGGATAAACGGGAAAATTCAATTGAGATCAGTATAAACAAGTCAGGATCGCGATATGCCTGAAGAACTTGCGGTGTATGCAGTTACCGAGACGAATAGCCGAGGCCGTGCCTTTGCCGAAGAATCCCATCGTTACCGAAGCGATTTCGAGCGTGACCGTGACCGGATAATTCACAGCGCGGCATTTCGCAGACTCGAAGGCAAGACTCAGGTCTTTACTCCCGGTCTTGATGATTACTATCGCACGCGACTTACGCACAGCATCGAGGTTGCACAGATCGGACGTACTATTGCCCGGGCTTTGGGACTCAACGAATACCTGACCGAAGCGATATGTCTTGCTCACGATTTGGGTCATTCACCTTTTGGACACACCGGCGAAATGGCGCTTAATGGTCTGATGTCTGAGTTCGGAGGTTTCGAGCATAATCGCCAGTCTCTTCGTGTTGTTGATCTTCTCGAACATCCTTATCCTGATTTTATGGGTTTGAATTTAAAGTATGAAACTCGTCTTGGATTGGCTAGGCATACGACGCCTTATGATAATCCGCAGGACGATTCATTTAGCGAATTGAATTGCTCACTCGAAGGACAAGCGGCAGATATGGCTGACCGTATCGCTGTTAATTCGCATGATCTGGAAGACGGTTTGAGGGCCAGGGTAATCAAGGATAAGCAATTAAAAGATATCGAACTCTACGCCGAAGCTCAGTCTCGTGCCAATGTCAAAGCTATCATTGACGGGACGATCCGCAGAACCAGGACTGCCAAGGCGATTATCGACAAACTCGTGGGTGACTGCATAGATCAAAGCATTAATGCCATCTCCGCGGCTGACCTGCACAAGCCCGATGATGTATATGAACGCAGCGAGAAGGTTATAATGTTATCTTCTGAGAGCCTTTCCGGATTGAAGGAACTTGAGGGCTTTTTGATGAATAATTTCTATCTGTCCGAATCGGTTATGCAGGTGATGGGCAAAGTTAAGGCTTGGCTTGGTAAGCTTTTTGAGGCTTTATGCGATGATCCGCAGTTAATGCCTGGCTATTTTCAGAAGTTCATCGATGAACATGGGCTTGAACGAAGTGTATGTGATTATATCGCCGGTATGACAGATCGTTTCTGTTTGAAAACCTTACAAGTTGTAAGTGATAAGAGTTAAGTAGTAAGTGGTAAGTAGTAAGTGGTAAGAGTTAAATAGATGTCTTATACAAGATTGTTGGCAACATGTTTTGGCTTGGGTAAACTTCCGATAGCTCCGGGGACGTGGGGGTCACTGCCGCCTGTTGCTGTACTACTGATAATGGGCTTCACTGGTATCGCCTCGCCAATAACTGTAGCAATTGTAATGGTCGTGCTTGCTTTGATTGGTTCAATTGTGTGCGTTCGATGTGCGCCGGCATCTATAGCGGCGACCGGAAAAAAGGATCCATCGGAAGTTGTGACCGATGAATTCGCGGGCCAGGCTGTCACGTTTATCTTTGCGGGAATCTTCGCTGCGGAGGGGATATTTGTAACGGCCCTATTCGGTTTTTTGCTGTTTCGTTTTTTTGATATTATCAAGCCCTGGCCTTTGCGAAAGCTTGAAAAGTTGCCTCATGGCTGGGGTGTTCTTGCCGATGATTTGGGGGCGGGTATCTATGCCGGAATATTTTTGTTTCTGTCTTTTCAGTTTGGCCTGATCTCGTATTTAAATCAGTTTTTGGTAATTGAAGTTGGCTCACTCAACGTGCCCATCGCGGTTATCCTTGGTGCGGTTCAGGGTTTGACGGAATTTCTTCCGGTGTCATCGTCAGGTCATCTTGTCCTATTCGAGAGTCTCTTGGATTTCGATCCCGAAACTCCTCAGATGCTTCTTTTCGATTTGGCGGTTCATATCGGTACTCTTTTTGCTATCGTGGTGGTATTTGGCAAGTCCTTTGCGGCTTTTTTAAGGAACCTTTTGGCGTCAGGTAAATATCTAAAGTCTTGCGAACGGAAAAGCAGAAGTGATGTGATGTTGACGATTTATAAGAAAAGCCCCAGCGTGCGTCTTTTGGTGCTTTGCATTTGCGCAACTTTTGTTACCGGTATCGTGGGTGTTCTGCTTAAGAAGTATTTTGTCGGCGCTCGCGGGAGCCTTGGTATGGTCGCATTGATGTGGCTAATCACTGGCACGCTTCTTCTTTTAACCGACCGTAAGAAGAAAGCCCGACTTGGTCTGCGTGGTTTCCTTCTTTGGCACGCAATAATAATCGGACTGGCTCAAGGGGTGGCTATTATGCCCGGTATATCACGTAGCGGGGCTACAATATGTGCCGCTATCCTTTTAGGACTTCATCGCCGATGGGCATTAGAGTTTAGTTTCCTGCTTGCAATTCCTGCCATCCTTGGTGCTACTTTTTTGACTTTAATGAGTGACTGGGAGGTTATTAGCAGCAATTCTCTGCCGGTGTTACCGGTTGTATTGGGCACAATGGTCGCTGCATTTGTGGGGATTTTGTCATTAAAGCTCCTTATCAAGGCTGCAAGAAGCTTCCGGCTCAAGCTTTTCGCCTTTTACTGTTATATTTTAGCTGTGTGTGTTGGAGTTTATGTCTTGAGATAATTTCTGATTTGTGCGACAATTCCATTGATTTGGTAATTTTTGTTTATTGTGAACATAAACCGGTAATCAGAAGTATGATTTTTGTGAGTGATTTAGTTTTGAATATTAGATGTAAAGCTGATTTGACGGGTTCTGTGGAGTTCTTTTTCCATCATGTCCAATAGCTATAGTTCATTATGTGATGATTTCTATCTCGATATGTGCGTTAATACCGAGTTGGAGCTGCCTAGCCAGCGCGATACTATCCTGACGTTCTTCGAGAGAATACAGAAGCAGTTTCCTTCGATGGGTAATTTTAGCCGCCGCAATAATATTGATTGTTGTCTTCAGGGTGACCGCAACAGCGGTAGGTATCGCTGGATATCGCTTGAGTCGGATCGAGTTGCAAGCGGTGTTGTAAATCCAGATTCGTTCGAGTATGCGTACGAGCAGGATAGACTTGTTCTGGAACTTATGCCGTACATGCTGGGTATTAATCATCTTGACGTGGATTCCCTTGATGTTACTTTTGCGATGGATTTTGAATATTCCGGCAACCATGACGAGGTGATCACCGAAGCAATTCTGAATGAAACTCCTTTTGGCAGTCTTCTTGATTTACCTTCTGCCAAACCGATTGTGTGTTCTCCGTCCATCGTAGTTGCTCTTTCCGAAGACTCCCGCCTGCAGGCGAGGTGCAGTATCGAATCGCGAACGAGTATTTTCGAGCCGGACAGCAAAGAACAACCCAGCGACGAAGCGATCTGTTTGTCTCTAACGGTCCGCCAGTATCCATCAGGTAGCGAGAAATTCAATGCAGTCGAATCTTTCGAACATCAATGTCGTATGGCCGAGGAACTAATGGCCGAAAAGATAGTTCCAAATTTCGTACAACCTCTTGTCGGGGTAATCGCTCAAAAACGACTTACATAAAGTTTTGTCGAAAGGATAAGTTGAGATGGCTATCGAGGCACCGATAAGCAAGCACCAAAAAAATAATCTGAAACTTTACGCAGTTTTCTGCGTTGTTTTTGCAATAGTTTTTGGCTATGACGGTTACCTGAGTAAATACGAATGGTCAAAGCGAACTGGTTTTTATCAAGAGCACGTTGTTGACGGCAAAGCCGATGATACTATGATATTCAATCGTTACGTTCCTATTGCTCTGATTGTAGGAGCCGCAATGTTTGCGTTTCGTTACCAGACGGTTAAAAATAGAAAGCTGGTTGCGGATGACAATGATCTTGTTTTTAGCGACGGTTCAAAGATAGCTTACGATGCCATAGAAAAGATTGACAAGACTCACTTCAACAAGAAGGGTCTTTTTGTAATTACTTACAAGGACGGTGGCGGTCGTGAAATTGATCGCAGGATCAGCGACAGAAACTATGACGGTTTGGAAGCTGTTCTGGAGTTGCTGGTATCAAAAATAAGCTGAAATCAACGAATGAGGATGGAACCGAGAATGAATTGTTGTATTATTGGATTGCAATGGGGTGATGAAGGTAAAGGCAAGATAGTCGATGTTCTTGCCGAGCAGTGTGATATTGTAGTTCGTTATAGCGGCGGCGCTAATGCAGGTCATACAGTTGTCATTGGCGACGAGAAATTCGCTTTGCATCTATTGCCGAGCGGTGTGTTGCGGGAAGACGTTATATGCACTGTTACCAACGCAGTGGTGGTTGATCCTGAAACGATCATCAAGGAGATTGACGGACTTTCCGAAAGAGGTATATCTTTAACTGGGCGACTTTTTATCAGCGAAAACGCTCACGTCGTTCTGGATTATCACAAGATGGAGGACCGGCTTCGTGAAGAGTCGCTCGGTAAAAACAAGATCGGCACGACGATACGCGGAATCGGTCCATGTTATGCCGATAAGGTCGGGCGAAGCTTTGCGGTACGGATGGGTGATTTTCGAGATTTGGGGGCTTTGGAAGTTAAACTAAAAACTATCATCGAGTACAAAAACAAGCTCTTCGGCGCTCTTTACGATGCTGAACCAATAAATTGCGATGAGCTTTTCGAAAAGTGCAAAACGTACGCCGAGAGGCTCGTTCCATTTACAATCGATACGACCGAGTTTCTGCATAAAAGTATTAACGAAGGCAAATCGCTTCTTTTCGAAGGTGCTCAGGGCTCTTTGCTTGATATCGATCACGGTACATTTCCCTTTGTCACCAGCTCGAACTCGAGTGCATTAGGGATGTCATGCGGCAGTGGTGTACCGGCCAAGCTGGTAGATAAATTCTATGGCGTGGTGAAGGCTTACTCAACCCGCGTGGGTGGCGGCCCGTTCCCCAGCGAGCAGGACAACGAAACCGGTCAGTACATACGGGACAAGGGACACGAATACGGAACTACCACGGGTAGGCCGCGACGATGCGGATGGTTCGATGCGGTTGCGGTTTCTTATTCGGCTACGATTGGCGGGATCGACTCGATAGCGATGCTGCACCTTGATACACTTTCGGGTATTGAGGAGTTGAAAGTTTGCCGTGCATACAGCATCGATGGAAAGGAAACGACTTTTTTCCCGGCAAATGTTGCCCGTCTCGAACAGGCCCAATGCGTTTATGAAACAGTTAAGGGCTGGTCGGAAGATATCTCGGGCGTCAGAAATTTTCATGATCTTCCCTCCAATGCTCAAGAGTACGTTCTTCTGATTGAAGAACTGACCAAAGTGCCCATTACCATCATTGGAGTAGGTCCGGGTCGATCTGAAACTATATTCCGATAAAAGAATACCCTGTAAAGTGTGGGTAATTTATTTTATAAGGTTTTGCTTTGAAAAACGATTGCGAAGAAAAACTGCTATTAACAGCTAAGCGTCTTGGTCTTGATCCGGATCAGATTCCCCGGACTATCGCGATTATTATGGACGGTAACGGTCGGTGGGCTCAGCAAAGAGGTCTTCGGCGAGCAGAAGGTCACCGTGAAGGTGGAAAAATCGTCGAGAGAATCGCTCTTGATTGTGTTGCTTTCGGTTTTGAAATTCTGACTTTATACTCTTTTAGCATTGAGAACTGGGAACGTCCCAAGCGAGAGGTCGATGCGCTGATGCACCTGTATTCTCAGTACCTTGTCGGTATCCGCCCTACCCTGATGAAAAACAACGTCAAACTTATTCATCTTGGCAGACTTGAGCAATTACCCGGAGCGGTAAAGGCCGATCTGAACGAGACGGTCCGATTAACCGCAGAAAATAATGGTATGATACTGGCATTGGCTCTTAACTATAGCGGTCGTGCCGAGATAACCGATGGTGTCAAGATTATAGCCCAAAAACACAAATCGGGTGAACTGGAATTAGAAGATATTGACCAGGATTGTGTCAGCCGTCATCTTTATACATCAGGTCTTAAAGATCCGGATTTACTTATCCGTACAGCGAACGAAATGAGGATTAGCAATTTCCTTCTCTGGCAGATTTCATACAGCGAATTTCATGTAACGGATACATTGTGGCCTGATTTCACAAAATCGGATGTTGATGTAGCCATACTGGATTATGCGAAAAGGGTACGCCGTTTCGGTAAAGTCAAGACGAAGTAATTGTCACTATAATAAACCGGCGGTTTGGCAGCGAAACTATGCTAAAATATAGATTGTTCTTTGGCTCATTGATGGCGCTGTTTTTTTTGGCAGTTGTCATATTCGGCGGATTGCTCGACGGGTCATTTACCTTGTGCAAGCTTGATGACAAGGATGTTCAGGGTACGTTTCTTTGCATACTTGTGGCCTTGATGATAATCCCCGGTCAACTGGAATTAAGCAGGCTCGCATCCTCTAATAATCTCAAGGTTTTTCCTGCGATTGCGTCAATCGGTTCTGTCATGCTTTTAACAGCGTGGTATTGGCCTCAGATTTTCGATATTTCGCCATTGGTATACTGGGGTTTTATTTGCGTTTTTTACTTAGCGTCATTGCTGTTTTATCAACATTTTCGTTACGGCACGTCTGGTGTTTTTGCCAATTGCGGTGCAAATTGTTTTGCAACACTTTATCTTGGTGTTCTTGGTGGCTTCTGCTTAGGTCTGCGTATTGATTTTGGTCTTTGGCCTTTTTTAATGTTCGTATTCGTCGTAAAGTGTTCTGACATAGGAGCTTATGCAATAGGTCGTCTTTTCGGTAAACATAAGTTTTCACCTAAAATAAGCCCCGGCAAGACCTGGGAGGGCCTGGCAGGAGCGATGTTACTTGCAATGATTGTTGCTATTTGTTTCTCGTTGTTATCTGGTATAATGAATTGGATAGCAGCAGCGATATTTGGTATTTGTTTTGCGTTCATTGGACAAATGGGTGACCTGGCCGAATCGATGATAAAAAGAGATGCCGAGCAGAAGGATTCCGGCGATAACGTTCCGGGATTTGGCGGTGTTTTGGATATCGTTGATTCTCCATTAGCCGCGGCGCCTTTTGCGTATCTGTTTTTCATGTTCGCTCTGTTGGGCTCTTAAAGCCGTTCGGTTTGATATTAAGACAAAGGGTAATCTTGGAAGTTACTATACAACTCGATTCGACTGTGAAGGCTCTTGACTTGTTTGGTCCTACCGACAGTCATCTTCGTCTTCTGCGCAAGAGTTTCGATGTCCAGATTACGGCTCGCAAGTCAAATCTCATTATCCAGGGCCAGGGGCATAATATCGATCAAACCAGTGAAGTCCTGGAAAAGATGCAAAAACATCTGTTAAGGCATGGAACACTTAGCACAGACGATGTCACTCTTTTGATTAGACCGACCAAATCGAAAGATCTCGGACGAACCAGCGAGGCGGTCACTGTCTTTTCCCATAAAAAAAAGGTAGAGCCTAACACGAAGGGACAGTTAAAATACATCGATACGATGCTTAAGAACGACCTTACATTCTGCACGGGACCAGCAGGTACAGGAAAGACTTACCTTGCGGTTGCGGTAGCGGTTTCGATGCTCAAGAAAAAGCAAATCAGGCGGATTGTTCTGGCTCGTCCAGCGGTTGAGGCAGGAGAAAAGCTCGGTTTTCTCCCCGGCGATATCCAGGCCAAGGTGAATCCTTATCTTCGTCCTCTGTTCGATGCCCTTGAAGATATGATGGATTTCGGTCAGATGAAGAAATTCATCGAACTTGACATAATCGAGATTATTCCTCTGGCCTTTATGCGTGGCAGAACGCTCAACGAGTCGGTCATAATCTGCGATGAGGCCCAGAATACTTCGACATTACAGATGCTAATGGTCTTGACAAGACTTGGCAATGGCTCGAAAATGATAATAACAGGTGACATAACTCAAATTGACCTCGAAAAAGGGCAAAAAAGTGGCATGGTCCAGGCCATTCAACTTCTTCGGCGAATCAAGGGAATCGGGGCTGTGGAGCTAAGTCAAAGGGATATTGTCCGGCATCGACTGGTTCAGAACATTGTACGTGCTTATGGAAAGGACGCAAAAAGCAAAGAGACGTCCCATTTGAGCCGATAACGATTATGGGTCGTAATAAGAGTTGACTATACGAGAATTGAAATATGTGGTTTTTTAAGAAAAAAACAAGTCCCAGGCGCACTCATTTGCGTAAATCGATAGCGGCTGAGCGTTTGAGCCAGTTTATCGGGCTTATCAATACGGACCTTGTCAGTATTATCATGATATGGCTTCTTTTTACGGTGCTGTCCGGTCTGGTTCTGACTTTTGAATTAATAACCAGCAGCAAGCAAATTGAATTGATATCTCTTTTTGTCATTGTTGCGATGGTTACAGCCAGTGTTGTTACGTACATTCGCCACTTTCAAATGCGAATAATAAAAAACCGCACTCGGGCATTTGCACTCATTGGTCTGTTTGTGATTCTTCTTCTGACAGCAAAACTCGGTGTAATACTGACCGATCATGTCGCATGGGCCACGGGGACCTCGGTAACGATCGCAATCATCCTGACGATTGCCTACAGCCAGCGTTTTGCGATAGGTATGAGTGCGTTTTATATTATTCTTGCCACGTTCGCAGCCGGACCCAAACCGGATATCAACCTGCTTTTGATTATGGCTTCGGGGATGGTGACATGCTGTTTTTCACTGAGAGAAATCCGTACAAGAGTAAAACTTCTCGAGGTCAGCGTGATGGCAGGTGTTGTCGTTTTTGTGACGGCATTAGCTTTGGATTTGCTCAGCGGCAATCGTGTGATGGCTCGTATATTTAAGGACGCGGGTCTTCATGCCGGTATTACAATCGCAGTTGGTATGTTGATTCAGAGCCTGCTTCCTCTTATTGAAAAAGTTTTCCGGATTGCTACGAGTATGACGCTTCTTGACTATAGTGACGCGAATCAGCCTTTGCTCAAGCGACTGGCGATGGAAACTCCCGGTACGTATAGTCACAGTCTGTTGATCGGTTCCATAGCCGAAGCCGCGGCCGAGTCAATTTCTCGTAACGGATTGCTTTGCCGTGTCGGCGCTTACTATCACGACATCGGCAAAATCAATAAGCCCGACTATTTCGTGGAAAATGAAATGGGCTCTGCCAGTCGGCATACGGAACTTTCCCCTGCGATGAGCCAGTTGGTTATCGTCGGACACGTTAAGGACGGTATAGAAATAGCCAAGGAATACAGTCTTCCCAATGTGCTTCGCCAGTTTATTGAAACCCACCACGGTACGACTCTGATCGAATATTTCTACAACGAGGCTCGCAAGAAACATGACGAAAAGCAATCTTCCGCGGACACTAAAAAAGGCGCTCCAAGTTCACCGCCTCCTGCTGAGATCGAATTTAGATACCCCGGTCCCAAGCCTCGTACAAAGGAGGCCGCAATCGTAATGCTGGCCGATACCGTCGAGGGAGCCGTCAGGTCACTTAAAGACCTGACTCCCACGAGAATTGAGGTCGTCGTTCACAATATGTCAATGAAACGTCTCCAGGACGGTCAGTTCGACGAATGCGATCTGACATTGCGTGAACTAAGCCAGATAGAATCCAGTATAACCAAGACACTTGCCGCACACTATCACAGCCGAATCGCATATCCCAAGTCTCCCGAAGTCCCGGACGACGGTTCTTGGCCTGATGATAACGAACGCAAATCGTCTTCTAATGAACAGAAAAAAGCCAGCGTCTCACAGGTTGAGCAGAAAAATTGACAATGGGTCTCGATAAACAGGACAAAGACATAGCTGTTCTGATTGCCAGGCATTTCATGGATATTAACTTTTCCATCCCCAAATTGAAGCAACTGGTCAAAGCCATAGGCTTGCGATTCAACCTTGCAGAAGCCTCTGTCAGTATTTCGATAGTTGACGACGACGAAATAACGAGATTGAACAAAAACTTTCTGAATCACGACAACACCACCGATTGTATCAGTTTCGATCTCTCTGACGAGGAACATCCGGCAGATTTAAATGGTAATTCCACGAGGGTCTTTGATCTTATTGTCAATGGGCAAATGGCAGTTCGTCAATCGCAAGAAAGAGGGCATTCTCCAGAAGCCGAATTGGCCCTTTACGTCACGCATGGAATGCTTCATAATCTCGGTTTCGATGATGCAACCGAAATCCAGGCTGCGAAAATGCATAACACCGAGGATGAAATTCTCGGACAGTTCGGTTATGGTATTGTGTATCATGAAAAGTAAAAACTGTGGATTCGGTCTTTGGCCGAGGCTTTATTATTTTATTATTTCAAAGAAGGGTAATTGAGTGAGTTTTAGCTGGTGGATCATTCTGTTGGTGGCAATATTTAACGGCGTAGCGTTGTTTTTCTCTGTGAACGCCATGGCGTTGCGGACGTTTTCACGAGTCAAATTACAGGAAGCCTTCAAGTCTTCCGGTAAACATGCCAAGGCTGAGGAGCTTACTAATCTTTTATCGACAAATCACGAATCTCTCATCCTGACCTGCTATCTATTTCGTCTGGTATTCAATATGTCAATCCTATTGTTGTTACTGAGCCTTTTTGCCAAATTGCATGACGGTGCAGCGACGATAGCTGACTATCTCTTAACATTTGTCGTTTCTCTGGCAATTTTCTCAATCTTTAGCCTTGCTATCCCTCACGCATGGGCAAAGTACGCTGGGGAAAAGGTCCTTAGCAGAAGTTATCGCTTTTTACTCTTCTTTGTAAACATTGCATCGCCCTTTTTGTATGCCTTTAGGGCATGGGACGAGCTTGTTCGGCGATTGGCCGGTATCCCCCTAACCTCGCCGGACCAGGAGCAGGAAGAGAAACAGGAAGAATTTCTCAACGGTCTTGAGCAGCGTCGCATCGAAGGAGTAGTCGATGAAGAAGAGCAGGAAATGATAGAAAACGTACTCGAGCTTAGCGAAACAACCGCAGACGAGATTATGACCCCGCGAACCGATATTGTCGCCGTTGATATCAGTTCCGATCTGAACAAGTTGCTCGAAACAATAAACAATGCCGGTCACACTCGTCTTCCTGTTTGTGAGGGCAACATCGATAACATTGTGGGTTTGGTTTACGCCAAGGACCTGCTCGTCGAGGTCGGCAGGGATCCGTCTGCTTTTAAGCTCAAAGATAAGATCAGGGACGCCTACTTCGTACCTGAAACAAAACCACTGCGTACACTTCTGCACGAGTTCCAGAACCAGAAGCTACATATTGCGATCGTGCTCGATGAATATGGCGGAACGGCAGGTGTTGTCACACTTGAAGATATTCTGGAAGAACTTGTTGGCGAAATAACGGACGAATACGAAAAGACCCCTGCCAAAGGTGTAAAGAAAATTGACGCTAACACATTCGAGATTAACGCCAGAACGTATGTTGACGATCTCAATGACGATTTCGATTTGAATCTGCCGGAAGATGAAGACTATGATACGGTAGGCGGTTTTGTCTTTTCGCATTTGGGTTATATCCCCAAAACGGGTGAAACTTTCAAATATAACAATCTGGACTTTACGATTATCGCAGCTGAGACACGAAGGATCAGGCGAATTCGAATCAACAGAACCGCTGAGCCGGAGAATTAATACATCTGCGCCGGGAAACGACACGGTATGTTAAAAAAAGATTCCGCTATTTGTATCCGTGCTATCGATTATTCGGAGACCTCCCAGATTGTGACTTTTTTCACTCGCGGCGGCGGCAAGATAGACGCCATCGCTAAAGGCTCCAAGCGCCCCAAGTCATCCTTTGACGGGCCTATCGAAATATTCTCGCACGGTAAAATAGCCTATACCGATTCGTCAAAATCAAAACTAGCGACGCTCACCGAATTCGAACAGCGTCCCTCCTTTTCGGGACTTTGCTCAAATCTGTACGTGCTAAACTGCGTATCTCTCGGGTCAGAGTTGCTCAATAGTTTCACGCACGATCACGATCCGCATCCGGAATTATTCGATAGCTTCCTGCTGTTTCTGGACAATTGCAATCAGTCAGCTAACAAGCCGCGTGAGGCGATTGCACTTCTGATCCTCTTTGAGCTAAGCTTGCTAAAAGAAGCGGGTTTTAGACCGGTCATCGATTCCTGTGTCAATTGTAAGAGCAGTTTCAATTCCAACTGGCCCCAGAGCTATTTCAGTAGTGTTGCCAATGGAATTATTTGCCGTGACTGCGAAGCTCATTTCCCTGACAGAATGAGATTATCCGAACCTGTCGCCAACTGCCTGGCGAATCTAAAGCGAATTGCCGATGCGGATACAAAGGTGCTTCTGGAAATCGAAAAGCTTCTGATCGTTCATATAACAGAATTGCTGGGTCGTCCGCCGAAGTTGGCAAGATACGTGCTGAAATTATAAACGAGTATCGCATTTTATAAGTTTAAAGAGAACCAACAGTTGAGGTTTCTTTGAAACGTTGTACTAACTATTCATGTTCATCAAACTATCCAACAACGAATAAGTGTCCTCTTTCGAATAATAGTCGAATGCAAAGTCGTTCTGGTCACAAGCATAGTAAATTTTTCTCAGAATATCTATAGATTGATCAATCAAGTCCCTCAGATCGTTTGGCGAAATCCCTGCTTTCTTAAAAGCTTCTGTTGAGTCGATTTTACCCAAGTGTGCAAATACATTATTTCGCAGAACTTGCAGTTTTTCGTATGCCTTGTCACTAACACTTAAATTCTTTTCGATTTCTTCCATCTTCGTCGATTCAATAATGTTATTCTCTTTGGCAAATGCTATTAGTGAGTAGACGCTTATCCTGTTATTCCGTGTGTTTTTATCCAATACCTTCGAAAGAGTTAGTAGCATAGCAGTAAAATGCGCACTTATGGAAGCCCTGAAAAAACTAAGATAGCGATTCATAACGTTTGCGTACTTTGGCCTATCTTTGTCATTCTTGTAAATGTACCAGATATTGTAATGTTCGCTCGCTGCAACGAGGGCATCCTTAACCCTTACTAAGTCTGCCTTGAACTTTTGCTTTATTTCTGTTTCGTCCATGTTAATGTAATGCTATTATTGGTCCTTTTCGAAGAGTTGAGGTTGGTCGTTGCCGTTTTTCTTTTTGTGGAGTTTTAGTCCTAAGTGTTTGCATGCCTGGGTGGTTATTTCTCTTCCTCTTTTTGTTCTTCGTACGAATCCCCTTTGTAGAAGATACGGTTCGACTACGTCTTCGAGGGTGTCACGCTCTTCTCCTAACGTAGCAGCTATCGCCTCAATACCGGCAGGGCCTCCGTTATATACTGTCGCAAGGGCACGGAGAAACGAACGGTCAAGCTCGTCAAGACCCAGAGGGTCAATCTGCTCCATCTTGAGAGCACTTTCAACTATGTCGATGCTGAGGATTCCAGAACCCTTGACCTGGGCATAATCGCGCACTCTTTTTAGCAGTCGGTTGGCCACCCTCGGAGTTCCACGTGAACGCCCTGCTATCAACTCCAGCGTCCCCTCATCACATTTTAGCTCTAACAGATCAGCGGACCGGCTGAGGATTATCGCTAATTCCTCGCTGCTGTAAAAGTCCAGATGATAAAGCATTCCGAATCGGCTTCGAAGTGGGGCGCTTAAGAGTCCGGCTCGTGTGGTTGCTCCGATTAAGGTAAAACGCTTGAGGGGGAAATTTATCGTCTTTGCGTGAAGGCCGCTATCGACGGTAAAATCAACTTTGAAATCCTCCATCGCCGGATATATGAATTCCTCAACGGGGGTGCTGAGCCTGTGAATCTCATCGATGAACAGTACGTCGCCGGTATTGACATTAGTCAAAAGCCCCATTACATCGCCCTGCTTGACCAGTGCTGGTCCGGAGGTACAGCGAATGCTTGCTCCCATTTCGTTTGCAACTACATGAGCCAGTGTGGTCTTGCCCAGGCCTGGTGGACCGTAAAACAGGATGTGCTCCAGGGGCTCGGACCGCTGCTTTGCCGCCTCCATTGCTATCGAGACCTTTTCCTTGAGGTTACTCTGTCCGATGCACTCATCGAGGAGCTTGGGCCGAAGCGAAACATTAAAGTTCTCTTCATTCTCACCTAAAGACTGGCTTCCTAATACTCTTCCTATAGCCATAAAGTCACTTAAAACTTAACACTTAAAACTTAACACTTAAAACTTAACACTTACAACTTTTTATACTTCAATTCCTTGTTTAACTCTATACACCAGGGGTACAAGCTGCTCAGCGGTTTTGATATCGGGATGTCTTTGTGAAGCCAAGTCAATTAGTTCGATCGCTTCGGCCCTTTTCTCGCCCCATGCGATAAGTATCTCCAGCGCCTCGGCCTGGAATGGAGTGAATCGAACCTCACCTGCCGCGGTCATCTCTGCGGCTGCGGCGAAATCAGCTAATTTACCTTTCAAAGAAGCTATGATCTGCTGGGCCATTCTTTTGCCCACGCCATCGAGTGACATCATGGTCTTATCGTCGCCGTTCTCTATCGCGGCGGCCACTGTCGCTATCGGAATACTCAAGGCACGAAGACCCTTTTTCATGCCAATGCCTTTTACACTCGTAAACTTGGCGAAGAAGTCACGCTCGGCTTCACTTAAGAAACCGACCATCCTCGGAACAAAGTTACTGCCTCCGGGTGAACCCTCGAAATACTCCATCGTACAGAGGGTGATGTCACTGCCAACCCTACCTGCCAGGGCATTTACGCAATATCCGGCGAGCATGATTTCATAACAGATTGGCCCGACCTGCAACAGAGCCCTGTCAGAACCAAGCTCTATCAGTTTTCCTTCAATCCTGGCTATCATTGGTATCTTTAATCCTTACAAAGCCGCTGTTCTCGAATTCGCACAGCAAATCGCAACGGCAATCGCATCGGCGACGTCGTTTGGTTCCGGTAACTCCGGTAGTCCTAAAAGCGTTTGAATAGTCCTTTGTATCTGTTCCTTCGACGCCCTGCCGTTACCTGTAATTGATTTTTTAATCCGGGTAGCGCTAAAGCTCCTTACTTCGATTGCGGCTTCTGCTACCTTTTCCAATATAACGCCTCTTGCGTGTCCCATCAATATCGCAGTTTTTGGATGGTCATAATGCGAATACAATTCCTCGACGGCGACAATCGAAGGTCTGAATTTATCGAGCAGTGTCTCGATATCCCTGCCGATCTGCATAAGCCGGGATTCGAGCGGTGCATCGGAATCTGTACTAAGGACACCGGCTTCGGTCAAACTCTCACCACTGGCGATAGACTTCATCACCGCATATCCACACACTTGCAATCCGGGATCGATTCCCAATATTTTCATTTGCGTCTCCATATCGTTTCGCCAGGTTTATCTTCGAGCACGATCCCGATTTCATCGAGCTTATCGCGAATCGCGTCACCCGCGGTAAAATCCTTTCGCCCTCTCGCTTCGCTTCGCTGTTGGATCAAAATGCCCACTAATTCATCAACAACTTTCTCATCACCACCGCCTGCCTGTGGGTACTGGTCCTTAACAACACCAAGGACATCGCCGCCAAGTTTTCCGAACAAATCATCAACCGCGGTAAACGTCTCGGCAGTCACATTGTCGAGCTGGAGCAATTCATTTGCCATTTTGACCAACTCGAAAACAACCGACAGCGCCACCGAAGTATTCATATCATCGTTCATAGCCATCTCGAATTTTTCCTTCAACTGTCCGATCTGGCCTGCTATTTCGCTGTCAAGCTCTCCCTGGGACGCAGAATCCGCTCTTTTGCGTACTTCTATGACTGCTTTGGTTATCTTATCATATCCGCTTTGCGCGGCGGTTAGTGCGGCGTCGGAGAAATCTATGGGGCTTCGATAGTGGCTGTTGAGGATTAACTGTCTTACCGCGAGTGGGTCATATTTTCTTGTAAGTCTGTCATGCGATCCTTTAAAGGCATCTTTGAGTGTAATAAAGTTATTGAGGCTTTTGCCCATCTTCTGGCCATCTACCGTAACCATGTTATTGTGTACCCAGTACCGCACGAACTGAACACCATTGGCGGCTTCGGATTGTGCTATTTCGCACTCGTGATGGGGAAACTTGTTCTCTAATCCACCGCCGTGAATATCGATGGTTTTACCGAGATATTTCATGCTCATTACCGAGCACTCCAGATGCCAGCCTGGATAGCCCATCCCCCATGGGCTCGGCCACTGCATGATATGATTAGGCTCGGCTTTTTTCCATAACGCGAAGTCGGCCGGATTTTTTTTATCCGGTGAGACTTTGACCCGCGCACCGGGCAGCATCTCTTCGACGTTACGCCCGGAGAGTTTTCCGTAATCGGCAAACTTCGTGACATCGTAATAAACCGAACCGTTGACTTCGTAGGCATAATTTTTATCGATCAGGATTTTAACAAGATCTATCTGTTCGGTAATATGCCCGCTCGCACGCGGACTTATATCGGGACGCAGACAGTTTAGCATATCCATATCATCAAAGTAGCTTTTGGTATAATACTCAGCCAGCGCCATTGGGTGTTTCTTTTCCCGCCGGGCCGCGGCTGCAATCTTGTCCTCGCCTTCGTCAGCATCGTCGGTAAGATGGCCAACGTCGGTTATGTTCTGGACATAGGTGACACTAAGGCCAAGATACCTAAGATACCTGACCAGTATATCGAAGCTGATGTAACTCTTTGCATGGCCCAGATGCGCATGGCCGTAAACTGTAGGCCCGCAGACATAGATACCCACACGGCCTTCTTCCAGCGGAACAAACTCCTGCTGTTTCCTCGTCATACTGTTATAAAGATCCAATCCCATAAAATTTTATTCCAAATAGACAACGATTAAACCAAATAATTTTTTTAGACACAGATTAACACTGATTTACACAGATTATTTATAAAATCATAAAGATAAGCATTCACACAAATCATAATATTTTTATCCAAATACTCTTCGCTTTATTTCAACTGATTTTCCGAAATTGATCAATAAACCGACATTCATTTCTGTAGCTTTTAAGTAATTCACAAGCTGTAGCTCATGGCTTGGATTTAATGAACTCACAGCCTTTATTTCAAGGACTATTTTTTCATTAACAATGATATCAGCATAATACTCTCCAACTACTCGGCCTTTATACTTTACCGTCAGGGGCACTTCCATTTTGTATTTAATATCTTTTCCCTCAAGTTCTATAGCCAGGGCATTTCGATATACCTTCTCAAAAAAGCCTTGCCCAAGTCCGTTATGAACGTTGTATGCAGCGGCAATAATATTTCCCGACAAATCGCTATATCTGTATTCTTTGTTCATTTTTTTTTGAATCAGTGTTAATCTGTGTAAATCTGTGTCAAATACTTTAAAGAGTTCTTCTGAATTTCTTTTTTAAGAGTGTCGTTGCTGTTGCGGCTATAGCTTCGGCTGAGCCGACTGGGCCAATGCCTTCGTTTGTTTTTGCTTTTACATTAACCGTTGTAAAATCAATGCCCAGAACACCTGAGACGCAGCGTTTAATCTGGCCTTTGAAGGGTTCGAGCCGAGGTTTTTCTGCATGTATTATCAAATCAATATTCGCGATTTCCCAATCTTTTTCTTCGAGCTTGTCATTTACGAGCAGCAGGAGTTGTTTGCTGTCGGCATCTTTCCATTTGGCCTCGGTATCAGGGAATAACGTTCCAATATCGCCCATACACGCAGCCCCGAGGAGGGCGTCAATAACGGCATGAATTGCAGCGTCGCCGTCACTGTGTCCGTCCAGTCCGGCGTCGAAAGGAATATGTATGCCACCGAGCATCAAAGGCCGCCCCTCGACGAGATGATGAATGTCGGTCCCTATTCCAACTCGATATTCGGGTTTCGGTCGCTCTATCACAACACGCCTTTCGTACTGGGAATATCCTCGCCCGCGATTTTCACTGATTTTCCCAATGACTGTCCCAAAGCCTTGAAGATCGCCTCGGCTATGTGATGACTATTTGTTCCGTATGGAACATTAATATGAAGGTTGAACTTGCCGTTTGCGGAAAAGCTCTTTAGCATTTCCTCTATGCACTCAACGTCAAAATCGCCGATTTTGTCCGTGCGGTACTCGACGTTATAGACAAACGCCGCCCTGCCGGACAAATCAATGGAAACATTCGCCATCGTCTCTTCCATTGGCACAGAACTGTGGCCGTATCTTACGATACCCTTCTTGTCACTAAGGGCTTCGACAAGGACCTCGCCCAGGCATATCCCGACATCTTCAACTGTATGATGCGCATCGACTTCGAGATCGCCGCGAGCACTCAGTTCAAGGTCGATCCCGCTGTGCTTGCTCAGGTGCGAGAGCATATGGTCGAGAAACCCAATCCCGGTATCGATCTGGTATTTACCGATCCCGTCCAGGTTGAGTTTGCAATTTATATCTGTTTCTTTTGTCTTTCTCTGAACTTGTGCAGTTCTTTCTTTCATGGCAATATCCTTATTACTACAAGATTTCTCTCAGTGCTCCCAGCAGTGTGCCGTTTTGCTCTGGTGTCCCCACGGTAATCCTGAGTTTATCGTTCAAGGCCGGCATATCGAAGTACCTTACATAAATATTTCTCTTCACCAGCTTATCATATATCTGTGCGGCTTTTGGTTCCATGCTCGCAGCTAAAACAAAATTCGCATAACTGGGTAAAACAACGAATCCTAATTTTTTCAACTCGTCTGTCAAACGGCTTCGCTCGGCAATTACCTTACCTCTGGCCTGTTCAAAATACATCCGGTCTTTTATCGCCGCTGTTGCCGCCGCAATCGCCAGGGCATCAACATTATAGGAATCCTTGGCCTTGAGTAACTGCTCAATCAAACTCTCAGCGGCAATGGCATAACCGAATCGCAGTCCCGCCAAAGCATAGCCCTTACTCATGGAACGCAGAATAATGACATTATCGAAATCATTGGTCAACGATGCGCAGTTCTGATCGGCAAAGTCAACATAAGCCTCATCGATCAGCAGGACACCTTTTAGTTCCGAGGCCAGGGAAGCTAATTGCCCGGTGCTGATTAAACTTGCACTCGGAGCATTGGGATTGCAAACAATCGTAAGTGCGGCTCCTGTCGCGGCCAACTTCGAGGGCAGATTGAATTCTCGGTCAAAGGGCACCTCTACCACGTTGCAGCCTTGTATTTGAGCCAGGACTACATAGAGCGAATAGGTCGGAACCGGATAGGACAGGGAACGATTCTTGTCGCAAATAGCCGAAATCGCAATCCGCAGTAAATCATCGCCCCCGTTGCAGCACATAATCTGCCCAGGCTCGACAGAATTTACCTGCGCAGCGGCTTGTCGAAATGCATTTCCCATGGGATCCGGATATCTGCGTAACCGCTCCGGGTCGATCGAGGCCAACACTTTGGTTACCTCCGGCGATGGCGGATATGGATTCTCATTTGTATTGAGCTTTACCACATCGGTCGATTCAGGCTGAAAACCGGGTACATAGCCTTGTGCCTTTTCTATATTGTCTCGAAAATAGCTCATGTTTGCTCCAGAACAGCACTTCGGTCTGTGATTATAATGTTATTGATGATAGAACGAAAGAGCTATTTTTGCCTGTTATTTGACCAAGATCATGCGTCAATGAAGATTATCTGGGATTTGCGATTAGCGCAGCCTGAATATGTTGTAGATTGGATCCCCGGGGACAACATCTTTTCCGGAAATCGTGAACTTGGTAAACCTCCCATCCACGTAATGATGCTCTATTTTCTCTGACCGGCTCAAAGCGTGCGCGATCCTTACGACCGGCGTAAACGCCCTGCCAGCACCAGCACCAACCTTGTCTCCATGAGCTCGCTTTAAGTCCTTGCAGATGGGATCGTCTATGTCCAGCAAAAGCGCCCAAATCTGATATGCGTTCAAAAACATGGTCCCCCAATCTTTCTGTGCATCTTTGAGTATTGGGAAACACACTTCAACTATTTCTTTATCAGTAACCACAGGTGACCTCCAACTATACGATAGTCCTCTAACTCAGGAAAATTAAAACGCTATCTTCTCACTTCAACCTCTGCGGTGCGAGCTTTTCGTTTAGCTTCTATTACCCTATTTCCTGCTTCGCGAGCTTTCTGTTCAAAAAGTTCGACCTTGGCATCTATAATTCGTCCTCTTATCTCACAATCCTGCATGGCCTTATCTATACATGCTTGTGCCTGTTTCTCCGGCATCATAAGTTCGCCAGTGGGATTCACAACTGAATTTACAATATCCTGTAGTATAGTGTTTGACCGTGATAGCTCCACCTCTGCCCACGCTCTAACAGCTTCTAAGTCAGCCTTAGCCCTAGCGTATTCTGCTTCAGATCTTCGGAGTTCAGTCGCTTCTCTCTCGGTGGCTCCGCGCCCACCATCCCTCGCCTCTGGCCGCTTGCTGCACGAGTGGTATCCCCAAATCGTTAACACTATAACTACGAATACAATTACTCCTACTATTGCTTCATCTCTCTTATTATCCTTCTTATCCTTTTCCCTTTTCTCTTGTTTATTCAAAGTATCGGCGATTTTTTTCAGCAAGTCTATTTCTGATGAGGGCAACGCCTTTTCATCGCTAATTTCTTTAAGGTCGGATTCATCGATTTCTACGGTTGTGTCAAGAGCGTCACGAAATTTACTGGTGACCGGTTCTCCTGGCTCTCTGTCGGTTGTTCTCATATAACAGTCCTGGCACAGAACTTGACCGTTAATGACGAGCGCCTCCTGATCCTGTATGGGCCGGTTACAATTCCAACAATGCTCGTTTTCCATCTTTGCTCAATTTACTTCCTCGTGCTTCCAACCAGATTCTTGTTCAATCCATGCCCCTAAACAATTCCAAGAACCAATTAGCCAAAGACAGCTACTTCCTGCAGTAGTCTATTAGTCGGGCGATTTCACTTCGGAGGTCTTTGCGATCTACGATCATGTCCACAAATCCGTGCTCTAACATGAACTCAGCCGATTGAAATCCTTCAGGCAAATCAACCTTGATTGTCTCGGCAATAGTCCGTGGTCCTGCAAAGCCGACCAACGCTCCGGGTTCGGCAATGATGACATCGCCCAGCATCGCAAAACTCGCCGTTACACCGCCTGTAGTCGGGTCTGTCAGTACCGAGATAAACAAACCTCCGGCCTTATCAAGCTTTGCCAAGACGGCACTGGTCTTTGCCATTTGACCAAGTGAGACAACACCCTCGTGCATCCTGGCCCCCCCGCTGCAGCAAACCACAACTAACGGTAAGGACTGCATGATCGCCTCTTCCACGGCCACACAAAACTTCTCTCCGACTACATATCCCATAGATCCCATCAGAAAAGCCGGCTCCATCACAGCGAGTATGGCCCCCCTGCCCTTGATAAATGCTTTTCCGATACGCATGGCCTCTTTAGCGCCACTTTTTGCCTCGTCGGTCTTGAGTCGCTGGAGATACGTCGTTCCTCGGAACTTGAAATCCAAGGGATCCTTGCTCTGCAACTCGCTGAGTAATTCATCAAAAGAGCCTTCATCGACGAGATATTTGAGTCTTGTATCGGTCCCGATCCTGAAATGATGGTTACACTGCGGGCAGACATTGAGGTTGGTCTCAACGGCGCTCTTATAAAGCATATGCTCACAATCCGGGCAGCGCATCCAAAGACCACCAGGCATCTCACGACGCTTTTTCAGTGAAAACCCGTTCCAATTTCGTTTTGGCTTATCAGCCACTGTCATAATGCCTCGTCAAAATATTAAAAAAGTTCAGACAATGATTGTATCAAAATCATTGGTTTTTGCCATGAAAATTACCCGCATGCCTCGTAAATCGCCTTTATTGCCGCGCCACGGTCGCTTTTTGAGAAAATTGCATTGCCAGCGACCAGGGTATCGGCGCCATAAGATACTACTAATCCTGCCGTTTCAGGGTCAATGCCCCCGTCAACTTCGATGCGAATATCAGGGCCGACTATCTGGCGTATTCTCACAATCTTCTCGGCAGCATCCTGGCGAAACTTCTGAGCACTAAAACCTGGAGGGACTGTCATGACAAGAACCATATCACACATTGGAGCTACTTTCTCGATTGCCTCTACCGGGGTCTCGGGATTAAGACAAATCCCGGCGCTACAACCCTTCTCGTGAAGCCGGTCTATTAGTTTCTGGGGTTCAGAAGATGCCTCTATGTGGAAAGTTATATGATTGACGCCCGCTTCGATAAATGCTTCGGCGTACTTTCCCGGCTCGCTTATCATCAGATGGCTGTCGAAAAAAAGATTGGTGCACTTGCGAATTTTTGAGATTACGACCGGTCCAACTGTGATATTAGGAACAAAGTGACCGTCCATCACATCAAGATGGATCATCTTGACACCGGCAGCTTCGACCTGGGCTATCTCGTCGGCCAACTTCGCAAAGTCGGCGCTCAATATCGACGGTGCAATTTCAATCGTACCGGTTTTAGGTAACCGCAAATCCATTTTTAGGATCCTTGTTTGAGTCTATTGTTTGTCCTTGTCGTCGAGTATCTCAATGCACTTGAACTTCTTGCCCTCGAGAAATTCGAGCGACGCACCACCGCCGGTGGAAATATGGCTGACCTTATCTTCGAGTCCCATTTTCATTATAGCACTGGCGCTGTCACCTCCTCCGATTACACTGCGTGCGCCCTCTTCGGTAGCCTCGGCAACCGTAAGAGCAACAGCCTTTGTACCTTCATCGAAAGGCACGTGTTCGAAAACGCCCATCGGTCCGTTCCAGACTATCGTCTTGGCACCTTTTAGTTTCTCTCTGAACAACTCGCGAGTTGCAGGGCCGATGTCAAGCCCTTGCCATTCGTCTTCGATGTCACCGGCTACTATCTTACTCTCGGCGTGCGACTTTATTTCCTTAGCCACGACAGTATCGATTGGAAGCACAATATCACAACCTGCGTCTCTGGCCTGTTTTTGCAATGCCGTCGCCTTATCCAGGAAATCATCTTCGCACAGGCTTTTACCGACGGTTTGACCGTTGGCCTTAAAAAACGTATAAGCCATAGCACCGCCGATTAAGATCATATCTACTTTTGGGATGAGATTCTCTATGACACCGAGCTTATCGGAAACTTTTGCGCCGCCGAGTATCGCAACAAAAGGCTTCTGGGGGTCCGCTACCGTCTCACCGAGGAACTTCAATTCCTTCTCAATCAAAAATCCTGTCACCCTGGGCTTACCTTCCATCATTACCGCGACCGTGTACATGGATGCGTTGTCACGGTGTGCGGTCCCGAAGGCATCATCGACATAAACATCGGCCATCTCAGCCAACTCAGTGGCGAATTCGTCCTTGGCTGCCCGAAGTTGCTCATCTTCCTTAGCCGCCTTGTCCTTGATTGTCTCTTCCTTGTGAAAACGTAGGTTCTCCAGCAGCATCACTCGGCCGCTCTTTAGCGATTTGGCCTTGTCCTGGGTCTGTTTGCCAATGCAATCGTCGGCAAAAATCACTTTCTGTCCCAGTAACTCCGAGAGCCTCTTTGCAATCGGTGCCAAAGACAGCTTCGGATCGACTTTACCCTTGGGACGGCCCAGATGGCTCATCAGGATAAGCGCACCTCCGCCCTTTAGTATATGCTTTATCGTCGGCAGAGCCTTTACGATCCTGTCGTCGCTGGTGATATTGCAGTTATCATCGAGCGGCACATTAAAATCGCACCGCATCAATACCTTCTTACCTTTAACATCGATATCGGCAACGGTTTTCTTAGCCATTTTTCCTCCTGCCCTATCTATATTTATCACAATTAGATCGCGACAATTACATCGCCGCCATCTTCTCCATGATATCAACTGTCCTGTTCGAATAACCCCATTCGTTATCGTACCAACTGACAATCTTAACCATCTGGCCGATGACAATGGTACAGAGCGAATCGAAAATGCTCGAACCGGGATGCATCACAATGTCACTGCTCACAATAGGCTCATCGCAATAGTACAGAATACCCTTCATCGGGCCTTCGGCGGCGGCCTTGACCGCGGCATTGACCTCTTCGACAGTCGCCGGCTTATCAAGGTCCGCAACCAGATCGACAAGACTTCCAACCGGAACCGGAACTCTAACAGCATATCCGTCGAGCTTACCCTTCAATTCCGGGATAACTTTGCCGATAGCCTTGGCCGCACCGGTTGTCGTCGGAATAATATTTATCGCCGCTGCGCGGGCACGACGAAGGTCAGAGTGAATCAAATCGGCCACATTCTGGTCGTTCGTATAGGCATGAATCGTAGTCATCAAGCCGTGCTTGAGACCGAAAGTATCGTTTAGAACCTTTGTCACCGGACCAAGACAGTTAGTCGTGCAGCTTGCGTTGGAAACACACTTGACGTCTTTAGTCAACTGATCGTCGTTTACACCCAGAACGATCGTTGCATCGATATCATCCTTGGCTGGGACTGTCAGGACGACCTTGTCGGCGCCGGCTTTGATGTGGTCGCCATAGCCGCCCTTGGGAGATTCAAGCGTGCGGAAAATACCAGTCGATTCGACGACGATCTTAACGCCCATATCCTTCCAGGGTAGTTCGGCTGGGTTTCTGACCGAGAGAACCTTAACAGCCTTGCCGTTAATCACAAGCTCGTCCCCGGACAATTCCACCGTTCCGTCCCATCTACCCATAACCGAATCATATTTGAACAGATGAGCGAGGCTTTTGGCATCGCCCAGATCGTTGATCGCGGCCAGTTCGAGTTCGCCCTGTCTCTGCATGATAATTCTCGCCACGGCCCTACCGATTCGACCGAAACCATTAATTCCAACCTTTGTTGCCATACTAAATTCTCCTATATTCTGTAAGTACGTTTATTACTCGGTTAATATTGACCTAATTAATCGAGCACATACTTTATTTCCAAGCTAAAGCAAAGTCAAGGTTTTAAATCCACCGTCGGCCAAGATTGCTCCGGATATCGGCATAACACGGCTGCCGTGCACCGATCCCAACGATTCTGGCAGCCTGTAACGCAGGTCAATCCGATACGGTTTTATGCTGAAATGTGTGTTTTCTGCCTTTTTTTTAAATTTTTGTGTAACATACCAGCACCTCGCGCAATTTATAGTGTGGATATGGTTGGTGCTATGGCAAAAACTGTTGAACGAAATAACAACGATGATCTGGTTCTGCGGGCTCGCACGGACGCTGATGCTCTCGGAAGGCTGTACGATCTTTACTACAAACGAATCTACAGATTCTGCCTGTACCGGGTATTTGAAAGAGATACGGCTGAAGACCTGACATCGACGATTTTTCTGCAACTGGCCCAGTCGATGGGAAAATTTACCGGCAAAACCGAAAGAGATTTTGCCAACTGGCTATACCGGATCGCAGCCAACCATTCCAATTCTTATATAGGGCTTGCTGAATAATCCACTTTCAGCATTTTATTATTTCTGGCGATGGCATTGTGATGCGAACTTTCTGCATCCAATGTAAATTCTCTGCATAATTGCAGCACTCTTGATAGGCAGCCAA
>SDBT01001300.1_pt1 | contig 43590 bp, 36 predicted proteins | sample 2277101 | NCBI WGS metagenome assembly SDBT01 (sample SAMN10404973, study PRJNA504765) | marine sediment metagenome | isolation source: marine sediment core GS10_PC15, 103 cmbsf | place: Arctic Ocean: Southern Knipovich Ridge | collected 2010
GACATCGATCACGGCCTGTGTCTCATCACACTGCACCTTGAGAGTGTCGATATCCTGCATGATCTTGAGAGCCTCTTCCTCGTATTTGGCGTTGTCGGCCTTGAGGGTATTGATCTCGGTGAGAATGGCGGCGTATTCCTTGTTGGTCTTCGCCGTATTGAGCACCGTCCGCAGGTTTGAGACCTTCGCATCGCGGGTTTTGAGGTCCAGATCGAGTTGATCGGACTTCTTGCGTTTCTGGAGAGACTGCTCCTTGAGCGAATCAAACTCGCTGCGCAGCTCGTCGATCTTGCGCTGTTGTCCGGACACAGCGTTCTGTCGTATGCGAAGGCGGCTCTTGATGTCCGCCACTTGCCGTTCTATTGACTGAAGGTGCAATAAAGCCGATAGCAACTTGCCCATGCAATCGTCCTCTTCACTTGTAAAGTTGTGGAATCCTTTATTATCCTGATCCCGCTGCAATATACAAGCATCTTTCAGCCAAAAAAGGTATTGAGGGGCGCGTTATGCAACTAAGACTCGATCATTCCGATAGATTCCCGCAACGATACCGCCTCATTGTACGCCTCGTGGATGGCCAGAGCGGCAAGGTAATACCGAAAACAATCGCCAATATCGAATCACCCGGCCAGGGCGAACCGTAGATATGACTGGAGGATGTGATAGACGCCAGACTAGTACTCTGTAACAGGGTACTAGTTGATTTCCGTATACGTATCGGGATCCGCCGTCAGAATCGTCGGGCCGGGAATGGTTACTCCCGTGGGCAGGCCCGGGTACGTCGAACGGTTAATCTTGATAGTCGCGTTGTTTTGCAGGTTGAGCCCGCCACTGCCGAGTATGATGCTACCGTCGATTGTCGCGGTGCTATTGTTCTTGGCTGTCAGTGTCTCACAGACTATCGTTCCGCTCAGCGATTCTAAATTATTCTTGAACTCAATGTCGAAGCCCGGTGCGAGAATCGCAGAACCTGTCATTGTACGTATTATCGCAAAGTCGGTCGTATTGGGCAGATCCTCTACCGGGTTGAGCGTAAGGTTGTTCATGAAGTAAATCAGGTTCGTACTGAGTGCGGCTGTGCTGTCGGGCTGCTCGCAAACTATGACGCCGGTCACCGTCGCACCATTCTTGAATTCGACATAGTTTGGCGCTTCGACATAGAGCACGCCCAGTATCGTTACGTTGTTGCTGAATTCCGGATCCGTATTCGCCTCGATGTATGGGTTAATGAGCGTAACGTTTTTGGTCGGCGTGCTGGAAGTGAATATATTCACGGCAAACGATTTGAATACGTTCGGATCAACGGAGGGCATGGCCTTACCGGCAACACCGTAATTGATGGTCCCTCCGATCGTCACCCCGCTCGAAACACTACCGTACGAATCCTTCAGGTCCACATCGCCGGATATATAACCGCTGTCGATATTGACGGCCGCTCCCACTATGACCGCTTCGGTGTAGATCGACGCCTTATCAGTAGGATTCAGCCCGGTGTAGCTTAAGTTCCCGCCTATGTTGATCGGGCCCTCGGAATACACACCATAGTCCAGCGAGCCGGTTTTAGCACCCAAGTCAAAGTCTATTGACATACTGCGGCTAAGGGCGATGCCCGAGCCGGTGGTATAGCTGCCCGTCACAGCCAGCCTCACCGTGCTGCTATCGGGCATGGTTATAACGGCGATGAAGCTCGAGTCGTCGCTAAAAGCCACCGAAGGTATCGTGATAGTGCTGTTACCGTCGTAGGTAACGGTGCTACCGTTGAGATTACCCGTTCCGTTCATCTTGCCTTGCAGGCAGGTGGCAAGCGAGTCCAGCAGGGCTTCACCGCTTACGTTCGACGTCAGGTCGGAAGTGCTCAGGACATACACGAGATACGACAGGCCGCTTTCGGTCGATGCCTGGGCATCGAAAGCGTTAGAAGTATTGGTGGCTTGTCGGGCCTGGAGATCAGTCGTAACGGTCACCGCATATCCCATGGACGCCATTACCACCAGCAGCAGCATGGCCAAGATATAGGCAAACCCACGACGTTTTCTGTCAGATTTACCACCTCTGCACTTATTACTATTCATAACTTGATCCCTGTTCGCACTCTGCCTCGGCGACCGGAGCCTCGCACAGCTCCTGCATCTGTGTCTGAACACATCCTTACATAAGGAAACTTAATATATGTTTGGCCTCCCAGGACGATATTTTCAACAATTCGTGCGTCCCGAAAATCAAGAAAGACCGCCCTTACCTCTGCGCGGATAGATGTTGCATGAAGGGATTTTGCCCCGCCCGGATTCCGGGCAAAGCCTGCTATGGCTCGAGATAGGTGTCCGGATTGGGCGTCAGTATCGTCGGTCCGGGCATGATGATACCTGTCGGCATCTCCGTATATTGGGACAGATCTATGAGGATATCAGCATTATTGTTCAATTCTACGCCCCCCTCACCCATGACGATGATGCTTCCGTGAATGACTCCTTGCGGGTTATTCTTGGCAGTAATGCTCTCGGCAGCTATCGTGCCGCTTATCGATCCGAAGTTGTTCTTGAACTCGATCTCGAAACCCGGGGCGAGAAATGCCGAGCCTTCCAACTCACGCAAATCAGTGAAATTCGGATCATCCGAAGGCAGGTCTTCGACGCCGCTCATAAACGGACCGTTATTGAAGATGATCTTGTTTTCACTCAGCGGGCTGTTGGCGTCAGGTTGCTCGGTAACGATAACCCCGGTGATATCCGTCTGGTTCTTGAACTCCACCACATTGGGCGATTCGACGTACAGAACGCCCTGAATCGTCACGCCGCTGCCGAAAATAGGATTCGTACCGGCGGGGATGTAAACGTTCGTAAGCGTAACGTTGGCCAGACCCGCATTAGGGTCAAATTCATTGGTCGCAAACGGCGTGAACATACTAGTATCGACCGTCGGGACTGCCACATTGTCCACACCTCGCTCGATTTTCCCGGTTACGGTTACACCTGCTAGATCAATGATCGCGTTCGGATCGCCGGTCGATACGTCACCGGATATGGTCCCGCTATCGACAACGATCGCTTCCTGGCTGATCTGTGCGTCGGAATACATCGAGCCTTCGCTGGAGACGTTCACTCCCATATAGGTAAGATTTCGCCCGATATCTATCGGACCCTTGGCGTATATTCCGTATTCCAGTTGCGGGTCCTTGGTGCCCTTATCGAGATCCATCCTCAGGGTGCGGCTCAGGGTTACCGAACGGCCTTCGTTCGTACCCACTACCGTGAGCCTTACCGTACCGGCATCGGGCATCGTCAGCGTCGCGTTGAATGTCTCATTATCGTCAACCGAGATTAGCGGAACGGTGAGCGTGTTGCCGTCGTATGTCACACCGGAATCGCCGAGATTGGCCATAAAGCTCGTCTCGCGTTGCAAATTGAGGGCAAGCGAATCAAACATAGCCTGGCCGCTCGCATTCGGTTTCAGATCTAGATCGGTGAGAGTATATAGCAGATAAGACAGACCGCCCTGGGCGACGGAGTGGGTTTCAAAGGCTTCAAAAGTGTTGACCGATTGGCGAGCCTGGAGATCTGTCGTAACGGCAAGGGCGTAGCCCATAGAGGCCATAACGACCAGCAGAAGCAAAGCGATAATATACGCGAATCCCTCGCGCATATCGCGACGGTGTGAGTTACGTCCTGTTCGAGCCTTCATGGCTATACGCCTCCTCTAATCCTTGCAACTCGGAAGGTTTAGCGCAGGTCCTCGCTTTATGCCTCCAGGAGACATTCCCTTCCATCATGGAACCTAGGATTCACAGGCCCGCTGGCCCAACTTTCAGACAAATTAAGTTGCTGATGACAGCCAATTTGGGCGGAGGGGAAACATTCGGCCGGCGGTTGTCTTGATGCGACCATCCACTACCGCTACGATCTGACCTCGACGTCCAGAGACAACCATGTTCGAAACCGACGATACGATAGTAGCGATCTCATCGGCAGCAGGCAGCGCCGCAAGGGGAATCGTGCGCCTGTCCGGACCCGGTGCATTCGCACTGGCCGGGACGGTCTTCACACCCGCCAAAGCCGCGCTCGACGAGATGCCAGGCTTTAGCGCAGCAGACGGAATCGTGCGCATTGCCTCACTGCAAATCGAGCTGCCCTGCCGGGTGTATGTCTTCCGCACGCCCCATAGTTTCACCCGCCAGGACATAATCGAGCTTCACCTGCCCGGATGCCCGCCGGGCTTGGCAGCCATGGCCGACGTACTGATCGCCGCGGGCGCCAGAGCGGCCGGGCCGGGAGAGTTCACAGCACGGGCGTTCTTCTCCGGACGAATCGATCTGTCAGCGGCTGAGGCTGTCGCCGATATTATTGAGGCGGCTGACGATTCGCAGCTTCGCGCAGCAGTCGCCGCACTCGACGGGACGGTCTACCGCCTGTGCTCCAAGGCGGGGGCGACTATCGCAGACGTACTGGCGGCCGTCGAAGCGTCTATCGACCTCGGCGATGAAGATCTGACCTTCGACAAACCCGGCGACCTGGCTGGCAAACTCGTATCCGTCGCCGCCGAGCTTGAAACCACTGCCCTCAGCGCCGCTGAACTGCCCGATGCCGCCTGCGAACCGACCGTCGTTCTGGCTGGCAGGCCCAACGTCGGTAAGAGCTCGCTGCTCAATGCGCTCTGCGAAACCGAAAGAGCGATAGTTTCAGCCGTCGCGGGTACAACGCGCGACGTGCTCAGTTCCTCGCTGGAACTCGCAACCGGACATAGCGCCTGCCTGCTGGATGCAGCCGGCTTCGCGCACTTCGAATCGCCTGTCGAAGCCGCCGCCCACGCAGCGGCAAGCCGCGCCGTCCAACGGGCCGACGCCATTGTCTTCGTAACCGATGCGTCTGATCCGGGCATAGCAGGCGATCTGAAACTTCTCGCCGACATCCGGCAGACAAACAGCCGGGCACCTATTATCTTCGTCGTCAACAAGATCGACCTGGCCGATCCGTCAGGCGTCATCGATTCTCTCAGCCAGTGTTCAGACGCCCCGCCAATCGCAACCTCCACCGTTACCGGCGACGGGCTCGACGAGCTTCGCCAAGCGATAGCACAGACGCTGAGTATCTCGGCTGGTCGATCCGGCGATGCGATGGGACTGCATCAGAGGCAAAAACGCTGCCTGCTCGCAGCAGCTCATTGCGTACAGCAGGCGGCCGAGACGCTTGGCAACTCAAGGCAAGTGGCTGATCGCGCCGAGCTAGCCGCCATAGACCTGCGGGGGGCTTTGGCCCAACTCGGCCAGATCAGTGGGCAGATTGTAAACGAAGACATCCTCGGGCGTATCTTCAGCCGATTCTGCGTGGGCAAGTAAAACCACTCCCAATAATTAAGTGCGCTCCATCGCGGCGGGCAAGCTACATCGCGATCGCATTGACTTCCGGGGATTGGTATAAAACCCTTTGCCTTCAACAATTGCATATTTATCTCGCCTCGGCCACAGTTTGACGCAAGTGACGTGCATAGAATGGAATGAAAATCGGTAGTCGAATCCAGACCACCAATATATTGCGAAAGGGGCAAGGAAAATGAAGATTAACGAGTATCTCAAGGATCGAGGGGTCTGCTTCTCCATGCACGAGCACGCACCGGCGTATACTGCGCAGGAAGTAGCTGCCGAGGAGCACGTCTCCGGGCACATGACCGCCAAGGCGGTGGTCGTCCACACCGGGGACCGCTACGTAATGTGCGTCCTGCCGGCAAGCTACAAACTCGACATGCAGAAGGTGGCACAGGCTCTCGATACCGAGCACATCCGCATGGCCGATGAGATCGAGATGGCAAAACTGTTCCCCGATTCAGAAGTTGGCGCAGAACCGCCGTTCGGAAATCTCTATGAGATCCAGACGATAGTGGACCAGCACCTGGCCGGTGACGAGGAAATCATTTTTCAGAGCGGTTCGCACCGCCAGGCTATCCGCATGAAGTACGCCGATTATGCAGCCCTGGCAGAGCCCCACGTAGCCGACTTGGCAGTGGCACTTTAAGACAACTCACGGGCAGTGGCTGATCGCATCCAGGATCGCGCGGCGGACGTCGTCGGGATTATTCAGGTGAGTCCAGTTCGACTGGGGAGTGTCCGCATCGAAAAAGTCAAAGTAGATACTGCCCAGCCCAAAGAAGCTCTCGAACGTCGAAGCTGACGGCAGAACCTCGCTGATCTGCTTGAGCGAAACCGAGTACGTTTCGATTTTGACCACGCCGCGAAGTTGCAGTACGCGCCTGTTTGTCAGTATGTATAATCGACCGGTCCACTGCAGGCAGGCTGCCAGAATACGAAAGAACCCGCACCCCAGGCACCCAAGCAGAAGCATCTCGGACGAACCGGTGATGTTGAACATATCGCCGGCCATCGCCGCTCCAACTCCCACCAGCGCCGCGACCACCAGAACCGGACCGGACGTAATCAGAACGAACCATCCGCTCGGTTTGACCGCCAGGATCACGATCTCGCCGTCCTGCAGATATCGCTCGGCGATGGATTCACTCGCCGTCACTGCATTGGCTGAATCGGCTGACGGTGTCATTCGTTCTCGCTCCGTGGGGTATCGTAGCTGGCTACAATCTCCGGCCGAAGCACGCAGATATCAGGCAGGTTCCGGTACATATCATCGTAGTCCAAGCCATAGCCGACGACGAATTCCGGTTCGATTTCAAATCCGACAAAATCGGCCTTCACCTCTACAGGCCGATCCGAGCAGAGTTTTTTCACCAGCACGCACGTTCTGACGCTGGTAGGCGACTGGGACGCAATCCTTTCGATCAGCCCCCCAAGCGTCCTTCCCGTATCGAGAATATCATCGACGATCAGGACTTCCTGCCCTGCAAGGACATCGCCGGGTGGTAAGTCGAGGCTGAGTTTCCCAGCCGAGGTGGCCTGACCAGGATAGCTCGATGCCGAGACGACCACCAGCCTGATCCGCAGAGGCAGCCTGCGCATAAGGTCGGAAAGAAAAATAAGCGAGCCTGTAAGCACCGCCACAATGGTCAGATCCGCCTGGGTATCCCGTCGCGGCGAATAGCACCCAAGAATCTCTTCGGCAAGTGCGTTTACTCTGGAGGCGATGTCATGGCGCGGAATTATCAGCCTCTCGATGTCGCCGTGAAATGGCTCTGCGCCGTTCTTACTAGCTGAACTGTTCACTCGTCACCCTGGAATTGGACCAATACTGAACGCATGAATCCTACATGCTCTCGGCGGGCATTTCAATTTCGCAATCCCACCGAAGATTTGGCGCTTGAACTGCCCGCTCCAAAAGCGATAGAGTTAACGGACCGATTCGGGGAGCGAATCGGCTTTGTGAACTGACCGGCCGAGGGAAATGACCCGCATCGGCAGGACTGGACAATGGGGTTCTTTTTTAGGAGTCACAGCTATGCGATTGGCCAAAACACTATCGATTTCACTTTGCATCGCGATCTCAGCTTCATGCGCAATTGCTCAGACCACCGATTCGACGGCAGCGGCCCCGACAGCGGCAGCGTCGCCAGCCAAGGCCGAGCATGTATTGACGCACATCCCCGCAGGTGCGATGGGCTTTGTCGCGGTCAACAATATCCAAATCACCGCAGCCAACGCCGAGCGATTCCTCAACGATATCGGAGTGGCCCCGATGCTGGGCCTGCAATCGACGCCGGGCACGCTTGTCAACATGCTCCGCGGAGAGATGATGCTCGCCAGTGGGTTCAACCCCGATGGCGGGTTCGCAGCCGTTATGCTCGACCCGCAGCAGTTCGGCGTGGACCTGGTCAAGATGATCTCGCCGTTGTCGGCGATGACGTCGACCGTGGATCCCAACGAGCCACCGCAGAAGGTGCCCTTCGTGCTTCTGGTACCTGGCTCGAGCGTCGAGGGCGTTTTTGGAAACTACGAAATCCAGACAGGCACACCGTACAGCCTGGTCAAGCTTCGCATGGGCGAAATGTACGCAGCCCAGTGCGGCAGCTACATCGCACTTAGCCCCACCACCAAGGCGCTCGATGCGATGCTCTCGGCCAAGACCAAAGTGTCCAGTGAACTGACCGACAGCGAGAAGGCAAAGATCGCCGCAGCCGACGTCGCAGTGCATATGAACATGAAGGTCGGCGGACCCATCTTTGCAAAGATGCTCACCGAACTCGAGCAACTCGCCCCGATGATGAGAGATATGCAGGCAGGCAACCCAACCGCACCCCCGGCGGACATGCTCAAGATGTACCTCGACATCTACCGCGACATGGCGATGTCGCTGAATTCGGTGACGGTGACTGGCAAGTTCGCAACCACCGGCCTGGCGATGAACACGCAGTTGCTCTGGAATACAGAGACCCTCATGGGCAAGATGATGGCATCGTTCAAGCCCAGTGGAGCCAAGCTGCTCGACAAACTCCCGAACCTCCCCTACGTCCTGGCGTTCGGCATGGACTATGCTGCCCTGAGCGACGAGGCCAAGGCATTCAGCCGCGACTTCTCGAACAAGCTCCTCGCAGACAAATCGATGGACAAGATTCCCGCGGAGGCGAAATCCAAACTGCTGCGGGCCACGGAACTCAGCAACGAGCAGATCACCGGCGCGCAGTTCGTAATCGGTGGACCGTCGCCGGAAGGCCCGGGCGTCTTCGGCGCTTCCTACGTCCTCAAATGCAAGGACTCGGCCGTCGTTAAAGACATGCTGCCCGATTTGATGGTTGCATATGACGCGATGTTCAAATCAATGATAAGCGACCCGGCCGCCAGTAACGCTTTCTCGCTGTCATACCTCAAGAACGCAGAAACCGTTGACGGAAAGCCCGTCGATGTAATCGACATCAGCTTTGCTGACCTTGATAACATGTCCGAGAGTGAACGCAGCGCACTGACCATGACAATGGGCGAAGACACGTTCCGGGCGAGAGTAACTGCCCCCGATTCCAAAACCGTCGTAATATCATTCGGCGGAGGAACGAACTATCTCGCAGAATCCGTCAAGGCTGCCCAGACTCCAGGTGCCATCAAAGCCGACGCCGGCGTCCTCGAAGCTTTGAAGCACATGCCAAAGAACAGGCTGGGACTGATGCTCTTCAACGTGAGCAACCTGATGCAGGTTCTCAATAATGCAGGTCCTGTACTGGGCACCCCACCCATGCCGCCTATCGCCACCAAGACTCCGATCACCATCGGCTTGGGCGTGACAGGCAACGAATCCGAGATAGCCCTGTACGTCCCCAACTCCCTGATAAGGGAAGCAACCCAAATACTGATGACGATCCTCATAGGCCAGCCACCCCAAGGCGGACCCGGCGCACCTGAGAGTGCACCTGCTCCCAGTAACGAGTTCTAATCGGCTCGGTTTTGAATTGACAAAAAAAAGTCCGTCCCAATTGGGGCGGACTTTTTATTGCGCTATGTGCCACCGCTGCGTTACTGCAACGCCTTTTCCAGCTCCACTAAAAAGCCGTCCAGCATCTTCTGGGGTATGCGGGACAGGGCGGGCTCGATGGCCTTGTTGGTTTGGAAATCTTCGACCGAAAACAGCACAGAAGACAACATTATGCCCATTCCAGCTGGTCCATGTATTTCTGCGATTCCCTGTCGCTGACTCCAGGGCTGGCAACCACGATAAGCAGATTCACGCCAAGGGTGGGGGCGTCGCTTGTTCCACCGGTTAGGTTTTTTATCCAGACAGCGTATCGGTATCCGTTTTTTGAACGATTGACAACTTCTTGGGCAAGTTCGTTATTCAGAAAGCCTATCTGCGCGCCATTCTGCCTACAGACTTTTACCGCATTGGGATCATGAGGATTGTATTCGTCATGGTCAAAGACCAGTTGTTCAGCGATCCGACATTTGGCAATGATCTTTTGTCTTGATCTGCCGTTATCATTTCGATGTGTAACGCCCACAACTTTTGTATGAAAACTTATTACCCGTCTATCGTTCGCTTCTCTTTGGCTGAGTATGTTATTGGCGACGGCTAATTGTTTCCGTTGCTTTTCTTCTGCAATAACTGCCGGATCCTTCACCTTCATGCGTCTGTTGCAGACTGGGCAGGTTTCCATTTTGCCGATCAAACTGTCCGGTGATTCCATGTCGGCCCCGCACTTGTTGCACTCATAGGAGATCATGGGTTGCCCCTTTCGGGCTCAGTGACAATCGGAATTTCAGCGTCATCTCGCTACTCTCCCAAAAGCCGTCATGACCATCCGCTAATCGCCCATGATCTTAACCAGCAGGCGCTTTCGCCGCAGCCCGTCGAATTCATAGTAGAAAATGTGCTCCCATGGCCCGAGGTGAAGCTCCCCGTCGGTAATCGCCACGACGACCTCCCGGCCCATGATCTGACGCTTCATGTGCGCATCTGCATTGTCTTCTGCACCGTTGTGACGGTATTGACTGTGGGGCTTTTCGGGGGCGAGCTTCTCCAGCCACACTTCGTAATCGTGGTGAAGCCCGGATTCGTTGTCGTTGATAAACACGCTGGCGGTGATGTGCATGGCATTTATCAGCGCGAAACCTTCCGCTACGCCGCTCTCGCTCACCAGCCGCTCGACCTCGCGATGAATCGAAACAATCGCCCGCCGCTGAGGAACTTCCATCCAGATTTCCCTGGTCAAAACTTTCATAGTCTATAAGCCTTTCCGTCTCCCACGCACAAAACTCGGAACGTTTCAAAAACCTACTGTTTGGCCCACTGCGCGACGGCCCAGCCGATGAGTAGCAGCACAAGACCGGCCCCGGCGACGATAGCCCATGTGTAAACCGCCAGCCAGATCGCTATCTTGATGAGCAACAGCAGCGCACCGAGGCTCAGCAGACTTCCGCCAAGCCCCATCAGTGTCCTGGCCGCAATCATTCTGTTTCGATTCATAGTTTGACTCCCCATGTGAGTGCAGTTGCTCTTATGATACTCACCAGATGCTGACGCTCAATAGTTGAATGCTCTAAACTGTAAGGTCCAATGAGAGATTTAAGCAAACAGATATCCGCCCAATTGCTTCCTCGCGTTCGCCGGCCCGGCCAATATACGGGCCTGGAGATTAATGCCCGCCATAAAGATCCGCTCGCGGCGCAGGTCCGCGTGGCTATGGCGTTCCCCGATACTTACGCTATCGGCATCTCGCATCTGGGCAGCCAGATACTCTATCAGATGGTGAATGATCTGCCCAACGCAGCCTGCGATCGCGCTTATTGCCCCGAACCGGACGCCGAAGCCGTCATGCGCGAATTCGATATTCCGCTTTTCGGCTGGGAGTCTCGCTGCGCACTGGCGGACTTCGACGTAATCGGATTCTCGCTGCCTTACGAACTCTGCCTGACCAACGTACTGACAATGCTCGACCTGGCCGGTGTGCCCATACACTCGGCCGACCGCACCGAAAGCGATCCGATAATCATCGCCGGCGACGCACTGGCTGAAACTCCCGAACCGATGGCTGCGTTCGTGGATATGTTCCTGATCGGCGAGGGCGAAATATCCGTCCCCGCGCTGGTCGAACTGATCGCCCGCGCCAAAGCAACCGGCCTATCACGCAGCGATATCCTGATTGAAGCTGCCCGCACGATCCCCGGAGCATACGTTCCCGCCCTGTACGAACCGCAGTACGACGCGGACGGGCATTTTTGCGGGCTCAACCCAACTCGCGACGATATACCAACGACAATCGAACGTGCGCAAATCGCGAGCATGGCCGATAGCCCGGCGATAGAAGCCCCGCTCGTCCCGCTCTCCGAGGGCGTACACGAACGCGTGGTCATCGAGATCATGAGAGGCTGCCCCAACGCGTGCAGATTCTGCCAAGCCGGAGCCACGCGCGGAAAGGTCCGCACGCGAAGCGTAGATGAAATCGTTGAAATCGCACGCAAAGCAATCGCCGCCACCGGATTCGACGAAATCGGACTGCTCTCGCTCTCGACCAGCGATTATCCGCACCTCGGCGAACTGATAGGAAAACTCGATGCCGAATTCACCGACAAACGCGTATCGGTATCGCTGCCCTCACTGCGGGCCGGCCAGCAGTTGCGCCACTTACCGCAACTGACTTCATCGGTCCGCAAAGGCGGACTCACCATCGCCGCCGAAGCGGGCACCGACGCTCTGCGCGATGCGATTGGCAAGAACATCACCGAAGCGGACATGCTCGCCGGCGTCCGGGCTGCCTACGAAGCGGGCTGGCGCCGCGTGAAGGTTTACTTCCTGGGCGGACTGCCCGGCGAAACGGACGAGGACATCGACGCGATCTTCGCCCTCTGCAAGAAGCTCTCGGATACCGGCAAGGAAATAACCGGCCATCCCGGTTCGATCTCGGCGAGCGTATCGTGGCTGGTGCCCAAACCGCACACGGCTATGCAGTATTGCGGCATGCGAACGGCCGATTATTACTTCGCCATGAAGGACAGGCTAAGAGAACTCGCCCGCCGCTCTGCGGTCAACTTCAAGTTCCACTGGATCGAACGTTCACTGCTGGAAGGCATGATCGCTCGCGGCGATCGGCGCGTGGGCGAAGCTATCGAAGCAGCCTGGACAAACGGTGCTCGCCTCGATGCATGGAACGAGCATTTCGATTACGACAACTGGCTGGCGGCGTTCGAGGAGACCGGTATCGATCTTGTCTGGTACGCCAACCGCCAAATCGCCACGGACGAACCCACCCCCTGGTCGCACATATCCTGCCCGCCCGGCCCGCAGATCACCCTCCGCGAGTACAACAAAATGCTGGATGCGTTGGACGTTAGCCGCTGACCTGCTGCCAATACCTCAGGCCCAGACGATTGTATTGGCGTTGAAGACAGGTCCGTCGGTACAGCAGAGTTTGTAGGACCACCCCGGTTCGGTATGATCGCGGATCTTCACCACGCAGGACTGGCAGGTTCCCATTCCGCAGGCCATGTGACGCTCGAGCGCGAGTTGGCAGGTAATGTTTCGTGAGACGCACATCTCGCCGACCGCCTGCATGAGCGGTTCGGGCCCGCAGCAGTAGACAGCCAGTTGGTCGGCGTCTTCGACGTGCACGTTCAGCCAGTTGTGCAGCGCCTCTGATACCGTCCCGCCAAAGCCAGCCGATCCGTCGTCGGTGGCGATAGCGGCTGGTACGTCGAACTCGGCAAACTGCCGGACGCACATCGTCACCTGCCCGGTCGTTGCGATATCCGCTCCGCCGATCAGCGTGATCGGAAGCAATTTAACGTTCCTCGCACCGTTGAAGCTGACAGTCTGCTTGCCCGCCCCGGCGAGCGTGCGGGCGAGATAGATCATCGGTGGAATGCCCACGCCCCCGCCGACGACGGCTGCGATGGACTTGTCTGCGAAAATATCGAACCCGTTGCCCAGCGGTCCGAGCACGCTGAGTTCGTCGCCGGTGTTAACTCCGCTCAGCCAGCTTGTACCGGTTCCGGCCGCGCGGTAGATGATGCTCAACTCAACGCTGCCGTCCGGGCAATCCTTGCGCCCAGCCAGCGACAGCGGGCGTCTCAGCAGGGGCTCTTTGCCTGTCAGTTCAGCCTGCGTGAATTCTGGCGGCTTGCCATCGGCCCAGTCAATTTTGTGCATGCACAACTGCTCGCCGGGCGGGCGACAGAGAAGCTGCACGAACTGTCCCGCCCACGTATTTGGAAATTCCTTCAGCGAGAGGCGCAACAGAAAGTGTTCGTCGCAAAGCGGTTGGTTGCCTGCGACTTCGGCCAGATACACACCACGGGTTGACTCACTTGCCGGACACATCCAAACAATCCTAGACTATCAATGGGCCGGGATCAATTTTCGTTTTTGCCGGCCCGCCCGTTTGGGCGATATCACTGAGAGTGAACTGATATGTCCGTCGCCCACGCGAAGGAGATGATACCATGGCAAGAAACACAGCAAAAGCATCAATACTAACGTTTGTCGTCCTTATAGCCTTGGCTGGCGCTGCGGTTTGGTTCATTACCTCGCCCGCGAATTCTCTCAGTGTGGGCATAATGAACAACTCAGGGGCCAACCTGTATGCCACCGCCCTGTCGAATAACGGACAACTCCTGGACGAAGCCGATCTGGGCACCGGCCGTAGCGAGAGGCTCAGCCTCTGGAGCGGAGAGGATATCGATCTGGCCAGGCGGATGATATTCAGAATCGTTCTGCGAACCGATGACGACGAGGTCTTCGCCGTACGCAGCATGACCGGCCAGGAACTCATCGACTGCGGGCAGGTGCTGGAAATCTCCAGAAGCGGAAACATTCGCACACGCGCTCAAGCCATAAAACGCCCCGTCGATATGTAGGCCATAGTTCCAACCACCGGCCGCACATATCATGACCTCAGCCCACCACCTGTGGGTATCGAGCCTCCAACATCAGAGCCCCGTTGACAGTTCCGCCCGATCGGCCTACCATCGCCTGTTAGAAGGAGACACAAAATGGCCTCCGGGAAAACTCAAAGTTCAGGCAAAACAAAATCGTGGGCACACCGACTGACGGCCGAAGCGGACGCCGTAACGGCTGAGCTGCTGGCGAGTCTCGACGTGGACAAGGTACTCTGGCGATACGACATCGCCGGATCGCTCGCCCACGCCCAGATGCTAACCGCCCAGAAGATCATCACGCGCGCCGAACACGCCAAGATCAAAAAAGGCCTGCTCACCGTCGCCCGGGCAATCGAAGCTGACAAGCTCGACATGCCAATCGAACTCGAAGACATTCACATGGTGATCGAAAAGGCGCTGATCGACCGGATCGGATCTCTCGGTGGAAAGCTGCACACCGGACGGTCCCGCAACGATCAGGTCGCGCTCGATCTGCGCTTATGGGCACGGGACGCAGCAGACGAACTGCTAACCGACGTCAAGACTCTCCAGAAAGCACTGGTGAAACTCGCAGCCAAGTCCGGCGATATTGTGATGCCATCGTACACGCACCTGCAGCGGGCCCAGCCGATACTAGCCGGCCATGCAGTACTGGCATACGTAGAGATGTTGCAACGAGACGCCGACCGGCTCGCTGATGCGCGCAAGCGGATCAACGTCTGCCCGCTGGGCAGCGGTGCGGTAGCCGGTACCTCCCTGCCGCTGGACCGGGCGATGACGGCCAAGCTGCTGGGCTTTACCAGCTTCACGCGGAACAGTATCGATGCGACCTCGGATCGGGACTTCCTGGTCGAGCTTGCGTTCTGTTGCGCGATGATATCGGTGCATCTTTCGCGATGGGCCGAGGACTGGATCATCCAATCGACCAGCGAGTTCAAGATGATCGAGCTGCACGACGCCTACTGCACGTCCAGTTCCATGATGCCGCAGAAGAAGAACGCCGACACGCTCGAACTTATCCGTGGCAAGGCCGCCAACGGTATCGCACAACTGACCGGCCTGCTGACGCTTATAAAGGGCCTGCCCATGAGCTACAACCGCGACCTGCAGGACGACAAACGCTTCGCATTCCCGGCTGTGAATGGCACGCTGCAAGCATTGAAAGTAGCCGCGGGCGTGGCTTCAACCGCCAAGTTCAACGCAAAGCAGATCGCCGCCGGGTTGGATGAAGGCTTCCTCGATGCGACGTCGCTAGCCGAGTACATCACCGCCAAGGGCGTACCGTTCCGCAAGGCGCACGGGATCGTCGGAAAGCTTGTCGCCAAGGCTGAATCCGATGGCAAGTCACTGGGCGAGTTGACGCTGGCCCAACTACAGAAGGCCTGCAAGCTGATCGACAAAGACGTAGCAGGTTATCTCGGTGCAGCCAACGTCGTCAAACGCTACGCACCCCAAGGCGCGGGCGGGCCGAAGCAACTCACCAAGCAACTCGGCTTCTGGCAGAGGAAACTCACCTGAGCCCATGAAAGAGCGTGAGTTCATCAGTTGGATTCGCAGCCAGACACAACTCGACGCACGCCGCGTGCCCGTCGGTCCGGGTGATGACTGCGCGGTGGTGGCATTCGGCGACCAGCGGGTAATCGTAACGACCGACCAGGTACTCGACGGGGTACACTTCAAGCTCCACGAGCACGGACCGCGCGCAGCCGGTCGCAAGGCCATGGCGAGGAACCTCTCTGATATCGCGGCGATGGCTGCGACTGCGACGGCCGCGGTCGCCACCGTCGCCTGCCCACCGAACTTCAGCCGCTGCGACGCCGAAGCTCTCTACGCAGGCCTGCGCGAAGTTGGCGATAAGTTCGATTGCCCCGTCGTCGGCGGAGATGTCGGTGCGTGGGACTCACCGCTGGCGATAACCGTCACGATCATGGGCCTCGCCGGAGCGACTGAGCCGATCCTCCGCAGCGGTGCTCGCGTTGGCGATGCAATCTGCGTCACCGGCTCGCTGGGCGGAGCATGGAAAGGCGATAAGCATCTGACATTCACGCCGCGAATCGCCGAAGCACAGCAACTGGCAAAAGACTACAATCTTAATGCGATGATCGATATCTCCGACGGTCTGGCGACTGACCTGGCGCATATCTGCAAGGCGTCGGGCCTGGCCGCTGAGATTACCGCCGCGGACATACCCGTGCATGACGATGCTGCCGACGCTCTGCGGGCGGCGTTGACTGACGGTGAAGATTATGAACTGCTGTTCACGCTGCCCCAAGCCGATGCTGCCAGACTGATAGACGCCCAGCCACTGGGTGTGAAAGTCAGCCTGATCGGTGAGTGCATAGAAGGCGGCGGGATAGTCCTGATCCACCCCGACGGCCGGCGCGAAGACATCGCAGACGCCGGATGGGAACACGAAACCTGAAACCTGGACCATAAAGATGCAAATGGAAGTTTTTGCAGACGCCGATTGGGAACACGAAACCTGAAACCTGGACCATAAGATGCAAATGGAAGTTTTTGAGACAAACAGCCCTGACGCCACTTACAGCCTCGGCGAGAAACTTGCCGCCAAATTCTCCGTCGGCGATTGCGTAGCGCTCGTCGGCACGCTCGGAGCGGGCAAGACCGCGCTGGTTCGCGGAATCGCCAAGGGTCTGGGCCTGGACGACGAACGATTGGTCTCCAGCCCGACGTTCGTTCTCGTGCAGGAATACCCGGGACGCATGCCGATTTACCACGTCGATCTCTATAGATTAGCCATGCCCGAGGCCGAATTGGGCGATCTGGGAATCGACGAAATGCTCTCCGACGGAGTTGTGCTCATCGAATGGGCCGACAAGGCAGGCGCTGCCCTGCCGCATCCTCGCTGGCAGATAGAACTCAGCCCGATAGGCGCAGAATCACGCCGATTCGAACTGTCCCGCATAGATTGACAGTTCCCTCTTTTGAAGATACCCTTATCTGCTTCGTATCGGAGTTTTTTGGAGTACCTGAAGTGGACCAAGCCATTGCAAAAGCCAACACGCTGATCGAGGCGCTCGGATACATTCAACAGTTCCGCGACAAGATCATCGTGGTGAAGATGGGCGGCTCGGTTATGGACGACGCAACGGCCATGACCGACATGCTGACCGACGCGGTGTTTCTGCGCACAGTCGGGCTAAGGCCCGTGATTATCCACGGCGGGGGCAAGGCGATCTCGCGGGCCATGGATAGGGAGGGCTTCGAGGTCCAGTTCGTCAACGGACAGCGATACACCGACCAGCGGACGCTCAACGTCGTCGAGCACGTGCTGTGCAACGAGATCAACGTCGGGATAGTCGATCAGATAACCCAACTCGGCGCCAGTGCGATGGGTCTCCACACGCTCTCGAGCGGAGTGCTTTTCGCCGAGAAAATGTTCCTCGAAGAGGATGGCCGCAAAGTGGACCTCGGTTCTGTCGGGCGGATAACGTCCGTCAACGCCAAGTCCATCGAATTGCTCTGCGCCGACGGGACCATTCCGGTTATCGCCCCGCTGGCACGCGACAAGACAGGTGCGAAGCTCAACTGCAACGGTGACACGGCAGCAGGTGAAGTTGCCGCCGCCCTGAAGGCCGAAAAGTTCGTCGCCGTATCGGACACACACGGAATCCGCCGCGACCCGGAAGACCCGGACTCCGTGATTACCTCGGCGAACGAAGACGATATCAAGGCGATGATCGAAAGCGGCGTTATCGCAGGAGGAATGCTGCCCAAAGTGGCGGCGTGCTTGAGGGCGCTGGACGCCGGTGTAGCCAGGGCCCACATAATCGACGGACGGCTGCCTCATTCACTGCTGTTGGAGATATTCACAGAACGCGGCGTCGGGACGCTTATTCAACAGTAACCCGACGGCGAGATTGCGAGCAGGAATATGAAAACTAACTTTATCAATCTGACGGATTTTACATCCGAACAACTGACCGCCCTGCTTAACCGGGCGATTGCGGACAAGAAACTTTTCAAGCAGAACAGCCTTCCTGCGAGTCTCGAGCGAAAGACGCTCGCGATGATCTTCGAGAAGCCTTCGCTGCGCACGCGCGTGAGTTTTGAGACGGCGATGACGCATCTGGGCGGGCACGCGATTTACCTGACCAACGCCGATATCGGTATCGGTTCGCGCGAGCCGATCAAGGATATCGCACGCGTACTCGGGCGGATGTGCGACGGGATTATGGCAAGAACGTTCAGCCACGAGATGGTCGAGCTCTTCGGTACCCATGCCGGCGTGCCGGTAGTCAACGCGCTGACCGATTACTCGCATCCATGTCAGGCGATGGCCGATCTGATGACAGCGGCTGAGACGTTCGGAGACCTGGGCGGACGGACGCTGACGTTCGTCGGCGATGGTAATAACGTCGCACTCAGCCTGGCTGTCGCATGCAGCAAACTGGGTGTGAAGTTTATTCTCGCCTGCCCGGTTGGCTATGAACTCGATGCCGAATTCCTGGCGACGCTGCCGAAAGATGCAGTAACCACCCTCAACGATCCGCTCGCAGCCGTCGCCGAGGCGGACGTGATCTACACCGATACGTGGACCTCGATGGGCCAGGAAGATGAAAAGGCCAAGCGAATCAAGGACTTCGAAGGCTTCCAGATTAACGATACCCTGCTGGGAGCGGCACCGGAGCACGCTATCGTGCTGCACTGCCTTCCGGCGTATCGGGGATACGAAATTACCGACGAGGCTTTCGAAGCCCACGCCGGATCGATTTTTGAAGAGTCCGAAAATCGCCTTCACTTCCAGCGCAGCCTGTTGAACGTGCTGATGGCTGAAGGCGGCATAGAATAACAACGAGAAACCAACCCATGGCTAAAGCGAAAAGACATGACGGCCGGAGCGCCGCTGAACTCAGGCCGGTAAAGATCACTCCCGGTTTCGTCCGCTCGGCGGACGGTTCATGCCTGATAGAAGTGGGCAAGACCCGCGTGATATGCACCGCCAGTTTGACCCCAGGCGTACCCGGGTGGCGCAAAGACAGCGGGCTCGGCTGGCTGACGGCTGAGTATGGAATGCTTCCGGCGTCGACCGGGTCGCGCAAGGCCCGCCCGATAGGCAAGCCCGACAGCCGATGCGTCGAAATTCAGCGCCTCATCGGACGCGTCATGCGAAACGCCGTCCGCTTCGACAAGCTCGGCGAGAACACGATCGTTCTCGACTGCGACGTACTGGAAGCCGACGGTGGAACGCGCACCGCAGCCATCACCGGGGCGCAGGTTGCCTTGGCGCTGGCGGTCGAGCGAGGCATCAAAGCCGGGCTCTGCGCCAAGACGACGCTTCGCGGGTCGATGGCGGCGATCTCGGTCGGCATCGTCGAGGGCAGGGTATTGCTCGATCTGGATTACCCGGAAGACTCGGCCGCCCACGTTGACATGAACGTGGCGATGACCAGGAGCGGCAAGTTTGTGGAGATACAAGGCTCAAGCGAGCGAAACCCGTTCGATTCCGCCCAGCTTGACGAGATGTTGCGGCTGGCAAAACGCGGCATCTCCAAGCTGGTCAAAATACAGGCCCAGGCAATTGCCAAAGGACTCAGGAAATGAAAATCGCCAGTGTGCTGCTGATCGTTGCGGGACTGACCGCAGGGCTTATCGGGTGCGACGGTTCAGGCTCGTCGCTCTCTGGGTTGGGAACGCAGGATTCGCAGGAAGCGAGGTACACGCTGCTCCTGAAGACCTTCAATCGGGCCAATCACCTCGAAGAAGCCAGCCGTTACAAGCTGAATAGCGAGAAATTCGCCGGCTGGGACGGACTGTACATCGAGATCGGCGACGATCACAGCGCCCTGTACTGGGGCAAGTACGCTACCATGGACCAAGCGAAAAAAGCTCAGAAGATCGCCCGGGAATACACCACCCCGGTGGGTTCGAAGGTCTATCAGGCGGCAATTCCAATTCCGATCGAAAAGGATGTTCAGGCCCCTCCGCAGTGGGATCTGCGCATCGCACCGGGCGTCTACACGGTGCTGGTTGCCGAGTTCTACGACGTCCCCGATCGCGATTACTATGGGCGAAAGCAGTTCGCCGTCGAATACTGCAGGCAATTGAGAGCCCAGGGCAAGCGGGCATTTTATTACCACGGCCAAGCTAAGTCACGGGTCACCGTCGGGGCGTTTGACTCAACGGCGGCCAAGGCCTCCGCTCAACAGAGCTTTGACGTATCCAGGAAAGAGACGACTTTAGAAGTGACCAAAGATGGTAAACGCACTCGGTCTACAGCCCCGTTGGTATTGGTTCCCATCGACGCTAGCATGAAGCGAATCATCGACGAGTTCGAATACCTTGCCGTCAACGGACGAACGGAGAATCGCAGAGCGTTCGACCCGATGACCAGCGAGTACATCATGGTTCCGGCACGGCCCGAACCGATCGCCATTCCAAGGCCGGCGAGGCGATAACCCCGACCATGCAACGCATCGTCCTGGCTACAACCAATCCTGGCAAGCTGCGAGAGATTCGACAAGTCCTCGGCTCTCTGCCGATCGACGTTCTTGGGCCTGAAACCTTCGGCGAAATTGACGAACCCGTCGAAGACGCTCCGACATTCGCCGCCAACGCCGCGATCAAAGCTCGCTACTACGCCAGAGCAACGGCCGCGTGGTGCCTCGCCGACGATTCGGGCCTTCTCGTCGACGCCCTGAAAGGCGCGCCCGGCGTGCACAGCGCACGCTATGGGACCGATCGAGTGCCTGCCTCCGCCGATCGAAGCGAAATCGACGCCGCCAATAACGCCAAACTGCTTGAGGAGATGGCTGACATCCCGGACCCACAGCGGACGGCGAGGTTCGTCTGCCATCTGGCACTCTCGGACGGTAAGGCGATCCTTCTGGAAGCTTGCGGGACGGTCGAAGGTAGAATCGCTCGCACGCCGTCGGGCGAAAACGGGTTCGGTTACGATCCGCTGTTCATAGCCGACGAAACCGGCTGCGCCGTCGCTGAACTGTCAGCCGAGCAGAAAAACCAAATCAGCCATCGGGGAAAAGCGGTTCGCAAGTTTGCCGAACTTCTGAGAGCCTATCTTCAGAAAAACACCGGCAGCTAGAGTTCACCCATTCGTGGCGAGCGACGAAGCTTTCGGATCAGAACCCCTACGCCGCCTGCAACAATCGCCCACACAGTGCAAATGAGGGGGAAGTCATACCAGTTCGGAGGGACCGGCGAGGCATAATCGCCGATTCGCGTTATGCGATAGAGCAGCGGCGCTTGATGCCACACGAAGCCCGCACGCTCGGACAGCGACGCACAGATGCTGTAGAATGGATTTACCGATACCGCCAAGTCTACAAGCCTCTGAGCGGTTTGATGATTCCCCGCCGCCAGCAAGCCGCCAATCCAGAACGGTGTGGAAACTGACGCCGCCAGAATAAGCCCGGCGATCAGGCCCATGGCGAACCTTCCTGCCGGCCGGCGGGCTGCCCGCACCAACATGACCGCAAAGACAGCCATCGCCGCCAGCACACAATATATCTGCAAGCAGGCGAGAATCGAAACCAGCGGACTTACCCACCACAAAATCATAAGGCTGAGAGCGGAAGAATCGATTATGGTGCCCGCCCGCAGCAGCGAACCGAGCAAATCAGCCCCGCTTGCCGCCAACGGCCCTGCCGCCAGCGCCATCCACAACACGCCGGTTGCCAGAGCGCCCAGCGTCGCACCAGCCTGACCCACCCCGGCGATCCGTGCCCCGAAATACACACCCAGTTCCAGGCAGACCGTGACCGCCCCGGCCAGGAGCACAGCCCTGCCGTCGCGTCTGAAATAATCGCCCACAGAAAGCGAATCTTCGCGAGGCTCCGTGTTCGGTTCGAGAGTCGCTATCATCGCCCGCTTACCCCCTGCGATTGTTCTTCAGGTTTATCCACCGGGCGCGTCGTGGGCTGATTCTCCATTGCAAGGCTCGCAAGTTGTTCGGCGTATCGCGCCCACAGTGCTCGGAGCTTGTCGAAATCGGCGAGTTCACGATCGACCTGTCTCATGAATCTTCTGATCTGTGAATACGGATGATTCACCCCGTCCTGCATGGAATCGCCAAACTTGCGACGCCATCGGTCGAGCGAACGTTCTGCCTGGGCTTCGGTCATTGGCAGCGGCGGTCGCGCGGGCGGAATCACCTGCCTGGCAAAGTCCCGCACCCCACCGGTTCGCAACTGGCGAGTGATCTGCTCTATCTGCCAGAGCGTGGCATCGCCGTCGGCGCGAAGGACCACCTGCCCTCGCCGATGGGCATCGCTAAACGCTCGGGCCCATTGCCTCAATTCGCCGGGTGCTATGGATTGACCGTCGGCTGACATTTCGCCGCGCCTGGAGATTTCGAGGTAGACTCTGGCGTAGGGTGACTTCGCAGCATCGGCGGATGGTTCGAAGATTACCCGCACGTCAGTGCCCACAGGCGGAATCGCCGGCGTATTGGCTGTGAACTGCAGCAGTTCATTCAGTTCCGGCGACGCCAGCGGCACGTCAAAAACCGATGAAGCGAAATTCGCAACTGAAACGATCTCGCCCTGAAAGTCGGCCAGATACTCACCGCGGTCGGTCAATTGGGAACCAACGAATACCCAGCTGTCGGGAATGTGCGGCTCTTGTCCGGGCGCCGAGTGCAGCCATTTACCTGCATCGACAGTGTTGGCCTTGCCGTCAGGCCCGATCCACTCCAGACGTATCTTTACGGCCGGACCTTTTGGCGGTATCGCAACGTCCGCTCCGTCGCCAGTGCCCCACTGCGCGGGTATGCCCTGTCGCAGGCCAAGCAGCAGCATGGCTGCGTGCAAGTCCGACGCTACGGCGGGGGTGTGCAGAATGCTCTCGTGCTCTTTCGTCCCAATTCTGCATATCAGGAATTCAAGTGCCCCGCTGCGCAGGCAGACCTTCGCCTCGAGCACGACCCGCCGGGCGGGAATGTCCACGTGAATACTCGGCAACTTGAGCAACCGGGTTGCAGGTGCGCTTGTGGGGACAACTTCGGAAGCGCCGCCCGCAGCGGCTGCGACCGAAACCGCAGCGGCCACCACAATCGCCATAGAGACCAGGAATTTCATCTGACTCTCCCGGATTGATATACAAATCGGGCCGCGTGTCCCTTGTGAGAACCCGCGGCCCGTTGAATGTACTGGTGTAAGAGCGATTGTTCGCTAGTTTGGATGCTGTCGCTCTTCTTCTTCGCTCTGGATGATGATCTTCGGTCGGACCAGGATCAGCAAGGTTTCCTCTTCCCGCACCATTCCGCGATTATTGAAAGCACGGCTGATGATCGGGATCTTGTTAAGCAGTGGTACGCCCTGTTCTCTCTCGACTTCGGTGGATCTCTTCTGCCCGCCGAGCAGGAGCGTTCCACCGTCTGGAACCGAAACCGTCATGCCCAACGCCTGTATGCTGACATTCGGCTGCTGGATAAAACCGCTACCTGTGAGGGGCTGTCCATTCGCTCCGGTCGAGGCTACCGTTACGGCGTAGGTGGTGAACCCGTTGAGCAGCGAGACCCGAGGTTCGAGGGTCAGCGTAACGTACCGCCTGTCGGCAGAGACCGTCGGGCGAACCTCAAGTGACGTACCCGTAGAGACTGCACTGACCACCGGGTTAAACGCCACCGCGTTATCGGCAACGATCGGCGTAAGATCGCTCACGTAGGCCTGCGAGGTCGATACGTTGATGTAACCCTTCTGGCCGTTGTACAGCGTAACGCGAGGCGCGGTCAGGGTGCGGGTGGACTCATTGGCCTGCGTCGCTTCGATCAGGAAATCTACCTGGATGTCATCAAGGAAAGTTCCACCGAAACTGAATGCAGGGCTACCGACCAACGCCGCACCGATTCCACCCACGCCAAGCATATTGGCAAAGCCCATAGAACTCTGTTTCATGGCCAGCGGGGTGAACTTGTTATTGCCAGAGACGCTGTGCCCCTGATTTTCCCACGTCGACCCATTAATTCCGGGCACCCCAGCTCCGGTCCAGGGGTCTGCCGTGGTCGGCTTAGTGAGACTCGAACCGAGGTTAAAGAAGAAGTCCAGATCAAGCCCGATGCTGTTCAAAAATCCGGTGCTGACTGAGATGAACCTGGCTTCGATCGAAACCTGCAGGGCACGCGACTCGCGAAGCTGCCTGAGCAGATTCATCAACTCGTTGTGGTTCTTGGCCGTCTGTTTAACGATCAGTTGACCCTGCATCTCGCGGATGGAACCTACGTCGTTAATGGGCGGCCAGGTGTCAGGGGCGATCGTCTCGACGATCATATCCATGATATTCTGAACGATCTCTCCTCTGGAGAAGTCGTTGTTGTCGTCGTTGTCATTCGTACCGTTGTTGCTGCCGTTGTTGCCATTTGAACCCAGCTGAACGAGCGGAGCGTCGAAGTCCGGAACCTGCAGAATCAGGTCGCGAATATCGTAGGTTTTGACACTCGTTACGCGAGCAAGATCGTCTGCGGTCGAGATCGTAATAACGCCCTCGTCAACGATGTAGTCCAGCGGGGTGGGTCCTCCGACGTCTTCAAGCACGGTCCGCAGTCCCTTGTCGAACGTGACGCCCTTAAGCGTGATATTGCTGACGCGGGTAGTCTTCTCGATCCCGTCGAGTATCAGCACGTTCCACTTAACGTGAATATTAGCTTCGGTGCTTTCCCTGAGGAAACCGATGACCTCCTGGAATTCGGTATCGTCGAACGCCATGGGGGGAAGTTTCGTCCGAAGCAGCTTCCTGACCTCTTTGTCCTCGGGCGATTCGGCAGAACCTTCGGCTTGTTGACCCTCGCGCCGGATGGTGAGTTCCTTCCAGTCATCGGGGTAATTAACCAGCGCCACCCACGGGATTTCCTCTTCCCGCGTCTTGACGCTTTGCTCCAGTTCCTGGTAACGCTGCGTCTCCTTATGGCGACGTTGCTCTCGAATCATTACCGTCTGATCGAGCGACTCGACCTGGTCGGCAGCCCAACTGTTGCCCGGATCGATCACGAGAATCTGGCGTGTCACTTCCTGGGCTTTCCTGAATTCTTCTTCCTGACGAAGCGTTATGGCCCGTTCGGTAAGAACTTCGATCTGCCTGCTGCGGCGTGCATCTTCCGTGGCCCGACGTTCGGCTTCGCGAAGCTCTATTTCAACGACCTGCATTTGGACGCGGGCGATCTCCCATTCGGTCCGCACCATATCGATGTGTTCCCGCTGGTTGGCCACTTCGAGCGATTTCGCGTCATAGTCGGCCTTGCTAAAGAGATTCCTCTTAGTGTCGATCACGTTCTGCGCGACACCGGACTGGGTGAAGGCCGCATCGAATTCCTGCGAGCTGTCGGCTGTTGTGAGCGATTCCCGCGATCTGGTCAGGGCCTTATCGAACTCGGCGTTGGCCACCTGGCGTTCAATGGCGATCCGCCCAATGACTCTACCGATGATTCCGGTGTCTCCCGATGCCGACGCGAGCTGCTTTGCATGAAGGAGCTTACTCTTGGCTGCGGAGTTTTCCGGCGCTAGTGCGACTGCTCTCTGGAAATAACCCACAGCTTGTGCGGACTGATTGTTATCGATCGCCTGCTGCCCCAGCGCCATCAACTCGCTGACTTTGGAGTTTCTCGCTTCCATCGCCGAAAGCATCTGGCCGCGCTTGGTGACGGACTCGACGGCGACTTGCTTGACGGAGACTGGCTTGGGTTCGCTTGCGATGACCAGCGGCACGGCAACGACGTTGCCATGATGAGTTCCTGCGGAGACTGCAACGGCCTTCTCGACGTGGGTCTCTGCTGGCTTGACTACCGGCGCAGGCTCGGAGGCGACTGGCTCGGTAGCGGTTCCGTTCAGGAGCCTACCGATATCCTCAGCCTCTGCGGCAACCGAAGCGGCTTTGGCCTTGGCGGCCCGTTGCTTACTGGCAACCACGGCAAGCTGCGCCTTTGCGTCCTGCCTCACCGCCGCAGGCAGATACTCGCTCGCCGAAGCAGTCATGAAGCCTTCAGACGCTTTGCCCAGATCGCCTGCCTTCAGTGCCCGCTCGGCGGACATATAGGCAGCCATTGCCGTCATCTGCCGCTTGATGGCAGAATCGCCTTTGACCATGTATTGATCAAGCGTCGATTTGTCGGCAGCAGAAAGATCGGCGCGACTGACCTTGAGGAAAGCCGCCTTCGCTTCCTGAAACTCCAAAGCCTTGTATCGACCGATGCCCTGTTTGAGCAATGTCCTTGCTCTGTCAGCATCCGAGTCCTGACCGTAGCAGTCCGAACTTGCAGCCACCAGGGTCACCGTCACCAGCGTCAAAAGTAGGAATCTACGAAGATTCACTGCCCAACTCCTTCCAGAATAGAGGCGATTGGTCGGGAGCTTCCCGGTCTCGTCTCCAAGGGGTGTAACGGGTTGCGAGCACCAGGCTCGAACCCTCTGCACTGCGGTACGCCCTAAACAAGCCATTCCCTTGGCCATGATCCGTTAGCGCATCTACTTAGGGATGAACTCTCTAACCGCGGTTGTCTGCGCATCCGTATCTCGCAGGACGCACAGAATACGGTATGGACAAACGGTTTTGCAAGTGCAAAATTGTCGTCATTACGGCATCGAACGACTGGCAGAATCCCGTGCGCTTCGCACTTCTCTTCTAAGCTTCTTATATCGCGCAGATTGGTCGTCTGATCGGCGGTTTCGCGTCTGTAACTGATTGTTCTCATCAAGGTATACCATTTCGGTAGTTTTACCGACACTGGATTGCCTTCGATAAGGCTTTTCAAAATCCAATCCGATCACCTGAGCACCGGTCGAGAAGTCAACCTTCGTCGTCGTCATTCCGCCACTGGCAGGATTGACCACCCGCACTTTTTCCACTTGGCTTCCGATATAATCGCCAGGTCCGACTTTGAACTGGCTGGAAACCCACTGGCCCAGACTTCGGGTAAACACCGTGACCGTTACAAGATCCTTGCCTGGGCTCGAACCGGTCGCAAAAAACTCAGCCGCTCGGGGAACCGAAACATGGCTGGACCACTTACTGAACGGTGTCCTCGCCTGGGCGGTCTTTCCGTCCTGCGGATCGTCTTCCGTATCATACCTCAGGAGCGGATTGGCAAAAACCAGCCGCACCCTGAACTGATATTCCTTCGTGCTTTCAAGTGTCGTGTCATGGAACCAGAAAAGCACTTCGCCATTGGCGATCTGGTCCAGCAGCATCGGTACGAGTTTGATCTCAGGTGCCTCGACGGTCCTGATTATCGGTTCTCTGACATTTCTGGCTGTCGTCCTGGGAGGGGTTCTTGCCCCGCCGCGTCCGCCGCGTCCGCCGATAGCACCACCACCACGTCCGCCCATAGCACCACCACCACGTCCGCCCATAGCACCGCCACCACGTCCGCCACGCCCACCGATAGCACCGCCACCACGTCCGCCACGCCCACCGATAGCACCACCACCACGCCCGCCGATAGCACCGCCACCACGCCCACCGCGTCCGCCGCCACCACGCCCGCCGATAGCTTGCATGCCGCGTCCGCCGATTGCTCCTCGCCCGGACGCCGCGGCTGTGATACCGCCGTCCTCCGCAGCAGCGTCGCTTATTGGATTGTCAGGGAGGTTTATCAGCCAAGTCCCATATTCCTGGGTCGGCCAGTAGATATCCCAATATTTCGGTTGAAGGATGCTTTCCTGATAGCGAGTTTCGATATCCACCAGAATGTCCTGGATCTCCTCGTTATTTGTCTTGTCATAGTCAGGAAGGACAGGTGCCGAAGGTTCTACCGTCGTCATCACAACGCTGCGTGGCTGAGACCAGGTCCCGTCGAGTTTCTTTTCGCGGACTTCAGCTTCCACGGCCAGTACGACAAGATTAACCGGAATGCCTGCTTCGGGCAGCATCTTGCGCCACTTGTCATTGAGTTCTTTCCACGGATAAATCGCCGCCACGTGGGCAGCTATCACATCGGCAGGTTCGACGTTCTCATTGTTGGGCAGTTCCCTGTCGACATTGACATTGGGCGTTCCGGGAGGTGGCATCAGAGCCAGCACTTCGCTGAGCGAGGGTATCTTGACGTCAGGCGCCTTGACGGAGATGGCGACTGTCGGAGCGCCCACATCTGTAAGCGATCCGACGTTGCCGACTCTCTTAAGACGGCTGAACTGGCTGTCATAGTTGGGAACGTCAGTGACCTGGGGCTTGACTATTTCGGCGCTTCCTCGAATCCTGTCGGCCGCCCTGTTCAATTGGTCGTCGATCTCGTCTGGGCCCAACGCGTCGCGCGCACCGACGATATTCTCGATCGTTCGCGGCGAGGACGTTCCCCAGTGGAGAATCGTAAACACCAACAGCAACACACACACTCCAAGGACGATTTTTTCTATGTGCCGCTCTATCACTGCCAGTGCTCCTAAAAACCTTTACTGTGAATCTGTTATTTCTGAAATACGCCGATTCATCAGCAATCAGTTAAAATTCCGAAAGTTCCGCCTCTTCCAGTCTCGCTTCGTCTTGCTCTCTCATCGCATCTTCGGTCCTGCCTTGGATAGAGGCAAGCACCTCGTTGGGCATCAGCGGAGGTAGGATCCATTCTTCTGTGTCATCGTCCACGGTTCCGCGTTCCCACGACGTCAGTAGTAGCAGTTCGCCGTAAAGCGTCACTTCCAGAACGGGATCGACACCGTAATAGTACAGTTCGTCTCCAGCATTGCCCATGCCCCCTCGCCCAGAGCCTGATGTCCCGGCTTGTTTTATGGACATGCCGATTATCGTGTGGTGATTCAGCTCCAGCAGTTGTCGCTGAAGCTCGGGCAGATGCCTGGTGGGCATGACTACCGAGAAGTTGTAATGAACGACGTCGTATTCACTGTTGCAGACTCGCTTGGTGAGTGTCAGCGGTTCACCGACAACAACTGCAGCCTGCGCCATTCCCCTGCCGCTTCCTCCCATAGCGCCGCGACCGCTGCCTATGTCGCCACGTCCACCGCCGCGACCGCCTCGGCCCGAAGACTGCTTGGAACTGCCTTCAACAGCCATGGCGACCTCACCACCGGTGTAGTATTCTTCGCTCACGTCGATCTTCAGCAATCTCTTAACCGGAGCGTTGACAACGTTCTGCTGATTGGGATCGTCAAACTGTCCGAGTATCGCATCGTTGGTATTGCGAATGGCCGCCACAATATCCTGAGTGACCCACAGATTGAGCTGTGCCGCCCAGATTTTCTCGTTCGGAGGGTTGTAGGCATTCGGTTGCATTACCATGTCGAAAGCGGAGATATCGGCGTATATCTTTCCCGTCTTGGCCTTTTTCATTCTTGCGTATTGTCGGCCCATTTCTTGCGCTTCGGCCGTCACGGTAGCACCTGCTCCACCTGATCTGGCGCGGGTGGGCCTCCCGCCCATGCCGCCGCGTCCGCCCATGCCACCACCCCTGCCAAGCATGCCCGGATCGCCGCGGCCGGACATACCCATGCCGCCGCGTCCGCCCATGTCGCCGCGTCCGAAGGTTCTGCCTCCCCTTGGCGAAATGCGCCCTCGGGGGCTCGGAGCTCGTACCGGAGCAGCTACCTTGTCCGGTTCTTCATCGGCCTTTGCCTGAAGGTCCAGCCATCTCTGAAAGCGGGTCTGCTCCTGGGTGATTTCCGCCTCAGTCGGAAGCTCCGCCGGAGATAGAGACTGAACCAGCTTATCGAGCTCTTTATGGTAAAGCTTGGGGATCCTGGAGATTATTGGGTACTCTTCATACAGATTCCGGTCCATGGGGAATATGTTCGCGACTTTGGTGCCACCTTCGGCAAGATAGCTCACCGTCATTACCTTGTAACGCTGGCGGTTCCACTTGCTGTCCGTATTGATAACAGCTTCGGCGGCTGCCTTGACCCTGTCACGATGATCTCTTGTCACCCGGAGGATACTATCATTGGCTTTGACGCTCGGGCTGTCGAGCGCCTTGAGGCTGCTCGACACCTTCATGCGCTGTTTGACCAAGTCGTCGTTACCGTCCGAAACGCTGAAGCCCAGGCCCAGCATCCCACCGCCGACGACAATCACCGCTCCGACGAGGGCCACAAGAAAAATGTTTTCACGGAAAAATTTCATCAACAACTCTCCAGGATATCAGCGTTAATCCTCATCGGCGTCGGTTTCAACTATTGAAACCACAAGTCTGATTACAAAACGCGTATCGTTGGCTATGTCTTCGCCGGCATTATCGGGAAACAACGGATCGGGCATACTGGCAACTGCCGAGTCACCAGCAACGGTAACTGCGCCTCTGCCGATGGGCATTGCGCCACGTCCGCCCATACCGCCACCTCGACCGCCCATCCCGCCGCCTCGACCGCCCATGATGCGTCCGCCTCGGCCGCCGCCGGTCGCGCCTGAAACTTTCTCTCGCTGCTCAATCTCGGATTTATGAAGCTTAATCGCCTTGTACTTGCTACTGGCGTCCATTCTCTTCCATGTGCGAATTGCCGCACGCAGCATTTTATCGGCATCGGTTACACCTAGCGGCGTCCGCCCGGTGATTCGAATATCAAAGCCCCGAGGAGCGTCATCGATGTCAAAACCGCCTTCATCCTCTTCGCCGGTATCGGACAGCACGATCGAAAGATCGTTGACATAGGTGGCTTCCATCTCCTCCATGACGACGACATATCGTTGTGATCGCGAAGTGCCTGAGATTTCGGTCAGTATCGCATCTCGCTGGTCTTTGGTCGGGGCAGTGGCATAGCTGTTCATGACGCCCTGATCGGTCGCATGAAAAACCAGCCCTTCCAGCAGGAACGACTGAAGAATCGGCCAATAATCGCGATGCTCGAAAAGCTTCAGGATGGTCTGGGCCTGGGCCTCTTCGTCCCGGCCTTGGCTGCTGGCGCGACTGATTCGGCTTTGTTTGTCGCCAAGATCGGCGACAACGGCCTTTGCATTGCGAAGTCCGCTAACGTCTTTCAGAGTCGAGTTATCCGAATAGGCCCTGAACATGGGCATCGCACAGGCCACCAACAGCACTGCGGCGGCGGCGCCGAACCACGGTTTTTTCTTGCCCCAGATCTTCGTTCGAGCGATCTCGGAAGGCAGGAGGTTCGTCGAAACAGCCGCTGCTCCCATTCCCTGGACCGCCAGGCCGTACGCAACGGCAAACGAAAGAACGTTCTCGGCGAAGACAGGAGCGTTAACGTCCGGGCCAAGCGTGAGTTTGTTGTAATTATCGATGCGAACAACCGGGATGCTAAGGTTCTGTTCAAGGAACTTCTGCAGACCCGGAAGGCGGAACCCGCTGCCAAGGCCAATAAGGCGTTTGAACCTCGCCTCGCGGTGCAGCGACGTGAAGTATCCGATCGATCGCTGTATTTCCTGGACCAGATCGGCGAATACAGGCCTCATTGCCTGGAATATCTGGCGGGCGTACTTGCTCGAAGCTGCCGTCCGCTTGAGCTTCTCGGCCTTGGAGAACGAAAGCTTGAATGCCTTGACCAGCGATTCGGTGAAGTTATTCCCGCCGATCTGAATGGTTCGCGTCCAGATTCTCGCACCATCGGAGACAACCAGGTCGGTCTTATCCGTGCCGACGTCTACCAGCAGCGTCGCACCGTCGGTTGCTACCTGCTCGTCGTACACCATAAAGTTATAGAGCGCCAGCGGTTCCATCTGCACAACGTCAACTTCCAGCGAAACGTCGCTGAAGTGTTCCAGCGATGCGTTGATGTCCGATCGCTTCATGGCGAAAATACCGACTTCAATGTCGGGAGAATCTTCTTCCTGAAAAGTCTGCCACCGCCAGATAACGTCTGCGATCGGGAACGGAATCTGCTGCTCACCCTCGAACTTGACGATATCGGGGATTTTCTTCGGTTCGACCGGAGGAAGTTTAACGAAACGAGTGAAGCTGCTCTGGCCTGGAACCGAAACGCACACTTCCGAATCGGTCACGTCGTGCCTGGAAAGAAACTCCTCCAAAGCCGAACGAATGAACTCACGCGAGTCGACGCCGGACTGGGAGAGAATCTTGGGATGCTCAACGATGTCGATGGCCTCGACCTGCACCTGCCCGTCGACTTCGGCAAGCTTCAGAGCCTTGAGAACGCATTGACCAATGTCAATGCCCCAAACAGTCTTCGCTTTGGCCATAACCACTCCTCAACGCACATCTGATGGCAAACGCCACGCGCGCCACAAGCTTAAAGCATTTCATGGAACAGGTTGCCGCAACCGGGCATCTGCGGGTCGCCGGAGCTTTTCTTACAGGACTCAACTTGCTGCCGCCGACGAGCTACTTATGTTGTACAATGTTTGGAGCTTCAAGGCAACCATAGTCTCGCGGGTATGTTGGCCCGTATTTCGACTTTTCCTCACCTACCGACACGACCAATGCAACACTATTTAATCACTACTCTTGGATGCAAAGTGAACCAGTACGACGGCTCGGCTATCGCCTCCATTCTCCGCAAAGCCGGCATGCTGCCTGCCGGGACCGGCCAGAAGGCTGACCTTATTGTAATTGTCACCTGCTGCGTGACCAAAGTCGCCATGTCCAAGAGCCGCCAGGCGATACGCAAAATGCTGCGCCGTTCGCCGGCAGCGTCAGTCATCGCCGCGGGCTGCTATAGTGACTACCATGCCGATAAGCTCACCGAACTTCTGTCAACAGCCGGCGTGGGCAAAGCCAACTCCCTCGTGCTTGGCCATCACGACGACCTTGCCGGACAAATAGCGTCTTTCGTCGCATCGATGCAGACCACCCCCCCAGCCGGGACACACTTAATACGGCCGCGAGAGCAGGTAAGTTCCTCCGCCAAAAGCGGACCTGCCCCGCAGCTTGCCCCTGTGGGGGAACACGCCCCCTCGGGGCCAGAATCGCTCAAGGCCCGCCGCATCGAAGCGATATCTGCACGCCGCGATACGCCAGGACTCGCCGAGGTTGATGGCTTCGCCGGCAGACAGCGGGCGTTCGTGAAGGTCCAGGACGGATGCGACGCCTTCTGCACCTACTGCATAGTCCCTTACGTCCGCTGCCGTGTCTGGTCGCGGCCCATCGACGAAATTGAAGCCGAATGCCGCCGCCTCGTAGCGGCAGGGCACAGGGAGATCGTTCTTTCAGGCGTATTCCTGGGCGCGTTCGGACGCGATACCGCCATCCGCCGCAAGTGGGATTCCACGCCGGCGAAACTGCCCGAACTGGTCACGCGAATCGCCGCAATCGACGGGCTGTGGCGCGTTCGATTGTCCAGCCTCGAACCGGGCGACCTGACCGACGAGCTACTGCACACCTGTAGCAGCACACCGAATATCGCGCCCCACTTCCACCTGCCGCTTCAATCGGGCTCGGACGACGTGCTGGGCGGCATGAACAGGCAATATCGCAGCGGAGAGTTCCGCGATTGCGTAGACCGCCTGCGCAGCGCGATGGACGCACCGGCGATTACAACCGATATCATCGTGGGCTTTCCAGGCGAGACGGACGACGACTTCGCAGAGACTCTCGAAATGGCCAGGTATGCGGGCTTTGCCAAAATCCACGCATTCCCGTTCAGCGCCATCGAACCGACGGCTGCCTGGCAGCGACGCAGCGAATCGCCGCAGGCCGAAACCGTTCGCCGGCGGATCGCGGAACTCAGCGAACTGGAAGCTCAACTCGCCGAAGATTACCGAAAGCGTTTCGTCGGTACGGTTATGGAAGCACTCGTCGAATCCCCTCGCCAAAGCGACAACGGCCAGCGAGTGGCGATGACCGATCGCTACCTGAAAGCTTTCTTCACGCCCCAAAAGGCTGCCTTCACGCCCCAAAAGGCTGCCTTCACGCCCCAAAAGGCTGCCTTCGCCCCCACTCAATCGGACAGTGACTTAACCGGGCAGGTTATATCGCTAAGAATAGATAAAGTCACCAACCACGGGCTTGACGGGGTGCAGGCCTGATTCGCACCAAACCGCAGAGACCAGGGATTAGGGAACAGGGAACAGCAACGACAACTGATTTCAACACACCTGCCTGCCCAACTGGCGTTGGCCAGGTAGGCATGGAGAACACAGATCGCCAGGGTGGTGGCACCCAGGACCGAAACCCGCCGGGATTGCCGAGGGCAGAAGAATCGCATAGAATCGGCGGCCATGTCAGACCAGGCAGACAGACTCATCCGCGTGGCGGAGCAACTTATCGAAACCGATATGCTGCTCGGCGGCGAGTTCATACCCGCAGGCGGCACGCCGGCGCCCGAGATCGTACCGGAGGCAACGCCTGCTCCGGGCCCCCGAGCTAAACTGCCCGAATACACCCCCACCCAGAAGGCAGACATGCTCAAAAACTTGAATGAAGAAGTCCGCAATTGCACCGAGTGTCAGCTTGGGGATTCCCGCACCAATACCGTCTTCGGCGAGGGCGATCCTGGCGCGAATTTAATGTTCGTTGGCGAAGCGCCAGGAGCGGACGAAGACGCATCCGGCCGGCCTTTCGTCGGACGCGCGGGCGCGCTGCTGACCAAGATGATCGAAGCCATGGGCCTGACGCGTGAAGATGTGTTCATCTGCAACATGCTCAAGTGTCGCCCGCCCAATAACCGCGCGCCAGGTCCGCAGGAACTGCAATGCTGCTGGAGTTTTTTGGTCCGCCAGCTTCAGATAATTCAGCCGAAGGTTATCGTCACGCTCGGCAACCCGGCAACGCACGGCCTGCTCGACACCAAGGTGGGCATCACGAAACTTCGCGGTAACTGGCAATCGCTGCCAAATATCGGCGACGGACTGGAAGGCATCGACGTGATGCCGACGTTCCACCCTGCATATGTGCTGCGCCAGTACACGCCCGACAACCGCCAAAAGGTATGGTCCGACCTCCAAGCCGTCATGGACAAACTCGGCTTGAAACCCCCGAAGAAGAAGTAGCTCTTCCAGGGTGGCGGGTCTCCCGACCCGCCACCTGCGTATTGGACAGGTTCTGCCGCGGCGGGTCAGGAGACCCGCCGCGCTACACATCGGGACACGCCGACTGACTAATCTTTCACAGGGGTGCCACGGCTGCTTGCAACCGTGCTATTCCTCGATACCCCTCACGGCTGCAAGTCCCGCCACCCCTTTGTAGCCACCACCTTCGAAACACTAATCGACCAGCACGCGCTTTGCCCGTCTGCCGAGGCGGCAGGTAATTTCGTAGGGCACGGTCCCGGCAAGCCTCGCCAGGTTGCCCACGCTGTTGGGAGCGGTTGCGTCGCAGGAGATGATCTCCACTTCGTCGCCGACCTTTGCCTGGGACGGTACATCCGTCAGATCGAGAATCACCTGGTCCATGGACACTCTTCCGAGCACCGGTACGTCGCAGCCGCCAACGCGCATCATCGCGATATTCGAAAGGCTGCGGAAGTAACCGTCGGCGTATCCGATCGGGGCGAGCCCAATCCGACTGTCGCGGGCAAACTTGTGCGTCAGCCCGTATCCGCAACTGTCGCCGGCTCGGACGTCCTTGACCAGCATCAGCCTGCAGTAGAGACGCAGCGCCGGGGTAAGCGGAAGCTTGTTATGCATGTCCAGCGATGGCTGATATCCGTAGATGGCGATTCCCGGCCGCGTCATGTCCAGATGCGTCTCGGGCATGTCGATCAGCGCCGCGGAGTTCGCCGCGTGCAGAGTCAGCCCGGCGCGGCCACCTACCTGCTCGACCACCTCGCTGAATCGTTCGAGCTGACCGGTGGTGAAACTCTTGTCTTGCTCGTCGGCGCAGGCGAAGTGCGTAAACAGCCCGCGGAGGCGGATAGCCGGATCGGTCTTGAGCTGTTCGATCAGCGCGGGGGCATCGGCTAGCGGAATTCCACCGCGACACATGCCCGAATCGATCTCTACGTGAACCTCGGCGCTCGCCTGCAGCCTGGTGGCGACTTCGGCGACGATTGTGGCTTCGTCGGGATTGAGCACCGTCAGCGTGATGCCGCGAGCGATCATTTCCGTCAGCGCCTGGCGCAAGTGCCCTCCGTCTGCGTAAGCGCACGGCGAGAACAGACAGAGTATCTGACGCTCGTATCCAAGATCGCGAAGGTAGAGGGCTTCTTCCGGCGTGGCGACGCCGAGACAGTCCGCCCATTCGGAGATCACCCCGAGAAGCGGCTGAAGCCCGAGCCCGTAGCAGTCGGCCTTGACGACCGCACACATGCGCGTTCCGGGCGAAAGCTGGGCGCGAAGTAACTCGAGGTTCTTCCGAACCGCCCCCGCCGATATCTCAGCCGTGAGATAGCTCTCCATAACAAGCCTATCTTATCGGCAAATCGCCGCGCTCACAAGCCAACGCGGATCAGAACGCCGCAAAGCAGCACCGCCGCACCGGCCATCGCGTGAGAGTAACGTTCCATTCCCTTGAGCGGAACTTGGCGCAGTGCGAAGGTTGCAGCCAGCACGCACCCCATCATCGTGACAATCGTAACGGCTGCGAAGACCGCCGCTACCATCGCACTCGCCGCCAGCCCCAGCCGGGCGGCTGGGTACATGAGCATCGGTATAAGCGCCTCGCACGGGCCGAACACGAATATGGTAAAGAGTATCCACGGCGTAAGTGTTTTTTTCGCGTCGTGAACGTGGGCGTGCTCCGAATCGTGAGTGTGCTCGTGCGAGTGGTCCGACTCGCTGAGATGGCGATGGCCGTGGGTGTGCGGGCGGTTGCGGATCGCCCGGCGGATGCCCCATACCATATATATAAGCCCGAACCCCGTCAGCAGCCAAGCCGCGATATCGCCGCGCATAGCCTCGATAAGCTCAATTCCGCCCAGCGCCATACCAGCTGCGATGCCAACCACGCCCAGCACGATCGAACTCAATACGTGCCCAATACCGCACAGGAAAGTGATTAAAGCTGTCCTGGCGGGTGACCAGTTACGCGCCTTGGCCATTACGATAAACGGAACATAATGGTCCGGGCCCACCAGCGTGTGAGTGAGCGCGATAAACGCAGCCGTTCCTATTAAAATTAACAACTCATGGCTCATTACGAGCCTCCTAAGAAAACTTAGGTTTCGTAATACTTGTCGTTTGTGAATAATACGAAATTTCGGTGCACGAATTCAATAGCATCTGAGAATCTGCGCGTTATATTCCCGCACTCAACAGTAACTGAAGCGGCGGCGTCAGAGCCATGGCGTGCCGTTTAAGCTGCTCGTTTAAGCTAGCGCAGTGGTTGCATTTTCCGGAAGTTTTTTGAATAATCACCGGCGTTCCTCGCTTGGAACGATTGCTGAAGTCATCGTCAGCGTTGCCCAATTGGAAAGGTTTTTAAAATGATCAGCCGCGTTCCTCGCTTGGAACGATTGCTGAAATCATTGTCAGCGTTGCCAAATTGGAAAGGTTTTTAAAATGATCATAGGCGTTCCTCGCGAAACCAAGTCGGATGAATATCGCGTTTCCATGCTCCCGGTCGGGGCCGATATGCTCTGTCGTGACGGGCATACCGTAATCGTGGAAAAAGATGCAGGCCTGGGCAGCGGGTTCGAGGATGAAGCCTACGTCGCCGCAGGTGCCCAATTGATAGACACCGCGGCCGAAGTATTCGCAACGGCCGACATGATCGTGAAAGTCAAAGAGCCCCAGGCACCAGAAATCGCCATGCTCAAGAAAGACCAGTTGGTCTTTACGTACTTCCACTTCGCAGCATCGCGCGAACTTACCGAAGGCTGCCTCGATGCTGGAATATCCGCCGTCGCGTACGAAACGCTTACCGACGCAAACGGTGGCCTGCCGCTGCTGACGCCCATGAGCGAAATCGCCGGTAAGATGTCCGCCCAGGAAGGCGCGAAGTATCTCGAAAGGCCCATGATGGGACGCGGCATCCTTCTGGGCGGCGTTCCTGGAGTATCGCCCGCTACGGTCCTGGTTCTCGGCGGAGGCGCAGTGGGAACAAACGCAGCCCGCGTTGCTGCCGGACTCGGTGCGAACGTTGTCATTATGGACATCAACATCGACCGGCTGCGTTATCTTGCAGACGTTATGCCCGCAAACGTTACAACCGTCTATTGCGACCCGCACGCAGTTAAGCATCACGCATCTTATGCGGACCTGGTTATCGGCGCTGTGCTGATACCAGGCGGACTTGCCCCGAAGCTCATCACGCGCGATATGCTCAAGGACATGAAAAACGGTTCGGTTATCGTCGACGTCTGCATCGACCAGGGCGGATGCGTTGAGACCGCCAAGCCCACCACCCACGGCGAACCGACGTATATCGTCGACGGAGTGGTGCATTACTGCGTAGCCAACATGCCCGGTGCAGTCGGCAGAACGTCCAGCCAGGCGCTGTGCAACGCCACGCTGCCCTATGCCCGCAAGCTTGCCGGGCTAGGACTCGACGGGTTCCTGTCAATAGACGCCGGACACGCAGCAGCACTGAACATGAAGGCCGGAAAGATCACCAACGCCGCAGTTGCCCAGGCATTTTCTGATCTGCCGGCGGCCTGACAGCCCTGCCAAAAAACCTTCACGAAACCTGAAAACCTGCTATTATGAAGGACTTCGGTGCGGCGAATCGGCCGGATAATCGATAGCAAAGGTTGAAAAATGTCAAGAAACGTAGCAATCATGGGCGCCACTGGCGCAGTTGGAACCGAATTCCTGGCGATACTCGCCCAGCGCGACTTCCAGATGGATTCGCTGAGGCTGCTGGCTTCCTACCGCTCGGCGGGCAAGAAGCTGACGTTCCGCGGCGAGGAGCTGACGGTCCAGGAATTGACCGAAGAGAGCTTCGAAGGCGTCGATCTGGTGCTGGCCTCTGCCGGCGGGAGCCTGTCCAAGCGGTTCAACCCGTTCGCCGTCAAGGCTGGCGCGGTCGTGGTGGATAACACCTCGGCGTTCCGCATGGATCCGGAAGTTCCGCTGGTCGTGCCCGAGGTCAACGCAGACGATATCAAGACGCACAAGGGAATCATCGCCAACCCGAACTGCTCGACGATCATCATGAACGTTCCGGTCTGGCCGCTTCACAAGGCCAACCCCATCGAGCGAATCGTGGTGAGCACCTACCAAGCCGCCAGCGGTGCCGGAGCGGCAGCTATGGCCGAACTCGAAGCGGGCGCGCGGGCGTTCCTCGACGGCAAGGAGTTCGAGCCAAAGGTTCTGCCCCACCCAGCCGCCTTCAACGTGTTCAGCCACAACAGTGCGGTCGGTGAAGACGGGTACAACGAAGAAGAACGCAAGATGATCAACGAGACGCGGAAAATCTTCCACGCACCCGACGTGCTGATAACCGCAACGTGCGTCCGCGTTCCGGTAATGCGGGCACACAGCGAGTCGATCAACCTGCGTTTCGCCAAGGCGATAACCCCTGCTGAGGTCACCGAAATACTATCGTCTGCACCGGGCGTAAAGATCGTTGACGATCAGAAAAACAGCTACTTCCCCATGCCGCTCGATGCCAGCGGCGGCGACGATATCCTCGTCGGCCGGATTCGCCAGGATGTATCCCAGCCTGATGGGCGCGGTATCGAACTGTTCGTCAGCGGCGATCAAATACGCAAGGGCGCCGCCCTAAACGCCGTCCAGATCGCAGAACTGCTATAGGTGACCAGCACGGTTGCAAGTCCCGGCGCACCGGGATGGCACCCAAATACAATCCTACTTTGAATCGCTAAGCCCACAGATAGCTATCTGTGGGCTTTCTTTTTCCCGCTTTTCTGTGACAATGTACCCACACAAATGAACGAACGCAGGAACATCAAACTGGTTATCGCCTACAACGGTGCAGCCTATCACGGCTGGCAGCGGCAGGCCAAGGGCATCGTAACGGTCCAGCAGCAGATCGAGGATATCGCTACGCCCATCGCAGGCCATCGCGTGATACTGTTTGGCGCAGGCCGGACCGACGCCGGCGTGCATGCAGCCGGACAGGTCGCCAACTTCTACACGACCAATTTCTCAATCCCGATGAAGGGTCTTCGTCGGGCGCTCAACTCGCGACTCGACCGCGACATCGCCATACGCTCAGCCGAGATCGTACCCAACACCTTCCACTCCTCGCGGTCCGCCACGGGCAAGACATACCGCTACCGCATTCACACCGCGCCGCATCGGCCTGTGGAGTTGTACAAGTTGACCTACCACTACTGGCGCTCGCTGGACGTCGAACGAATGCAGGCGGCGGCGACGAGGCTGATCGGCACGCACGACTTTCGCGGGTTCGCCACGTCGGCTGACATCCGCGACAATACGGTGCGCACCATCCGCCGATGCGAGGTACACCCCGACGAGTGCGGCATGAGCGTCTCGGTCGAGGGCGACGGGTTTCTCTATAATATGGTACGGAACATCGTCGGCACGCTTGTCGATGTCGGGCGCGAGCGATTGGGGCCCGAGCAGATCGACAAAGTGCTCGCCACCACCAACCGCAAAGACGCAGGCCCGTGCGCGCCACCGGACGGACTATCGCTCATGTGCGTACACTACCGTCCGGAAGATTTGCTTTTGACTGAAAAGCAGAGTTGAATAACCGGGAATACCAAACTCCACACAAAAAGGAATGCGATCATGAAGATTAATCATGGCCTATGCGTCGTATCGGTATTGCTGAGTGTCTTTGCATCCGCCGCAACGGCCGGAGCGGCGGCGGAGTATTACGCCATCTTCGTAGACGGCAAGAAGATCGGCCATGCAGTCCAGACCCGCACCGCATCGAAGGATATCGTAACGACCGTCGTCAAGACGGAATTGACCATAACGCGAATGGGCGTCTCAATGACGATTCGCACGTCGGAGACGCATGTTGAAACTCCAACGGGCAAGCCAATCAGCTTCGAGTCCGTGCAGGATCTCGGCGCAATGATCCTGAAGTTTTCAGGGAAGATTCTCCCCGGCGAAAAGATGCAGATCACTACCTCGCAGTTCGGCCAAACCAACACCACGACCGTTGACTATCCACCAGGTACGTTGATGTCCGAAGGCCTCCGGCTGCTGACGTTAAAGAAAGGGTTCAAGCCTGGAACAAATTATAAATTCAAACAGTTTGTCGGCATGTTCCAGAAAATCATCGACTGCCAGGTAAAGGTTGTCGGCCAAGAGAAGGTAGACCTCCTGGGCAGGATAACCACACTGACGCGACTCGATGAGACAAGCTACCTTACATCCAGCGGAACCAGATCCGTCAGACACACAGACCGCCAGGGGAAACTGTACAAAAGCGTACAAACGTCAATGGGAATAGAGACGGTGACCGTCGCTTGCGACAAGGCTTTCGCCCTCAGCAAAAATGACGTGGTCGATTTTCTTGATAAGGCCACGGTGCAAAGCCCCACCGCCGCTTCGACGATCACTTCTGCAAAGTCAGCATCCTATCACCTCACGCCGATCAGCAAACAGAAAATGGGCAAACTGATTGAGACTGATTCCCAGAAGGTCAAGTCCGATGGCAAGGGCGGATACTTCGTAACCGTAACTAAGCTCAAGGCTCCCGGCGGTGCAAAGCTACCTTATAAGGGATCCGATACGGCCGCCACCGAATCGCTCAAGCCGAGCAGGTATATCGATAGCAAAGACGGTCAGGTAATCGCCCTGGCCCGCAAAGCAGTCGGCGATACGAAAGACGCTGCCCAGGCAGCCAGGAAGATCGAGAGTTTCGTCCACGATTACATCAATGAAAAGAGTCTGGCCGTTGGATATGCCACAGCATCCGAAGTCGCCCGCAGCAGGGAAGGCGACTGCACCGAACATGCCGTACTGACTGCCGCGATGTGCAAGGCGATGGGTATCCCGGCAAGGATGGTCTGCGGCTATGTGATCGTTCCTGATCTCGGTGGCCGAAAGAATGTTTTCGGCGGCCACGCCTGGACCGAAGCGTACATCGGCGGCAAGTGGATTCCTCTCGACGCCACGCGGAATGGTGTGACACCGGGACACATCTCACTGGCGGTCAGCAATGGCGACCCGGCGGGCTTCTTCGATATGATCAACACGTTCGGAACGTTCAAGATATCCAAGATCACCGTGAAGAAATGACCCCGTCCCTTGCGAGAATCTAGAATCTGTCCCAGGCGGTCAGCAATGGCGACCCGACGGGCTTCTTCGACGTGCTGAACACCCTCGGATACGTCAAGATATCCAAGGTCACCGTGAAGAAATAGGGACCAGTAACGGCAACAGATAGTCCACGAATCCGCCTTCGCCAAGGCTTCCGGCTTCGCTCTGCGAGCTACGCCGGACAAGTCGGCGGGCAGGCCGTGTTGGAAAAACTTCTATCCTTGACCGGCAGATGCCTTGATTCGGAAGTGTCGCATTACCGCCAGCACGACCAGCGAGACAGCAAGGCCGAGCAGGCCAACGGGCAGGAACTCCATGCCAGTGGGCATTTTATCTACGGTGAACCCGAGCAGCGGAGCGGCGATTGCCGCGAAGAGGGATTTACTCTGCGATTCGATGCTCAAAACCGTCGCATGCCTGGCAGGCTCGGCATGATCGGCGAACCTGCTGACGATCATCGGCCGCCAGACATCCTGGCAGACAAAGATGAACACGAACGGCAGTATGGCAAAACCGGGACTGCCCGATACGCTGGCAAGCCCGATGCATCCAAAGCTCACCAGGTAGCACACCCACAGCCAGATCGCCCCTTTGGCTTCACCACCGGCACGTTCGGCAAGCACGTGAGCGTTGCGCGAAGCCCAACTGCTCGCCAGGTAGAGCACCAGGAAAATCGGCGCTGCAAGCACAGCCGTCCGCTGAGTATCGCCGTAGCTCGCCATCAGCGGCAGCGACAGCGCCGCGGTCTTGATCGCGATCTGGAGATAGTCCTTGCAGACCGTGTACAGGCCGCTGAAACACATCGATTCTTCGAATAATCGCCGCAGAGGCCTGTTCGATACCGCCTCCCGCAGCGAGCCCGTCAAGGTTCGTAACACCCCTGCCAGGCCCGGCGATTCACGCTTTGGCCCGTCGAGATATGACGGGTAACCCAGGAAGTTGACGATGTTCATCGCGTACGGGACGATGCAGAACAGGAAGACCATCGAGAAACTCCCTGTCACGAAAACCAGCCCGGCTGCGATTACCACGCTGAGAGCAGAACCGAGCTTCGACCAGGACCGCGTGAAACCGTAGTACTTCGTCTTCTCGTCCTGACGGCCTTGCCTGGCGAGCCAGTCGAAGATCATGGCCTTGTGGGTACCCGTGCGGAACGCCGTGCCGATTGCGAACAGGAACATCGCCGCAAAGAGCGCCCATAACGGCTCGGCCAGACCGAAAATAAGGAACGAACCAATATAGGACAAAAACGAGAGGATCATCGAACGTCGCCTGCCTGCCACGTCGGCGATGGCACCGGTGGGTATCTCCAACAGGTTGATGCAGATCGAGCGGAAGCCTATCAGCAGGCCGATCTGGGTAAAGGAAAGCCCCTTTTCCAGCAGCGCCAGCAGCAGGAACGGATCGAAGTACTGCTGGTTCTTGAGAAACCCGTA
>SDBT01001301.1_pt1 | contig 43589 bp, 48 predicted proteins | sample 2277101 | NCBI WGS metagenome assembly SDBT01 (sample SAMN10404973, study PRJNA504765) | marine sediment metagenome | isolation source: marine sediment core GS10_PC15, 103 cmbsf | place: Arctic Ocean: Southern Knipovich Ridge | collected 2010
GGGCGTGCCCGGGCGGATGAACCTCGGCCAGATTCTGGAGACGCATCTCGGCTGGGCGGCGGCGGTACTGGGCTTCCAGGCCATCACACCTGTCTTCGACGGAGCCAAGGAGGGCGAGATTTTCGAGTGTATTCAAGAAGCCAATGAGTATGTTCGCAAACGCGCCGAAGACCTACAAACCATTCAAGAGGCCGGGGCCACCGGCGAACTGCTCGTGGAGATGCCTCGCGACGGCAAGATCACGCTCTACGACGGCCGGACCGGCGAGCCGTTCGAGCAAAAGGTCACCGTAGGTTACATATACATGAACAAACTGCACCACCTGGTGGACGAGAAGATTCACGCCCGGGCCACCGGCCCATACTCGCTGATTACTCAGCAGCCGTTGGGCGGCAAGGCCCGCACTGGCGGTCAGCGGTTCGGCGAGATGGAGGTTTGGGGCCTGGAGGCCTACGGCGCCAGCTACACGCTCCAGGAACTGCTGACGGTCAAGAGCGACGACGTTGAAGGCCGTACCAAAATCTACGAGTCGATGGTCAAGGGCACCAACCAGCTCGAGGCGGGTACACCGGTCAGCTTCGACGTGCTGTGCAACGAGCTGCGAGGTTTGTGCCTGAATATCCATTTGGAAAAGAAGAAACTGATCTGACCCACTACGTATCCGTCGCCGTTTCGGCGATGATTGAACGAGCAATGAAATGCAGCGCTTTGCGGCAATAGCGGAGTGAAAAAGCCATGGCTGAGAGCGTATACGATCGGATTAACGATTACGGCTCGGTGAAGATCCAGCTGGCATCGCCCAATGACATTCGGAGTTGGTCGTTCGGCGAGGTCAAAAAGCCCGAGACGATCAACTACCGCACGTACCGTCCGGAAAAGGACGGGCTGTTCTGCGAGCGGATTTTCGGCCCGGAGCGCGACTGGGAGTGCGCGTGCGGCAAGTACAAGGGCACCAAGCACAAGGGGATCATCTGTGACCGTTGCGGCGTGAAGGTCACGCATTCCCGCGTGCGGCGCAAGCGGATGGGGCATATTAATCTGGCCGCCCCGGTTGTGCACATTTGGTTTTTCAAAGCCCTGCCCAGCCGCTTGGGTACCTTGCTGAGCATGAAGACCTCCGACCTGGAGAAGATCATCCTATTTCAGGATCACGTGGTTAACGATCCGGGCCAGACGCCGCTGAAGTACAAGCAGGTGCTCACCGAGGAGGAGTATCGCTCTGCCGTGGAGGAGTATGGCGACGACTTTAAGGCAGGTATAGGCGCCGAGTCGATCAAGGCGCTTTTGGAAGATCTGGATTTGCCAGAACTCTCCAAGGAGGTGCGAGAGGATCTCAAAAAGACCTCCTCCAAGCAGAAGACCAAGGACCTGACCAAGCGGCTCAAGCAGGTGGAATCGATCCGCACATCGGGCAATCGCCCGGAGTGGATGGTCATGGATGTTATTCCGGTCATCCCGCCGGACCTTCGACCGCTGGTGCTGCTGGAAAGCGGTAACTTCGCCACAAGCGACCTGAACGATCTTTACCGCCGCATCATCAATCGCAACAACCGGCTCAAAAAACTCATGGACCTCAATGCCCCGGAGGTCATCATTCGCAACGAAAAGCGGATGCTTCAGCAGGCGGTCGACGCGCTTTTGGACAACAGCCGCTGCCGCCGCCCCGTGCAAGGCACGGCCAATCGGCCGCTTAAGTCCCTCACCGACATGATCAAGGGCAAGCAAGGGCGGTTCCGGGAAAACCTCCTCGGCAAGCGCGTGGATTACTCCGGCCGGTCGGTGATCGTCATCGGACCGGAACTGAGGCTCTCTCAGTGCGGCCTGCCGAAGAAAATCGCCCTGGAGCTCTACCAGCCGTTCATCATTCGCAACCTCAAGCAGCGCGGGCTGGCCGACACGATCAAGTCGGCCAAGAAGATGCTCGAGCGGCGCGACAAGGAAATCTGGGACGTTCTGGAAGAGGTCATCTACCAGCATCCGGTCCTACTGAACCGTGCGCCCACGCTGCACCGTATGGGCATCCAGGCGTTCGAGCCGGTGCTGGTGGAGGGCAACGCCATCAAGATTCATCCGCTGGTCTGCAAAGGCTTCAATGCCGACTTTGACGGCGATCAGATGGCCGTCCACCTGCCGCTGTCGCTGGAGGCGCAGGCCGAGACGCACGTGCTGATGCTGGCGACCAACAATATCTTCTCGCCGGCCAACGGTGCGCCCATCACCATGCCGATGCAGGACATCGTCTTGGGTGTGTTCTATCTGACGGCGGACCATGGTGCGGAATTCGTCGCCGAGGAAGTCCGCAAGATCCGCGTCAACAAGGATGAAGAACTGGCCGTTTTTGCTAATCCTTATGAAGCGGTGACGGCCTACGAGCTCGGGCGAATCGGTATGCATGCCAAGGTCATGGTCAGGCTGCCCGACGAGACGGAAATCATCGAAGAAGAGCGAAGCTACAAGATCGAGCGTGGCAAGATCATCACCACCGCGGGCCGCTGTATCTTCAATGACATCTTGCCCAAAGAAATGGGCTTTTACAACTGCCCGCTCGGCGCCAAAGGTGCCAGCGGCGTCATCACCGACTGCTACCAGAAGCTCGGACGCGCCGCCACGCTGGACCTGTTGGACAACGTCAAGGCGCTGGGCTTTCAGTATTCAACCCTGGCTGGTGTGTCTTTCGGGATCACCGACGCCTGCATCCCGGACCGCAAGCCCAAAATCCTCGAAGATGCCCAGAAGCGGGTCGATCGAATTGAGGCTGACTTCGAGGCCGACACCATCACCGAAGGTGAACGCTACAACCAGATCGTGGACGTCTGGATTCATGCCCGCGAAGAGGTTACCAAGAGCCTGCTGCAAACTTTGCAGGACGACCGCCGGAAAGATGACCCCAACTACCTCAACCCGGTTTGGATGATGCTGCACTCCAACGCTCGCGGCAACGTGGATCAGATCCGGCAGCTTGCCGGGATGCGTGGGCTGATGTCTAAGCCGTCGGGCGAGATCATCGAAACGCCCATCAAGGCCAACTTCCGCGAGGGGCTGACCGTGTTGGAGTACTTCGGCTCCACGCACGGTGCCCGCAAGGGCCTGGCCGATACGGCCCTGAAGACCGCCGACAGCGGGTATCTGACCCGCAAGCTGGCCGACGTGGCCCAGAACGTGATCGTCACCGAGCTGGACTGCGGCACGCTGAAGGGCATCACCAAGTCCGCCGTCTACAAGGGCGAGGAGGTGGACGTACCGCTTCGGGAGGTCATCGTCGGGCGAACCGCCCGCGAAAACATCGTTAACCCCATTACCGACGAGATGATCGTTCGCGAAAACGAGATCATGCTAGGCGAAGCGGCTCTGAAGATCGAAGAGCTGGGCCTTGAAACCATCCGCGTCCGCAGCCCGTTCACCTGCGAGACCCCTCTGGGCATCTGTGCCAAATGCTACGGGCTCGACCTTTCGACGGGGCAGATGGTGGAAGAGGGTATGGCCGTGGGCATCATCGCCGCCCAGTCGATTGGCGAGCCGGGCACGCAGCTCACGATGCGGACCTTCCATACCGGCGGCGTAGCCACCCGTGCCGTGATGGAATCGGAGGTAGTCTCCACCACAGCGGGCACCGTGCAATACCGCGACCTCAACGCTGTGGCGATGCAGATGGGTAAGACTAAGGTCATGATTGTCCTGAAGCGCAACGGTGAGATGGTTATTCTGGATGACAAGAAGCGCGAGCTCGAGAAGTATAAGATACCGTACGGGGCGTCCATTATCGTGGCGGATGGCGCGAAGGTCAGGGCGGGTCAGCGCCTGGTGACCTGGGACCCGCACCGCGTGCCGATCTTGGCTGAAGCCGTCGGCATGGTCCGCTTCCAGGACATCGAGGAAGGCGAGACGGTTCGCGTGGAAGAAGGCGCGAAGGGTGCGGTCGGACGTCCGGTCGTTATCGAGCACAAGGGCGAAATGCATCCGCGGATCGTCGTCGAGGACAAAAGTGGCAAGATCCTGGATTTCCACTACCTGCCGGCCAAAGCTCGAATCCAGGTCGATGAGGGCCAGCACGTCAAGCCCGGCGAAATGCTCGCCCGCCAGCCAAGAGAGATGATTGGTACGCAGGATATTACCGGTGGGCTGCCTCGTGTGACGGAGGTCTTCGAGGCACGCAAGCCGAAAGAACCGGCCGCCATCGCGGAGATTTCCGGGCGCATCGAGTTGCGCACCGACAAGCGCCGCGGCAAGATGACGATTATCGTCCACAGCGAATCCGGCATGGAGCGGGAGCACCACGTGCCGCACGATCGGCACCTGCTGGTGCACACCAACGACTATGTTGAGGCCGGCGACCCGCTGACAGAAGGACCGCTGGTGCCCCACGACATCCTGGCAATTCGAGGTGAGGAGGCCCTCCAGCAGTATCTGGTGGCGGAGATTCAGAATGTCTATCGGGGCCAGGGCCAAAGCATCAACGACAAGCATGTCGAGATCATCCTCACCCAGATGATGCGTAAGGTGCAGCTGGAGTCCGTCGGCGACAGCGGGCTCCTGCCGGGAGACGTCGTTGACAAGTTCCGTTTCCGTGCGGAGAATACCCGACTCGCCCAGTCGCTAAAGATCGTCGATGGCGGGGATACCGAGTTTGTCGTCGGCGACATCGTGCTTCGTGAGAAGATCGAACAGGCCAACATGGAGGCCGAGGCCGCCGGAAAGAAGCTAGCCAAGACCAAGCGCCCGCGGCCTGCGACGGCCAAAACGCTCTTGCTGGGTATTACCAAGGCCTCGCTGCAGGCCGAGAGTTTCCTGTCGGCGGCAAGCTTCCAGGAATCCACGAAAGTCTTCACCGAGGCGGCGCTGGCCGGCAAGGTGGACGAACTCCGTGGGCTGAAAGAAAACGTGATTCTGGGTCATCTGATCCCGGCCGGGACGAGCTTCCGCCCGTACCTGGAGATGCGGATCAAGCGGAACGTCGAGCTGCCGGAGCTGGCCGCCGTACCGACGGAGGAACTCTCCGAGGCCGAGATCACCCAAGCCGTCCAGCAGGCGCTGACGGGAAAAGGATAAAGCAATCTGGTAGCCGCCAGCCGGTAATCATTAGTGAGCAAGGCCGAGCTGGTTGCCGATTACTGGTAAAGTGAAAGAGGTTTGACCGATGCCAACGATCAACCAACTGGTGCGCAAAGCTCGCGTGAAGCAAAAGGCGAAGAAGAAAAACGTAGCCCTGGCGGCCTGCCCGCAGAGGCGTGGGGTCTGCCTGCTGGTCAAGACGGTCACCCCGAAGAAGCCCAACTCAGCGCTTCGGAAGGTGGCGCGTGTTCGGCTGACCAACGGAAAAGAAGTGACGGCGTACATTCCGGGCATCGATCATAACCTGCAAGAACACAGCATTGTGCTGGTTCGAGGCGGGCGTGTTCGCGACCTGCCCGGGGTGCGGTATCACATTGTCCGCGGCACACTGGATGCCCTGGGCGTGGAAAACCGCAGGCAGTCCCGCAGCAAGTATGGGACAAAAAGGCCCAAATGAAAGATCGGAAACTCGCGCTCGTCCGGCAGGGACGAGAGTATCGGCGTTGAGGTTTTGGCGTTTGGGCCAAACCAGCGCAGCGTCGAGGCCCAGCCTGGCCGGGCCGGAAGGTGGAAACGACAATGGCGTTTAAAAAGTTTACCGCATCGGCGAAGCGGCTGGCGCCGGACCCACGATATCAGAGCAAGTTGGTGTCCAAATTCATCAACACCATGATGTGGGACGGCAAGAAGGCCGTCGTCCAGAAGGTTTTCTATGGTGCGATGGACATAATCGGCGAAAAGATCAAGGACGCTACACCCCTGGAGGTCTTCGAGCAGGCGGTCAATCGCCTAAAGCCACTCATCGAGGTCCGCTCCAGGCGCGTTGGCGGCGCCAATTACCAAGTTCCGATGCAGGTAACCAAGAAGCGGCAGCTTTCGTTGGCGATTCGCTGGATCCGTGACGCGGTTCGGTCCGGCACGGGCCAGCCCACGGCCGTCCGACTGGCGAACGAGTTGATGGCCGCCTACAAAGGCGAAGGGGCGGCCATGAGCACGCGAGAGAACATTCATCGCATGGCCGAGGCCAATAAGGCGTTTGCCCACTTCGCCTGGTAGTTGTCTTAGCCGGAAGTTTCCGGATGGAACAAGCAACATTGGCCTGCCGGCCGAGTTCCCACTTCGGCCGGAAACAGCGGTGTTGATTGAATCGTTCGCGGGATTGCAAGGGATTGCCGGTCCCAGTGCGGACGACCCCGGTTGGCGTGGTTAGGCCGGGGCTCAGAGAAGGCAAACCGGGCCGGGCGGCTTTTTGCCTAGCCGGCCTCGGGACGCCGCTTGAGATAAAACAACCGGGCCGGCCTGCTCTAAGGCCATCTAGGTCTGATGGTTTCAAGGCCGGTTGCCCGCCGGATCAGCCGGTGGGCGAGAAAAGGCGTTCTAGCCCGAGAAAGCAGCGCAGGTCGACGCCTGTGGCACTGCGCTCCGTGCTTGGGCTTTTCACCGCCCTACAACCGCCAGCGAGCGGAGTATTTGACTGTTATGGCGAAGAAACAGCGACAACTTCGGAACATCGGCATCATGGCCCACATCGATGCCGGCAAAACGACCCTCACCGAGCGGGTCCTCTATTTCGCCGGGCGGACATATAAGATAGGCGAAGTGCACGAGGGCACGGCCGTGATGGACTACCTCCCCGAGGAGCAGCGGCGCGGCATTACTATTACTTCAGCCGCCACCACGCTGACCTGGCGGGACCATACGATCAACCTGATCGACACGCCCGGACACGTGGATTTCACCATCGAGGTGGAGCGATCGCTTCGAGTTCTGGACGGGGCGGTGGCAATCTTTTGCAGCGTTGGCGGTGTTGAAGCCCAGTCAGAGACGGTCTGGCGGCAGGCCGATCGCTACCACGTTCCGCGGATCTGCTTTGTCAATAAGATGGACAGGCCCGGAGCGGACTTCGAGATGGTCGTCGAGGAGATCGCTGCCCGCCTGCGGGCCGACCCCATTGTCTTGCAGCTACCGATCGGCTCTTGCGAGGATTTCCAGGGGCAGGTCGACCTGATCCGCCGCAAGGCCTATTACTACGATCCGGACGAGATTGCCACCAAATTGCGTGTGGAAGAAGTGCCGGCTGAAATGAACGAGCAGGTCGAGCTGGCGCGGCACAAGATGATCGAACAGGCCGCTGACTGTGACGAAGCGATGATGGAAAAGTACCTCCGGGATGAGTCCAGCCTCACGGAGGCCGACCTTATAGCCGCGATCCGCCACGGGACGCTTTCGATGAAGGTCGAGCCGGTGCTGTGCGGCTCGGCCCTCAAGCACATGGGCGTTCGCCCGCTGCTGAACGCGGTGGTGGATTTTCTGCCCAGCCCTGAGGATGTCCCGCCGGTTGGTGGCCGCGCATCCGTCAGGAGCGACCAGCAACTCTACCGGCACGCCGACCCGGACGAGCCGATGTCGGCGCTGGTATTCAAGATCACCTCCGATCAGCATGGCGACTTGAACTTCATCCGCCTGTACAGCGGTTCGCTCAAGGCCGGCACGCGCGTGCTCAATAGCACACAGGACCGCAAGGAAATCGTCTCCCGCATTTGGGAAATGCATGCCAAGCAGCGAACCAGCAGGGAGATAGCCATCGCCGGAGACATCGTGGCTGTGGTCGGCCTCAAGCACAGCCTTACCGGCGATACGCTCTGCGATACGAGGCACAGCATCATCCTGGAGCGGCTGGATTTCCCCGAGCCGGTCATCACCATGTCGATTGAGCCGCGAACCAACGCCGACAAACAGCGGCTGGCCGACGCCCTAAACACACTCAAACGGGAAGATCCGAGCTTTAAGTGTCAATACAACGGCGAAACCGGGCAAACCACGATCTCCGGAATGGGCGAGCTGCACCTGGAGATTGTCAAGAACAAGCTCCTTCGGGACATGGGGCTGGAGGTGCGTGTGGGCCGACCCAAGGTCGCATATAAGGAGACCATCCGTTCTTCCGCTCAGGCGGAGGGGCGGTTTATCCGCCAGACGGGCGGTCGCGGGCAGTATGGCGTTGTGGAGCTGAAGGTTGAGCCGTTCCGCCCGAAGCCCGGCGAGGATTCCATCGCCTTCGCCGACGCCACCAAAGGCGGCGCGGTTCCACGGCAGTACATTTCGGCTGTCGAGCAGGGCGTTCGCGATTCGGCCAGCGCCGGGCCGCTTGCGGGCTATCCAATGCAGAACATCAAGGCCACGCTCCTGGACGGCAAACATCACCCTGTGGACAGCTCGGAGATCGCCTTCGAGCAAGCTGCGGTGATCGCCTTTGGCGAAGCGGTAACCAAGGCCGAGCCGGTCTTCCTGGAGCCGATCATGCACCTCGAGGTAACCACGCCGGAGCAGTATATCGGTGCAGTTACCGGCGATCTGAACGCCCGGCGGGCGGAAATTCAGCGGCTGGACCAACGCGGCCACTACCGCATATTAGAGGCAAAGACCCCGCTGGCGGAGATGTTCGGCTATGCGACTCGATTGCGTTCAATCACGCAGGGACGGGCGACGAGCACAATGGAACCAGATTCCTACGCCCCAGCCCCGGCGCACGTGGCCGAGGCGATCCTGCGATATGTCTAAGATTGGGAAAAACCGAGAAAAATGACGCAGTGCGCAATTGACAAAAGGCTGTATATGCGTATCCTAGTAAGGCTTTACATATTTTTGGCGATTTCCAAGACAGCCAACGTCGGAGAACGAGTTCATGGAGCAGGATAAGATACGCATCCGAATGGAAGCGTATGATCATCGGGCGCTGGATGCTTCGGCGAAGGAAATAGTCGATCATGCCGAACGCACGGGCTCGCGGGTGTGCGGCCCGATCCCGCTGCCGACGCGGATCGAGCGGTATACTGTTCTGCGCAGCCCGCATGTGGACAAAAAGTCGCGAGAGCAGTTCGAGATAAGGACGCACAAGCGGATTATCGACATTTACGAGCCGACCGTCCGTACAGTCGAGGCGCTGAACCGGCTGGTGGTTCCGGCCGGCGTTTTTATAAAGATCAAGGCGTAAGGTGCTTACATGCTACCGGCGATCCTAGGCAGAAAAGTTGGCATGACCCAGGTTTACGACGAAGCGGGCAATCTCTCGCCTGTGACGGTCGTAAAGGCTGGGCCATGCACCGTTCTACAGGTCAAGACGAGCCAGACCGACGGATATGACGCTGTGCAACTCGGTTTTGAGGACGTCAAGGTCCATCGGGCCAGCAAGCCCCTGATTGGCCACGCCGCAAAGGCCGGCACAGGACCGAAGAAAACCACCCGTGAGGTGCGCCTCAATGAGCCAGCCGACGTGGAGGTCGGTGCAGCCGTGACCGTCGAGAGTTTTGACGGTGTGGCGTTTGTGGACGTCACCGGCACGACCAAAGGTAAGGGTTTCGCCGGCGGGATGAAGCGGTACGGCTTCAAGGGCCAGTCAGCCAGCCATGGCACCGAGCGTAAGCATCGCAGCCCAGGCTCGATTTCATCCTACGCCTCGAACGCCGGCACGGGTCCCAAGCTAAAGAAGGGCAAGCACATGGCTGGCCATATGGGTGCATGCAGCTGGACGAGCAGAAATCACAAGCTGATTCGCCTGGACAAGGAAAACGACCTGCTGGTGATCAAGGGCCCGCTGCCAGGAGCCAACGGCGGGTATCTTTTTATCAAGAAAAGCAAGACGGCCAGGGGCGGCGGAGAGTAAATCGAACGACAATCGCATCATGTTGAAAGTCCCTGTTTACAACCCGGGTGGCGAGAAAGTTGATACGCTCGAGGTGGACGAGAAACTGTTCGGCTCGAGGGTGAATACTGCGCTGCTGAAGCAGGCGGTGGTGGCGTATCACGCACACAAGCGTCGCGGCACCGCCACGACCCGATCCCGCAGCATGGTCAAGGGCTCGACGCGGAAGATATTCCGGCAGAAGGGCACCGGCTTCGCCCGTCGCGGTGCGGTCCGCAGCGTTATCGTCCGGGGCGGCGGCGTGGCCTTTGCCAAGACTCCTCGCAGCTTCGGCAAGAAGCTCCCCCAGAAGATGCGAAAGGCCGCCCTGGATTCAGCTATTCTGGCCAAGATGCTTGGCGAGGACTTGCTTGTAATCAACGGCCTGAATGCCGATGAACCGAAGACCAGCAAAGTCGCCGAGGTGCTTAAGAACTTGAAGATCAACCGTTCCTGCTTGCTGGCCTTGGCCGATCGGGATCGGAACCTCTATCTTTCCTGCCGGAATATCCCGGACCTGACGGTTCGGATCACTGAAGAGCTAAACGCCTTCGACGTGGTCACCCGACAAAAGATGTTGGTGACTTCCGAAGCGATGAATGCCTTGATGGACCAAAAGGACGCCGAGTGAGTGCCAATAAAGACATGTATGGCGTGGTCGTTCGCCCGTTGATCACGGAAAAGGGCACGCATCAGTCGCAGAAGCTCAACGCCTATGCGTTCGAGGTTTCCCCGACGGCCAACAAGGCCCAGATCAAGCAGGCGGTCGAAGGTATCTACGAGGTAAAGGTTCTGGAGGTGCGCACGGCCAATCGCAAGGGCAAGCCGCGCCGCACCGGATATCGGTGGGGCAAGACGCGAAAGTGGAAAAAAGCCGTCGTGGTGCTGCACCCAGACTACCACATAGATCTGTTCTAGTGGGGTCTGGCTTCTGAGATAGAGATGAATTATGGCGATTAAGGTGTACAAGAGAACCTCCCCCGGGCGGCGGAACAGCTCGGTGAACAAATTTGACGAAGTCACGGCCACCAAGCCGGAGAAGTCGCTGCTGAAGCCACTTAATAAGACCGGTGGGCGCAATCACCAGGGCAAGATCACGTCGCGGCATCGCGGCGGCGGACATAAGCGGATGTACCGGCAGATCGACTTCAAGCGGAACAAGGACGAGTTGCCCGGCGAGGTCAAGAGCATCGAATACGATCCGAACCGTTCGTGCAACATTTCTCTTTTGGAGTACTCCGACGGTGAAAAGCGTTACATTCTCGCTCCGGTGGGGCTGCAGGTGGGTAGTAAGGTGTATTCCGGACCGCAGGCCGAGCCGCGGCCGGGCAACTGCCTGCCGCTCAGCAAGATCCCGCTGGGGTTGGAGATTCACAATATCGAGATGAACCCGGGCCAGGGCGGCAAGCTGGTTCGTACGGCCGGCGGTGCGGCCCGCTTGGCGGCCCGCGAGGGCAGCCGGGCCACACTAATCCTGCCCTCTGGCGAAATGCGAGTCGTCAATGCCAAATGCCGGGCGACAATTGGACAGCTTGGCAACGTCGAGCATATGTCGATCCGTTGGGGCAAGGCCGGGCGGAGCAGGCATCTTGGGCGGCGGCCTCACGTTCGCGGCTCAGCGATGAACCCTGTGGCCCATCCGATGGGGGGCGGTGAGGGCCGACGTGCCGGCGGGAGGCATCCATGCTCGCCTACCGGCAAATTGTCCAAGGGTGGTAAGACGCGAAAGAAACGGAAAGGTTCCAACAAGATGATCCTCCGCCGGCGCCGCAGCAAGCGGTATGGTTAGCCGTGTTCCAGAGAAGGTGAACGATGACGCGAAGCGCCAAGAAAGGCCCACACGTTGACGAGAAGCTGTTCAAGAAGGTCGTGAAACAGCAGGAGTCCGGCTCCAGAGAGCCAATCAAGACATGGGCCAGGGCCTGCACCATCGTGCCGGAATTCATCGGCTGCACCTTCCTGGTGCACAGTGGAAAGATCTTCAACAGCGTGCTTATCACTGAGGAAATGGTCGGACACAAGCTGGGCGAGTTCAGCCCGACGCGAATCTTCCGCGGGCACAGCGGCGGCAGGAGAAGGTAAACGTTTCGGAGCGAATAACGCAGGCAGAGTTGGCGTCAAATGGCATGGCATGCAAAACATCGGTTTGCCCGAATCAGCCCGAGAAAGGTTCGCCTGATGGCGGACCTGATTCGCGGCCGCGACGTCCAGGACGCGCTGAACGTTTTGAAGTTCTCGCCTCAGAGAGGGGCGCAGATAATCGCAAAAGTGTTAAACAGCGCGATTGCCAATGCCAACGAGAACGAGGCCGACGTTGATTTGCTGTACGTGCAAGACGCCAGAGTGGACTCGGGTCCCACGATCAAGCGGTTCCGGCCCAAGGATCGCGGCCGGGCCCATGCGATCCTTAAGAGGACCAGCCACATTACCGTGGTAGTCGAACAAGAGCAACAGTAGCGAGGCGCAAAAATGGGCCAAAAGGTATCACCTATCGGGTTCAGGACGGGCGTGACGCTCGGCTGGAAAAGCCGATGGTTCGCCCCCAAGAGCACCTACGGCGAATTCCTCGTCGAGGACGAGAGGATCCGGCGCTTCATCGATGAGCGCCTGAACCGCCAGCCGCCGTACGCAGCCATCAGCGCCATCGAGATCGAACGGACGCGCGAGGAGGTAAAGGTCATTATCAAGACGGCCAGGCCAGGTCTGGTCATCGGGCCGAGAGGCGCCGAAGTAGATAAGCTAAAAGAGGCGCTGGAACATATGACGAACCGCCGCGTCAACATCAACATCGTCGAGGTGAAAAACCCGGACTTAGACGCCCAATTGGTAGCCGAAGCCATCGCCGAGCAGCTCAAGCGCCGGGCGAGTTTCCGGCGGGCGATGAAGCAGCGCTGCGAGATGACGATGCAGGCCGGCGCCAAGGGCGTGAAGATCATGCTTTCGGGCCGTCTTGGCGGCAGGGAGATGAGCCGCAGCGAGACGCAGCTCATGGGCAGCATCCCGCTGCACACGCTGGAGGCGGATGTGGATTATGGGTTCGTCCCGAGCATCACGACCTATGGAGCGATTGGTGTGAAGGTATGGATCTATCGCGGCATGTTTGGCGAGGAGCCAAGCGAGGAAGATCAGACCCGAGCAGCCGCAATGACGCGGGCGCGGCGCCGCCGACAGCGAGATGACAGCCCGCGCGGCGAGAAGGCCGCTAAGCCCGGCGAAAGAGCCGTACGGCCCGGTGGCAGCCGGCTTGGAGCTGCCCGGAAGGGCCGGCAAGAAGCAGCCGCGAAGCCGGCAGCAGCAGAGGATCGCACGCCAGCCGAGCCGCCCGCCGTGGCCGAAGATGCCCCGGACGAACAGCTCCAGGCCGACCAAGAAACCCAGGAACCCGCCGCCGACCAGAGCCCAAAGCACCAGACCCAGGGCGATCTAGAATCCCAGGACCAGGCTAAAGGGCCTGAAGACGAAAAGGCTTCTGAACAACAGTAACAGGTAGATAGCGCCATGCAGTTGATGCCGAAACGAGTCAAGCATCGCAAGCAGCAGCGCGGTCGCATTCGCGGCCGGGCCACACGCGGCAACACGGTCGCCTTCGGCGAGTTTGGGTTGCAGAGCATGGACCCCGGCTGGGTGACGGCTCGGCAGATTGAGGCCGGACGGATCGCGGCGACCCACTTCCTCCATCGCGAAGGCAAGGTCTACATTCGGATTTTCCCGGACAAGCCCGTCAGCGGCAAACCGCTGGAGACGCGGATGGGCAAAGGCAAAGGCGAGACGAAAGATTGGGTCGCCGTGGTCAAACCGGGCACGGTACTGTTCGAAATCGCCGGGGTCGACGAGAACACCGCCAAGGACGCACTTCGTCGGGCAGCGATGAAAATGCCGGTCAGATGCCGTATGCTGCATCGCCGCCGCCCACTGTAATTCGGTTGAACAATGAAGATCAAAGAGATTCGGGAACTGACGGACGAGGAACTGACGGCGGAGCTGGCGCGGGTGCGTCGGCACCTCTTCGATCTCCGCGCGCAGGCCGTAACCGAAAAACTCGAAAATCCTTCGATGATTACCAAGGCCAAACGGGACGTCGCCCGGATCCTGACGATGCAAGCCCAACGGCGGATCGAATCCGCCGAGGCAGCCGAGCGACAGACGACAAACGAGACGATCGTATGAAAAGCAAAGCGGAAAAACCCAAGCCGAAATCTCGACGGACTCAAGTTGGAACGGTTCGGTCGATCAGCGGTGACAAAACGATCGGTGTGATCGTCAGTAAGTTGGTCAAGCATCCGCGATATGGCAAATACGTTCGTCGGCAGACGAAACTCGCCGTCCACGATCCTGCCAACACAGCCGACATGGGCGACGTGGTGGAGATTGCTCCATGTCGTCGTTTAAGCAAAATCAAAAGCTGGCGACTGATTCGGGTGGTTCGCCACAGCAGGGCGAGTGCCACCGGCCGAGGCCGATAGAGGTATCTGGCGTGATCCAGCAAGAGACACGATTGGAAGTAGCCGACAACACCGGCGCTCAAGTGGTCGGGTGCATCAAGGTGCTGGGCGGCTCGACTCGCCGGAAGGGACTGACCCGCCGGACCGCTTCGCTGGGTGACATTATCGTCTGCTCGGTCAAGAAGGCCCTGCCGGGCAGCGACGTCAAGCACGGCGAGATCGTTAAGTGCGTAATCGTCCGAACGGCGTTTCCGGTCCGGCGATCGGACGGCAGCTACGTCCGATTCGACAACAGCGCCGCGGTGATACTCGACGAGGGCAACAACCCTCGCGGGACGCGCATCTTCGGCGCGGTCGCACGAGAATTGCGGGAAAAGAACTTTATGAAAATCGTATCGTTGGCTACCGAGGTGGTCTAGAGATGGCGCGACACGTTCGAAAAGGCGACATGGTGCAGGTAATCGCCGGCGACGACAAGGGCAAGGTCGGCGAGGTGATGGCCGTCAACCCGAAGGCGAACAAGGTGCTGGTCAAGGGAGTCAATCGCGTCTACCGGCACCTGCGGCCGAGCCGTCAGCACCCCCAAGGCGGACGCATTCAGAAGGAGATGCCGATACACATCTCCAACGTCCTGCCGGTGGATCCCAAGACCAACCGGCCAACGCGGGTGGCCTTTCGGATCAATCAGGATGCCTCCAAGGAGCGGCTTGCCAAGCAGTCGGGCGAGCCGCTGGGAACCGTCAAGAAGGCTAGGTAGGTTTTTTACGATGGTTACACGGCTGTTAGATCAGTACAGAAACGAGGTTGCCCCCGGACTCAAAGAGCGGTTCGGGTACGATAACCCCATGGCGATCCCGAAGCTGGAGAAGATCGTCATTTCGATGGGCATTGGCCAGGCTCACCAGGAGCAGGCCAAGCTGGAGGCCGCCCAAAAGCAACTGGCCCTGATAGCCGGCCAGCGGCCTATGGTCACGCGGGCCAAGAAGCCAATCAGCAACTTCAAGCTCCGCAAGGGCATGGAGGTAGGTCTGAAGGTGACGTTGCGCGGTCAGCGAATGTACGAATTCCTCGACAGGCTGATCTCTCTGGCGATCCCGCGGGTCAGAGACTTCCGCGGTCTGAGCCCGTCGAGTTTCGACGGCCGTGGGAACTACAACATGGGTTTGGTCGAGCAGACCGTCTTTCCAGAAGTTGACGCCTCGGCCGTGGCGTTCAGCCAGGGAATGAACATCTCGATGCAGACCACCGCCCGGACGGACGAAGAGGCACTGGAACTATTAAGCAGGATGGGTATGCCGTTTAGAACCGACTAAGAGGATCATTACCACATGGCTACGAAAGCACTTATAGCTAAAGCAAAGAGGCCGCCGAAGTTTTCAACGCGGCTGGTCCGCAGGTGTCAACTGTGCGGCCGGCCTCGCGGAGTCTACCGGAAGTTCCGCATTTGCAGGATCTGCCTGCGGACCCTGGCCAACCAAGGCAAAATCCCGGGAATGAAAAAGGCGAGCTGGTAGAGAGGTATCGAGCGATATGAGCCTGTCAGATCCGATTGCCGATATGCTTACGCGAATACGAAACGCGCTTCGCGCGCGACACGAGGCCGTAAATGTCAGAGCCTCGAAGGTCTGCGAAGGCGTCTGTCGCGTATTGAAGGAAGAAGGCTACATCGAAGACTATAAGCGCATTGAGGACAACAAGCAGGGCCTGCTTCGGGTGTACCTGAAGTACGGGCGCATGGGCGAGGATGTGGTCACCCAACTGAAGCGAGAAAGTAGGCCCGGCCGGCGGCTTTACAGCAATGTTGATGACCTTCCGAGGCCCCTGGAGGGGCTTGGCATTGTGATCGTATCGACCTCCAAGGGCGTTCTGAGCGATCGGCAGTGCCGGAAAGAGAACGTGGGCGGCGAGGTGCTTTGCACCGTCTGTTAGTGAAAGTTTCGCGCGATGTCGAGAATAGGAAAAAAACCGATTCCGATTCCTGACGGCCTGAAGGTCTCCATTACCGATCGCACCGTCAGTGTCGAAGGGCCAAAGGGAAAGCTCTCCTGGAGGCATCGCCCGGAGCTTACCACGCGGATCGACGAGTCAAAAAGGCAGATCATCGTCGAGCGAAACGGCGACGATCGCATGAGCCGAAACCTGCATGGGCTGACCCGCAGCCTGATTGCAAACATGGTGGACGGCTGCCTGAATGGCTATTCCAGGTCGCTGGAACTCTACGGCGTGGGTTTCGGCGTGCAGTTGCAAGGCGACAAGCTAGTGGTGAACTGTGGCTACAGCCATCCGGTCGTCCTCGAGGTGCCGCCCGGGCTGAGCGTTGAGGTGACGACCCCTCAGGCTCGCGGCGATAGCGAACCGGCTCGCTTTACCGTTCACGGAGCGGATAAACAGGCGGTCGGGCAATTCGCCGCCCAGCTCCGCAAGGTTCGCCCGCCCGAGCCGTACAAGGGCAAGGGCGTGCGATACGCCGGTGAGCACGTTCGCCGGAAGGTCGGCAAGGCCTTTGCCGCCGGGGCTGCGCCGTAGCGACTCTTTAGCAGAATGGCGGCCCGCGTAAGAGAGGCAGCATGAGAGCGAGTGCGAGAAAAACCTTGAGGCGCCAACGGCGGAAACGCAGAGCGCGGAGGCGGATTACCGGTACGGCCGAGAGGCCCCGGCTGACCGTCTTCCGAAGCCATAAGAACATCTATGCCCAGATCATAGACGATGGCGTCGGTGAGACGCTGGTGACTGCCTCCACCATGGAAAAGCCACTGGCTCAGCAGCTTTCCGACCGCGGGGGCAACGTTGCCTCGGCCAAGGCGGTCGGCGCGGCGCTGGCGGCCAAGGCGACCGAAGCCGGCATAAAGAAGGTTGTCTTCGACCGCAACGGCTATCCGTTTCACGGGCGGGTGCGAGAACTGGCCGAAGCGGCCCGTAAAGGCGGGCTGGAGTTCTAAACGACATCAGGAGCAGACGACGTGGCGATTAAATTCAGAAGACCGGCCAGACGCTTTGACGAAGATAAGCCGTTCGAAGATAACGTGGTGCAGATCTATCGTTGCTCGAAGGTGGTCAAAGGCGGGCGGCGATTCAGCTTCGGCGCGCTGGTCGTTGTGGGCGATCGAAAGGGCCAGGTCGGCATCGGCTATGGCAAGGCAAATGAGGTGCCCCTGGCAGTGGACAAGGGCATCGCCGAGGCCCAGAAGAACATGGTTCCCATTAATCTCAAGGGCACGACGATTCCGCATCAGGTCCGGGGCCGCTACGGCGCGTCGCGCGTTGTGATGGTTCCGGCTTCCGACGGTACGGGCGTGATCGCCGGCAAGAAGCTTGTGCCGCTGCTGGAGCTGGTCGGCATCCACAATGTGTTGACCAAGGCCTACGGGTCAACCTCGCCGAAGAACCTCTTGAAGGCAGGTATGAACGCGTTGAAGCAGCTTCGCACGGCCGAGATCATCAGCGAATTGCGCGGAGTGAAGCTCACATGAGGTTGGACGAAATTCTAAGCACGGCAGGCAAGAACAAGACTCGCAAGCGTCTCGGCCGGGGCATCGGCAGCGGCATGGGCAAGACGTGTGGGCGCGGGCACAAAGGCTATGGCGCGCGAAGCGGCAGCAAGAAGCGCATGGGCTACGAGGGTGGGCAGAACCCCATGCTGGCTAGGATTCCAAAGCGCGGTTTTTCGAACGCGAGATTTCGCAAAGAATACCAACTCGTCAACGTTGCGTTGCTGGAGAGATTCGAGGCCGGCACGCGGGTCGATGCCGCCACGCTGGCTGCGGCAAGACTGATCAGCGATGCCGACAAGCCCGTGAAGATTCTCGGCAACGGCGAGTTGACGAAGAAATTGACGGTAGCGGCCTCGAAGTTCTCGGCCATAGCGGCAGAGAAAATCGCGAAGGCGGGCGGCAGCGTGGAGCAGATGTAGCGCCCGCCCAAGGCCAACAAGCGACTGCATAGAGGATTTGGCAAATGGCGTTTCGAGGATTCAGGGTCTTTGTCGGCCTGATAGTGCTGGCGATAGCCGCCTGGATGGTCGGCGAGGGCGCACGGATGGGCCTGGAGGCCTGGCGCGGCGGGGCTGTCGCCGCCGAGCTGCTGATGCCCGTTTTCAGGGTCATCGCCGGGCTGCTGATTCTTAGCGCCTTCTACTATGCGCTGATCGCCGAGTCGCGAATCCGCACCGTCCTGGAGAACATCTTCTCCATTCCGGAACTTCTGAAGAAGTTGGTGTTCACGCTGGCGCTGCTGTGCATCTATCGTATCGGCTTTCACATCCCCCTGCCGGGTTTGAACATGGACGCCGTTGATAGGCTGATGGGTGCTCAGGAGCGCGGACCCTGGGGCCAGGCACTACAGTACTTCAGCATGTTTACCGGTGGAAACCTCGGAAGGACGACCCTGTTCGGACTGGGCATTATGCCCTACATTTCCGCCTCGATTATTTTCATGTTGCTCACCACGGTGGTGCCGGCTCTGGAGCGACTCCAAAAGGAAGGCCCTGCCGGCCACAAGAAGATCCAAGAATACACTCGGTATGTAACGGTGGCTCTGTGCCTCATCCAGGCGACGTTTTGGATTCGATTCATGACCGGCCCGAGAAGCGGTGGTGAGCCTCTGGTTTATCCGGAATATCTGGGCTCCTGGATGATTTACGTCATGGGTGTGCTCGGGCTGACCACCGGGACGATCTTCCTGATGTGGCTGGGCGAGCAGATCGACGAATACGGTATCGGCAACGGCATAAGCTTGCTGATCATGGCGGGCATTGTCTGCCGGCTGCCGCAGGCAATTATAAAACTCTTCCAGAATGCCGACCTGAGCCTGATCGGCACGGGCGGCGCCGGAAAGATCGGCTTGCTGAAGATCCTGTTTTTGGTCGGGGCGTTCGTCTTTGTTGTCGCCGGCGCCATCCTGATCACTCAGGGCCAGAGGCGCATCCCGATCCAGCAGGCGAAGCACACTCGCGGCCGACGCGTCTATGGCGGCCAGCGGCAGTACCTGCCGCTCCGGGTTAATCACGGGGGCGTGATGCCAATCATCTTCGCTTCATCGCTTATGATCTTCCCGGGCGTGCTCTTGGGCTACTTGCAGAGGACGAGTTGGGGCATGCGAAGCGAGGTGATACGCGTCCTAAGCGACGCGTTCAGGATGAGCAGCATCACCTACTCGCTGTGCTACGTAGGGTTGATATTCTTCTTTGCCTATTTCTGGACGACGATTCAGTTTCGCCCCAAAGACATGGCCGATCAGCTCCGAGACTACGGCAGCTTTATTCCCGGCCTGCGCCCGGGCAAACGCACGGCGGATTATCTGGAGCGCGTTATGGAACGGATCACGTACTGCGGCGCGGCGTTCCTGGCCGTGGTGGCGGTGATTCCGCAGGCGGTAGCAGCCTGGATGGAAATTCCCTTCGGTATTTCGGCGTTCCTGGGGGGCACGGGCCTGCTGATTACCGTCTCGGTGACATTGGATCTGGTCCAGCGGATCGAGGCAAATCTGGTAATGCGAAATTACAGCGGTTTCCTTGGCGGCAGCCAGCGAATCAAAGGGGCCTACCGTTGAGGTTAAAACCGTCATCGAGGTGTTTGAAAATTGGGTCTTAAAGGGCGCACCGTGGCGATCAAGCTGAAGACCCCTGAGCAGATCGAGCGGATGCGTCAAGCCGGACGCGTTGTCCGCCGGGCCCTGGATCGCCTGGGTGAGATGATCTGCCCGGGAATAACAACTGAAGAATTAAACGCCGAGGCAGAGCAGTTGACGCTGGAAGAGGGTGGCGAGTGCCTCTTCAAGGGCGTTCCAGGCCACGGCGGGCCGTTTCCCGCGGCCATTTGCGTCTCGTTGAACGAGCAGGTGGTTCACGGCATTCCGAGCCAGCGAAAGATCTGCTCCGGCGATATCGTCAGTATCGATTTCGGCGTGAAACTCCGTGACTGGTGCGGGGATGCGGCCGAGACGTTCATCGTCGGCGACGTCTCGGAAAAGGCCCGCAGGCTGGTCGAGGTGACCCGCAACTCGCTGGCGATGGCGATGGAGATGACGCGACCTGGCGAAAAGTGGAGCCACATTGCCGCGGCGATGCAGAACTACATTGAGTCTGAAGGCTTCTCGGTGGTCCGAGAGTTCGTCGGGCACGGCATCGGCGCCGAAATGCACGAAGATCCGAAGGTGCCGAACTTTGCCTCGCGGGAGCTCGAGGCCCGCGATATCGTGCTGGGCGATGGAATGGTGCTGGCCGTTGAGCCGATGGTGAACATGGGTTCGTCGGCGGTGGAATATGCCGCGGACGGCTGGACGGTCCTGACGAAGGATCGACTGCCCTCGGCCCATTTTGAACATACGATTGCGGTAACGGCCGACGGCGTGGACGTCTTGACCGACGGACGTTAGGAAGGTGCCGTCATGAAGGTAAGAAGCTCAGTAAAGAGAATGTGCGAGAACTGCAAGATCATTCGGCGCAAGGGCATCGTGCGGGTGATCTGCACGAACCCGAAGCACAAGCAGCGCCAGGGCTAGAAAGCCCTCGGCACAAGGAGAGCAACGATATGCCGCGTGTGGCAGGTGTTGACATACCGAACGACAAGCCGACGGTAATTGCCCTCAGGTACATCTACGGAATCGGACCGACCTTTGCTCGTCAGATTTGCCAGAAGACCGACATCGATCCGGCTATCCGGGCAAAGCGGCTAACGGAAGATGAGCTTTCGAGGATCGGTTCTGTCATTGAGAGCGATTACATCATTGAGGGTACGCTTCGGCGGCAGGTTCAGCAGAACATAGCCCGGCTGCGCGACATCGCCTGCTACCGGGGCCTGCGCCACCGTCGGGGCTTGCCCGTGCGTGGCCAGCGAACCAAGACAAACGCTCGTACCCGCAAGGGACCCCGAAAGACGGTCGCGGGAAAGAAGTCCGTCAAGGAGATGCGGTAAGCTATGGCACAGGCGCGAAAGAGCAGGAGACCCAGGCGAAGCGTGGCCCGTGGCATCGTGCACGTGCGTGCGACGTTCAACAACACGCTGGTGACGATCACCGATACCGACGGCGATACGCTGGTCAGCGCTTCGGCGGGAACGATGGGATTCAAGGGATCGCGAAAGAGCACGCCGTTTGCGGCGCAGCGCGCCGCTGAAACGGCGGCCAGGCAAGCGACCAAAATGGGCCTGACGGAGGTCGAGGTGAGGGTCAAGGGCCCCGGCAGCGGGCGTGAAAGTGCGATCACGGCGTTGCAAAGCGCGGGACTGAAGATCATCTCCATCGAGGACGTTACGCCCATTCCGCACAATGGTTGTCGCCCGAGGAAGAAACGGCGGGTATGAACCGGCCGAACACAGCATAAGGAGCGTACCGGACTATGGGACGTTATACCGGACCATCATGCAGACTTTGCCGGCGCGAGGGCATCAAGCTGATGCTCAAGGGTGCCAGGTGTGAGACGGCCAAGTGCCCGATGGAACGGCAATGGCGGAATTCACCACCAGGCATGCACAGTTGGCGGCGAGGACGCAGAAGCGAATATGCTCTGCGCTTGAGAGAAAAACAGAAAGTCAAACGCTACTACGGCGTGTATGAGAAGCAGTTCATGAGGTATTTCCACATGGCTGGGCGCACTAAGGGCGACACAGGTGCGACACTGCTCAGCACGCTCGAACGGCGGCTGGACAACGTGATCTATAAACTGGGGTTTGCCCCATCCCGCGCTGCGGCAAGACAGACCATCAGCCATGGCCACGTCCATGTCAACGGGCGGCGGCTCAATATTGCCAGCTACTTGGTGCGTGTCGGCGATCGGGTTTCGATCAAGGATTGCGAGCGCTCCAAGAAGCTCATTCTCGCTCGCCTGGAAGAACTCGGCGAGCCCCATGTGCAGAACTGGATACAGCTTGACTTGACGAAGCTTTCGGCCGAGATCGTCGCCATTCCGACACGTGACGACGTCATGATTCCGGTCGAAGAGGAGCGCATCGTCGAGCTTTGCAGCATGTAATCGCGTAGGTGACGGAACACAGAACGAGAGAAAAGAACCTTTTTCAGTCCGAATAGGACGGAGGCAACGGTCAATGCGAATCAGGTGGCGAGGCCTAGAGTTGCCCACGAGAGTAATTAGCGATCACGAGGTTTCGACGCCGACGTACGGAAGGTTCCTTATCGAACCGTTCGAACGCGGATTTGGTACGACGGTTGGAAACGCACTGAGGCGAATCTTGCTCAGCAGCCTAGAGGGGACCGCCGTGACCAACGTCAGAATCGCCGGGGCAGAGCACGAGTTCACCTCCCTTCCAGGCGTCTTGGAAGATGTCACCGACATCGTCCTGAATGTCAAGAGCCTGATCATTAAATCGCACGCCGATGGGCGCAGGAGCATCAGCGTGCATAGCGAAGTCAAAGGGCCGGTGACAGCCGAGCTGATCGAGGCCGATCCGGCCATCGAGATCATCAACCGCGATCTCGTGCTTGTAACGCTGACAGACAACGTGGTTTTCGACATGCTGATGGATGTTGAGACCGCCCGCGGCTACCTGCCGGCCATCGAGACCATCGATCCGGATGCGGATCAGGAGATCGGGCGAATCCATGTCGATGCGTCCTTCTCACCGGTGACACGTGTTCGCTACCGTACAGAGGACACCCGCGTCGGACAGAAGACCAACTACGATCGACTGGTGCTGGAGATCTGGACCGACGGCACGATCACGCCGGAGATGGCCATGGTCGAGGCGGCCAAGATCCTTCGCAAGCACCTCAACCCGTTCGTGCAGTATTTCGAGCTGGGCGAAGAGATTCTCGAATCCGGTGCCATCGAGGCCCCGGAGAGCATCGACGCCGAATTGCAGAGGAAACTCAGCATGACCATACACGAGCTGGAGCTGTCGGTCCGGGCCAACAACTGCCTGGAAACGACCAAAATCGAAACCGTAGGCCAGCTCGCGAACATGACCGAAGCAGATCTGTTGAAGATTCGCAGCTTTGGCAAAACTTCTCTGCGAGAGGTAAAACGCAAGCTGGAGGATCTGGAGCTGTCGCTGAACATGAACGTCCCGATGCCCGGCATGTCGGAGACGACCGCCCAGACCGAAGGGTAACTATCGAGATCAAGGGCCCTACAAAGAGAGTTTTCATATGCGTCATCGTGTGGTTGGAAAACAGCTAAGCCGGACAACAAGCCACCGGAAAGCCTTGCGTCGGAACATGGCTGCCTCGCTGATTCAGCATGGCACGATACGCACGACCGAGGCTAAGGCTAAAGAGCTGCGCCGCTTCGTCGAGAAGATCGTCACGATCGCCAAGGCCGGTACGCTGCATGCTCGACGCCGCGTCGTGGCCGAACTGGGCGACAGGGCCATGGTCAATAACGACGGCGAACTGGAAAGCCAGTCTGTGGTCCAGAAACTCTTCAATGAGATCGCGCCGAGGTATGCGGATCGGCCGGGCGGCTACACTCGCATCATTCGTCTCGATGAGCACCGCATAGGCGACGCCGGATCGCAGGTGTTCGTTCAACTGGTGGAAGAAGGCCAGCTCGCCTCGGGCGCAGCAGAGCAGAAAGCTTCTCGCCGCAAGCGACGTGCTGCGAAGCGCCACGAGGCCGCGGCCGCAGTGACCGAAGAAACCGCCGCCGAACAAGCCGAACCGGAAGCCCCTGAAGAGGCCAGCGAGGAAACTCAGGAAGAACCCGCTGAGCAAACCGAGGAGCAGCAGGGCGAGAAGCAACAGGGGGATGCCGAAGAGAAAGAACAGTGACCAGCTCGCCGGCTTGCCGGCGGGATTGTGTTAGAAGGACCTCCTAGTGCGGCGGTACGCAGGGCCGCCGCAAAATCATTCACCTTTCATTGAGGGCTGGGAGTATGAAAAAAGATCCGGACTGCATTTTCTGCAAGATTGCCGCCGGCGATGTTCCGTGTTGCGAGATCTGCTCGGATGAGGTGTCTCTGGCGTTCATGGACATCAGCCCGTTGGCCGACGGACACGTGCTGCTGATTCCCAAAGAGCATTGCGTTACGGTGGACGAGATGTCGGCCGACCAGGCCGTAGGGGTCCTTAAGCACGTTCCGACGCTGGTCAGAGCTGTCCGGGCCGCTACCGGCTGCCAGGGCGTCAATGTGCTGCAAAACAACGGTCGCGTCGCTCATCAGTTCGTCCCACACGTGCATTTCCACATCATCCCGCGCAACCCTGGTGATGAGTTTCATTTCAACTGGCCGGCCGGGTCATATCCGGAAGGGGGGATGAAAGAACTGGCCGAGAAGATCCGAAAACAACTATGAGAAACGCTTTATGCCTCGACAGCCGGCCCGCTGACTTCAAGGGGGATCTTTGCCAACACCTCAGGCTGCCGAACAACAACGGAGCGGTCCGGCCTTGACTGCCAGACCCGGCCATTGTTACAATCCTTGCCTTGGTTGGGACGATAGTCGGTTGAACCGATTCCTGCTGCAAGGCTTCTTGCGGCGGACCGGGAAGTATCCATGAACGGGATCGAGGTCGCACAGGCGGTTTTTATTTCGATATACACCTTCGTGTTGGTGGTGGTGTCGATATACGGTTTCCATCGCTACCTGTTGGTGTATCTCTATTACCGCCATCGCAAGAAGCGTCCCCGGCCGGCGGGGCGTTTCGAAGAGCTGCCTGTCGTAACGATTCAACTGCCGATGTACAACGAACGGCATGTGGCTCGGCGAATTATCGAAAAAACCTGCCAGATGGACTACCCCCGCGAGAAGCTCCAGATCCAGGTGCTGGATGACAGCGTGGATGAGACCCAGCAGATTGCCGAGACGGCCGTCCTCGAGGCCCGCCGGAATGGCTTCGATATCGAATACATTCACCGCAATGATCGGCACGGCTACAAGGCCGGCGCCCTGGCCAACGGACTGAAGAGCGCCAAAGGCGGATTTGTCAGCATCTTTGACGCCGACTTCTTGCCCGAACCGTCTTTCCTGAAAGAGTCGATTCAATACTTCACCGATCCGAAGGTCTGCGCGGTCCAGACCCGGTGGGACCACCTCAACCGTAACGAGAGTCTGCTGACGCGCAGCCAGGCGATCTTTCTCGACGGGCATTTTGCGATTGAGCACGTCGCGCGCAACCGCAGCGATCGCTTCATGAGCTTCAATGGCACGGCCGGCACGTGGCGGCGGGCGGCGATTACGGACGCCGGCGGCTGGCATCACGATACGCTAACCGAAGATCTCGACCTGTCCTACCGCGCCCAATTGAAAGGCTGGAAGTTCGTCTTTCTGCCGGAGCTGATCGCACCGGCAGAGCTGCCGTCGGAGATGACGGCCTTCAAGGCCCAGCAGTTCCGCTGGACAAAAGGCGGCGCCCAGACCGCCCTGAAAATACTGCCGAGGGTTCTGCTTTCCAAGGCGCCGCTGAAGGTGAAGATCGAAGGCTTCTTCCATCTGACCTGCTTCACGCTGCACCTCTGCATGATGATCCTTGTGTTGATGTTCTTTCCGGCGATCTATCTACAATCTGTGCCGCTCGATACGACGTGGCGAGTGGTTTTCGACTTGAGCGTCTTTACTCTGGCGACGCTTTCGGCCAGCGTCTTCTACGTCGCCAGCCAGGTCGAACTGTTCCGCGACTGGCGCACCGCCCTGAAGTTCCTGCCGATGATGATGGCCCTGGGCGTAGGGTTGTGTCTTTCCAACACGAAGGCAATCCTCGAGGCCCTGTTCGGCAAGAAGAGCGAGTTTATTCGCACGCCTAAGTACGGCGGAAGAACCGATCTCAAGCGGCTGTCGAAGGCAACCGGCCAAAAGGGACAGAAGCGCGACTGGCTGCCTTACCTGGAATTCTGCCTGGGCCTGTACATGGCGGCCTGTGCGGCTTGCAGTATCTTGACCGTTCGTGCAGCGCTCACATCGCCGTTCCTGGTGATCTTCTCGTTCGGTTTCTTCTATGTCTCAGTGATGAGCTTCCAGACCCGGCGCGCACGGCGAACGATTACAAGCGAGCAGGGCGAGCCCGTCGGGATCCGAGCGTGAAATCGCGCGCAAGACTGCTGGTGTCTGGGTAAGTGCAGCCTTGGTCTTTGGCTTTCGGCCGGGCCTGCCTCGAAGATACACCGGCAAGATGAACGTCAATGCGAGGGGCGGGACTCGAACCCACACCCCTTTCGGGACCAGGTCCTAAACCTGGCGCGTCTGCCAATTCCGCCACCCTCGCAAGGATTTCGCCGCTTTCTGGACAGCCATCGCCTGGCTCCTAGTGCTAATATATAGGCGGCCGTTGAGTTTTCTGCCAGTGTTTTCAGCCTTCGTAGGAGTTCGCGCCCCTGCACAGGCTGAAAGCCCATGCCACCAGCATCTTCCACCCAAGTCCATATGCACCCGTCAAAGACCGTGCTACATATGCACCGCACGCGCATGATACAATATGGCAAGCCGGAAGACGGGATGGCTTGAGGAGGCCGCGTCGTGGCCGTTGATTTCCGTTGTGATAGGTGCGGCAAGCTGCTCAGCGTTGAGGGCGATGCAGGCTCTACGGTCAGGTGCCCGCATTGCGGCAGGAAGGTTGCGGTCCCCTCTACGCTAGCGTCGTTGCCGCGGCGAGACGTCCCGGCCGGTGGGGGCCTCTCAGCAGCTGAAGTGGAAGTGCCTCAGGAACTTTCCGAGGAGGAAACTTCCACCGCCCAGAGCGAAGAAATGATGGCCGCCGTGGCCCGCGTCATACCCTGGGTGATCAGCTTCTTCCTTCATGTAGGGCTGTTGCTGTTCTTCGCTTTGCTGACAATGTTCGTAATCCGCAGCGACATTCCCGAGCACGTCGTCGTTCCAGAGGCGTTCCTCGGCGAAGATCCCGGCGGGGTAATGACCCCTGCCGAACAGGATCTCCAGCCGGAGGTCGAACGGCCCGCGATAAGCCCAGAGCGTCATCACTCACGTCGCGAATCGGCCATCCCCGCCGATACCGGCCAGGCCGATAGGAAAATCGAACTGATTGGCGTTGGTTCGGGTGGGGCGGGCGGCGGTGCGCTGGCGCGGTTCGGCCTGGAAATCGGCGGCAGCAGCGCAGGGCCGCGCAGCAGCTTCTTCGGCAGCGGCGGCAACGCGCATCACATCGTATACGTCGTGGATCGAAGCGGCTCGATGCTCGACACGTTCGATTATGTACGTCGGGAAATATTGAAATCCGTCAGCCGGCTTCGCCCGCCACAGGACTTCCACATAATCCTCTTTGCCGAAGGCCAGCCGCTTGAAAACCCACCGAAGAAGCTGGTGGTGGCTAACCATCAGAACAAGTTGCAACTGGCGGAATTTCTCATCGGCGTCATTGCCGAACGGCGAAGCGACCCTATCCCCGCATTGAAGCGTGCCTTTGGGGTCCTTAGAAAGGCTAACCGATTGCCGGGCAAACTGATCTACCTGCTGACCGACGGTCAGTTTACGCAGCCTCCCGGCGATGTCCTCCGCGCAATTAGAGCCGCCAACCATCGAGATGAAGTGTTGATCAACACGTACCTGTATTGGTATGAGGATCGACAAGCGGTCGAGCTAATGCGTCAGATCGCCGAGCAGAACGGCGGGCGATACAGGTACATCAGCCCAGAGGAATAATTGCTTCCGAAAGATTTGTCATGCGAAGGACGGTCGCGATAACAACCTTGATGATAACCGCTTGCGTTGCGGCGCGGGCCGATACGGTGCAGGTGGGCAGGCTCTCATACAGAGGCGTCCAGGTGCGAAACGCCCGGGAGGGCAAGGTCTTTTTCCTGATCGGCCGAAGTCGACTTTTGTCTAAGCCGTTGCATGCGGTAACGTTCCTGTCGATCGACGGTCAGGGCGAGTTGAACGCCGCCGAGGAGCTTCTCATGGCCGGCAAGGCCGTCGAAGCCGTCGCGGCATATGACCGGGCTTTGCAAAGCGGCGTAGGTTGGCGGGCGAAGCTCATTCGCTGCCGCCGGCTGGTCGGGCTGGGCCGGACCGGCATGATCTACCGCGCAACGCAGGAATGGCTGGCTGTAGCGGACGAATCCGGTGCGGCGCCAGAGACTCTGAAACTCCGGCCTGGAGCGTTTGCACCGAAGGGCTCCCGACAGAACGCCGACGCGATTGCCCTGCTGACGGCAAAGCGCAAGCGGCTGCGAAACAGCCGGACCTATTTGGCCGCGGTCGATGAGCTGCTCCTGGATCTCTACAAGCACGAAGGTCGCAGCCAAGCCGCGACGAAGCTGGCCGAGGAAATTGCAGGCCGCCTCGACCACGGGGCGGCAGCTCCAACCAGACCCGCCAACTGGCCCGTCAGCCGTCTCAAGGCGTTGGAGGTCCTCATTGAGCAGGGCAAGGCCGAGCAGGCCCTGCTGGATATTCAGTTGGACTTGAACAGCGGCCGGTACGACCGAGAGCAACTGCCGGCGGCGATGCTCCTTGCCGGCAGGGCGCAGAGACAATTGGCTGACACGACCGCCGGGTTGGAGCGGCGCCGGCGCCTTATCGGGGCCGGGCTTGATTTCATGCGCGTGGCGACGTTTTTCCCCGCCTCCGCACAGGCGTCTCAGGCGCTGCTGGCGGCCGGTGAGGTTAACGCCGCCTTGGGCAACGCCTGGGCGGCTGGCAACGCCTATCAGATGGTGATCCGGCGCTACAAAGGCAGCGAGGCGGCGAAGAAGGCCCACGCCGCCCTGGAGAAGTTGAAAAAGAAAGAAAAACCCTAATGGATTTATGATCGAGACGCTATTGCACTTCGGACGTTGCAGGTGCAGCGGCCAGCAAAAAGCGCAACTTGAAGGAGGCTGAAGTATGGAAGAGATGAGTTACTTACGGATTCTGGTCTGGCCCGGCGGAGGCACGATCGGCGTAATCCTCTGGCTGATGAGTATCGTCACGGCGGGGATCATCATTGAGCACTTCATCACCATTCGGCGGATCAACATCCTGCCGGATCACATCCGCGGGCGGATCGATGAGTTGCTGGGGGTCAAGCGGTACCGCGACGTGATCGATCTGACGGCCGCTGAGCCGAGCTTCTTGAGCCGCGTGATCCACACCGCGCTGGCCGAAGCTGCTAATGGCTACCCCGCCATGGAACGAGCCATGGAAGAAGCCGCCGAGCAGCGCACCGGCAAGCTGCTTCGACGCATCGAGTGGCTGAACCTGATAGGCAACATCAGCCCTATGCTGGGCCTGCTGGGAACGGTCTGGGGCATGATCAACGCCTTCTTCGTGATCGTACAGGCCGGCGACATGCCCAACCCCGCGGCTTTTGCCGGACCGATTGGCATCGCGCTGGTCACCACGCTGCTGGGTTTGGCCATCGCCATTCCGGCGCTGGCGGTCTATAGCGTGATGCGAAATCGCATCGACACCCTCAGCGGCGAGGCGACCGTGGCCTGCCAGAAAATAATCTCCAAGTTCCACCAAGGCCACCAGGGGCCGGCGGTTTCTTGAAATCCAACGTGGCGGGCAGGTAATGGCCAAGCGTGCGGGATACAGGCAATTGGGCGCAGGCGGCGGATTGGGACTCAACATGACGCCCATGATCGACTGCGTCTTCCAGTTGATCATTTTCTTCATCCTCGCCGGCCAGGTTGCCTCCAAGTCCCTTCCGACGTTGGCGCTGCACCGGCCGGACGCAAGCCAGGCCATTCCCAGCAAGGAAATCAAGACACCTAACCGGGTGATCGTCAACGTGCTGTCGGCGGCGGACGAGAACCAAGAGACAAACCCCGCGTTGGCCGGTGAGGCCAAGCGATATGAGATCGACGGCAATCCGATTCCCATTGGCGATTTTGCCCGCCTGGTGAAGTTCCTCACCCGGCGCAAGGGTCAGAGCGGTGCGGGCGATTTCTATTTGGAAATTCGAGCGGATCACCGCGTCGATTTCGGAGACGTCCAACCCGTCATGCTGGCGGCCGCAGAGGCTCGGATCGTTAAGATGAATATCACCGCCCTGACTGTGGTGGGCGAAGAGTAACCATGGCGCGATTGAGAAACCGAATTGAGAGCAGCCGGGGCGTCCGGCACATACCGCGACCGACCAAGCAGCCCCGGTCGGGGGCGAGGCTCCAGCTGCCCCTGACGCCAATGATCGATGTGACCTTTCAACTGCTGGTGTTCTTCATAGTGACTACGACATTTCGGCAGCAGGAAGGGCACATCCCCGGTACGCTGCCGGAGAAAGGCGGCATCACAGCCGGGGCGATGGTAGAGCTCAAACCCATCCGTGTTATGCTGCGCCCGACCGGCGAGGATCGCGCCGACTGCATCTATGAGATAGGCGGCTACGGCATCGGCATCGACTCGCCAGCGCAGTTGTTTGCGGCGTTGCGGGCAAGACAGCAGGCGCTGGGATCGGATGAGGTTCCGGTAGTCATTCAGCCGCGAGATGACGTACGCTGGCAGTACGTTGTCGAGGCGTTCAATCAGGCCGTCCGCGCGAAGTTCAAGAATATCGGCTTTGCGCCCTCCCGGTAGCCCTGCTCAAGGAGATTTCACACGGTGGCGAGTCTCTTCAGTGATCGGTCGGCGGCAGTTGCCCCAATGTGCGTTTACCGCTGGCCGTGCGCGGCCGCAGCGGGGATCTGGATCGCGATTGCGTCAAGCCTGCCCGCCGCGGCTGCCGGTCCGGCCCGAAGCGCATATGACCGGCTGGAGGCAAGCAAGCTGGCCGAGCAGCTCTCGTCGATGGGCATGTTCGAGATGCTTGAGGCCCTTGCAGCGGAGCTCAAAGATCACCGCACCGCGAAGTACCTCCTTGCCCGCAGCAGGATCACGCGGGCCACGGCCGCTAATCTCGCCTTCGATGAGCGCAACAAGCTGCTGGACGAAGCGGTCGCCACACTGACGGAGTTGGTAAGCGAAAGCAGCCCCGGCGCCAACGACAAGCAGCTCATGGACTATTTCCGTATGACATTTGAGCTGGTGGAAGTGGCCGGGCTGATGCGGGCAGAACCTTACGCGCTTCGCGTGATGTACTTGCAGGCGAGCAAGGCCGACCGTGATCACCTAGTTGACCTGACCGGCAGGATCATGCCGCAACTGGCCGAGCTCAACCGCCAAATTGAAGACAAGCTCGTGGAGTGGCGCCTCGACTTGAAGAAACTGGCGACGGTGCTGCCCGAGCTGGAGACGCTCCAGGAGCGACTGCGGTATAAATCGGCGTGGATTCGGTTCTATCGCGGCGTGGCATTGCCGGCCGGCAGCGAGAAGAGCCAGCTGTTGAATGCGGCGCTAAGCGACGTCGAGAGATTCGCCCGCGGCGATATCGGTTCGGGCGTAAAGGATTGGTCAGAGCTGCTGCTGGGCATGTGCGCCCGGGAGCTGAAAGCACACGGCCGTGCCGACGAGGAGCTCAAGAAGCTCAACGCGCCCTGGGCTGCGACGCCGGCCCGCCTCCAGGCGCTGTTCGAGATCTCCCGCAATCTCATCGAGTGGGGCAGGTTCGAGCAAGCTGCCGGAAGCATCGAGAGCTTCGGAAGCCAGGGCATCGCCCTGCTCGGTTCAAGGGGCGAGCTGGAAATCGACGTTAAAACAGCCGTGCTGGAGAATTACCTTCGCGAATCGTGGGCCGCCGCGACGGAAGACACAGAAGCTTCGAATCGGCACCTGCAAGCCGCCCAACAGGCGCTGCTGAGCTTTCTTGAGAAATATCATGACAAGCCGGACGTCAAGGCCGCCTTCCTGGAAGTCTTCGCACCGAGGTATCGTGACCGCCAAGACTATGAGAATCTCAGCTCGGTGGTCCTGCTGGCGATGGCGACGTTTGAGGCCGCCCAGGCGGCCGGCGATTCACAAACCAGAACGGAAAGGCTGCTGCGGGCGATTCTGGCCCGCGAGGATGCAATCTCCCTGCGCATCCGCCCCGAGGTGATCTGGCAACTGGGGCGGCTGATGAACCGGCGCCGGCGCAACCTTGAGGCCGGGCGGCTTTTCACCCAACTGGCCGGGGAGTTTCCCGAGCACAGGCTGGCCCTGGACTCGGCCAAGAACGCCGTATACAGCTTTAACGGAGCGGTCCTGGCTCGCCGCGAGGCCAGAGCCCTGATCGCTTCGAGCCTGCGGGGGGAATTCATCAAGGCCCTCGAGACACTGCTCGGCAGATGGGGCCAGCTGCAAGAGGTTGTGCGGTGGAATTTCGATCTTGCCTGGCAGTATCAGCAGTTGGCTGGGGACCACAACTACCAACTGATGGCGAAAGCAGTGGCGGCATATGAGCGGCTGCCGGGGTCGTTTCCGGAATCGACGGAGGCGAGACATTTAGCGCTGGAGCTTCGAGTGAAGCTCTTGAACGCCCCCGGCCGCGGTCGGGCGGACGCGGAGAATCTGGTCCTGGCGCTTCAGGAATATAGCGCGGCCGCTGCTGCGGGCGCCGGGCAAAGCGCCGATGCCGCTCTGGCCGAGCGCCTGCGCGGGTGGGGGGCGCTGGCGGCCTTCCGTGCAGCGAAGATCCGCTATGAAAGGCTCGGCCAGAAGACCCTGGCCATGCAGCAGCTCAAACGCCTCCCCAGTGAGTGGCCGGACACGGAAGTTCTGGCCGGGGTGTGGGAATTCGAAATCAGCAAGCTTGTCGAGCAGGAGCGCACCAAAGAGGCGATCGAAAAGGTCGAACTGTTCGAAAAGAAATACCCACGCAAGGCGCATGCCCTGATCCAGTTGGTCATCCAGCAGGTCAGAAAGCGAATCGCCGAGCTGCGGAACGATCCGACGAAGGCCCAGGAGTTAGGCACCTTCCAGGCCGTCTTCTACCGATTCTCGGAAGAACTCTTTACTGTCGCGCAGGCCAAGAAGCTTCCGCGAGACAAAATGTACGCGGTGGAACAGTTACGAGCTGAGGCGTTGCTGGCAGGCGGGCAGGCCGCAGAGGCCCTTGAGCTCTTCGAGAAGTGTGCAGCCTATGACGCCGCGGTCCGGCAGGCCAGAGAAGGGCGGATCGATGAGGAAATTGAGATAAAGATACGGTCCGCACGCGCCGCAGCGGGCAATGTTGCCCTGGCCAAACGCCTCGCCGGCGAGTACTTCGCCCTGGTTAAAGGTGACGGACTGGAGGCCGAAGAGCTTGGCGAGGCCGTCAGTCTCAAAGCGGCGATCCGGTTCTTGGATCAGTCGAACACCACCGTCCAGCAGCAGGAGCGTCTTGAGGTTGTTATCGAGACGTTGGTGGAGTTCCTGGAGGCTCTCGGCCGGGGCCGCAAGCGGAACCTGCCCGTGGACGCCGGCAACATTCAAGGCCAGGCCAGAGCACACCGGGCGCTGAAGAACCACCAAGAGGCATTGGAATTCTATAATCAACTTGTACAAGGCATCGACAAGAGCAAACACGCCAAGCTGTATTGGTCCGTGCAGTTGGAGCGATGCGATTGCCTGCTGGAAGCCTTCCGGGCCGACAGGAAGCAAATGAATCGGCTGGCGATTTTGGTTCGCCAGCTTCGCCTGGAAGACCGGATGATGGGCGGGCTGGGCGAGAAGTTCAAGGCCATTGAGAGCGAAGCTCGCAAGGCCGCCAGGTGAACGATTGAACGCGGTCGCCCCGAAGCCTATACTGGCGCCACAAGCGGCGGCATAGCCAAGCGGACCAAGGCGACGGATTGCAAATCCGTTATTCGTGGGTTCGAATCCCACTGCCGCCTTCGTTTCGGCTTGCGATTCTGGCCTGTTTGAAAATCGCGGACGCCCCTATCGGCGCCGCTCCGGAACGGTCTGACAGACCAGAAGCTGAGTTGCCAAGCGTTACAGATGGAGCACAACATGCGCAGATCGAATGTTTTCCGCCTTGGCTGCTGTTTGATCGTCGCCGCAATCGCCTTCGCCCAGGTCAAGAGGGTTAAGCTCAAGGCCGGCGGATCGCTGGAAGGGGAGGTCACCGAGACCGAGGACGGATACGAGGTCAAGACCCGCTTCGGCATTGTCGCGGTTTCCAAGGACGCGGTCGTATCGATTGAGGATATCTCTACCCCCCAGCAAGAGTACCACGAGCGCCTGAAGAAAATCGATCCCCGCAGCGCCGAGGACCATTTTAACCTGGGCAAGTGGGCTTACGAGAAGGGGATGCTGGAGGCTGCACAGAAGGAACTAACCGCCGCGCTGAAGCTCAAAAAGGACTATGAGATGGCGGAGCTGTTGCTTCGCCGGGTGGAGGCGAAGATAGCGACCCCGAAACCGCCTGAAACCAGGCCGGCGACGGACAAACCGTCGATTATCTCACGAGGGCTCGATCCCTGGTGGCTTCCAACGGACGAGGAAGTCTACCGGATTCGCCTGGAGGAACTCCGCCCTTCGGATCGCGTGCTTGTCAGTTTCCGCAACGACCTGCTGAGCCGTTTCATAGAGATGATGCAGGGCCGGGGCGATTTCGCCAGACCCAAATTTGCCGACCGGTTCCGCGGGATGAGCCCTGTGGAGCAGGCGCTGTATATCCTCGATAAGATTGATCGCAACAATGAGAGTGTCAAAAACGACATCCTCATTAAGTCCGACCCGCGGTTCATGGTCGATTTTCGCAGGCGAATCTGGCCTATCATCGCTACCTATTGTGCAACTGCCTCCTGCCACGGTGGAGATAAACCGATGGGCGGGCTTCGGCTGTTCAACATTCCGGGCAAGAACGAAAAGATCGACTACATGAACTTTCTGATCCTCGACCGTGCATATCACCATAGGGAGATGATCGACCGTGACCACAAGGAGATGTCGTTGCTTCTCCAGTTCGGCTTGCCGGCCGAGCAGGCACAATACCGCCATCCGATCGAGATCAAGATCGCGTACGCCACCCGCAGGGCGCGCAATTACCGCCGCGTACTGGAGTGGATTGAGTCTCTCAAGGGCCCGCCGCATCCGGATTACCGCGTGGGGTTTCGCATTCCCTGGGCGCCGAAGGACCGAGGGCTTCAGGTGCCGGGCCTGACGTCTCCTGCAACGCAACCCGCTGACCAACGGACTCCGGAAAAACCGCCGATCTGACAGAGGCGGTTATCGGATGCAACTACCATGCTGCATGTAGTGTTCATGGTGCTTCTGATCGGCGTCTTGATCGCAACCGTGGTTTCCTTTGTGGTCATGGGCCTGCTGCAAATCTATCGAACGCGAGCCCTCAGTCGCGAAGCTCACGAATTGGGCATGCAGTTTTCGCCTGATGACCCTTTTGACGTGCCACGCCGCTACGCCGACTTCGCGCTGGTCCAGAGCGGGCACAGCCCGAGGGCGGACAACGTAACTCACGGCCGCGTGGAAGGTCGGCACGTGCGGGCGTTCGACTTCCGATACGAGGTGGGGCACGGCCCGCGCCGCGTAAGTCGGCATTACAAGGTGGCGGTCGTCGAAGCCAAGCGAGAGCTTCCTGATGTGCTGATGTGGAACGATCAGGACGCCGAATCGGTCCCGTTTCAAGTGCGAAACGGCGATGCCCACCTTGTCGGCTGGGCGTACTGCGGAAACGGCGAGTTGGCTGCGGCGCTCAAGGACGCCTGTGGAGATTTGGCCGACGAGGGCACGAGCCTCCAGACCTGCGGGTCAACGCTGATGGTTTTCGCTCGCGCCGGGCGGCACGGCGGAGGCTACGCTAAGCGGCTGGGAGAAGCCATTCGCGCTATCCAGGCAATCGATCCGTTACCGGATGACCGGCGCCAAGAGGGCGGAGGCTCCGACCAAGCGACGGAAAAAACCGCCCCGACGCTCGATTTCGACTAGGCCGGACATTGAAAACGGCGTTGCATGATGATAAAAACTGATCGTCGCTCGAATTGATCGAAGGTTGAGCATAATGGGAGAGATGAGCGTGCGTAAAACTAATGCCTTAGCTCTGGTACTCATGCTGACGGCCGGCGTGGTGGGGCTGGCCTTGGTGGGTGGCTGTTCGGAAAGCAAGGCCCGTCGGGCGGGACGACGGCTTCTCAAAGAGGTCGAACAAGCCGAGGGCCTCTACTATCGGGCCTTGGATTATCTGGTCAGCCCGACCCACCATGTCCGCCAGGACCGTTTACCACCGGGTCAGGAGTTGCATCCTGACGTGCTGCTGACGCTAAAGAAGGCCGAGGAAGGTTTGTCCAAGGTCCTGAGGGACAACCGAGATGCCGAAGCGCCCGACAAGGCCATCGCCCAGGTAATGCTTGCACGCATCCTTTCGTTGAGGGGATATTGCAGGACCACCCAGGCATACAGTGCGATCAGGCGCGTCAATACGACCCGTCCGAGAGTCGAGGCAATTCTTACCTCTGTACGTCTGCAGATCAACTTGCTGGGGTATTATGATGAACTCGCCTCGGCCGGCGACGAGAATATCCGCGGGCTGCGAAACCAGGCCGCCGCAGTCCGATCGAGGAAATCAGCAGACCTCGCAGAAGTCGATGAGCGGGTCGCGACGCTAAGGAAACAGCAGGCCATCGAGAGCGAGGAATACGCGAATCGCAACGCCGAAGCGCTTGTTCTCAGTATCGAGGGCCGCGCTACACCGGGCCAAGAGGGGCTTAAGAAACTGGAGGAGGCCTTGGGGATCCAGGCCAAAGCCAACGCGGCCGAAGCCAAGCTCGCCGAGATAGAACGGGAAGTAGATACGCTCGGCGCGAGGCGCAAGGCGTTGGAGGTAGATCTAGCCGACGCCGAAGCGCGGATTGCTACCGTCGACGACATCCTCGGAGAGCGAAAAACTCAGGGGGCGAAAAACGTCGTCAGCCTCCGTGGGGTTCGAAGCCGGCTCAAGGGCAGCCAGGCGGTCCTGAAGAGGCTTCTAGCCGCGATGGAAGAAAGCTGCAAAGAAATAGAAAGTGCCCAGCGACAGGCGATCAATGCCTACGATTTATCGCTCGGAAAGTTGAGCTCGGCCAGCAGCGCCCAGCCGGAGGATCGACTGGGCACCGCAGCCAGCCGGGCCGATGTGCTCATGGCGACGGCGGACCTGCAAGCTCGTTGCGTGGCGGTGGTGGAAGGCAATAGCCGGCTCGCCGGTGTCTTTGGCCGGGTTTGGAGGGAAATGGGTGCCGCCCAGCTACCCCTTGAGTTGGCGAAGATTCAGTCGTTTCTAGGCGATCCGCTCGCGCTGCGCGACCAGGCCGAGAAGAGATATAGTCAAGCCGTCAAACTTTACGGCAGGGCCTTGAGGGATGTCGATGATCGCCGACTTCGCTGGTCCTATCAGGGCCAACTCGCCGCAGCCTATATGCGACTCCACGCTTTCAGTCGGAAAGACGATCTTCGCGCCGAGGCGTTCGGCGAGGCGACCAAGGCCCTGGACGAGGCCACGGAGAACAAGCGATTCTCCCCGCATCTGTCTTCGGTCGTCGCGCTCCGGAAAATCCTGAAATCCAGGCGGAAGTAGCGCCGATATCGGCCCCGTCGCTCTTGGGCTCCGTTCGAGCTGGGTCCGGATCGGCAAGAGGCAGGCTCCGAAGGACTCTGCCGCTCTCGGGGGCGTCGTGGGATTCGGCGGGAATCTCTTTGCGATTTAAATCTTCTCTGCCCATAATGTACCCGGTCGGGAAGGCGCGGCATTGGGTGGTGCGCTGCGTCGTTGGGACGGGGGAGGTGGTGGTTCATGCGAAAGTATCTGAACAAGCCCATGGCAAAACTCGCAACGGAACTGACGATGGGTCTGCTCCGCTTGCGGAAGGGCTATGTGGACGCCACCGAAGCTCTGTTGCAGATTATCAATCGCGCCCGAGAGTATCCTTGCGAATTTGTCGTCTACCGCATCACGGGCTATCGGGGCAGACGATCGCAACCGACCAGCCAGCCCATGTCCGCCGGGACGCTCTGTAGCGACCTCCAGCGTCTAATGCTCGACCTGTGCGACAGCTTTGCCCTGCACGCCGATGACTACGCCGAGCCGGCATACGATACGGAATCGCTTGCCCGGCGATTCAACGTTTCGACCAAGACGATCCAGCGATGGCGCAGGCGAGGCCTGCCGGCGCGGCGACTGTTCTTTCCGAACGGGCATCGTCGCATTGCTTTTCTCGAAAGCTCCGTCCGCTGGTTCGTTGAGAACCGCCAGCAGCAGATCGATCGTTCGAGGCGGTTCACACAGCTAACCGCCACCGAGCGGCAGGAGATCATCCGGCGGGCGAAGCGAATGGCCTCTTTTGCCCAGTGCACTTTGAGCGATGTGGCGCGGCGTCTTGCGACCAAAGCCGGCAGGGCCCCCGAGACCATACGCTACACGATCCGCAAGTACGATCTAGAACACCCCGGCGAGGCGGTCTTTCCCTACCTTACAACCCCTCTGGGCGATCAGGAAAAGATGGTGATCTACCGCTGCTTTCTGCGGGGCGTGCCGGTGCCTTCCCTGGCGGAACGTTACCGTCGCACCCGCGGAAGCATCTATCGCGTTATCAACGAGATGCGGGCCCGCCAGTTGATCCAGCGACCGATCAACTACATATACAATCCTCAGTTCGATCTGCCGAACGCCGACGCGATGATTCTCCCGCAAGCCGATCGAAGGACCGGCAAAGACGCTCGAAAAGGTGCCGCGAAAACCAAAGCGCCCAAGGATCTGCCTGCGTACCTCAAGGCGCTCTATGAGGTGCCGCTGCTAACCGCCGAGCAGGAGCGAGATATCTTCCGCCAATACAACTACCTCAAGTACAAAGCCGATGTCTTGCGGAAGCAGATCGACCTCAACCGCATCCGAACCACCCAGCTCAAGCAGATCGAGAAACTGCTGCTGCAAGCCAACGTTGTCAAGAATCGCATCATTCGGGCGAACCTGCGCCTGGTGGTCTCGATCGCCAAGAAGCATCTGAGCGGCCCGCAGACGCTCTTCGAGCTGATTAGCGACGGGAACGTCTCGCTGATGCGGGCCGTGGAGAAATTCGATTACTCGCGCGGGCATCGGTTCAGTACCTACTCCTCCTGGGCGATCATGCGAAACTTCGCCCGTTCCGTGCCCAAGGAACGCTACCAGCTCGATAGGTTTGCAACCGGCCACGAGGAGGTGCTGGACATAGCCGCCAGCCTGCGAATCTACGACCCCAATGAGATCAACCTGCCTGAATTGCGCGAGAGCATCGACGCGCTGCTGGCACAGCTCTCGCCGCGGGAGCGAACGATCCTTATCGATCACTATGGCCTGGACGAGGATGGCCGGAGCAAAACGCTGGGCGAACTTGGCCAGCGGCTGGGCCTCAGCAAGGAACGTGTCCGCCAGATTGAGATCCAGGCGCTCAAGAAGCTTCGCAGGATCATCCATCCCCAAGAGGCGGATTTCCTGGCATAAACGGTTTGGAAAGGGCAGCCGGCAGGTCTTGCAGCTTGGTAACTAAGTTCTTTCAATGAGGTTTCCGATTCGGCTACAACGATTGATACAGGCCCTCTTGGTGTTGGATTTGGCGGCTGGGATTGCCTTGGGCAGGATATTGCCTCCTCCGGCGGCCAGCCGACCCACCGTTAGCTCGAAACCCGCGACCAGGCCGTTCGGCTCGCCAGAACTCGTTGTCGCCTGTGGCGCCCGCGTTGTGGCCCTTCGCGCGCAGCTGGATGAGACCTTCGCCGTGATCGCCAGGCCGCCGTTCGTCGTGGCGGGCAACATGTCGGCCGAGCTGTTGGAGACACTTACCGACGGCAGCGTAGTTCGGCCCGCCAAGGCAATGTGGAGTAGTTATTTTCAGATCCGCCCCGATAAGGTCGTCACCGTGCTGCTGTTTGCCGATGGCCGTAGCTACCGTCTCTGGGCGGCCAAGCTTTATGGCGACCGCGACGTGCCGTATTTCGGTTACTACAGAGGCGATAAACGAACGCTGGTGATGAACATCGCCACTGGAACCGGCACGCTCGTTCACGAGCTGACTCACGCGCTGATCGGGTATGACTTCCCGGACGTCCCGACGTGGTTCAACGAAGGCCTGGCCAGCCTTCACGAGCAATGCAACGTGGGTGAAAAGGAGATCGTCGGTCTGCCCAACTGGCGGCTGCGAGGTCTGAGAGAGAGTATCAAGGCCACCCGACTGCGCCCGCTCCGCGATCTGGTCACCAAACGCGATTTCAGCGGCCCGCTTCAGGGCATCAACTACGCCCAGGCGAGATATTTCGTAATGTACATGCAGCAGCGCCGGCTTCTGCGGAAATTCTACGCCCATTTCCGCCGGCATCACGCTGGCCCAAACGCCGACGTCAAGGCCATCGAGCACGTCTTCTCACGAGACATCGATAACATTGAGAAGGGTTTTCTCGCCTGGGTGATGACCTTGAAATTCAATCCGAGATAGCACGGCGCGCAGGGCGAACCTGGTGGGCAAAGACGTTAACGGAAACCGGAATGATTTGACAAGCGAGTTGTGCCGCGTTGCCTTTAGGCTCTTGGGCGAGAGCGGCTGGAATCGTCGCGCGCCGGTTCCGTGAAGAGCAGCATGGACACGAGCATTGCGCAGGCCGCCAGCAGCAGCAGGCCGCGGCGCTTGGATGGGGCTTGCAGTTTGCCCGCAAGGCGAAGCAGCAGCCCGTCCGGCCTGGCAGGGGGTCGATGACGGCGGAACGTGATCAGCGGAGGTCTGTCCGCAGGTTGGCCGTTGGGCTTCGTCTTGACAGCTACCACTTCGTCGTGAGGCAGTAATTCCGGCAGTAAGCCGAACTGGCTTCGCGCCACCCGCATTGGCACCACGTTGTCTTCGATCAGGGCTCGAATCAGGCGCTGGTTTGTTTCGACGAGAGCCTCAGCGTCGGCGATGCCCGCTCGAAGACAATCGAGCTGGTATTTGGCATCTGTAAGATGGGCGTAAGTCGGAAGCAGCGCCACGGCCGCCAGGAGCCCAAGCGCCGGCCCGGCCAGCGCGCCGAACACTACGGCCCTGGCAACAACGCCGCTTTTCGATGAACAGTCGTCGCCGGTTATGACCTTGCGAGGCGATGCGAGCGCCTGGGGGCGATTGATGTCTGCAATTCTTGCCGGCATCTGCGGAATCCTATATCTTCTATCGGACCTTACTTGAAAGGGGCCTTAGCGTTTCGCCGGTTCGACCGGAATTCAGCGTAATGAATCCGCGGGTGGCAACTTCGGGGAGATGTCGGCGCGGGAAACCGCCGCAGTTTGATTGCGAGTCTCAAGTTGCCGCTGCAGTGACTAGATAGACGGCTGCACCGGCGGCGTCTTGGCGACCTTCAGCGGCCAAGAAGCGCGATCAGGCGGCCGGCCTGCCGCTTTGCTGCACGTCTAAGACCTTGCGACGCAGGATCTTAAGAGCCTCGAGCTGCTCGAGGCGAAGCCGTTCTATGGCCTCTTTGGTGGGCGGCGTCGGCTGAACGGTAGTTTTATCAAATGCATATTCGATCATGGCGATAGTCTTTGCCCTGTACGTATATCGACATATCAAGGTGCTTGGCTTAACGAATCTTGAGAACGGCTTTGAGGTGATCCAAGGTGCCTCTCGGTGCGTTTCTGGAAGCCGGCAAGGCCTTCGAGTGGTGACGGCGGCAGTTGTGCAGGATACAATGGCCCCACCTTAGAAAGGGTGCCGAGATGCCTGATATTTGGGACTGGAAAAGGATTGCGATTTTCTCCGTTCCCCTCGCGCTGGTGCTGCTGGGGATCGTTGCCTGGATGTTCCTGCGCAAGACGATCCGCACGCGGCGGCGGATGGAAAGACAGCTTCGAGACGATCCGGACATAAACGAATGGCTGGTCGTGTTCAATTGGAGCCGCAAGGTACTCTACATCCCTACGATCGTCGCGTCCCTTGTTGCATTCTCCGTTATGCTTTTCGAGCCAGGCCAGTTGACTTCGAGAATTGTCGGCGGATGCTGGCTGGCCGTCTTTTTCCTAAACTTCCTGATCGACGAATACGAGATGAGCATCAAGGTGCTGCTGATCGGCTTGCTGTGCCTGATTGTGCTGTTTCTCTGGCTGGTCTTCATGGACTGGCTGGAGCCGTTCATCAGGTTTTTCCGGCACCTGGGGATCCGGATTAGCGCGATCGGCTACCTGATGATCTCGATCATTTTCAGTATGGCGGTGCTGATCTCATGGGTCCGTGGGCTCTTTTACTACACTGCGTTCACGCCGAATTACCTCAACATCCAGGTCGGCCCCACCGAGACGGGCGAGCAGGTCTCGCGTGAGGAATACAGCACGCGGATCGACACGGGCGACTTTCTGGAGCGGCTGTTGGGATATGGCAAGCTGATTGTCACCTTCGCCGATCACCGTCGCCAGCCTGTCGTTTTGCTGATCTCCCGCATCGCCAAGCGCGCCAGGGCGTTGGAGTCGATCCGTGGCAAGCTTGTCCTCGACCGCTACCAGCCCACCCGTGAGGGCTGATCGACAGTCGACGGGCCTCCTGCCTCCTAGGGGCTCTTAACCTTCCAGAGCCCTTCTCGCAGGCAGCTACCGTGTGCGAGGTATTTCTTCGGGCACTTAAGCCTGTGGGGTGGACCTCCTTTATTGCGACCTCGGCTGCCGCTTCGAGGGTCTCCATGCCGAACTCGGCCGTTGCATCCTGCGGCTCGAGCTTGCCGTCGGCGCCGACGATTGTTTCGCCCTTGGCCGGCAGCAGCGACAAATCCACGCTCTGGCGGTGAAGGGCCATGATGTGGGATGTCTCCCAGCCGCCCCCGTGATCGCCGCTGCAGTCGTAGCGATCTTGCACCAATTGATAATCGACAAACGCCCAGGCGACCATGGTATTGGCCATCCATTTCCCCCGCTGGGTGTAGTGCAGCACCGCGGCTCGAGCGTAGTCGACCAGCGGATAGTGTCCAGCGATCAGCACGCCCACCTTGAAGCCCAGGCTATCGATCTCGGCCAGTATGTGCAGCAGGAGGTTGTGATAGTTCGTCGCCTGCTCTCTTGCCGTAAACGGATGGCGGTCGGGCGAGAAGCTCTCGGAGGGCAGCTCCATGGCCTTTAGAATCTCCTGGCAGTCGTCGCTGTCGATCTCCACCAGCCTCTCGACGCGGCTTTCCCCGTAGTAGAGTGGCGGAAAGGCCAGCCCGCCGCCTTTCTGCGCACAGAGGTTGGCCAGCCCTTCGGCCTGGAGGGTGTCTGTGCCCAGCGGATTGTGCACGCCGTGCCATTCCAGCGTCCCGAGCGGGACGTAAGCGACGGGGCAATCCTTGCGACGCTGGAGGGCCTCGGCTGGACGGAGCATGTGATATCTGACTTCCGGTTCCATTTCCGGCTCCTTCGGAGATTGCTTGCGAAAGTGCCCGAAAGGCCTGCTGTCGGGCTTAACCATAAGATAACACGTTTAGCAGGAATGAAAGCAGGATATGCCGCCCGTTTCGCCCGGGCAAGGGTGCATTAACGTTTTGGTGATGCCAGGGCCTTCTTTCGCCCCGACGGGGCTTATTGAACGGGAGAACCTCCAAACCGTGGGCTTGCGCCCACGGCCAACCGCTCTCGGTCCTTCGGACCTGCCTTCAGTTCAAGCCTGCCTGCCCTGCCTACCCTGCCTACCCTGCCTACCCTGCCTACCGGCAGGCAGGCGGCAGGCAGGGCTTGTTATCCGAGGGCCGGAGGCCCGAAAGAGTGTAGCCGGGTGGCGCTGTCCCGATGCAATCGGGACGAGCCCCCGGTAA